>ERZ1023901.28-NODE-28-length-54994-cov-10.894101_pt1 | contig 54994 bp, 46 predicted proteins | sample MGYA00380401_ERZ1023901 | MGnify/ENA primary metagenome ERZ1023901 (study PRJEB33179, sample SAMN07448997) | human gut metagenome | biome: Human-gut; feature: Human associated habitat; material: Faeces | host: Homo sapiens | place: India: Bhopal | collected... | reverse complement strand
CTTTCAGACGGATGGAACGTTCGGCGATAGTTGTCTTTCCGCGGAAACGTGAAGATGCGTGATGGGCATGCAGTTTACCCTCTGTCACCATAAATCCACCTCACTGCCTGTTGCTTCCGTGCCGTCAACGGCGCTTTCCGCGGTCCATCATTCGTCAAACAGAAAGGGCCGAACATGGCGCAGCAGCAGGGTCTCCTCACCATCACGGGATATGTGGGCGGCCAGCCCACGCAATTCAATCGGGAAGGCATGCCGCATGCCAGCTCATTCCGGCTGGCCAGCACCAGACATTATTTCGATGGCCGAACGCAACAGTGGAAGGACCTGCCCACCACATGGATCACGGTGAAGGCATATCGAGGCCTTTCCGAAAGCATCTGCCAATCGTTCAAAAAAGGCGAACCGGTCATCGTGACCGGCGTGCTGGCGGCGGAAAGCTGGGTGGACCAGAACGGCAAGCAACAGTCGAAACTCGTCATGGAAGCGAATGCGGCGGGGCATGATTTGAGCTACGGTGTCTCCACCTTCCGCAAACTCGCCAAGAAAAACGATTCCGGCCAGCAAGACGCGCAGCCTGGACAGGCTTTAGGACGTGATCCATATGTGCAAGCCGCCCAACAGCGGGGCGAAACTTCAGTCAATGCGATGGACGGGCAGAGTTCCGGCGTTGACGAGCAAGGCGGCTCGCAGGCCGGTACGGATAGCAACGCCGCCGAACCCCTACGTGAGGAATTCGGCGGCGATGGCTTCTGACGATTGCCTGACGCTTATGCGATCGCTGGCATGGCCTGTTACCAGATGCGCACGCGTTGCTCCGGTGCGAGCCACATGCCGTCGCCGGGCTGCACGCCAAACGCCTTGTGGAACAGGTCCACATTACGGGCGATGCCGTTCGTACGGCATTCGGCGGGGGAGTGCGGGTCGATCTGCAGATACTGCTCCGCCAACTCGTCGCGATTCTTAGTGCGCCAAATCGAAGCGTAGCTCAGGAAGAAACGCTGCAGGCCGGTGAAGCCGTCGATTTCAGGAGCATCGGCAAGCGCGGCTTCGATGGCTTCCGTGGAACCATCCTTGCCGCGGCCGGCCGCTTCATCGAGAGCGAACGCATAGGCCTTGAGAGCGATGTTCACACCGCTCAAATCGCCGATGTTCTCGCCGATGGTCAACGCGCCGTTCACATGAGGGGCCTTCGACGGGTCATCCGAATACTTTTCGGCGAGCTGCGTCGGCACGAACTCGTTGTACTGGTCGATGAGCTTCTGGGTGAGCGCCTTGAAATTGGCCTTGTCCTCTTCGGTCCACCAGTCGTTGAGTTTGCCGTCGCCGTCGTATTGCGAGCCCTGGTCGTCGAAACCGTGGCCGATCTCATGGCCGATCACCGCGCCGATGCCGCCGTAGTTCGCGGCATCCTCGGCATCCGGGTTGAAGAACGGCGGCTGCAAAATGGCGGCCGGGAACACGATCACGTTCATGGACGGCTCATAGTAGGCGTTCACCGTCTGCGGATTCATCAGCCATTCGTCCTTGTCGACGGCCTTGCCCACCTTGGCCAGCTGGTAGCCGGTCTCATACAGGTTCGCGGCACGCATGTTCTGGGCGAAGCCGGCGTCCTCGCGCACATCCAGCGCGGAATAGTCACGCCAATGGTTCGTGTAGCCGATCTTCGGCACGAACTTGGACAGCTTCTCCAATGCCTTGGCCTTGGTCTCGTCGCCAAGCCAAGTGGAATTGGAGATGGACACACGGTAGGCGTCGATGAGATTGCCGACCAGCTGCTCCATACGCTGCTTGGAGGTTTCGGGGAAGTGACGCTTCACGTATTCGCGGCCGACATCCTCGCCGCAGATGCCGTTGACCAGCGAGACGCCACGCTTCCAACGCACACGCTGCTCCTTCTGCCCGGACAGCGTCTTGCCGTAGAAGTCGAAATTCGTTTCGTCGAATTCGTGGGGAAGCTCCAATGTGGAGCCGATCACCACATGCACGCGGGCCCACAGCTTGAGATCATCCAGCGACGCTTCCTTCCAGAACGCGTTGAGTCCGGTGAGGAAGCTTGGCTCATGCACGATCGTGTGGCTGAAACAGCCGCGGAAATCCAACGGCTGCACGGCAGCCGCGGTGGTCGTGTCGTAAGCGTTCTGCCAGGCGTCGATCCAAGCGTCCAGGTCAACATCGGCGAGCATGGCGCACAGGTCGGCGTAATCCGTCGGGTTATAGGTCTTCACCGAATCGCGCGTGGACACGTTGTCCCAATGGTTCGCCGCGATGCGCGTCTCCACGTCAAGGAAACGCTTGGCCTGCGCATGGGCATCCTCGTCATCGGCCGCAAGATGCGCGTTCTTCAGCTGCTTGGCGACCATCTCGACATACGCCTCACGGATTGGCGCGTAATGGTCTTCCCTGTAGTAGGCCTCGTCCGGCAGATCCAAACCGTCCTGTTCGATGTGCACGACATTGGTCTCCGGCGCTCCCGGATCTCCGTAAACGGCGATGCCGATCAGGTCTGGACCGCCGGTCGGGTTCATGGCGCCAAGCGCGCGGGTGAGCGCGGCCTTGTCTTCGGCCTCGTCGATGGAAGCCAACTGGTCTTCGATGGCGGCGAGTCCGGCCGCGTCGATGGCATCGACGTCAAGGAAACTATGGTACAAAGCGCGCGACTTGACGGCTGGGCAATCATCCTCTTCAAGGATGTCGCGGATCTGGTTTTCCGCATCCTCGGCGAGCTTGTCGAAGGAACCATACCGGGAACGGTCGTCGGGAAGACGGTACATGTCGACCCACGGGCCGTTGACGAAGCGGAACAAGTCCTGAGACGGGCCGGTCACGGCGGAGAACGATGCCGGATCGATACCCGAAACCAAAGAATTCGAAGTGTTGTTCATGGCTTCACACTATCCATCTTTGGTGACAACATCGTGTATTCGAATCGAATATTCGGGTGGAACGCAAGGTGGAATACAGAAAGGAGAACATCGTTCGCCGGTGTATGGCCCGCGAAGTAGGGTTGAAGGCATGATCGAACTGAAAACCCCTAAAGAGATTGAAGCGATGAAGCCCGCAGGCCGCTTCGTCGGCGGCATCCTGCGCGACCTGAAGGAATTCACCAAGGTCGGCACCAATCTGTTGGAAATCGACGAATTCGTCCACAAGCGCATCGTGGACCGCAAGGGCGCCTCGTCCTGCTACGTCGACTATGCGCCTGATTTCGGCACCGGTCCGTTCGCGCACTACATCTGCACGTCCGTGAACGACGCCGTGCTGCACGGCGTTCCGTACGACTACAACCTGAAGGACGGCGATCTGGTCAGCCTCGATCTGGCGATCAACGTCGACGGATGGGTCGCGGATTCCGCCATCAGCTTCTGCGTCGGCACGCAGCATCCCGACGACCTGCGCCTGATCAAGTGCACCGAAGAGGCTTTGGCGGCCGGCATCGAAGCCGCTCAGCCGGGCAATCGTCTGGGCGACGTCTCCTGCGCCGTCGGCGACGTGGCACGCGAATACGGCTACCCGATCAACCTGGAGTTCGGCGGACACGGCGTCGGCCATATCATGCACGGCGATCCGCACGTGCCGAACGACGGCAAGGCGCATCACGGCTACAAGCTGCGTCCGGGCCTGGTCATCGCCATCGAACCGTGGTTCCTCAAGACCACCGACGAGATCTACCAGGATCCGAAGGACGGCTGGACGCTGAAGAGCGAGGACGGCTCCCGTGGCGCACACAGCGAGCACACCATCGCCATCACCGAAAACGGTCCGGTGATCCTCACCGTCCGCGACTAGTCCAAAACCTTATGAAAACGGGCTTGTGCGATTACGCACAGCCCGTTTTTTCATGCCCGTTTTGAGACGGAACCCACATATCGAAACGCGCATGCCATATAGTGGGCGGTACTTTTTGAACTGGTAAGGAGCGAACGAGTATGGCCACAGCCAATCTGAGTGTGGAATCCAAGGACTTCACCCTGCCGGTGGTCGAAGCCACGGCGGGCGCGGACGGCATCGTGGTGTCCACGCTGCGCAATGATGGCTGGGTCACACTCGACCCCGGTTTCCTCACCACCGCGCAATGCGAATCGAAAATCACGTACATCGACGGCAAGAACTCGATTCTGCGCTATCGCGGCTATCCGATCGAGCAGCTGTGCGAGCAGTCCGACTTCCTTGAAGTCGCTTGGCTGCTGCGTCACGGCGAACTGCCGAACAAGGACCAGTACGACCGTTTCATCTCCGACATCAACCACCGCACGATGGTGGGGGAGGACTTCCGTACGTTCATGGGCTCCTTCCCGCGCACCGCGCATCCGATGAGTGTGATGGCGTCCGCGGTCAACGCGCTCGCCACGTTCTACCCGGACACCACGGACATCAACGATTCCGACCAGCTGGACGAAGCGGCGACCATCATCATGGCCAAGGCGCGCACCATCGTCAGCTACATCTTCCGCCGCCGTCGCGATGAGCCGATGCTGTACCCGGATTACTCGCGTGGCTATGTCGACGATTTCCTGCGCATGTGCTTCGCCGTGCCGTATGAGCCGTTCGAATCCGATCCTCTGTATGTGCACGCGCTTGGCCGTCTGCTCATCATCCATGCCGACCACGAGCAGAACTGCTCCACGTCCGTGGTGCGCATCGCCGGTTCGGCGCACGCCAACCTGTATTCCGCGGTCGCGGCCGGCATCAACGCGCTGTCCGGCCCGCTGCACGGCGGCGCCAACGAGGCGGTGCTCCGCCAGCTCAAGGCCATCCGCGACTCCGGCAAAACCGTCAAGGAATTCGTGGAGGACGCGAAGGCCAACGGGCGTCGCATCTCCGGCCTCGGCCACCGCGTGTACAAGTCGTACGATCCGCGCGCGGCGATCGCCAAGACCTATCTGCAGAAGATCATGGAACGCGCCGACACGTTGAAGCTGCCGGCGGACGAGCGCGCGCTGTTCGACGTGGCCACCGAACTGGAGCAGATCGCATTGAGCGACGATTACTTCGTGTCTCGTCATCTGTATCCGAACGTCGACTTCTACACGGGACTGATCTACCGTGCGATCGGCTTCGATCCGTCCATGTTCACCACGCTGTTCGCGTTGGGCCGCATCCCCGGCTGGATCGCGCAGTACCGTGAGATGCTCGCCGATCCGAACACGAAGATCGGCCGTCCGCGCCAGGTGTACACCGGCTACACGGAACGCGATTACGTGCCGATGGACCAGCGCCACTGAACGATATTGACACGCGGCTCCGGTTTCGGACGTGCGCATGCGCCTGCCATGGCTTGCCGCTACAGTGTTTCAAGGAACGAAAGAACCTAACGAATCGCTGGAACCGGTCTACGGCTCCGGCATGGTCAAAGGAGCGTACACATGACTGAACAGCGCACCGCATGGGGTTGGGGTCTGGCAAGCATCGATGCGGCCGGCAACACCCTTGACGTGTGGTATCCGGAACTCACGTTGGGTGAGGCTCCGGCTGAAACCTCGCGTCCGAATCACAACTTCGGCGCCATCGCGCATGACGAGGCCGACGCGCGTGGCGTGCGCCGCATGCCCGTGTTCACCGTGTCCAAGCTGGACGAGCCGATCGAGGACGCCGCCGACGCCTATCTGCGTCTGCACCTGCTGAGCATGCGTCTGGCCAAGCCGAACACGTTGAATCTCGACGGCATTTTCGCCAAGCTCAACAACGTGGTGTGGACCAACTACGGTCCGTTCGCCGTCGATGATTTCGCTTTGCGCAAGCTTGACGTGATGGCCGCCACCCGACAGTCCGGAGCCGTGTTGGCGCCGCACGTCGATGTGAACGTGCTGTCGATTGACAAGTTCCCCCGTATGGTCGACTACGTCGTGCCGACCGGCGTGCGCATCGGCGACGCCGACCGCGTGCGACTGGGCGCGCACCTGTCCGAAGGCACCACCGTCATGCACGCCGGCTTCGTGAACTTCAATGCGGGCACCCTCGGCGTCTCCATGGTCGAAGGCCGCGTCTCGCAAGGCGTCGTGGTCGGCAACGGCTCCGACATCGGCGGCGGCGCGTCCATCATGGGCACCCTGTCCGGCGGCGGCAAGCTCAAGAACTCCATCGGCGAGCACTCCCTGCTCGGCGCGAACGCCGGCATCGGCATCTCCCTGGGAGACAACTGCGTGGTCGAAGCGGGCCTGTACGTCACCGCCGGCACCAAGGTCACCATCTACGACAAGGCCAAGGTCGCCGCCGGCGAACCGCTCGAAACCGTCAAGGGCGCCGAACTGTCCGGCAAGGACAACATCCTGTTCATCCGCAACTCCGTGTCCGGCCGCATCGAGGCGCGCTACCGCAAGACCGGCATCGAGCTCAACGAGAAACTCCACAAGAACTGAAAACGGAATGGCGGAGAGCGTCATCCGCGCTCTCCGCAAGAGGAAACTCGTGAAAATCACACTGATCACCGTCGGCAAGGTCAAAGAGAAGTATCTGCGCGACGCCATCGCGGAATATTCGAAACGACTGGGCCGGTATTGCAAGCTCGGCATCGTCGAAGTGGCCGACGAGAAGACACCGGAGCATGCCAGCGACGGACTCGAACGGCAGATCAAGGCCAAAGAGGGCGAACGCATCGCCAAACATATTCGTGACGATGCGTTCGTCATCGCCCTCGCCATCGAAGGCAAGCAGCTCACCAGCGAACAGCTCGCCGCGAAAATCAACGACCTCGGACTCCACGGCACCAGCCATATCCAGCTCATCATCGGCGGCTCATTGGGACTCGACCCCGCGATCCTCAAACGAGCCGACTATCTGCTGAGCTTTTCCAAAATGACGTTCCCGCACCAGCTGATGCGGGTGATTCTGCTGGAGCAGATCTATCGCGCATACAAAATCAACGCCGGAGAACCTTACCACAAGTGATTTTCGAGGCGTTTCGCAAGAAACGCTAAGTAGGGGCGAGCCGGTATAGTGGCGCGTATGAGTGACTACAGGGACGAACGCGAGCAGCGAGAACGCCGTCGCCGCACCATGGTGCGCACGGTGTGCATCGTCATCGCCGCGGCGATGCTGCTGAGTCTGGTCATTCCTGCGATCTACGCGGGGCTTTGACGCCTTCGGGCCCGTATGATCCGAAACGGGCCCCGGTTTCCCGTATGCGTGCGGACAGGTTCGCGGTCCGTCCATGTGGGAAATGGATGTGGGCACGTGGAAAAACCTTATGGATTGTGCGGGAGCCGTGGACGGCTCCATGTCAGAATAGTCAGGAACGTAATAGAAATGTATGGTGTAAACGATGGCAGAATTTGATTACTCCGAGGCGATCAGCGAAGCGCGCGCCAAATACGAGTCCATTTCCAAGGCCCTCGACGTCGATCGACTGACCGCCGAGGCCAAGGACCTTGAAGTGAAAGCGGCCGAACCCGGATTGTGGGACGATCCGGAAAACGCACAGAAAGTGACCAGCAAGCTGTCCGCGGTGCAGTCGCAGCTCAAGCGTCTGGCATCCGCCGACCAGCGCATCGAGGACGTGGAGACCCTGGTCGAGCTTGGCCAGGAGGAAGAGGACGCCGACACGTTGGCCGAGGCGAAGGCCGAAGTCGAAAGCATCCAAAAGGATCTCGACGATATGGAGATCCAGACGCTGCTTGACGGCGAATACGACGAACGTTCCGCCGTGGTGACGATCCGTTCCGGCGCCGGCGGCGTGGATGCGGCCGATTTCGCGCAGATGCTGCTGCGCATGTACCTGCGTTGGGCGGAACGCAACGGATACAAGGCCAAGGTCATGGACACCTCCTACGCGGAAGAAGCCGGCATCAAGTCGGCCACGTTCCAGGTGGACGCCCCGTACGCATACGGGCGACTGAGCGTGGAGGGTGGCACCCACCGTCTGGTGCGTATCTCCCCGTTCGACAACCAGGGCCGCCGTCAGACCAGCTTCGCCGCCGTGGAAGTGGTTCCGCTGGTCGAAGCGACCGATCACATCGACGTGCCGGATTCCGAAATCCGCGTCGACACCTACTGCTCGTCCGGTCCTGGCGGACAGGGCGTGAACACCACGTATTCCGCGGTGCGCATCACCCACATCCCGACCGGCATCGTGGTGACCATGCAGGACGAACGCTCTCAGATTCAGAACCGCGCCGCCGCCATGGCCGTGCTGCAGTCCCGACTGCTGGTGCTGCGCCACGAGGAGGAAGCCAAGAAGAAGAAGGAGCTCGCCGGAGACATCAAGGCCAGCTGGGGCGACCAGATGCGCTCGTATGTGCTGCATCCGTACCAGATGGTCAAGGACCTGCGCACGGGGTATGAGACCTCGCAGACCCAGGCTGTCTTCGACGGCGACATCGACGAGTTCATCGAAGCCGGCATCCGCTGGCGTCACGAACAGCGTCGCGCGGCAGCCGAGGAACAAGAAGCCTAAGCGATAGGCGGAGGGAAAACACGATGGCGCTGATCTCGCTTGAACATGTGAGCAAAGTCTATCCAAAGGGCACGCGTCCCGCATTGGATGACATCAATCTTGACATCGATCGAGGTGATTTCGTCTTTCTTGTGGGCGCGTCCGGTTCCGGCAAGACCACCTTGCTGAGCCTGCTGCTTCGCGAGGAGGAAGCCACGGATGGCGAGATCCGCGTCGCCGGCAACGATCTGCGACGCCTGTCCGCACGGCAGGTGCCGCATTATCGCCGGCAGATCGGCTTTATCTTCCAGGATTACAAGCTGCTCAACAACAAGACGGTATGGGAGAACGTCGCCTTCGCACTTGAAGTGATCGGCACAAGCCGTTCCACCATCAAATCGCTGGTGCCCAAAGTACTGCAGACGGTGGGGCTCACGGGCAAGGAAAACAACTACCCCCATGAGCTGTCCGGCGGCGAAGCGCAACGCGTCGCCATCGCAAGGGCGTATGTGAACCATCCTCAGATCCTGCTCGCCGACGAGCCTACGGGCAACCTCGACCCGACCACGTCGCTGGGCATCATGGAAGTGTTGGACGCCATCAACCGTACCGGCACCACCATCGTCATGGCCACGCACAACGAGGAGATCGTCAACTCCATGCGCAAACGCGTGGTCGAATTGCACACCGGCAAGATCGTGCGCGACGAGCAGCAGGGATCCTACGATTCCGCGCTGTATTTCCCGGACGCCGAAGTCGAGTCGAAATCGCACCAGGCATTGGGCACTTCCGACCCGAACGCGAAATACCGTCGACAGAACGCCATCGATTCAACGAACGCTCCTGACGACACCGTCGACGTGGAAGGCGCGACGCGCGCCGAAACCGTGGTGAACGCCGTGGATGTGGTCGCCGCTGCCGTCCATGACGGACAGGGGAACGACGGCATCGCCCGTCTTGCCAAATCCGTGCATTCCGGACGCACCGGCCGTTACGGCGAGGCCTTCGCGTCAGTGGAGACCACCTTGACCTGGGGCAAGGGACTGAGCCTCGAACAGATGGCCGACCAGGAACAGGCCGAGCAAACCGAACGGAACGAACAGGCCAAGACCTCCGCTGAAAATGATGCCTCCGAGACTGGTGCCGACGAAGCATCGGCGCTGTCCGCTCCGCCTGCACCGCCCGTTCCACCGACCCAAACCGAGCCTCCGACACCACCCGAACCGCCCGTCCCGCCGGCACCGTCCGATGAAAACCCTGAGGACACCAAGGAGCACGACTGATGCGTTTTCGTTTCATCCTTTCCGAAACATGGAACAGCCTCAAGCGCAATGTTTCAATGATCATCTCCGTCATGCTGGTCACATTCATCTCCTTCCTGTTCATCGGCGTATCCGGCCTGATGCAGGCACAGATCACCGCCGCGAAGGGCGAATGGTACGACAAGGTCGAAGTGGTCGTATGGCTGTGCCCGGACGGTGCCAGCCAGGCGGCGTCCTGCTCGTCGGGCAAGGCGCCTTCCAACCAGGAGATCGTCGATCTGGAGAACGTGATCAACGAGGAAGCCGGCAACATCGTCTCCAAAATCACATATGTGAGCCGTGAGGACTTCTACAAAAACACCTTCCTCAAGCAGTATCCGAACGGCGAATACCAAGGACGCGTGCTCACCGCCGCCGACATGCAGGGGTCGCTGCGTCTGAAACTGAAGGACCCGACCAAATACCAAGTGGTATCCGAAGTGTTGAGCGGCCGCACCGGTGTCGAGGAAGTGCAGGATCAACGCAAGATCTTCGACCCGGTCTTCTCGGTGCTGAACCGTGCGACGGCGGTCACCGTGGCGCTCGCCGGCGTGATGATCCTGGTGGCCATCATGCTGACCGGCACGACGATTCGCATGAGCGCCGCCTCGCGTAAGAACGAGACCGAGATCATGCGACTGGTGGGAGCCTCGAACTGGACCATCCGCCTGCCGTTCGTGTTGGAAGGCGTGTTCGCGTCGCTGATTGGTTCGCTGCTCGCCTGCGGAACGTTGAGCGCCATGGTGAAGCTGTTCATCACGGATTGGCTGTCGAAGAGCGTGCAGTGGATGCCTCTGATCAACCAGAAGACGGTATGGCTGCTTGCACCGGCCCTTGTGGTGGGAGCCGTCGTGCTGTCGATCGTCGCGTCCAGCATCTCGCTGAGGAAGTACCTGAAGGCATAAACCGGCGGAGTGCTGAACGAGATGTTCAGCATATTTGAAGTTTGCTGGATACAATGTCGAAATAGGTGGATTTCGGGAAGGGAATACATGTCTAGGAAAATGACGAGACAGGTGCGGCCCATCGTTGGACTGATGCTTGCTTCGGCTATGTTCTGCGCCGGCGGCGTCGCGGTCGTCGCCGCGCCGGCTCCGCAGGCGCATGCCGTGAGCATGTCGGAATACCAGGCGAAGGTGTCGAACCACGCCAAGCTGAAGTCGCAGCTTGTCGGCGTGAGCAGCGATCTCGCCGACACGATTCTGCAGTTGGCCGATTTGAACGACAACCAGATTCCTGCGGCGGTCGAGGCCGCGGAATCTGCCCAGCAGGCGGCAGAACAGGCGCAGAGCCTGGCGGAAGCGACCACGCAGCGGTTGCAAGCGGCCCAGCAGGACAAGGCGAACCTTGAGGAGCAGATCAAACAGACCGGCTCCGACTATGATGACGCCAAGGCCGCCGTCGCGCAGCTCGCCCGCGAAAGCTTCCACGGTTCCAGTACGTCGGATGTGCTGGATTTTGTCACCGATTCGACGACCGCCGACGATTTCGTCAACAAGATGCAGTCGCAGGCCGCGGTCACGCGAAGCGAATCCAACGCGGCAACCGACGCGGCGAACGAGCTGAACACGTCGATGAACCGCAAGGACCGTCTGGGCGCCATCGAACAGAAGATCACCCAGCTCAAGGAGCAGGCCGACCAGCAGGCGGCAAGCGCCCAGCAGGCGGCAAGCGAGGCCAGCGCCAAGCAGACCGCCCTGCAGAAGCTGCGTGACGAGGGCACGGTGAAACGTGAGAAGCTCGAATCGCAGAAGAGCCAGCTGACAACGCAGAGCGCCAAGGAAGCGGCGGACATCGTCGCCATGAAATCGCAGATCGATTCATGGAACAACCAGTACAACAATTCCAACAACGCCGCTGTCAACCCCAATAACAACCAGCAGCAGTCGCGTCCGAACAACAACACGAACTACAATCCCGCTCCCGCGCCTGCACCTGCGCCGGCTCCGACGCCCAATAACAACAATTCCGGCGGCGCCAGCGGCATGAACTATGCGGTGCCCGGCAATTGCCCGGCCGGTTCCGGATACTGCTACGGACACAACACCGGCAACACGGTCGGCGGTGCCGCGTATCCGTCCCGCCAGTGCACGCTGTGGGCATACCTGAGGCGTTCCCAGCTGAGCCTTCCGGTCGGCTCCTACATGGGCAACGGCGCCGATTGGGCCAATACCGCTCGTGGACTCGGATACCTGGTGAACAACACCCCGCATGTCGGCGCGGCGATGGTGTTCGCGCGCGGCCAAAGCGTAGGCGGACATTGGACCGCCGACTGGCAGTACGGCCACGTGGCCGTCGTGGAACGCGTGAACGCCGACGGTTCGGTCCTGATCTCCGAAGGCGGCACCGGCTTCGCGACGTTCCCGGCTTGGGAGACGATCTCCAACGCCGGAGCCTACCAGTACGTCCACTACTGACGGTTCCGTTCCAGACATGAAACCACGGCAAGCGCGCCGTCCGCATCGTCGGGCGACGCGCTTTCGTGATATGGTCGACGGAGTCGCGTTGCATACACTGATCGAAAGAACCGGGAAGGAGGTCCGACATGGCCAAGGAACAGGGAACCAAACCGATCGCGCAGAACAAGAAGGCGCGTCACGACTACGCCATCGAAGACAAGTATGAGGCCGGTCTCGTGTTGACCGGCACCGAAGTGAAGTCGCTTCGTGAAGGACGGGCGTCGCTGGCCGAATCGTTCATCACCATCGACCGTCGTGGGGAGATGTGGCTTGAGGGAGCCAACATTCCCGAATATCTCAACGGCACGTGGAACAACCACGCACCCAAGCGCAAGCGCAAGCTGCTGCTGCATGCGGCGCAGATCGACAAGCTGGCCCGCCAAACCCAGGCCAAGGGATTCACCATCATTCCGCTGAGCCTGTATTTCAAAGACGGCCGCGTCAAGGTCGAGATCGCGCTCGCCCGAGGCAAGAAGGAATTCGACAAGCGCCAGTCGCTTCGCGAGGAGCAGGACAAGCGTGAGGCGCTGCGAGCCATGCGATACGCCAACAAGCAGGTGCGATAAATCGGAAAAATTCCGGTTTCACATAGTGAAAGAACGCCGATTCAGGAAAATTTTTGTAACACACCCTCTTTAAGCTAGGATACGGTTCGGCTGAACAGGCCGATATGAATCCATAGGAGAGGGAACATGCAAGCAGGAAAAGCCCTGAAAACCGCCGCCGCGTTCATGTTGAGCGTGGCCATGCTCGCCACCGGCGCGGCATGCGGCACCAGCGACGACAGCGACGCCTCGGCGTCGAAATCCAGTTCGAAGTCCAGCGAACTGACCGGTTACGATGTTTCCGGCGTGAAGAAGGACGACGCGATCGCCAAAATGCTGCCGGATTATGTGACCAAGGACGGCAAGCTCACCATCGGCATGGATACGTCGTACGCGCCGGCCGAATTCCTGGCTGCGGACGGCAAGACGCCGGTCGGCTTCGACGTGGACATCGCCAAGGCGCTGGCCGGAGTGTTCGGTCTTGAGGCCGATCCGGAAACCGCGAACTTCGATTCGATTATTCCGGCCGTCGGCGCCAAGTACGACATCGGCATCTCGTCGTTCACCGTCACCAAGGAACGCCTCGAGGCGGTCGACTTCGTCAGCCACTTCAACGCCGGCTCCGCATGGGCCGTGAAGAAGGGCAACCCGAACAAGGTCGACACGTCCGATCTGTGCGGCAAGAAGGTGGCCGTGCAGACCGCCACCATGCAGGAGACCGCCGCCAACAAGATGGCCAAACAGTGCAAGGCAGACGGCAAGGCGGAGATGGACGTCATCTCCAGCAAGCTGCAGACCGATGTGACCACCAACGTCGTCACCGGCAAGGCCGACGTGTTCTACGCCGATTCGCCGGTCGCCGGCTACGCGATCGCGCAGACCGACGGCGAACTCGAAACGCTTGGCAAGACCGAAGGCATCGCCCCGGAAGGCATCGTCGTCAAGAAGGGCGACCAGCAGATGGACGAGGCCCTGCAGAAGGCCCTGCAGAAGCTCATCGACGACGGCACCTACATGAAGATCCTCAAGTATTGGGGTGTTCAGGACGGTGCCATCAGCAAGCCGGAGATCAACACCCCCGGCACCAACGAGTGAATGTTTCGGAACTTTTGCGTCCGTTAATACGCTCGTAGCAATCCGCTCTTAGGTTATGCCATAGCCACGTTTGGCTGGTTGATTTGGCTGGGTTGAAGAGAGAACTTGCCATGATGAGGAACCTGAAAGGTTGGGCGGCGCTCGCGTTGAGCGCGGCGATGGTCGTCTCGATGGGAGCCTGCGGAACCTCCGACAAAACGGATTCCCAAGCTTCCATCGATTCGAATTCGTCGTCGACCACCGGTTACGACGTGTCCGGCGTGAAGAAGGACGAGAAGATCGCCAAGATGCTGCCGTCCTCCGTCACCAAGGACGGCAAGCTGACCGTCGGCATGGATACGTCGTACGCGCCGGCCGAGTTCCTGGCCGCGGACGGCAAGACGCCGGTCGGCTTCGACGTGGACATCGTCAAGGCGTTGGCGAAAACGTTCGGCCTCGAGGCGGATCCGCAGACGTCGAATTTCGATTCGATCATTCCATCAATCGGTTCGAAGTACGATATCGGCGTCTCGTCGTTCACCATTACCCCGGAACGCATGAAGGCCGTCGACTTCGTCAGCATGTTCAAGGCCGGTTCCACGTGGGTGGTCAAGAAGGGCAACCCAGGCAAGATCGACACGTCCGACCTGTGCGGATTGAAGATCGCGGTGCAGACCGGCACCACACAGGAGGAGGAAGTCAACAAGGGCGCCGAACAGTGCAAGGCGGACAACAAGCTTGACATCCAGATCCTGTCCAACAAGCTGCAGACCGATGTGACCACCAACGTCGTCACCGGCAAGGCCGACGTGTTCTACGCCGATTCGCCGGTCGCGGGTTATGCGATCTCCCAGACCGACGACCAGCTTGAGGCCCTCGGTGAGGACGTCGGCGTGACCAAGGAGGCCGTGGCCATCAAGAAGGGTGATTCCGACACGGCCAAGGCGGTGCAGGCGGCCATGCAGAAGCTGATGGATGACGGCACGTACATGAAGATCCTCAAGCATTGGGGCGTCGAATCCGGTGCCGTCGACAAGGCCGAGATCAACCCGACCGATTTGGGCTGATCGGCGCACTGACGCTGCGGGCGTAGGGGCATCGGACGTATATAGATCGATGCCCCTACGCTTTTTGCCGATTAACGTCGGCGTAGCATTGCGGTTTTATCGTGTGCCTTTGGAATACTGGACGTCTGATTGGCAAATGGACGATTACCGTTCAGTGGATGGGAAGAGAATAGAAGGAGAACCCACTATGTCGTTGAAATTCAAATCGTTTGCCGCTCTCGCGCTGAGCGCGGCCATGATGTTCTCCGTCGCCGCATGCGGCACCACGGATTCCGGTGACGCCAAAAGCGACTCGAAGGCGAAGAACACCACCGTTGGTTACGATGTGAGCACCATCAAGAAGGATGACGAGCTGGCCAAGCTGGCCGCCTCCGCGAAGACCGTCAAGGACGGCGAGCTGTCCGTCGGCATGGAACTGTCCTATGCTCCGGCCGAATTCTACGCCGAAGACGGCAAGACGCCGGTCGGCTACGATGTGGACATGTCCAAGGCCATCGCCCAGACGCTGGGCCTGAAGCCGAAGATCGTCTCCTCCATGTTCGACACCATCGTCCCGTCCATCGGCTCCAAGTACGATCTGGGCATCACCGCCATGACCATCACCGAAGAGCGTCTGCAGTCCGTCGACTTCGTAAGCTACTACCGCGCCGGCTCCACGTGGGCCGTGCAGAAGGGCAACCCGAAGAAGCTCGACACCTCCGACATGTGCGGCGCGAAGATCGCAGTGCAGACCGGCACCGTCCAGGAGGACGAGGCCAACAAGATCGCCAAGGGCTGCAAGGCCGACAAGAAGGCCGAAGTGATGTCCTACAAGCGTCAGGCCGAAGCCGCCACCGCAGTGGCCACCGGTAAGGCCGACGTGTTCTACGCCGATTCGCCGGTCGCCGGCTACGCGATCTCCCAGACCGACGGCCAGCTTGAGGCGCTCGGCGACGTTGAAGGCGTGGCCAAGCAGGGCATCGCCATCAAGAAGGGCGACCAGCAGCTCGACGAGGCCGTGCAGAAGGCCGTGCAGAAGCTGATGGATGACGGCACGTACATGAAGATCCTCAAGCATTGGGGCGTCGAGTCCGGCGCTCTCGACAAGGCTGAGATCAATCCGACCGACCTCAACTGATCTCATCAGATAGATAGAAAAAGGAAACAGCATCATGGCGAAGAAACAAGTCGACGGCGACGGCCTCGATATTCCCAATCGCATTAAAGCCTTGCCTGTCAAGCGTACGGGTCCGATCGTGGCGGCCATCATCGTCGCGCTCTTCGCCGCGATGCTGGTGCAGGCTTTGGTCACCAATCCGCGTTTCGAATGGAATGTGGTCTGGAAATACCTGTTCGACAAGAACGTACGGGAAGGCATCAAGTACACGCTGCTGCTGACCGTCATCTCGATGGTCATCGCCATCATTCTGGCGGTCATTCTGGCGGTCATGCGCAAATCCATCAACCCGGTGCTGCGCGGCGTGAGCTGGTTCTACATCTGGTTCTTCCGTGGAACCCCTGTGTACACGCAGCTGGTTTTCTGGGGTCTGTTCGCGGTGCTGGTGCCGCGTATCGGCGTGGGCATCCCGTTCACCTCAATCGAATTCTGGAGCATTGACTCCCAGTCTGTCATCACCGCGTTCAACGCCGCATGGCTGGGCTTGGCCCTGAACGAAGCCGCCTACCTGGCCGAAATCGTGCGCGCCGGCCTCGAGGCCGTCGATCCGGGGCAGACGGAAGCCGCAAAGGCCCTCGGCATGAAGCGCACGCTCATCATGCGTCGCATCGTGCTGCCGCAGGCCATGCGCATCATCATCCCGCCGACCGGCAACGAGTTCATCGGCATGCTGAAGACCACGTCGCTTGTCAACGCCGTGCCGTTCACGCTGGAACTGCAGTTCGCCACCACGGCGATCGCGACCCGTCTGTACAAGCCGATTCCGCTGCTGATCGTGGCCTGCATCTGGTATCTGGTCATCACCTCCATCCTGATGGTCATCCAGTCGCGACTCGAAAAGCACTTCGGCAAGGGCTTCGACGCCCGTCCCGCCGGAGCCCGCGGCAAGCGCACGCCGCTGCCGGGCAAGACCTTCGGCGAACCCAAGGATGACGTCGACAAGCAGAACGAAGCCACGTTCGCGGGAATGACCGCGTGAGGGGAATGACCATGAGCGAAATCACAACCAACGAAATCGTTCCCGCCGTCAAGGCGACCCAGGTGCACAAGGCCTTCGGCAACCTGCACGTGCTCAAAGGCATCGACATGACCGTCATGCCCGGCACCGTCACCGTGATTCTCGGACCGTCCGGTTCCGGCAAATCCACGTTCCTGCGTCTGATCAACCAGCTGGAAACCCTGACCGGCGGCGAAATCGACGTCGACGGCGAAATGATCGGCTACAAGTACGTCGACAAGGGCGGCGAACGTGTGCTGCAGACCCTGAACGACAAGGAAGTGGCCGAACAGCGTTCCAAACTCGGCATGGTGTTCCAGCGCTTCAACCTGTTCCCGCACATGACGGCTCTTGAAAACGTCATGGAGGCTCCGGTCCACGTCAAGCACATGGACAAGAAGGAAGCCCGCGAACTCGCCATTCAGGAGCTGAACCGCGTCGGCATGGGGGAGCGTCTCGACTACTATCCGGCACAGCTGTCCGGCGGCCAGCAGCAGCGCGTGGCCATCGCCCGCGCGCTTGCCATGAAGCCGGAGATCATGCTGTTCGACGAACCGACATCCGCGCTCGATCCGGAACTCGTCGGCGAAGTGCTCAACGTCATGCTCGACCTCGCCAAGGAAGGCATGACCATGGTGGTCGTCACCCATGAGATCGGCTTCGCGCGCGAGGTCGCCGACCAGATCGTCTTCATGGACGGTGGCGTGGTCGTCGAACAGGGCGGACCGGAGATCATCGACCATCCGAAGGAGTCGAGGTTTAAGGACTTCTTGCAGCACGTCCTGTAGCAGGTAAGGCTGTCGTACTGCCGTAAATTCCCAATCCACTGACGTCAAGCGTCCGCAGACGTCCGGTGGGTTGGGTTTTCTTTTGCTGCCGACGATGGGCGCGTTGCGTGCGCCACTGGTTCGCACGATTTCCCTGGGGGAGTGGGATTTCGCATATATGGCAAAGATTTGTAAGGACGCGCGGCTTGGTTTCATGATTGACATCCTTACCCGATAGGCTAAGGAGCTATGTGTGGAATCGTAGGATATGCAGGAAATGTTCGGACCGCGTGCGGCAAACCCTTGGAGGTCTGCCTCCAGGGTCTTCAGCGATTGGAATACCGTGGATATGATTCGGCCGGCGTGGCGTTGACCGCGCCCGGCATGGACCATGTGGCGGTGCGTAAGAAGGCCGGCCGTCTCGCCAACCTGGTGCAGGACATCGAACGCGATCCGATGCCGGAAGCCACCGTGGGCATCGGCCACACCCGTTGGGCCACCAACGGCGTGCCGAACGACACCAACGCGCATCCGCACACCTCGCGTGACGGCAAAGTGGCCATCATCCACAACGGCATCATCGAAAACGCGTCCCAGCTGCGTCTCGACCTGCAGACGGAAGGCTACCATTTCGTTTCCGAAACCGATACGGAGGTCGCGGCGAAGCTGCTGGGCAAGATCAGCGACAAGATCATCGAAGAGACCGGCAAGCCTGACCTGTTCAAGGCCGTCCGCCGTCTCGCACGCATGCTGGAAGGCGCGTTCACCATCCTCGCCACCGATGTGCGCCAGCCGGACATCGTGGTCGGCGCCCGTCACGATTCGCCGCTGGTGGTCGGTCTTGGCGAAGGCGAGAACTTCCTCGGCTCCGACGTGGCCGCGTTCGTGGCCTACACCAAGCGCGCCATGGAAATCGACCAGGACCAGGCCGTGATGGTGTCCGCAGACAAGGTCGTCGTCTCCGACTTCATGGGCAACATCGTGCCCGATCCGAAGACCTACACCGTGGACTGGGATGCGTCCGCCGCCGAAAAGGGCGGTTGGGACTCCTTCATGGACAAGGAGATCCATGAGGATCCGGCCGCCGTGCAGCGCACTCTGCTGGGGCGTCTCGACGAGAACGGCAACATCAACCTCGATGAGGTGCGCATCGACGAGCATGATTTCAAAGCCATCGACAAGATCATCGTCATCGCCTGCGGCACGGCCGCGTATGCGGGCATGGTGGCCAAATACGCCATCGAGCATTGGGTGCGCATTCCGGTAGAAGTGGAACTCGCCCACGAATTCCGCTACCGTGACCCGATCCTCACCCCCCGAACGTTGGTGGTGGCCATTTCGCAGTCCGGCGAGACCATGGACACGCTGATGGCGTTGCGCCACGCGCGTGAACAGGGCTCCAAGGTATTGGCCATCTGCAACACGCAGGGCGCGTCCATCCCACGCGAATCCGACGCGGTGCTCTACACCCACGCCGGTCCGGAAGTGGCGGTCGCCTCCACCAAGGCGTTCGTGGCGCAGATCACCGCCGCATACGTGCTCGGCCTGTATCTGGCCCAAGTCAAGGGTGCCATGTATCGAGACGAAATCGCCCAGACTTTGGAATCTCTGAAGGACATGCCCCGCAAGATCCAGTGGATTCTCGACACCCAGACCAAGACCGTGCAGGAAGCCGCCGAACAGATGGTGGATGCGAAATCGTTCCTGTTCCTCGGCCGCCATGTGGGCTATCCGGTGGCCATGGAAGGCGCGTTGAAGCTCAAGGAAATCGCCTACACGTTCACCGAAGGCTTCGCCGCGGGCGAACTGAAACATGGTCCGATCGCTTTGGTGGACGAAGGCGAACCGGTCGTGTTCATCGTGCCGCCGGCGCGCGGCCGCAACGTGCTGCACTCCAAAGTCATCTCCGGCATCGAAGAGGTCAAGGCCCGTGGCGCCTACATCATCGCCGTGGCCGAGGAACACGATCCGGACGTGGAACGTTACGCCGACGTGGTCTTCTGGCGTCCCGCATGCCCGACGCTGATGAGCCCGCTGGTGGACGTGGTGCCGCTGCAGCTGTTCGCCATGGACATGGCCAAGCTCAAGAACTACGACGTCGACAAGCCGCGCAATCTCGCCAAGTCCGTCACCGTTGAGTAACGAACGCAGGCACCGTTACGTGCTCGAGGAACCTCATATTCCCTTCGAATATGAGGTTCTGTACGAGGACGAGAACATCATCGTCATCGACAAGCCGCATTTCCTCGCCACCACGCCACGCGGCATGTGGTATCGCGAAACCGCGCTGGTCCGGTTGTGCGAGCGGTACGACGAGCCGAACATCACGCCGGCGCACCGTTTGGACCGACTGACCGCAGGCGTCGTCGTGTTCGTACGTAATCCGTCTGCGCGAGGCGCGTACCAGATGCTGTTCCAAAATCGCAAAACCGTCAAAACCTACGAATGCCTGGCACCGCTCGCCCCGACGCAGCGGCCGCGATATGGAACGGCGGTGCGCATCGACCGGCACCTGCCGTTTCCGCTAGTACGCAGGTCGCATATCAACAAGGATCGCGGACGATTGCAGGCGTACGAAAGCGCCGACGTGCCCAACGCGGAAACGCTGATCGAACGGGGAAGCGGCATCCGCTTCGTTGCCGGCAGACCGTACGTGAATTACACGCTGCATCCGAAAACCGGCAAGACGCACCAGTTGCGCGTGCATATGAATTCGCTCGGACTGGCGATATTGGGCGACGATTTCTACCCGGACATCGTGCAGCGCGCGTACGACGACTTCTCGCAACCCTTGGAATTGGTGGCGCGCGAACTGCGATTCGATGACCCGCTCAACGGCGAGCCACGTCGATTCGTATCGCACATGCCGTTGGGCGCGGGCTTATAGAAACCCACGATTTTGGACATTCCCCTATCTCGTCCGACACGCCCGATTATCATGGCGTTCTGTTGACTTGCCGGAGCGTTTCCGGCATCACGAGAGTAAGAGAGAACCATGGGTAAAATCTCGAAAGCCGTCCGCGGCGTCGCCGACATCTACAACGGCGCATCGCTGATCGTCCGTATCATCGTCGGCCTGATCATCGGCACCGTGCTGGCATTGACCATGCCCCACGTGACCTGGATCGGCGAATTCGGCACCCTGTTCGTGGCCGCGTTGAAGGCCGCGGCACCGATTCTGGTGTTCGTACTGGTGGCCAGCGCCCTTGCGCAGGGCACGTCGAAACTCGACCGCCGTTTCGGCACCGTGCTGTTCCTGTACCTGTTCACCACGTTCCTGGCAGCGGTCGTGGCCGTGCTGACCTCCCGTCTATTCCCGCAGACCCTGTCCTTGGGCAAGGCCGCCAAAGCCGACGTGGTGCCGCAAGGCCTTTCCGAAGTCATCCAGACGCTGCTGACCAACATCGTGGCCAATCCGATCCAGGCCATCATCGACGGCAACTACATCTGCATCCTGATGTGGGCCTGCCTGTTCGGACTCGCCATGAAGTCCATCGCCAACGAAAGTTCCAAAGCGTTCATGGCCAACGTGGCCGACGCCGTGTCCCAGGTGATCCGCTGGGTCATCAACCTCGCCCCGTTCGGCATCATGGGCCTCGTGTTCACCAACGTGGCCGACAACGGCCTGTCCGCATTCACCAAGTACGGCAGCCTGCTGCTCCTGCTCGTCGGCACCATGCTGCTCATGGTGCTCGTGTTCGGCCCGCTCGTCATCTTCATCTTCCTGCGCCGCAACCCGTACCCGCTGGTCTACCGCTGCTTCAAGGAATCCGGCCTGACCGCGTTCTTCACCCGCTCCTCCGCTGCGAACATCCCCGTCAACATGCAGCTGTGCGAGAAGCTCGGGCTTGACAAGGACATGTACTCCGTGTCCATTCCGCTGGGCGCCACCATCAACATGAACGGCGCGGCCATCACCATCACCATCATGGCCATGGCTGCCGCCAACACGCTCGGCATCCAGATCTCCCTGCCGGCGGCCATCCTGCTGTCCGTGGTCTCCGCGCTCGGCGCATGCGGCGCGTCCGGCGTGGCAGGCGGCTCGCTGCTGCTCATCCCGATGGCCTGCTCGCTGTTCGGCATCAGCAACGACATCGCCATGCAGGTGGTGGGCGTCGGCTTCATCATCGGCGTCATCCAGGATTCCGTGGAAACCTGCCTGAACTCCGCGTCCGATGTGGAGTTCGCGGCCACCGCCGAATACCATGCCTGGCTCAAGCAGGGCCGTCAGCTGCCGGCCTTCATGTATTCCAAGAAGGAACGCGCCAAGCTCGGCATCGAAGCTTGATTGCGTACCGGCTTAGCCGCCGATGCGATATCGCAGGGAACCGCTTTGGAAGTTCGCTTCCGGAGCGGTTCTTCCGCATTCGGCGTATTTGGGTGGATATGGGGAGCCTTTCCAAGCTTGTGCGTGGCTTCCGCATGACCCGTATAATCTTATGATGGTAATCGCAGGCGAAATACAAAACGGAGGTCCGTGGGCGTGGTGCTGAAATCGGCGAAACTGGTGAAGCAGCTCATCGCCATCTGCTGCGCGGGCGTCATGGCGGCCAGCGCCGCCGCATGCGGGGCCAATACGGACACACGCACACAGATCACCGTATGGTCGTGGGAGCCGAGCATGAAACAGGTCATCGCCGGCTTCGAAAAAGACAATCCCGACATCCACGTGGTTTGGAAGAACACCAGCGGTTACGACAAACTCAACAACGCCATCCAAGACGGTTACGGCATTCCCGACGTGGTGCAGCTGGAATATTACGCATTGCGCCAGTACGCGGTCAGCAGCCAGCTCGTGCCCATCACCGGCAGAACCGAAGGCTATGTCGATTTCTACACGCCCGGCACCTGGGCGTCGGTGCAGCTCAACGGACGGGTGTACGGGCTTCCCATGGACTCCGGCCCGATGGCCTTCTTCTATAACAACAGCGTGTTCGAACAGGTTGGCGTGGACGCGTCCAAGATCCGCACATGGGACGACTACTACGAGGCCGCCAAAAAACTCAAGAAAATCGGCGTGTACATCACCGCCGATTCCGGCGACGCCAGCTTCTACGACACGATGATCTGGCTCGCCGGCGGACGCCCGTTCTCCACGTCCAACGATGGCAAGAACGTGACCATCAGACTCACCGAAGATAAAGGCACCCGCGAATTCACCGAATTCTGGCAGAAGATGATCGATGAGGGTTTGGTGGCAACAAACCTCACGTCATGGTCGGATCGATGGAAATCGGCCGTGGGACAAGGCAAAGTCGCCTCGCTGTTCTCCGGCGCATGGCTGCCTTCGCTGCTCATGTCCGACATTCCCGGCGCGGCCGGCCTGTGGCGCGTGGCCCAGATGCCGACGCCCGACGGCAAGGCCACCACATCGGAAAACGGCGGTTCGGCCCTTGCCGTGCTGCAACGTTCCCGCAAACCCGAAGCCTCATACCGTTTCATCGAATACGCCTGCCACAATGCCAAAGGCATCACAACCCGCGTGGATGGCGGCGCGTTCCCAGCCGACAAAAACACCTTATCCGACTCGAAATTCCTCAGCAAGACCACGGTGACCGATGACCGTGGCATCGAAGTGCCCTATTTCGGCGGGCAGGAATACAACCGCGTGCTGTCCCAGGCCGCGGAGAACGTGTCGACCGGATACCAGTATCTGCCGTTCGAAGTGTATGCGCGCAGCGACTTCCGGTCCACGGTGGGCAAGGCCTACAAATGGTCGAGCCTGCTGCGCAAAGAGCAGAACAGGCTCAACATCATCGCCGCAGGCGGTCAGGTCTCCGACACCTCCAACATCGGCGATGCGTTGAAGAACACCGAATCGTCCGACCGCATCAAACTTAAGGGCGGCATAGCCCTATGGCAGAAGGACCTGAAAGAATACGGAGCCAACCAGGGCTTCACCATCCAATAGCGTCTGTGTAATTGGTTTAATCGATTGCGGCCTGCGGATAGCGCATTATCCGCAGGCCGTCGGTTTTCAGATTGCCGGGCTATGATCGCCGGTTCCCGTCGCTGGCTCTTGAATCAGCGGACGTTGCGGTCGTAGATGTGCCGCATGCCCTTGAAAATCAGGTCCGGATCGTAAATGTCGATCATGTTCGTGTCGTCGGCGAACACGCGGCTCAATCCGCCCGTCGCCACCACACGGAAATCCTCGTCGATCTCCTTATGGAACTGCGCGATCGTGCGTTCGATGCCGCCGAGGAAGTTGTAGTACAGGCCCGCCTGCATGGCCGGTTTCGTGGACTTCGCCAGAATCGACTTCGGACGGGTGATCTCCACTTCCGGCAGCTGCGCCGTCCCTTCCCACAGTGCGGCCGCGGCGGTGCGGATACCGGTGGTGATCAGTCCGGAAATCACCGACGCGTCCGCGGTGACGTAGTTGAACGTGGTGGCCGTGCCGAAATCAGCCACCAGAATCGGCCCGCCATACTCGTAATACGCGCCCGCGCAGTCGGCGATGCAGTCCGCGCCCATGTTCTGCGGATTGTCCATGCGGATGTTGAGTCCCGTTTTGATGCCCGGTCCCACGATCATCGGATCGATGTCGAGGAACTTCACGATGCTCGCACGGAACGAATGCATGACCTTCGGCACCACGGACGAAATGATCACATCATCGACATCCGCCGGCTTGTAGCCGCTCAAAGCCAGGAACTGCGTGATCATCAGCCCGTATTCGTCGGACGTGTGGTTCGCCTTCGTGGTGATGCGGTACGTGCCCGCGATGCGCCCATCGTCGATGAAACCGATCACGACGTTCGTGTTGCCGATATCCACAGCCATCAGAAGCATGTTGCGTTCTCCTTCGCGTTTTGCGGAAGTTCCGTTGAAATATTGCGATTATTGCGATTGATACGGTTATTGCGATTCGAAAATGCTGCGGTTAGCGCCGTTCGCCGTCCGCACGCATGGCTGCGAGCTTGACAAGAATACGTTTCGCAAGTGCGTCCTTGCCCATCTTGCTCCACCGTTCGATGTTTGGCTTGTCTGCGGTTTCGCCCGGCGTCAGCACCGTCACCACGTTCGTGTCCGCTGCGAAACCGGCGCCGGGGGTGCGCAGGTTGTTGGCCGCCAGCATGTCGCAATGCTTGGAAGCGAGCTTTTTCGCGGCGTTGGTCTCAAGGTCGCGCGTTTCCATGGCGAATCCGCACAATGTCTGGTCCGGCCGCTTATGTTCGCCGGCCCAAGCCAGAATGTCCGGATTCGAGGTGAGTTCGAGTTCGATGCTGCTGCGCCCGTTCTTCTTGATCTTGTCCCGGGCCTGCTCGACCGGGCGGAAATCGCCGACGGCCGCGGCCATGACGGTGATGTCCGTGTCCGCGAACCGGTTCGTCACCGCGTCGAACATATCCCGTGCGGTCGTGACATTGACCACATCCACGCCATACGGGGCGTCCAACGCCACCGGACCGGACACAAGCGTCACCTGCGCGCCCAGATCGCGTGCCTGTTCGGCCAGAGCGTACCCCATTTTGCCGGTGGAATGGTTGGTGAGGAACCGCACCGGATCAAGCGGCTCCTGCGTCGGGCCGGCGGTGACGAGCACGGCAAGTCCCTTAAGCGGCAGCTCGCCGTCCGGACGATTCGCAAGCAGCAGCGCTTTCACCGCCGTTTCGATGCGTGCCGGCTCCTCCATACGTCCCTTGCCGGCGTCGCCGCAGGCCAGCATGCCGCTTTCCGGCTCCACAATCGTCCAACCGAGCTCACGGCAGGTATTGAGATTGCGTTGCGTCACGGCGTTTTCATACATATGCACGTTCATGGCGGGGCACAGGATCTTCGGTCCCTTGTCGTACGCGAGTATGGTGCTGGTCAGCTGGTCATCGGCGATGCCGCAGGCGATTTTCGCGATGATATCGGCGCTCGCCGGAGCGACTGCCAGCAGATTCGCCCACTTCGCGTCGGCCACGTGGCTGATCTGCAGCGGACCGTCCGGTCCGGGTGCCACGTCGGCCGTAGCGCCGGGACGATGTCCGGCGGCGAACATGGACATGCGTGTCGGCGTGTGGGTGAGGGAACTGAACGTCAGGGGAGTGACGAACTCCTGTGCGGCGGCGGTCATCACCACACGCACCTCATGCCCCTGCTTGCTCCAATCGGAGGCGAGATGGCAGGCCTTGAACGCGGCGATGCTGCCGGTGACCCCCAAAAGAATATGCGCCATGGATCAACCGTCCTTCTCGTTGTGACCTGCCGCGACTGCGTCAAGTATATAACCGGGCCGAAGCCTCCGCGCGCTTTGCGGGCGAATCCGAACGGGCCGCGGGTATGGCGGACGGTAGAATCAGGCCGTGGTGATCGACCTCACGCAGGCGGTCAACCGCAATCACAACACATAATCGAAAATACGAAGAGGAGAAATCCCATGTCGTCACCTACCGGTGCGCACGGCGAAGCCGACGCAACCAAACAGGAGAACGAACAGCAGCCGCAGTCCACGGCAAGCACCGACGCCACGCTGAACGCGCGTGCGAAATCGTCGAACGGCGCGAAATCGCAAGGCCCGAAGAAGTGGCTTATCGCGTTGATCGCCGTCATCGCCGCCGTCGCGGTGATCGTCGCCATTGCAGTGACGCGCGGCAAAAACGATGACGCGAACACTTCTGGCGTAACTAAAGCCGACACCGTCACCATCGGGCTCAAACTCGCCCCGGTCAGCCTCGACATCCGCCACCAGTCCGGATCGGCCATCGAACAGGTGCTGATCGGCAACGTCTACGAAGCGCTGCTGTCGCGCGACTCCGACAACAAAGTGCAGCCGGGCCTCGCGAAATCCTGGGACATTTCCAAGGACGGCAAGACCTACACGTTCCATCTCAACAACAACATGTGTTTCTCCAATGGCGACAAGCTCGACGCTGACGACGTGGCCTGGTCCATCAACCAGCTCAAGGAGAAGCAGTACTACAACGCCAACCAGGTGGCCAGCCTCGACAAGGCCGAAGCGGTGGACGCCAACACGGTCAAGCTCACCCTTTCCACCCCCGACTCCAACCTGCTGTGGTATCTGACCGGACGTCCTGGCCTCGTGTTCGACAAAAACGCCAAATACAACGCGAAAACCGAAGCGGTCGGCTCCGGCCCGTATACCGTCGAATCCTTCGACTCGGCCAGCAAAATGGTGCTCAAAGCCAATGCGAAATATTGGGGAACCGCGCACAAGCCCGCCACCCAGAACGTGGTGATCCGCTTCCTCACCGACGACAACGCAGCGGTCAACGCGCTGAAAAGCAGTGACGTCGACGTGCTTTCCCCGGTGAACGCCACGCTCGCCAAATCATTGGATGCCAGCACATACACGGTGTCCGCGGCCGACGGCAGTGACAAGTTCGTCCTCGCCTTCAACTGCACGAACGCCAAACTCAAGGACAAGCGCGTCCGCCAGGCCATCCGCTACGCCATCAACCACAAGGAGATCATCGCCTCCCGAGGCAACGTCGACTACGCGCTCGGCGGTCCGATCCCGTCCGTCGACCCCGGTTACGAGGACCTGACCGGCCTGTACCCGTACAACGTGGACAAGGCCAAGGAACTTATGAAGGAAGCCGGTTATACCACCGACAAGCCGTTGCGGCTCACCCTCACCTACGCCAACACGTACGGCACCGAACTGGGCGACCAGCTCAAGAGCCAGCTCGCCAAAATCGGCATCGATTTGAAGATCGACTATGTGGAATTCTCCACATGGCTGCAGAACGTGCACGCCAACGGCGACTACGAGCTGTCATTGGTGGACCACGCCGAAAGCCACGACTTCTACAAGTGGACCACGCCGGACTACTACTACCATTACGACGGCAAGCAGGCGCAGAAACTGTACGCCAAGGCTTTGGAAGCCACCGACGAGGCCGACAGCGCGAAATACCTGAAGCAGGCGGCGAAGGCCGTAAGCGAGGACGCGCCGGCGGACTGGCTGTTCGGCTACCGCGTGACGGTGGCCGTCAACAAGCACGTGCAGGGCTTCCCCAGCAAGCTCAGCCAGACGGTGCTGCCATTGTGGCGGATCTCCAAGAATAAGTAAGGGAACGGTATTTCCATGCGATTCGTGGGAAAGCGGCTGGCGCTGTTCGTAGCGGCTTTGGTGGGCCTGTCCGCGCTGGTGTTCGTGATGCTGCGCGTATTGCCGGGAGACGTCGCCGCGGTCATCGCCGGCACGAACGCCACCCCCGAACGCATTGCGTCGCTGCGCGCCGAATTCGGCTTGGACAAGCCGCTCGTCGCACAATATGGCGATTGGATGGCGGGCATGCTGCATGGCGACCTCGGCGTGTCCGCAGTCGGCGGACGGCCGGTCGCGCGGCAGATCGCCATGCGCGCCGCCGTAACGTTCCCTCTGATTGTGCTGAGCCTGCTGATCGCGCTGGCGATCGGCCTGCCGCTTGGCTGCGCGGCCGTCCTGACACGCAATCCGCGGCTGCGCGGCCTGTTCCACGGCATTGCGATCGTGGGCGGCGCGGTGCCCGCATTGTGGGGCGGCCTACTGCTGATCCTGCTGTTCTCCCGTGGCACGGGACTGTTGGGATTGCTGCCCGCGCAAGGCTTCCCCGACACCGGCTGGGCCACGCCGGGAAAGGCCCTGTCCTGTCTGCTGCTGCCGGCGCTCACCACCGGCATCACAGCCGGCGCGTCCATCATGCGCTACACGCGTGCCGCAGTGGGGGATATGGCCTCATCGCAGGCGGTGGACATGGCCATGGCCTGCGGCATGACCCGCAAACAGGCGGTATTGCGCGTGGCGTTGCGTCTGGCCACTGCGCAACTGGTGTCGGTGGTCGGCCTGACCTTCGCGCAAATGATCACCGGCGTGATGGTGGTGGAAAACCTGTTCGCCCTGCCGGGTCTTGGCGCCATGCTGGTCACCGACGTCGGCAACCGCGACCTGATCGCAGTGCAAAGCGAACTGTTCCTGCTGGCCGCGTTCTTCCTGCTGCTGGGTCTCGTGGTCGATCTGACGCATCGCGCGCTCGACCCGCGGTTGAAGCATTCCGGCGTCGTTTCGGGAAAGGCGGAAGCATGAACGCATCGAAACCCGCACCATCCTCGCAACCGGCGTCGTCCGCGCAAACTACGTCGAGACCCATGCGATCCGTCACCGACGTGACATCCACTGCCACCATGAAAACCGTGCTTTCGACCATCTGGGCCAAGGCCGGCGGCAAATACGCGCTGATCGTCATCGGAGCATGGCTGCTCGTATCCGCCCTGTCCCTCGTATGGACGCCGTATTCGCTGCTCGACACCAACGGATTCAACGCGTGGGCCTCCCCATCCGCAGCGCACCCGTTGGGTACCGACGGCACCGGCGCGGACGTGCTGAGCTGGCTGATGGCCGGCTCCCGCACGAATCTCATGATCGCCGTGCTCACCGTCGTCGTCGCGGCCGCGATCGGACTGCTGTTGGTGGCAGCCATGGTATCGCGTTCCGGTGCGCTCGCGTCCACATCGGTGGTGGTGGCCGACGCGCTGATCTCCATTCCGACGGTGCTTATCGCATTGATTCTTTCCGTGCCGTTCGGCGCGTCCGCCGCGGTGGTCATCGCCGCCTGCGGTTGCGCGTACGGGCTGAACCTGGCACGCATCCTACGGCCCTCCGCACTGCTCGCCGCACGTTCGGCATACGTCGAATCGGCATTATGGTCGGGGGCAAGCTCCGTCCGCGTGTTCTTCACGCATATCGTGCCGAACACGCTGCCGGTATTGTGCGTGCAGTTGTCCATGAGCGCCGGCACCTCGCTGCTGGCGGAGGCGGGACTCACGTATCTGGGCGTCGGCGTCGGAGCCGGCGTGCCCAGTTGGGGGCATTCGCTGTCCACGTCCGTGAAATTCATCAGCATCTATCCCATGGCCGTCCTATGGCCCGGCCTGGTCGTCACGGTGGTGGTGGTCGCGTTGAACCTGTTCGGCGACGCGTTGCGCGACGCGCTCGATCCGCTAACCAATCCCGCGTTGAGGGAGGCCGCATGAGCGCCGTCATACGTCATCTGAACATCGCCATCAACGGCAAGCCGATCGTCGATGATGTCGATTTGGACATCGCCGACGGCGAACGTGTCGGCTTGGTCGGCTCGTCCGGTTCCGGCAAATCGATGATCGCCCGCGCCATGATGGGCCTGCTGCCGGCTACCGCACAGGTGACGGGCAGCGTCGAATTGGGTGGTACGCAGATTGTCGGCGCGTCGGACGCAGCGGTCGCCGACCTGCGCGGACGGTACGTGGGCATGGTGTTCCAGAATCCTTCCGCCGCATTGAATCCGGTGATGACCGTGGCGCAGCAGGTCGCGCTGCCACTGCGTTTGCATTACGATCTGACCCGTGACGAACGGTTGGACCGTGTCAAAGCAATGTTCGCCAAAGTCGGGCTGCCGGAAGATGTACTGAACAAATATCCGCATGAACTTTCCGGCGGACAACAGCAGCGCGTCGGCATCGCGGCCGCATTGGTCACGTCGCCGCGGCTGATCATCGCCGACGAGCCGACCACCGCGTTGGATTCGATCACGCAACGGCAGATCGTGGACCTGCTCACGTCGCTGGTGGACGAGTCGGGCGCGTCGATGCTGTTCATCACGCACGATTTCGCGGTGCTGAACAGGGCCGCCACACGCTGTTATGTGCTTGAATGCGGGCGGATCGCGGAATCCGGCGATACGGACGCGCTTCTGGACCAACCGCGCACCGACGCGGGACGCAGGCTGGTCCGGTCGGCCCGCGCGTTGTCGTTGCACGCAGGGCAGGATGCCGGGCGGGAATCCGTGCGGAATCCCGCGCAAAAGGAGGTGGACCATGACTGACGTGAACGAAGGAATGGTGCTGCGCGGCCGCGGCCTCGACAAATGGTATGGCGCGAAACATGACCGCCGTCAGGTGCTGTTCGGCGTGGATGCGGATGTACGGGCGGGGGAGTGCCTCGCCGTGATCGGCGGCTCCGGGTCGGGCAAGACCACGCTGACCCGCGTGCTGCTGGGGTTCGAATCCGCGGACGGCGGCAGCGTCGAATACTGCGGCGAGCCGGTCCGTGGCGACGTGGCGCACAGTCTGCGCCTGCAATCCGGATTGGTGTTCCAAAGCCCGTTCGATTCGTTGGATCCGCGATGGCGCATCGGCCGATCCATAGGCGAGCCATTGCGCATGCATCATCCGGATTGGCCACGGGAACGCGTCGCGGAACGTGTGACCGAAGTGCTGGAAATGGTGAGCCTCGATCCGGGAACGTTCGCCAACCGTTTCCCTGTCGACCTGTCCGGTGGGCAGGCGCAGCGCGCGGCGATCGCCCGCGCCATCGTGGACGGGCCGAAGGTGCTGCTCGCCGACGAGCCGATGAGCGCCATCGACGTGGCTGCAAGGGTCCGGATCCTTGAATCCTTCGAAGCCATCCGCAACGCCGAACCCGATATGGCGATCATCATGGTGTCCCACGATCTGGGCGTGGTGCAGCACATCGCGGACCGCATTCTGGTCCTGCACGACGGGCGCGCGGTCGAAGTCGGCCCGACGGACCAGGTGCTGGGCCATCCGCAGGACGAGTACACCAAGCGATTGGTGCAGGCCGCCTCGCTGTAGGTGTCGCTCCGCATGCCTCATCCGTGCGCGCCATACCGTCTCGCATATTCGTGGTGCGTCTCTTTTCTATAACGATTTGACCGATTGCGTGTCGGTCGATATTGTTGGTTACATGGTTAGTTAGTTATGTAACTAACCATGTAACCAACAGGATGGATGGTCCGGCATGACCGGATGTTCATGATCGGGGGACTGCGATGACGCATGGAACATATCAAAGCCACGGGATGCAACGGCCACGGCGAATCGTGACAATACTGACGGTTCTTGCTTTGAGCATATCGTTGGGCGCGTGCGGCACGGCAGGAGATCGGAAGCAAGAGCAGTCGTCACGGGGCCAGGCATCCGCCATCAGCGGCGATGCGGACGCCAACGCCGCGGACGCGTCGTATCGGGACGAAATCGCAAAAATCAAGAACTCCGGTAGCACTGAAGCCGCCCAGATTCTCGAGGACGGCAAAATCACGGAAGAGGAGTTGGTCCAGCTCGGTTCCAGCTACGCGCAATGCCTGATCTCGAAAGGCATCACAGTGGACACCGGCGAGGCGCGATACCCCGGTGGGTCGATCAGCCCGTCCTACGGAGACGACGCGCTTGACAAGCGCAACTTGAGCGAAGATGAGATTGCCGCCACCAATGCCGCTGACGAAGCCTGCCAGAATGAGACCCAATACAAGAACATCGTCGACCTGTATCTGAGCCTCAAGGAGAATCCCGAGAACGTCGATACCGACCAACTCGCGCGCCAGCAGAACGACAAGACACTGGCCTGCCTGAAGAAACACGGCATCGTGGACGACTCCGTGACCGCCGACGCCTACGACGAGCTGGCGACGATGGGCGAATCCGGCGGAACGAGCTTCGATGACCTGATCGGCAAATACGCCCTCAAGGACAATCCCGCCTACGACAAACGCAAAGCGGCCATCATCGAACAATGTGGGGCATTGTGATGGCGGGCGGCAAAACACCCGTCAGAGCATGGTCGCATGTTCGGAACCGACGGACGGATGCGGATGGAAAGCGGCGGCCGGCGACGCGACGACGTCAGCCATTGGCCATGTCGGTCGTCGCGCTGTTGGTAGTCATCGCATTGGCGGCAGGCGTCGGATGCGGATTCCTGCTGGTCCGACCGGCCATACCCCAATCGTTGCGATCCTCAACGGCCTCCGGCTCGATCACTGCGGCGAAAAGCCGGTTCGATGATGCTCGAGACGTCACCGTCACGGTCCATACCGGAACGGGGCGCACCGTGGCCTCGCCCAAATCGGGCACCATCACCGCCTATGGTTGCGCGCCCGGACAAACCATCGATTCCGGAACAAGCTTCATCGCAGTGGATGAAGTGCCGCTGCTGTCGTTGCATACCGCCGTTCCGCCGTTCCGCGACCTGCAGTCCGGTATGCGAGGCCGCGACGTGGCGGCGCTGAACGCCGAGCTGCGACGGCTTGGATATACGGCCCCCGACGGCGATGCGATGACCTGGGACACGATTCTCGCATACAATGCGCTCGCCGATACCGTCGGCGCGGCACGGCTGGTCAAGGACAACGGGTGGACGCTAGCCAAAGACGCTTACGTGTGGTTGGATGGGCAATCCGTGACGATCCGTTCCTGCGTTGCCGGCATCGGCGCATCAATCGACGTGAAATCCGAACTGTTGACCACCGATTCGCAATCGCAATCGGTATCCGTGACCATGCCGCAGGACGAGGTGGTCGCAGGAGATCGGGTGCTTGACGTGGACGGTCGAATGGTCGACATGCCGCAACAAACGACGGCAATCACCGACTCGTCGACGCTGGCTGCATTGCTGGGCAGCGACGCCTATCGGCAGGCGTCCGGCACAGCTGAGTCCTCCGAGAGCGCGTCGGACGGCGCGTCGGATGTGACCTTCACCCTGCAATGGCTCCTGAAAACTCCAATCGATGTATGGTCGCTGCCACCCACCGCTTTCTACGCGCAACATGATGAACAGGCCTGCGTGGTGTCCGATGGCAAGCCCGTCGCGGTCACCGTGATCGGCTCCCGTTTGGGGCGCTCAATAGCCACGGTCGATTCCGGCGCGGCATTGGGCAAAGTGCGCACGAATCCGCAAGGAGGCAAACCATGCCGATGAGTGATCCCGTTGATTCCACGGGTCCTCTGATGAAGGGGGATGATGAGCGGACGCCGGGAAAACTGGTGACGTTGCGCGATGTCGGGCACACATTCACTGGAGACACTTGGCTGTTCCGTTCGTTAAATGCTGACCTGCGGCCCGATCGCGTGTACGCGCTGGTGGGGCCTTCCGGTTCGGGCAAAAGCACATTGTTGTCCATATTGGCGGGATGGGTGAAACCGTCGGAAGGATCCATTCAGCGGCTGAACATCGGGAAAACCAGCTGGGTGTTCCAAAATCCCATCGGAGTGGCGCGCCGAAGCGTGATCGACCATGTGACTCTGCCTTATCTTGCGCAGGGACTGCCTGCGCCGCAGGCGGAGGCGCGTGCGTGCGAGCTGCTTGCCCAGTTCGGTCTGGCGGAGCGCGCGTCCAGCGAATACCGGGAGCTGTCCGGAGGAGAGGCTCAACGGCTCATGCTGGCGCGTGGCGTGGCGTCGGGCGCCGATCTGCTGCTGGTCGATGAGCCGACCGCGCAACTCGATGTACATACGGCGGATACGGTGAACGCGAGGTTGGGCGCGTTGTCAAGACAGGGCATGATCGTGGTGGTCGCCACGCATGATCATCGCACGCGCGACGCCGCCACCGATGTCATCGATTTGGAGGACTACCAATGAAACCGATGCGGTTGAAAGCGGTGCTGCGTGAGACTTGGCGCAACGTCGCCACTGGTACGAGCCGATGCGCGCTTATCTCGCTGTTGCTGTCGATATGCGCGGTCGCATGCATGTGCGCAGACCTGACGCAGATGACGGGGTTGATCGGCGACGCCCGGAAATGGGAGGAATCAGGTGCCTCCACCTATGCGATCACTTTGCAGGGAGGAATCGACGGCGCGGCCTGCGAAGGGCTGCGTTCCGCGAACGGAGTGTTGGGCGCCGCCGCCCTCCGGCAGTCGTCCGACCGCGTGCGCATCGCGTCATTGCCCGCGACCGAGATTCCGACATACGAGGCAAGCGCACATGTCGCGCAGGTATTCGCGGCGACAGGGATGCGGAAGGACAATTCCAGTGTGATCATGTCGACGGCTGTGGCGCGCACGTATGGCGCGCATGCCGGCACGGTGCTGCCGCTCGTCGGTGGCGCACGCATGCGTGTTTCCGCGACGTTCGATTGGCCAAGCGACGGAAGGCAACCAACATACGGCTATGCGATTATCTCGCCCGGCAACGATACCAAGGCCTATGACACCTGTCTGGTCCGTGCGTGGCCGGTTCCCGACGGTATCGAAAGCCTGCTGCGTGTCTCCATTCGCGCCGATGCCGAATCCGGTGTCGGCGCCGCTGCGAGCTCCACCTCTGCCGGGACGAGTGGAAGCAACGAAACGCCGCATGCGAAAATCAGCCGGATCAATACCACGCTGGGGTCGCATATGCCTGGCCCGGCGGATTTCGATGCCCGCATCACCCGGTATGCGCCACTGTTGATGTTCGTCATCGCAATGGCGTTGGGATTCGCATCGGTTTGCATGCGCAGAATCGAGATAGCGAGCGCGTTGCATGCGGGGTATCCGAAAACCGCGATGCTGCTGCAGCTGTTTTTGGAGACGCTGGCCACGGTGGCGGCGTCTTACGTGGCATGTCTGCCGGTTGTCGCGATCGTGCCGCTCATATTGACCGGATCCGGTGACGCGATGCCGGTTGTCACGATGCTATGCCGTGTTCCGGGCGCCATGTCGGTCGGGATGCTTGCCGGGACTGCGGTTGGGGGTATGACGATCCGCGAACGGCAGTTGTTCGCCTATTTCAAGGCACGCGCATGACGTGTGCCGTGTCCTTGAGAGATGCTTCGCCGGCCGTTCGTTGCCGCATCGCGGCAGACCAACGGTTAGAGTGGATGACGTTGATATTGAACCGACTAGGCGGCTGGAGGCGTCGGATGCGATTCGATTTTTCGGGAACGACGCCATTGTTCCGGCAGGTGGCCGAACAAATCAGCGAAGCTATCGTCTCCGGTGCCTTCGCGGAAGGCGAACAGGTGCCCAGCACCACCGAGATCTCGTCCACGTATGCGATCAATCCCGCCACGGTGCTCAAAGGCATGAATCTCCTGGTCGATCAGGGTCTGCTGGAGAAAAGACGCGGCCTTGGCATGTTCGTCACCACGGGAGCACGGGAGAAGGCTCGTGACGCCAAACGCGAGGAACTGCTCACCACGCGGGTCGTCGAACTCGTCGCGCAGGCAAAGGCGCTTGGCATCAGCTGCGAACAACTACAGCGCATCATCGGAAGGACCTATCGATGAGTCTGGTCATCAGCGATCTGAGCAAGAGCCGTCATGGAACGTCCCTGCTCAACGGAGTGAATCTGGAATTACGGAGCGGTGCGATACATGGTCTGTTCGGGCGCAATGGTGCCGGCAAAAGCACATTGCTGAACATCATCGCGAACCGACTCGTGGCCGATGCCGGCAGTGTGTCGTTCGACGGCAACCGTATGACGGATGGCGGCGGCATGTGGGAACGTCTCATGCTGATGGACGAGACTTGGCCATATCCTGTCGAATGGCGTCTGCGATCGGTGTTCCGTCTGATCTCGCGGCGATACGGCGGATTCGATGATGTGTTGGCGGGGCGTATGATGCAGGCTTTCGGGCTGCGGCCTGATGCTCGTTTCATGAGACTGTCCACCGGTCAGCGTGGCGCGGCGAAGCTGGTTGCCGCGCTTTGCGCGCCGACCGATATCGTGTTGCTTGATGAAGCGACTGATGGTCTTGACGCTGCGGCCCGTGACCTGTGTTACCGCTTCGTGATTGAGTCGTATGGCGACAGACCTCGCACCATGATCATATCCACCCATCTCATAACGGAGGTGGAGGGACTGGTCGAACATGCCGTGGTCCTCGACCATGGGCGGGTGCTGGAATCCTTCGACATGAACGAGTTGGCACAACGTGGGCGGATGCTGTCGGGGCCGGTCGGATCGGTGCGGCGGTACTTGGCCGACAATGGTTTGCGTACGCTGTCGGAAACCGTTCTCGGTGGTCTGCTGACTGTCGGCGTGCGTGGCGTGCCATCTGCACCGATGCCGGAGGACGTTGTCATGAGGTCTTTCGATCTCAATGAGTATGTCATCCAGATTACCGGCATGGACAAGGGGTATGCGTCATGATGGATGAAGTGAAAGGCTTGTCGGCCGGGATGCGGTTCGCGCTGACAAGGCAGCTTGCCGCGCGTTGCGTCGTGTTGATGGCGTACGTGTTGGCCGGTTATTGCGTGCCGTGGCTGTGGGGTCTGATTTTGGCCTTGGTATCCGGAGGTCATTATGTGGTGGAATACCATGTGCTTGGCCCGACGTTGGTGATGTGCGCGGTTCTGACGGCGGTTCTGGCTGTCAGTGGCTTTCGTTCCCTGATATCCATGGGCGTGGGCCGGGCCGTGTATTTCTGGACCGAGATGTTCGCCAATCTTTGCTTCTCCCTTGCCTGCTCGGTGGTCATGACGTTGGGGTTCGTGCTGACGCCGAACCATGATGCCGATATCCTCATCACGTTCCGTGTCGGCAGTGACCTGCAGTGGCTGGCTTGTGTGCCACCATCCGATTCATTCGGACGATTGCGATTCCTGAACCGTGATCTGGGCGGTTCATACGCGGCCATGAGAACAGGCGTGCGAGGCGATACGGCCAATCCGATGCTGCTGTTCCTGGCGCTGTTCCTGTTGACCGCCTCGGTGGCGATTCTGGGTCAATGCGTCGGGGAACTGCTGGCGCAGGTCAATCGGTACGGGGCAATCGCCCTGGCGGTGTCGGCATGCATAGCATGGGTCGCGCGTCCATGGCTGTTGAACAGAACCGCCACCGATGTCAATCCGATGATATGGAAACTGCTCGAGGCACTGCGGGGACGCTGGTGTCTGATGTGGCGTGAGGGGCAAGCGGCGTCCGCGGCGATGTACGGAACGTCCAACGAGCGTCTCGTATACGATCAGGCCTACACGTTCTGGCCGATGATGGTGCTTTTCGTAGGTGTGATGATCTTCGGCAACTTGTTGTGCTGGCTGTTGATCCGGCGTCGTGAGGTGCGTGTTCCGCAGTTGCTGCCGGTATGGTGGTGACGATGCTCGGCATGGGCAACACGCCGATGTCCACGTCCGTGCTATCGTATGAGCCATGTTCAATTTCTCATGTTGTTGCTGTCGCTGACCAACCGCCCGAGGGGCGCGTGGTTCATCGACGCATAACTTGAGATAGGACATTCCAACAAGCGGTCGCGCATATCGCAGGCCGTATGCGAATCGCCAAACGATCATTCGAAATAGCGCATCAGCCGAGGTTGGCGCACGCGACGCACGCGAATGAGCAAGGCAGCATCGCAACAGGTCCCGTTTCAACAACTGCACGCGACGGACGCGAGCTTCTCGAACATACGAAACCAAAACCATTCGAAAAGCCCACGAATCGCACCGCATACAAAGGAAACGCCATGACCATCCACAACTCGCTGTCCGAACTCATCGGCAACACCCCGCTCGTCAAACTCAACCACGTGACCGACGGCATCAAAGCCACCATCGCGGTGAAGGTCGAATACCTGAACCCGGGCGGCTCGTCCAAGGACCGCATCGCCGAACGCATCATCGACGCGGCCGAACGCAGCGGCGAACTGAAGCCCGGCGGCGTGATCGTGGAACCGACCTCCGGCAACACCGGTGTCGGACTCGCGCTCGTGGCTTTGCAGCGCGGATACCGTGCGATCTTCACCCTGCCGGACAAGGTTTCCGAAGCCAAGCGTGCGGTGCTGCGCGCATACGGCGCCGAAGTGGTCGTAACCCCCACCGACGCCGGCCCGGACGACCCGCGCTCCTACTACCAGGTGGCGGACCGCCTCGCCAAGGCGATTCCCGGCGGCTACCGTCCCAACCAGTACGACAATCCGAACGGTCCCGAAAGCCACTATCACACCACTGGTCCGGAAATCTGGGAGGCCACCGACCACAAGGTCACGCATTTCGTGGCGGGCATCGGCACCGGCGGCACCATCTCCGGCACCGGACACTATCTGAAGGACGTGTCCAACGGCGCGGTGCAGGTCATCGGCGCCGATCCGGAAGGCTCCATCTACTCCGACCCGAACGACGTGCACCAATACCAGATCGAAGGCGTCGGCGAGGACTTCTACCCGAAGGCCTTCGACCGGAGCCTTCCCGACGAGATCGTGCAGGTCACCGACGCGGAAGCCTTCGAAATGACCCGACGCCTCGCCAACGAGGAAGGACTGCTCGTCGGCGGCTCATCCGGCATGGCCGTGTTCTCCGCGCTGAAATACGCCCGCGAGCACGACCTCGACGAAAACCAGCTCGTCGTGGTGTTGATGCCCGATTCCGGCCGCAGCTACATGGAGAAGATCTTCAACGACGACTGGATGCGCGCCAACGGATTCGCCGACGTCGTGGAACGCACCACCAAGCCCAGCCTCGCCGAACAGTACCTGTAAAAGACCGTCAAACGACTGTCCGGAAGCCCGATCGCACCTTTGAAACCAATGCCCATCATCCGAACGACCCAAACCATCCGATACTTCCAAGGAGTTCCCATCATGACCATCTCGACCAACACCGAAGCCCTCAACGCCACCGCTCTCGCAACCCGCGCCATCCACGCAGGCCAGGAACCCGACCCGACCACCGGAGCCGTGGTCACCCCCATCTACATGACCTCCACCTTCAAGCAGGACGGCGTCGGCGGCCTGCGCAACGGCTACGACTACAGCCGTTCCATCAACCCGACCCGCAACAGCTTCGACGAGCAGCTCGCCGCCGTGGAAGGCGCGAAATACGCGTTAAGCTTCTCCTCCGGACTTGCCGCCATCGACGTGCTGCTGCGCTCCACTTTGAAGCCCGGCGACAACATCCTGCTCGGCAACGACGTGTACGGCGGCACCTACCGTCTGCTGTCCAAGGTGTTCGTGCCGTGGGGCATCGGCCTCGACGTGGTGGACATCACCGACACGGCCGCCGTCTCAGCCGCGCTCGCCAAGAAGCAGTACGCGTACATCTGGGTGGAAACCCCGTCCAACCCGCTGCTCAACATCACCGACATCGCCGCCACCGCGGCCGTGGCGCACGCGCACGGCACCAAAGTGGTCGTGGACAACACCTTCGCATCCCCGGCATTGCAGCATCCGCTCGCAGACGGCGCCGACGTGGTCGTCTACTCCACCACCAAGTACATCGGCGGCCACTCTGACGTGGTCGGCGGCGCGGTGGTCCTGAACGACAAGGAAACACGCGACGCGGTGGCCTTCCTGCAGAACGCGGCCGGCGCGGTGCCCTCCCCGTTCGACTCCTGGCTTGACATCCGAGGCCTCAAAACCCTCGACCTGCGCGTCAAGCAGCACAGCCGCAACGCCATGAAAGTGGCCCAGTGGCTCGAAACCCGCCCCGAAGTGGAACGCGTATGGTATCCAGGCCTCGAATCCCACCCGGGCCACGACATCGCGGCACGCCAGATGCACGGCGGTTTCGGAGGCATGATCTCCATCCAGATCGCCGCCGGTTTCGAAGCGGCCAAGAAGTTCGCCGGAGCCACCGAAGTGTTCACCCTGGCCGAATCCCTGGGCGGCGTGGAATCCCTGATCGAGCATCCGGGCGCCATGACCCACGCCTCCGTGGCCGGCACCACGCTCGAAGTGCCCGCCAACCTGATCCGCCTGTCCGTCGGCCTTGAGGACGCGGACGATCTGATCGCCGACCTGGAGCAGGCGTTCCGCCAGATCTGAATTCCCTATTTCCGATAGAAGCATGAAACGGCCGGCATGGGCAAGACCCGCGCCGGCCGTTTCGCTCTCCGCGGTCAACGCACGGCATTGCTACACTTGGAAACCATGACGCAAGCTGTTGATTCCGCCGATTCCGTAGACCCCTCCGCATTGGAGGCGCTGAACCGCTATTTCGGCTACGATTCGTTCCGTCCTGGACAATCCGGCATCGTCTCGGCCATCCTCACCGGACACGACGTGCTTGGCGTCATGCCCACCGGCGCCGGCAAATCCATCTGCTATCAGATTCCCGCAGCGATCCTGCCGGGCGTCGCCATCGTCATCTCGCCGCTGATCTCACTCATGCGCGACCAGGTCGACGCCCTGAACGACGTGGGCCTTCCGGCCGCGTTCATCAACACCACTCAGACGCCGGACGAACAGGATCTCGTCTTCGCGCAGGCGCTCTCCGGCCAGATCAAACTGCTGTACGTGGCGCCGGAACGTTTGGAAACCGAACGATTCCGCAACTTCGCCGTCCGTGTGCCGATCTCGCTCGTCGCCGTCGACGAAGCGCACTGCGTCTCCCAATGGGGGCAGGACTTCCGTTCCTCATATCTTGGCATCGGCGAATTCATCGCCGGACTGCCCACACGTCCAACGGTCGCCGCGTTCACCGCCACCGCCACCGAACGCGTGCGCCGCGACATCGTTTCGATTCTGGGCCTGCACACACCGTCCATCACCGTCACCGGTTTCGACCGGCCGAACCTGTATTTCGACGTCATCAGCATGCCACGCAAAGACAAAGCATCCTGGGTGGCGTCCTACATCGCCAGCCATCCGGACGAATCCGGCATCGTCTACTGCGCCACGCGCAAGGAAACGGAAGCGCTCGCCGAATCGCTTAACAGCGCCGTCGCCGAATTGCGTGCCGCAGGGGGTGCGGATGTGTCGGATATCGGCACCATCGCCGTCGCCTACCATGGCGGTATGAGCGCCGACGCACGAGAGAAGGCGCAACGCGATTTCGTCACCGACCGTGTGCCCGTGGTCGTGGCCACCAACGCGTTCGGCATGGGCATCGACAAATCCAACGTGCGGTTCGTCATCCACCACAACATGCCCGAATCCATCGAAGCGTACTACCAGGAGGCGGGTCGCGCCGGACGAGACGGCGAACCAAGCCGCTGCACGCTGTTGTGGAACGAATCGGACATCGTCACCCGCCGCCGGCTGCTCGATTCGGATTACGAAAACGAACGATTGACTCCCGAAGAGCAGGAGGCCGTACGCACGTCGAAACGCCGGCTGCTCGACGCGATGGTCGGCTACTGCCGTACCACGGACTGCCTGCACGCGTACATGACCCGGTATTTCGGCGAAACCGCGGGCGCGGCGGCGAAAACGGACGGCAAATGCGTGGGCGGTTGCGCCAACTGCGAGCACACATTCGAAACCATCGACGTCACCGACATCGCCCGAGCCATCAGCCGTTGCGTGCACGATGTGAACCAGCATGTCGGCAGCGGCAAAATCGTCAAGGTGCTGCGCGGCTCGAAGGCACAGGATCTAAGCTATCTCAACCCCGAAAGCCTGCCGTCGTTCGGCATGCTCGACGAAGTGCCGGAAGCGCGCATCCGCGACGTGCTGAGCCAGATGGCCACCGACGGCTTCCTGACGATCGCGGAAGGACGCCTGCCGATCGTCGGCTTCGGACCCCGTGCGGCGGAAACGGTCGCACCCGAATTCCATTACGACATCAAGAAGATCAAACGTGCTGACGCCCGTGCGCGTCGAACGCCCGACGTGTCCACTCCCGCTGTCGGATCGTACGTGCCGGATGACGGCGACGAGGCGCTATTCCAGAAGCTGCGTGCGCTGCGACTGGACATCGCGCGCGAACTCGGCAAACCGCCGTACATCGTGTTCTCCGACAAGACGTTGCGTGACATGGTACGGGTCAAGCCGATCACTGACGACCAGTTCCTTGCCGTCAACGGTGTGGGGGAAAGCAAGCTCAAACAGTACGGCGAACGGTTCATGGCCGCGATTCGGGAGGATTCCGGCGACGAGGCTTGAACCGGCCATAACCGACACGCATGGCACGACGGTTGACGTTGAGCCCGCGAACCGTGAATAGTGGAATGTGAACACAACAACGAAAGGACAGAACATGGCGGAAGACAAGCCGGTGGTGGAAAGCTTCCAATTGGACCACACCAAAGTAAAGGCGCCGTATGTGCGCTACATCGATACGGAAACCGGCCCCCACGGCGACGTGATCTCGAACTACGACCTGCGATTGGTGCAGCCGAACGAGAACGCCATTCCGACCGGCGGACTGCACACCATCGAACACACCATCGCGGTGCTGCTGCGCGAACGCATCCCCGGTTACATCGACTGCTCGCCGTTCGGATGCCGCACAGGCTTCCACCTGCTGACGTGGGGCGAGCATTCCACCGAGGATGTGGCTCGCGCATTGAAGGAATCGTTGGAATTCATCGCCTACGAGGCCACATGGGACGACGTGCCGGCAACCACCATCGAAAGCTGCGGCAACTACCGCGACCACAGCCTGTTCACCGCCAAGGAATGGTGCAAGGACATCCTCGCCAAGGGCATCAGCTCCGACCCGTTCGAACGCCGCCTTGTGTGAGCGTTACCATGCCTGTGCGGTGGGCGTGGTAGTTTGGACGACTGGAATGCTTGAGAGAGGTACACAGTCGAATTGAGGTGAAAGGGTTGAGCGAAACCACTTCCGAACGTCGGTTCCGTCGTGCCACCATGGATGATCTGCCTGTCATGCTGAAAATCTACCAGCATGCGCGTGAGCTTATGGCGGCCAACGGGAATCCCACGCAATGGGGAAACACGTTCCCACGTGAGGAAGTGATCCTTGACGACATTCGCCAGCAGCGCACCATGCTGCTGGTGGACGAGGCTGACGGCAAGGAGCGTGTGCTCGCCCAGTTCGCCCTGTGCACGGGCGAGGATCCCACCTACGCGCATATCGACGGCGCCTGGCTGGACGGCGACTCGTATGTGACCATCCACCGCATCGCCTCGTCGGGAATCGTCAAAGGCGCGGCCAAGGACTGCATCAACTGGTGCATCGAACATTACGGCAACGTGCGCGCCGACACGCATCCGAACAACAAGGCCATGCAGCACGTGCTCGAATCGAACGGATTCGCCCGCTGCGGCCTGATCCAACTGCTTGACCGCCCCACCGATACCACGCGTATCGCCTACCAGCGTCACGAATGGTGATTGCGCATACATAGAAACATAGAAAAAAGGACGTCTCCCGTAAAACTGCGGGAGACGTCCTTTTCCATATGAAGGGATGATTAGAACAGTCCCGGCTCGTTAAGCTGAGAATGCTTGCGGCTGTACGTGAAATACACGACCAGTCCAAGCGCGAACCACACGGCGAAACGCACCCACGTCTCCCAATTCAAACCGAAGATCAGAATCAGGCAGAAGATGATGGCGCAGATTGGCGTGAACGGCACGCCCGGCGCACGGAAGCCACGATGCGCGTCCGGCTGGGTCTTGCGCATCCACAGGATGCCGGCCGACACGATGATGAACGCGGACAGCGTGCCGATGTTCACCAGCTCGAACAGCACGTTGATGTTGATGAAACCGCCGGCGATGGCCGTCAGAATGCCGAAGAACCACGTGCCCTTGAACGGTGTGCGGTACTTCGGATGCACTTCGCCGAAGAACTTCGGGAACAGTCCGTCGCGGCTCATCGCATAGCAGATGCGGGACTGACCGTACAGCTGCACCAGCATGACGGTGGTCATGCCGATCAACGCGCCGAGGTTCACGATGAACGCCAGCCAGTTGAGGCCGGTCTCGAGAATCACGCCCGCCACCGGAGCGTCGATGAACTTCGCGAACTCCTTGTACGGCACCACGCCGGTCATGATGAGCGTCATGATGATGTACAGCACGGTGGACACGGCCAGCGAGATCAGGATGCCGCGCGGCAGCGTCTTGTTCGGATTGATGGTCTCCTCGGCGGAGGAGGAGACGGCGTCGAAGCCGATGAAGCTGAAGAACACGATCGACGCGGCCGGCACGATGCCGTACGGCTGCGTCGAACCCGGCTGGAACGTGTAGATGCCATACGGGGAGAACGGTTTCCAGTTGGCGGGATTGATGTACCAGACGGTGCACACGATGAACAGCACGATGATGGCCAGCTTGATCATCACCATGATGTCGTTGGTCTTCTTCGTCTGGTTGATGCCGATGGACAGCACCCACGTGATGATGAGCACGATCACGAAGCCCGGCAGATTGAAATACGTGGTGACTCCCGGCGTGGTGCCGTACGCGGCGGTCAGCTCGACCGGCAGATGCAGGCCGAAGCCTTCCAACAGCTTGTTGAAATAGCCCGACCAGCCGGCGGACACGGTCGCCGCCTGCAACGCGTATTCCAAAATCAAATCCCAACCGATCACGAAGGCGATCAGCTCGCCGAACGCCAGATACGCGTACGAATAGGCGGAACCGGAAACAGGTGCCATCGCGGCGAACTCCGCATAGCACAGGCCCGCAAAACCGCAGCAGACGGCGGCGAGCAGGAAGGACACGCACAATGCCGGTCCCGCGGTGAGCGCGCCCTTGCCGGTGAGCACGAATATGCCGGTGCCGATGATGGCGCCGATGCCCAGCATGGTCAGGTCGAAGGTTTTCAGTGTTCGCTTCAGCGGAGTCGATTCGGAGACAAGTTGGTCCACCGACTTCTTGCGAAATAGATCCATGGTCGTCAGATTCCCTGTGATTGTTTCAAAAATGGGCTGGACCGGACGGATTTCCGGGACTCTGGCACGCCTTAACGCCAGAAATCAGAAAGGCTGCGACAGCATGCGCAGCAGCCTTGTGTACCCAAAGTGTAAAAGCCGAGGTCGGACAAAATCGTGAAAACATCGTGAATCGTCTCACCATATGTCCCTGATGTTCCATACCTGTCACATAGCGGCGCGACAATGGGAGCCATGACTTTGAGCGCAACACGTGAATGGGATTTCTCCTCCGAACAAGGCAAAGCGAACTACAAGGCCGCCCAGCGGCGGTATCCGGCGCAGGCCATCGTCGACCTCGCCGCACTGCGCGACAACATGCGCCATCTGGTGAGTGTCGTCGGCGGTCCGCATTCCGGCACCGCCGTCATGGGCATCGTCAAAGCCGACGCGTACGGCCACGGTCTGGTTCCGGCCGCGCTCGCCGCGCTCGCGGGAGGCGCCACGTGGCTCGGCACCGCGCAATCGCATGAGGCGCTGCTGCTGCGCAAAGCCGGCATCGGCCCCGATCGCTGCCATATTCTGACGTGGGTCTACAGCGGCGCCGAAGTGCCGTTCGACGAGCTGGTCGACAACGACATCGACATTTCCGTCGGCTCGCTCGCCGGCATCGACGGCGTCGCCGCGGCCGCACGCAGGCTCGGCAAGACGGCGCGCGTGCATGTGAAGGTCGATTCCGGCTTCGGCCGTAACGGCTTCACGCCCGCCGGTTTCGACGCGGCGCTCGCCAAACTGGTGCCGCTCGCCAAGGAAGGCGTGCTGCACATCGTCGGCCAGTGGAGCCATCTGGCGGTCGCCGACTCGCCGGACGACCCGGAATTCGTTGAATACAACGACATCCAGCTCGAAACCTTCAACGATTTCACCCGCCGTATGGAAAAAGCCGGCATTCCGCCGGAGATTCGCCACCTCGCCAACACCGCGGCGACGCTGTCCCGTCCGGAGATCCACTTCGAACTGACCCGTCCGGGCATCGGCCTGTACGGTTACGAAGCCGATCCGGCCATGGGCACGCCGTCCACGTATAGCCTGAAGCCCGCCATGACCCTGCAGGCGCAGCTCGGCACCGTCAAGGACGTGGAAGCCGGACATGGCATTTCCTACGGCCGCACGTATCTGACCCCGTCCGACACCTCCACCGCGATCGTGCCGCTCGGATATGCGGACGGCATCCACCGCTCCGCCTCCGGATTCGACATGGAAGGCGCCAAGCATGTGACCAAGCCCGGCGGCCCGGTGCGCGTGATGACCTCGGAAGGCCCGCGCCTGTACCGTGTGTCCGGCCGCGTGTGCATGGACCAGTTCATCCTCGACCTGCACGGTTCCGCTGCCGAACTCGGCATCCACGAAGGCGACAATGTGGAACTGTTCGGTCCGGGCCGCGGCGAGGACTACGCCGAACCGACCGCGGACGATTGGGGTCGTGCCGCCGGCACCATCAGCTACGAGATCTTCACCTGCCTGCGCAACCGCATTCCGCGCCTGTACGAGCATGCCACGGACGTATTGTCCGCCGAGGACCTCGCCAAGCTCGACCCGGCAAGCATCCTGTAATCCCGTAAAAAGCGGCGGCAGCCGCCGCACCCATAGGAAGGCGGTGCATCATGACGAGCGAAGGATACAGCGCGTTCGACGAGGAGCGTTGGGCTCCGGAACCACCCAAATCCAGCTCCCGCACCGCCTTCCAACGCGACCGCGCCCGACTCATCCACTCGTCCGCATTGCGCAGGCTCGGCGCGAAAACGCAGATTCTGGTAGCCGGCACGGACGATTTCGCACGTACACGGCTTACACACACGTTGGAGGTCGCGCAAATCGGTCGACAGATCGGCACTTCGCTCGGTTGCGATCCCGACGTGGTCGACTGCGCCTGCCTTGCGCACGACCTCGGCCACCCGCCGTTCGGCCATAATGGGGAACGTGCGCTTGCCGAAATCGCTGGCAATATCGGTGGTTTCGAAGGCAATGCGCAAACCTTGCGATTATTGACGCGCCTCGAACCGAAAATACTGTTTCCCGACGGGCATTCCGCAGGCGTGAATCTGACGCGTGCCGCGCTCGATGCGGCCGTCAAATACCCGTGGACGCTTGCCGAAGCCGCCGCGCATCCGAAAGGGGAGCGCAGCGCGAAATTCTGCGTCTATCCGGATGATACGGACGTGTTCGCCTGGCTCAAACAACACGCGCCCGACACCACCCGCCGTCCCGTCGAATGCCAGGTGATGGACCTGTCCGACGACATCGCCTACAGCGTGCATGATGTGGAGGACGCCATCGCCACCGGCGCGTTCAATCCGGGCGTGCTGCATGAAAGCGGCGTGATCGACGCGGTCGTCGAGGACGCGCGCGCCTGGTACGGACCGCAATGGGACACAGACAAGCTGGTGGCCGCGTTCGCACGCATGCACCGGCGCGACACGTTCCCCGGCTATTTCGACGGTTCGCGACGCGCGCTCGCCGCATTGAAGAACATGACCAGCAATCTGATCGGTCGGTTCGCCGGTTCCGTGGAACAAGCCACGCGGGACACGTACGGCAACGAGCCGCTGACCCGATACAACGGCGATCTGGTGATTCCCGAGGAAACCAGTTACGAAATCGTGGTGCTGAAAGGCATCGCCGTGCATTTCGTCATGGCGCCCGGCGAACGCGAGCCGATGCACGGCGAGGAACAGCGGATCGTCGGCGATCTGGTGGACGTGTTCATGGCGGACAATCCCAAACCGTCCAGCGCGTTGGAGAACGTGTTCCTCGACGATTGGCGCGAGGCCGGCAGCGACGGCGAACGCCTGCGCGTGGCCATCGACCAAGTGGCAAGCCTGACCGACACCTCCGCACTGACGCTTCACTCCCTTCTCTGCTGACGTGAGCTGGTAGGCTGGAACGTATGCCGGGAATGATCAAGAAGGAAGACATAGAAAAGGTCCGCGCCACCGCCGACCTGTATGACATCGTATCCGCGACCGTCACGCTCAAACCCTCCGGAACCGGCACATACGTAGGCCTATGCCCCTTCCATGACGAGAAAACGCCAAGTTTTTCCGTGCGCCCGGCGCTTGGCGTATGGCATTGCTTCGGCTGCGGTCTCGGCGGCGACGTGTTCGGCTACGTCGAACATCAGGAGAACATCGACTTTCGTGACGCGGTGGAGCTGCTCGCCGACAAATACCATATCGAACTGCATTACGACAAAGCCGACAACGTGCCCGCGCACACCGGTTCGAAACGCGCACGCCTGCTCGAAGCCAACGAGGCGGCGCAGGAATACTTCGTCTCCCAGCTGATGACCAAGGAGGCGCTCGCCGCGCGCAAGCTGTTGGACGGTCGCAACTTCAGCCAGGCCGACTGCCAGCGGTTCGGCTGCGGATATGCCCCCCAAGGATGGGATAACCTGGTGCGGCACCTTGCCGGCAAAGGCTTCACCCAGCAGGAGATGCTCGACGCGGGACTCGCCCGTCAGGGCCAGCGTGGCGTATACGACTATTTCCGTGGCCGCGTGACATGGCCGATTCGCGATTCGACCGGCCGTACGCTCGGCTTCGGCGCGCGCAAGCTGTACGAGGATGACACGATCAACGCGAAATACATCAACACGCCCGACACGCAGCTGTACCGCAAAACACAGGTGCTGTACGGCATCGACCTTGCCAAATCGGCGATTGTGAAGAAACGCCAGGCGGTGATCGTCGAAGGCTATACCGATGTGATGGCCATGCATCTGGCCGGCATCGACACGGCGGTCGCCACGTGCGGCACCGCATTCGGCGCCGAGCATGCGAAGATCATCCGCCGATTGATCGCGGACGATTCGTTGGGCGCCGTGCAGCTGGTTGGCCCCCTGAAGGTGGAGGGGCAGGCGTTGAGCTCGCGTGTCGTGTTCACATTCGACGGCGATGCGGCTGGGCAGAAGGCCGCGATCCACGCGTTCGGTTTGGACGCCGCGTTCTCGACGCAGGCGTTCGTCGCGGTCGCCGAAGACAACCTCGACCCGTGCGATCTGCGCATCAAACGCGGCAACGAGGCGGTGCGCGCGCTGATCGCCAATGCGCGGCCGCTGTACGATTTCGTGATCGATTCGGCAATCGACCGTTTCGACACCACGTACGCGACAGGTCAGATGGGCGCGGTCAAGGCGGTCGCCCCGCTGATCGCGCAAATCCGAGACCGTTCGCTGCTCGACCTGTACTCACGCAAGGCGGTACGTCGCATCGGCGTCGATCTGGACATCATGCAACGCGAAGTGGCGTACCAGCGTCGCAAACTGAACATGCGTGACGAGGACGCGTACGCGCCGAAACGTCGATTCCAAAACAATGCGGGGCCGTCGGCTGAACCAGCATATGCGGAACGTGGCGCGAATCCGTATGCGAATCCCGCCGCACGCAAGGCGTTGGAGCATCGCGACGCGGCCGACCAAAGCTACTATCGCATCGACGACGCCGTGTTCATCTGCGAACAGCAGTTCATGGCCACGCTGATCCAGGTGCCGTTGGCCGTCGATCCGACGATGTTCGCCAGCCTGACCTTGTCGAGTTTCATGACGCCGGTGTTCCGCACGCTGTTCCAAGCGGTCGCCGCGGCGGGCGGGCTTCCAGGGGAAGACGTGCCGCAGGGACTGTGGATGCACAATCTGACGAAGGCGGGCGGTCCGATGCTTGAACCGGTCATCAACGAGCTGGCCGTCATGCCGCTGCCATTGCCGCCGAGCGAAGCGGACGCGAACCGCAATACAGGCGAGTCGCAGGAACAATCGGCGCAATTGCGCAAGCCGACGCAGGAGGAGCGGCGGTACGCGTCCGAACTGATCGTCAGACTGCTTGATACTGGCATCATGCGCAAAATCGGCGCGGCCCAGCGCCGCATGGCGCAACTGCCGGACGGTGCAGAGAAAATCGAACTGCTCGGACAGATCACCAAACTGGAAACGCTGCGCAAGGACCTGCAGTCGCGTGTTTTCGGCAACAACGTTGCGTGACACGCCCATATGGTGAATCGAAGGCGAACGGAAGATGATTTTTAGACAAAATCTTGGCGCACGCGGGGTTAATTTGTGAAGATTTGCGGGCCTTGTTTTCGGTTTCGCCGGTTTGCAAAAGCATGCGGCAGTAAGCAATAGTGGATGAAAATCGTTGGAATGGTCGGAAAAGCAGCACGCCGAGGGTTCGTGCTAGTCGCATTTTTGGGTAAAGTGGTCTAGGCGTTTGCATGAAAATCGCTTGGGTTTTGCAAGGTGTGCAAGGCGGTTGCAAACGGGATTGACGGAGGAATGCATGCGGCGATTGGTCGTCAAGGTCCTGAAGAACGAGACCATTCTCGTAGTCGCTTCCATACTCGCACTCATATCGTGCTTCATCGTGCCGCCAGACAAGGAATACGCCGGCTACATCCACGCCAGCACCATCTCGCAGCTGATCTGCCTGATGCTTGTGGTGTGCGGCTTCCAGCGCATCGGCGTGTTCCGCATCATCGGCTCGCGCCTGCTGCATCACGTCAAAACCGCGCGTGGCCTGGTGCTCACGTTGATCGCATTGCCGTTCTTCTCCGGCATGCTCATCACCAATGATGTGGCGTTGGTCACCTTCGTGCCGTTCGCAATCGCGGTGTTGACGATGGCGCACATGGAAGAGCATGCGGTGCTTGTCGGCACGCTGATGACCATCGGCGCGAACGTGGGCAGCATGCTCACCCCGATCGGCAACGCGCACAACCTGTATCTGAAAGCGTTGACGGGCATGCCGACGTCCGAGATGATCGGCATCATGGCCCCGTATTCCGCTACCGCAGCCGTTCTGCTGATAATCATCACCTGCGTGATTTTCGGCAGCAAACCGGTTTCCGAATTTTCCGCGATCGATGGTTCAGGCATCGAACAGCACCTACTAGCCCCGCATTCCGACCGGCCGCAGCCTGACGAGATTCGCGTGACCGGCTACGGTGCCGGTTATGGCGGCTGGCGTACGATCGTATACACGGCGTTGTTCGTCGTCTGCTTGCTGGCGGTGAGCGATTTCATTCCGCTGTGGTTGATGTGCGTCATCGTGTTCGTGGCGTTCCTGCTATGCGACCGCCGCGTGTTCCGCAACGTCGATTGGGGACTGCCGCTCACGTTCTGCATGTTCTTCATCTTCATCGGCAACATGAAACGCGTGCCGGAATTCTACGAGCTGGCCGCCTCGCTGGTGGGCGCGCATCCGCTGGAAGTGGCCGTGGTGTCCAGCCAGTTCATCTCCAACGTGCCGACCACGCTGCTGCTGTCCGGCTTCTGCGACCAGTGGCGTGAACTGATCATCGGCACCAACCTGGGCGGCTTGGGCACGCTGATCGCGTCCATGGCGTCGCTGATCGGCTACAAGAACGTGACGCGCGCCTACCCGGACAAAAAAGGCCGTTATCTGGCCGTCTACACCGCGGTGAACGTGCTGTTCGTCATCGTGCTCGTCGGCCTGAGCTGGATTATCGAGTAGCGTTTGGCCGCCGACCGGTTTCCCTGACCGCTAATCTCAAGGTCGCCGGTTCGCACCTTTTGCTGGGATTGCATGAAAACCCTTGGAATCATTGGATTTCAAGGGTTTATTGTTACGTCGGCTGATGGTCTGGTGCTGTGATAATCTGTGCCGGGAAGCGTGTGCCGAGAAACGTAGGAAGGCTGAACATGCTGCAAGGATTGCTGGGAATTTTCTCCGGACTGATCACGCCGGTGCAGACCGCGGTGAACACGCGGCTCGGCCGTTCCATCGGCTCGCCGTTGCGCGCCTCGCTGGTGTCGTTCAGCGTCGGCCTCACTGCGATGCTGACTTTGACGCTGCTGCTTGGCCCGTATCCGCTGATTCCCGCCACCGCGGCGAACGGCCCATGGTGGATGTGGTTCGCGGGCGTGTTCGGTGTCACTTTCCTGACCGGCAATGTGCTGCTGCTGCCGAAACTAGGCAGTCTCAAAACCGTGATCATGCCAGTCACCGGGCAGATCGTCATGGGCCTGCTGATCGACGCTTTCGGCTGGTTCGGCACTACCGCGCAGCCGATTTCCCCGCTGCGCATCGCAGGTGCGGCGATCACGCTGGTCGGCTTCCTGATTGCCGTCGCCGGACCGAATCTGCGATTGAGGCCTGCCATCGATCGCCCGGCTGGCGGTTCGGAAAATCCCGGCGATTCCGAAAAATCCGAAACTGACGGAAAAGCCGTACATGTGCCAGGTTCCGCGACCGTGCTGTGGAGTTGCGCAGGCATCGCGTTCGGCATGTGTTCGGCCGTGCAGACGGCGTTGTTGGGCAAGCTGGGCGTCGCGTTGGGATCGCCGGTGAAGGCATCGCTCGCCTCGTTCGTGGTCGGTCTGATCTCGCTTGCGATCGTCGTCGCATTCGTCGACCGCACCTACAGCCTCGGCGACGCGCTGAAGAAAGGCAATCCGTGGTGGATGTGGGTAGGCGGATTGCTGGGTGCGACGCTGGTGATGTGCAACGCGTACCTGTCCGCGCATATCGGCACCGGCATGACGGTGATGCTGGTATTGCTCGGTCAGGTCGGCGGAGGATTGCTGGTCGACCGTTTCGGCCTGCTTGGCGTGCCACGCAAGCCCGTGGCCGGCATCCAATACGTAGGCGTGCTCGTAGCCATCGTCGGCATTGTGCTCAAGGCGATGTGATTGCCGTGTCGAGTTGGCAACCGTGTGCGAACTGACTATACTGTGTTTAGTTTGGCCCTGTAGCTCAGCTGGATAGAGCATGTGACTTCTAATCTCAAGGTCGCCGGTTCGAGCCCGGCCGGGGTCACCATCAAGCCCTCGCGTCGTTTCATGCGGTGCGGGGGCTTTCCTGTCCATTGAACGGCAAGCCATTGGCTTGCGAAGATAGGGGAGACCATGAAGCGAATCGTCGCGGGCATTCTGGCGCATGTGGACGCGGGCAAGACCACGTTGTCGGAGGCGCTGCTGTACGCTACCGGCCAAGTACGCAAACTCGGCCGCGTCGACCACGGCGACGCCTTCCTCGACACGGACGCCATGGAACGGCAGCGCGGCATCACCATCTTCACCGAGCCGGCCGTCATCGCCACGCCCGACCTCACCATCACCCTGCTCGACACTCCTGGACACGTCGACTTCTCCGCCGAAACGGAACGTACGCTCGCCGTGCTCGACTACGCCATCCTCGTCATCTCCGGCGCGGACGGCATCCAAGGCCATACCGAAACGCTGTGGCGACTGCTCAATCGCTATCAGGTGCCCACATTCGTCTTCGTCAACAAAATGGACGCGCCCGGCGCCGACAAAACGCAACTGCTCGCCCAACTCAAGAAACGCTTCTCGGACGGCTGCGTCGACTTCACCGAGCCGATTGACGGCGAACGCATGGAGGAGATCGCCATGCAAAACGAAACGGCCATGGACGCGTATCTCGACACCGAAACCGTGCCGGACGAAACCATTCGCGCCATGATCGCCCGCCGTGAGCTGTTCCCCTGCTATTTCGGATCAGCGCTGAAAATGGACGGTATAGAACAGTTCGTCGCAGGTTTCGAACGGTTCGCGCAAGAGCCGCAATACAATGGCGAATTCGGCGCACGCATATATAAGGTGTCTCATGACGCGCAAGGCAACCGTCTGACCTGGCTCAAGGTGACCGGCGGCGAACTGAAGGCCAAGATGATGCTAAGCGGCACCGCGCACGCCGGCGACGCGGATGCGGTTGCCGAAGACGGCCAATGGCATGAGAAAGCCGACCAGGTGCGCGTCTATTCCGGCGCGAAATCCACCACCGTCGACACGGTCCCCGCAGGCACCATCTGCGCCGTCACGGGTCTGACGCAGACATTCCCCGGCGAAGGCCTCGGCATGGAGCGGGACGCCGGCAGTCCGGTCCTCCAGCCGGTGCTCACGTACACGCTGGAACCGGGGGAGTGCGACATTCACAAATGTCTCGTCGCCCTGCGCGAACTGGAGGACGAGGATCCGCTGCTGCACGTCGTCTGGCAGTCTCGCCTAGAGGAAGTGCACCTGCAGTTGATGGGCGCGGTGCAGCTGGAGATCATCCAGCAGATCATGCACGACCGTTTCGGCCTGGACGTCACGTTCGGACCGGGCAGCATCCTGTACAAGGAGACGATCGCCGCTCCGATCGAAGGCGTCGGCCATTTCGAGCCGTTGCGTCACTACGCCGAAACGCATGTGCTGCTCGAACCGCTGCCGCAGGGCGCGGGAATGGCATACGCCACCGTGTGCAGCGAGGACGTGCTCGACCGCAACTGGCAGCGCCTCATCATGCAGCATTTCCAGGAACGCGAGCATCTGGGCGTGCTCACCGGCTCGCCGATCACCGATATGAGAATCACGCTGCTGACGGGCCGTGCGCATCTGAAGCACACGGAAGGCGGCGATTTCCGCCAAGCCACCTACCGCGCGATACGCCAGGGCCTGATGGAAGCGAAGAAGAAGGGCGATTGCCGTCTGCTTGAACCTTGGTACGGCTTCCGTCTGGAAGTGCCGCAGGACATGGTCGGACATGCGATGGCCGACATCCAGCGCATGTCGGGCACGTTCGACACGCCTACCGGCGACGGCGAATACATGGTGTTGAACGGCACGGCGCCGGTTTCCGAGATGCGTGACTATGCGATGGACGTGAACGCGTACACGCACGGCCGTGGCCATTTAAGCTGCGTGTTCGCCGGCTACCAGCCGTGCCACAATGCCGACGAGGTGATCGAGAACATGGCTTACGATCCGGAATCCGACCTGGAGAACACGCCGGATTCGGTGTTCTGCGCGCATGGCGCCGGCTATCCGGTCAAATGGTACAAGGTGCCCGAATTCATGCATCTCGACTACGCGTGGGATGGCATGCACGAATAGAACCGAAAGACAGACGGGTGGGAAGCGCCGATTGCTTCCCACCCGAGGCATGTTGTCGGATACCGACAAACGGATAAACGAAAAGCCCCACCGAATCGGTGAGGCTTCATGCTGGAGCGGACAACGGGACTCGGACCCGCGGTCTCAACCTTGGCAAGGTTGCGCTT
>ERZ1023901.27-NODE-27-length-58083-cov-153.824343_pt1 | contig 58083 bp, 71 predicted proteins | sample MGYA00380401_ERZ1023901 | MGnify/ENA primary metagenome ERZ1023901 (study PRJEB33179, sample SAMN07448997) | human gut metagenome | biome: Human-gut; feature: Human associated habitat; material: Faeces | host: Homo sapiens | place: India: Bhopal | collected... | reverse complement strand
TTCCCCACTGTTGAAAGGAGATGAGTAAAATGACCGAACACGACAAATCTATATACCTCATGATTGGCACCGACGATGAGAAAAAACGTCCCAGTGTCGTATGTGGCGAGGTAAATAACGCAATTTACGCGATGAAAGTTGTGGCCGAAAGCTATGGAGTCGTTTTCAGCGATGCCGTCATGAAACAGCTATATACGGAGCTGGACGAGCATCTAAAACAGATGCAAACTCCATGATTATCAATATATTTTAGATAATTGAGAATTACACAATTACGGCCATTAGCACAATATTTAATTTTTAAAATTTTGTAATGCATATGAATTCTGCGATTTTAATCATAGCAAATTATGAACACGAAAAAAACGCCAAAGAATGCGGGTTTAGCTACATTCCAGGCGTTTTTATTTTGAGCAGATTATGAGCGATTTTATTTTAGCAATTCTATACATTTGCGAAGCTGGCGGATTGATTTATGGGTATATACTCGGTCGGTTACATCACCCGTGGCGTGCCCCAGAATTTTTCTTTTCGCATTTTCGTTGGCATCTGCATTGTCGAGCAGCGTGGCGAATGTGTGCCGGGTATCATGTGGTGTATGCATTTCGCCGCGGATGCATTTCATGACCCGCTGCCAGACGACAGAGCGATACCGGGAGTACTCGTATGGCCGTCCGGAAGAATCGCAGATAAGATTAGGCCCGGGCATGGTCATCCGCTGAGAGATGATTGGCAGAATCCTCGGGTGAATGGGGATGACACGGACGCCAGAGGCTGTTTTGGCATGGGTAACACGTAAGTATTTATGCCGCAAGTTGACTTCAACCTTTAACATATTGAGCATCTCTGAAACACGTAGGCCCGTATAAAGCAAAATCAGTACAGTATCGGCCCCCGGGGTATCATCGAGTGATGACCAAAGGCGATTGATTTTCTGGCGGCTCATGACGTGGTGAGGGTATACCGGGTGGTTATGACCGATAGACAAAAGCAATGCGTAATTAGTTTGACAGATATTTGTTTTTATCGCGTATTTGTACATCAAGCTCAGCAAATTCTTGACTTTCTTACAGCTGCTGTACGATAAATTTTCTTTGAATCTCATGTGATTGATAACAGACTGTAGCTCTAAAAATTGCAGATCCGGAAAGTACTTTTCATGGAGAGGATAGCAATGCGCATATGCATACTCATACCCGGACAACGTGCTTCTTGAAAGGGTGTTGTCTTCATCTTTGTGGAACGACAGCCAGCGAAAATACAGCTCGGAAAATGTGATTTTCTTATGATACGAAGGGAGGAAATCTCGATGATGCTCTTCAAAGTATCGGGATTGAAAGATTTTTGCATCGTAAATCGTCTCAAATGCGGCAATGTATTTTTGTCGGCCGTCAACAGTCGCTATAAATGCGTACGGCCGCCGCCGATTACCGCCCATTAATCGAATGCAGCCATAACCATTAGGATTTTTCATTTTCACCACAACCTTTTTATTTTTTAGATTATAAGGAGCGATGCATAATGGCAAGTACCACAACTAACGTTGATTACTATGCCGCTGGTTTTGACTCAGCGGGTAGACGCGTGTGCAGCTTGATTTGCGATTTTAACCCCAATAGCAGTAAAAATACTGACAAAATAACTGAGATTCTGAATAAAGTCAAAGAAATATCAGAAGATGTTGCTGTTGCTGAAATCATCACCGCGGACTATTTTAACGCATACCTCGGTGGCAAAGTCCGTGGATCTGACGGAAAACCGACCGACTATATCCCGCCCGAACCGACCGAAGCCGAAAAGAAAGCGGCCACAATCAGCTCTATCAAGGCAAAATATAACGCTCAGCTCGATGCCATGGTCACGGCCCGCGTCAAAGCTACCATGCTCGGCGCAGATACATCGAAAATCGATGCCAACTATAAAAATACCCTGGCCGCCATGGCTGTGGAAATCAAGAACGCATAGGAGGGATGAAACATGGAATTTTGTGAATTTTGCGGGAATATCTTGAATGAAGACGGCCGCTGCCCATGGGAGGATTGCCCACACAACGCCATTTTGGAAGTTATGGCCGCCGCCGAAGCCGCTGACAAGCAGACCACCACAACAGAGACAACCAAGCAGAACGGGGGCACGTAATTGGAATCGATTATAACTTTTTTTCGCGAGATGGTTCCAGGCGGGGCCGCTATGGGGTGGGGAGCTATAGTGTCATGTGTTGGTACGGCGTTTTCGTATCTCATCGGCTGGAATGATGTAATTGAAGCGTTGCTGGTAGCCATGGCTATCGACTACGTGACGGGAATCTTAGCAGCCTATATTAACCCTAATTTGGCATTGAATAGTCAAAAAGGCTTTAAGGGAATCTGCAAAAAAATCGTCATTCTGCTATTAGTGGCACTGGCTCACGAGCTGGACCGTGCCACGGGCCAGCCGGCTGTACAATCATTGGTGGTGTGGTTCTTTTTAGGGAATGAAGGGCTGTCAATCGTGGAAAATGCAGCGAAAGCGGGATTACCCATCCCGGGGAAATTAAGAGCAACCTTAGAGCAATTAACAGATAAAAATGAAAGGACGGTACAGAAATGAAAGTATTTTTAAATCCGGGGCATGACACAAAATATGATTCCGGAGCAGTACATTATGACGCGGATGGAAATGTAGATTTACGGGAATGCGATGTAGCACTGAAAATTGGCACGGCTGTAAAAAAATATCTTGAAGCAGCGGGATGTGAGTGTTATTTAATGCAAAGCGACAATTTAGCGCCGACGCCGGCAGGGCGTAGCGACTATGATGATCGCCAAGGGATGACTGTTACTGAAACCGCTAACGAATGGGGCGCTGATATTTTTGTCAGCATCCACTGTAACGCTGCTTCGGGTACAGCTCGCGGCACAGAAGTGGAATGCTATAGCAGAATGAGTAACGGGGGCAATTTAGCTCAGTGCATCCAATCGCAAATCATCGACAGCCTCGATACTGTCGATAGAGGCGTAAAAGAAATGCCAGAGTTGCTGGTACTACGGTATACAGATATGCCGGCTGTCTTAGTTGAAACAGCTTTCATCGACAATGATGACGATATGGCGCTACTTGTAAACAATGAGGACGATATTGCCCGGGCTATTGCACGCGGTGTAACTGACTATGTACAATCTATTTTTAATTAAAATCATTAATACATGGAGGAATGAACGATGAGTAAATGGACAGAAGTACGTGACGGTATGCTGGCAGCACTGGATGTGAGCGATGTAGTAGAATCTGCGAAACAGCAAATTGTTGAAAGCTTGAGCACTGAAGGGATGGCCGCACTTGAATCCGTAGCTGATAAGTTCGTGAGCAAAGATGCTTGGGATTGATACAATATTGGGAACGGTGTGCATAGTGGAAAAGTCCATATATAGCGGGGGCTTGGTAAACGTCGGCAGAAGGCCGGCATTTTTTATGCTCTGAAATGCAGGTAGAATCAGAAGGTATCGTATAAGTTCTTAGCAACACTGTGGATATGCCATTAACGATAGCAATGGCATCGTTAATGGTATAGAAAGATAATTTGTCGTGCCATCTGACTTGCTTCCTATTGTTTGGTAGTATTGCTATGGATAAGATAAAAAATGTAGTACAATATTATTATCAATGAAAAGTGTGTTATCGTCTGGATGAGGTGATAATTCATGCGGGTTTACAATTATGCATCTTTTGCTAAGGTGTTTTCGAAGGGCATCATCAAGCCTAATATGACTAAAATTGCTAAGATTTTATTTGAGCCAGTCATTAGTCTTGGAGACTGTGTCAATAGACATGGGGAACCATATACTATCGATAATAAGTCGGCAAGCCTTTGGTATAAACAAGAAGCAGACATTCCAGGCAATTTGAAAAAAGCAGCGAATGATGGCCGTGTATATAAGGGAATAGGGAAATATTTTACTGATGAAGTTTTGGACAAAGTCCTTAGTGGGGTTAAGGCCGATGATATGGTGGCTGAGTTGCTAAATCTCATCAAGGAATCAGATTTGTCTGAAATGGAAAAAGGTGATTTAAATAAACTGTATGAGGATGGTGATTTGGGAGGATTTTTAGGTAGAGCGTTCTTGTATGCCATATTGCCAAACAATATGAAAAAGGATGCATCTTATGAGGACTATTCGAAAACAGCCCAGGTAACAGCCGCAGATATTAACCATGAAATAGAAGCTTTCAGGCAGTTTGTTGGGCAATTCAAAAAGCCTGCTCCGCTGTCTCCACCTTTGACTATTGCAACAGAAGAAATGAAATATGTAACAGAGCTATTCCGCGTTTATCAGGAAAAAACAGGAGTGGAATGTAATTGTGTAAAGGATCTCGATTCATGCCCTAATATGAAAAAGAATTTTAACAGACAAAGAAAAGATTACTATTTAGCAGAAACTATTAGGAGGGGACTTCGAGATACCGTAGCACCACAGGAGGAGGAAAACTTTGAGGCAGTAAAAGAAGAAATGTATGAAGGTGTCGTAACGACGGAAGAAAAAGATTATGCTTGTGGCTATGACAGAATGAACGCTGTAATGGAGCATGCGACATTGGTTGAGCTTTCTTCTAATTTACAAACAGTGACTCTGAATTGGATCGGACCAGGGGAAAAGAAAGGAATTTGTCATATGTTGGTCAATGATGAGAAACTCAGTTGGATAGAGGGTGATTAAGCTGCAAAAGGATATTTTCAATACATTCAGTATCTGTAACCAGGGTGAAACAGCAAGAAAAAATAAAGAAGTATTCAATACGGTTTTCGAAATGGAATTAAGAATAATGCTACTGATGAGTTCCGTACCAGAACTGTTTTTTTCGAGTACTCGTATATTGGCATTTGACTTCATCAATTGTTATGCAAAGGTTTTTGGTATAGCTCTTGAAAATCTGCATGGCAATAATGATTTTATGTATGCTGAAATGGCAGGAAGACGTTCGTTGATTACAGAAGCAATCAAGAAGTTAGTACGGCATGGAATATTGAAAGTCAAAAATAATCAGGGATATCAGTATAAAATCACAGACTATGGATTGGAGATATCAAACGGCTTTCATAGTACATATGCAGAGGAATACCGCAGGGTATCAAGGCTTTCCGCGAAAAAATATAGTTGCAAAAATGATGAGGAACTGCTTCAAGAAATTCAGTATCGTCCTATTGCAAACTAAAGGGGTAAATGTTTATGTTTTACATAAAGTGGATTAAGATTACTGCAAATCAAAAAGAATCAAGAATAGACTTTGCTCCGGGTCTGAATATAATTTATGGTCCATCCAATACCGGGAAAAGTATGGTGTTGGATTGTATAGATTATATGATGGGAGCCGGTACTCATCGATTCGATGTCAATTTAAAAGTGGAGAAGATTCAAATAGGAATAGATGTTAATGGGGAAGGCCTTTCTATCAGCCGGGATGTTAACACTCAATCTTTCGAAGTAATTAGTCATGTAGACGGTATAGAAACATCTACTTACAAACTAAAGGGCGGGAAAAAGAATCCACCTATTAATGATGTCTGGATGAAGCTTTTTGACATTCCTCTTGATACTAAGATTCTTAAAACGCAGGAAGGAAAACCGCAGGCTTTGACGGTTAGAACGTTTTATCATACTTTCATCATAGATGAGGACCGAATTCATGATAAAGCCAGTGTTCTTAAAGGAAAGCACGGATTAGGAGGAAAGGTAGGAACCCCGACTTTAACAGCATTATTGTACCTGGGAACAGGTAATAACTATCTTCCAAATTTGGCTTTTATTGATCCCAAAATAAAGAAAGCAAAAGATGAAGGGGTGCTGAAAATTGTCAATAGAGGTATGGGCTTTTTAGAAAGGCAAAAGTCATCTTTTGATGATGCATTACCTTTACTTCAACCCGTTGAATTGCAGAACAAAATCAATCAAACGATCGATGAAATCGGAGCTGCTAAAGGAATCCTTAAAGAAGCCCTGAACTTATGCCGTGAAATTGGAGAGGAAATCAATAAAGTAATGCGGCAGATTTCGGAAGATGAGGTTTTGATGAATCGGAATCAACTCCTTTTATCACAATATAAGGCGGATATTAAGCGCCTGACCTTTATTGCGGAAGGGAATATGGTTTCGCAAAAAATCAAAACAATAGAAAGGTGCCCTTTCTGCAATGGAGAACTTCCTCATGAACATGAAGAGGATTGTATAGGTTCTGCGATAGCAGAAGAGCAAAAAATTGAAATGCAGGTCAGGGATTTGCAATCAGTCCAGGAATCTATACAGGAAGAATATGCTGCTTTGTCAAAGAAAAGAGATATGCTTATTAATCAGAGAAATGAGCAGGAAGAAAAAATACGAGGAGAACTTGAACCTAAAATCCAGCAGTTGAAAAAGCAACTTGATGATTTTAAAATTTCATTGAGATTTGCTGAAATGAATACCATGATTGACCAATTTTCAACATTTCTTAAGCAAGAACGTGATGCTATTGAGAATGAAGAAACTGCTGACATTCATTTGAATGTAAAAGAGAAATTCAAGGAGGTCTTTAAAGAACTCCTTGATACGGAAGTAGACGAACTTTTAAAATACTGTAATTATCAGAACTATTTGGATTCGTATTTTGATATCGATAGCTATGATATTGTCGTTAATGGTCATGAAAAAAAGAGCCAAGGAAAGGGATTCCGAGCTTTTTTGAACACGATACTAGCTGTTGCAATGGAAAATTGTCTGGAAAAGATGGGGCATTATCATCCTACGCTTTTCGTTATAGATTCCCCGATTCTTTCATTAAAAGAAAAAGATTCAAAGAGAGATTCGTATGTTACGGAGCCCATGAAAGAGCATTTATTTAGATATTTTTTGACAAGGGCGGATTCTCCACAAACGATTGTTATTGAAAATGAAATTCCATCTATCGATTATGAAGGTGCAAACCTTATTCACTTTACAAAAAACAAGGGGATAGGGAGATATGGCTTGATTGACGGATATCAAGAATAAACTATTTGTAATAGGCTTCTCACTAAGGTGAGAAGCCTATTTTTTTTGCCTTTTTTCAGCAAACCATTTTATTCCATTTTACGCCACTTCATGTCAATTACACGATTTTGATTTTGGCATAGACTATAGGCAGGCAAGGGAGAGAGCCCCTGGCCACAAATAAATCGTAGTCCGAATAGCGCTATAAGGGCGGCGGTTGCATAAAGCAGAAAGTACAGCCGATGATTGTACTTTGCTGATCATGCATCCACCGTGTTTTTCTATGCCTATTTGGGCTGTCAGAAAACTGGCGCTGATGCTGTATCAGTGCCAGCTTTTTGTCTCCGCCGTTCTTCTCGGACGGAATGGAGACAAAAATGTACAAAAAACAGACAAGCAATGAGAAACGTTTTTACATTCCTCTGGAACTCACTCCAGAAACCGTCATCACCGAGGCGTACAAGGACTGTGAAGTCCGCTGCTCAAAAATCGGCTGTCGTAAGGTACGTACAATCCTGATTCCAGCAACCAAAGAACAGTACTATGAATTCATGCGTCCGCTCTGGCGGGAAGATAAGCGCCAGCAGCGGCATGGTGCCGATGAAGTATCGGCGGACAAAGTGCGGGATGACTATGAGCTGGAGGTGCCTGATGACTTAAACCTAGAGGAAGAAGTCGTGAAGAAAGAGTTGCTGGCAGCGCTGCGCCATGAACTGGCAGCTCTGCAGGATATCGACCGGACCATCTTGCTGATGCTTGCCGATGGTGCCAGCGAAGCGGCGACCGGGAAGGCCGTCGGCTTGAGCCAGAAAGCGGTGAACAAGCGCAAACACAAGCTGTATGCACTCCTGAAGGAACATCTCAAAGACTTCCGTTAAGAAGAAAAAAGACCCGGTCACAAAAAATGTGGCCGATTTTTTTCGGAATCGGTACTTAACGATAACGCGGTTGTCCTATTACTGGTGAAGGGCGAACGAAGAAGCTCTTCAGGAAGGAGGCAGACAGATGATTCACACACAGATACCTGAAAAACTGGCACAGCGGCAAAAGCTGGACCGGGAACTGGCGGCGGTGCTGATGGCCATCAGCGTCACGACCCGCAGTATTGCCAGAAATATCCATCTCTTATCAATGCAAAGACATGTGAAAGGAGTCAATCCGTATGACAAACGATGAACTGCAGAAACTGGCAGCGGCCCTGACCGATTGCGGCAAGGCGCTGCTGAAGATTTCCGAAACCATGGCGGTGAAGAAAGACAATCTGCCACCTTCAGAAACAAAATCAAAGAAGGCTGAAGAGCCGCTGACACTGGAAGCTGTTCGCAAAGTCGCTGCCGACAAGGCCCGCAAGGGATTTACAGCAGAAGTCCGCAGCCTTATCCAGAAGTACGGAGCGGACAAGCTGTCCGGTATTGATGCGGCACAGTACGAAGCATTCCTGAAGGAACTGGAGGTGATTGGCCATGCCGGATAAACATGCGGTGCTGTCCGCATCTTCCTGCTACCGCTGGCTGGCCTGCCCACCGTCTGCAAAGGAATGTGCCAAGCTGCCGGATACCTCCAGTGAATTCGCCCGCCAGGGAACAGATGCCCATACGCTCTGTGAATTCAAGGTGAAGACGGCGCTGGGGCAGAAGCTGGAAGACCCGACGAAGGGACTCACGTTCTTTGATGAGGAGATGGCGGAATGCACTGATGAATACGCGCAGTTCGTCATGGAATGCCTGGCCACAGCCAAAGCATCCTGCAAGGACCCGATGATCATGATCGAACAGCGGCTGGACTTTTCCCAGTGGGTGCCAGGCGGTTTTGGAACAGGCGACTGCCTCATCGTAGCCGACGATACCCTGACAGTCATCGATTACAAGCATGGCTTGGGAGTCCTGGTGGATTCCGAGAAGAATCCGCAGATGATGTGCTATGCCCTCGGTGCGCTGAACCTGTTTGATGGCATCTATGATATCCGCCAGGTGTCCATGACTATCTTCCAGCCCCGCCGGGACAACGTCAGCACTTGCACCATGAGCAAGGTAGAACTGCTCCAGTGGGCCGAAACGGTGCTGAAGCCTGCGGCAGAACTGGCGGCGAAAGGTGAGGGCGAATATAAAGCCGGTGACCACTGCCGCTTCTGCAAGATCAAGGCAACCTGCCGCAAGCGGGCCGAGTACAATCTGGAACTGGCCCGGTATGATTTCGCCGTCCCGTCCACGCTGCAGGATGAAGAAATCGAAGCCGTCCTGGAGAGGGCCGATGAACTGGTGAACTGGGCCGGGGATGTCAAAGAATACGCTTTGCAACAGGCCCTGTCCGGCAAGCAGTGGGACGGATGGAAACTGGTCGAAGGCCGGTCGAACCGCCGCTACGTAAATGAAGAAGCGGTGGCAGAAGCTGTAGAAAAGGCAGGGTTCAACCCGTATGAAAAGAAGCTGCTCGGCATCACGGCGATGACGAAACAGCTCGGAAAGAAGCGGTTCGAAGAACTGCTGTCAGGTTTAGTGGAAAAGCCGCAGGGCAAGCCAGTCCTGGTGCCGGCATCGGATAAGCGTCCGGCCATGTACACCGCGGCAGATGAATTCAATGATGAAAAATAAGGAGGAACTTGTTATGTCCAAGAATTATGTCAATCCGTGCAAAGTGATTACCGGAGTCAATACCAGATGGTCTTATGCCAACGTCTGGGAACCGAAGTCCATCAATGGCGGTACGCCGAAGTACAGCGTCAGCCTGATCATCCCTAAGTCGGATACGAAGACTGTAGAAAAAATCCGCGCTGCCATCAAGGCTGCTTACGAAGAAGGCGAAAGCAAGCTCAAGGGCAATGGCCGCACTGTACCGGCTCTCGAAGCCATCAAAACGCCGCTCCGTGACGGCGACCTGGAACGCCCGGGCGATGATGCCTATAAAGACAGCTTCTTCGTCAATGCCAACTCGGCGACCAAGCCGGGCATCGTTGATGCTGACTGCCAGCATATCCTGGAACGCTCTGAAGTCTACTCCGGCGTCTATGGCCGTGCGTCCATCAACTTCTATGCCTTCAACAGCAATGGCAACAAGGGCATCGCCTGCGGCCTGAACAACCTGCAGAAAATCCGTGATGGTGAACCCCTTGGCGGCAAGCCGCGTGCAGAAGATGACTTCGCTACGGCTGACGATGATGATTTCCTGGCATAAGGAGGCGTGATTATGGAAACTATGATGAGACTGATTCTGGATGGCCTGTACTGCCTGGTTGCACTGTGCGCCGGAGGATTCTTCGTGGCTATGATCTATACGGATATCAAAAAGGACCAGCGGGATGCAGAAATGGCTCGGCACCGGGATGAACGGGAAGAAGAGTACCACCGCAAGCAGATGGAATCCTTCCGGAAATAAGTAGTAGTGAATAGCGGCGGGGCCTTGTGCCTCGCCGTTTTTTCGAGGTGAAGCGTATGAAAACCATCAGTATCGATATTGAAACATTCAGCGATATCAATCTGGCAAAATGCGGCGTGTACAAATATGCCGAATCGCCAGCCTTTAAAATCCTTCTCTTTGGATATTCGGTGGACGGCGGCGAAGTGCAGGTCGTTGACCTGGCGCAGGGAGAGCGTATCCCCAACGCTATCCTGGATGCCCTGACCGATGAATCCGTTACCAAGTGGGCGTTCAATGCCAGCTTTGAACGGGTCTGCCTGTCGCGCTACCTGTGTGACCTGGGGATGAGCCTGGACCCGTTCCGTGACCATCATCCGCTTTCCCAGGACTGTGCCAGGTTCCTCAATCCGGCAGGATGGAAATGCTCCATGGTCTGGTCGGCCTATATGGGCCTGCCCCTTTCCCTGGAAGGCGCAGGAGCCGTGCTGAAGCTGGACAGCCAGAAGATGAAGGAAGGCAAAGACCTGATCCGCTATTTCTGCGTTCCCTGTAAGGAAACCAAATCGAATGGCGGCAGGACAAGAAACCTTCCTCAGCATGCGCTGGATAAATGGACACTGTTCAAGTCCTACAACAAACGGGATGTGGAAGTGGAAATGGCCATCCAGGAGCGGCTGAAGAAGTATCCCGTCCCGGAACCGATATGGGATGAATATCATCTCGACCAGGAAATCAATGACCGGGGCATCGCCATCGACCGGACGCTGGCTAAAAATGCCATCGTCATCGATGCCCGCAGCCGGGACAGCCTGATGGCTGTGCTGAAGGAAAAGACGGGCCTGGAGAACCCGAACTCCGTCATACAGATGATCGGCTGGCTGGAACAGCATGGGATGAAGACCTATTCCTTGGGCAAAAAGCAGGTAGAAAAGCTGCTGAAGACGGCAGAAGAACCGCTGCGCAGTGTGCTGCTGCTCCGGCAGAAGCTGGCCAAATCCTCGGTCCGGAAATACCAGGCCATGGGGATGACGGCCTGCGAGGATGGCCGGGCCAGAGGGATGTTTCAGTTCTATGGGGCCAACCGGACCGGGCGGTTTGCCGGCCGGCACATCCAGCTGCAGAATCTTCCCCAGAATCATCTGCCGGATCTTTCGGAAGCCCGGGAACTGGTACGCCAGGGAAATTACGAAGCCATGGAACTCCTGTATGATTCCATCCCCGATGTCCTTTCCCAGCTGATCCGTACGGCCTTTGTGCCCCGGCAGGGACTGAAGTTTGCCGTAGCGGATTTTTCGGCCATTGAAGCCAGGGTGCTTTCGTGGCTGTCAGGAGAAACATGGCGTTCGGATGTCTTTGCCAGGAATGGCGACATTTACTGCGCCTCGGCTAGCTCCATGTTCGGCGTTCCCGTAGAAAAGCATGGCGTCAACGGGCATCTCCGGCAGAAAGGGAAAATCGCAGAACTGGCCCTTGGCTATGGCGGCTCCGTAGGAGCGCTGAAGGCCATGGGCGCCCTGGACATGGGACTTACGGAAAATGAGCTGTATCCTCTGGTGCGGTCCTGGCGGTCAGCCAATCCGCACATCGTCGATTTCTGGTGGCAGGTGGACGCCGCCGTGAAGACAGCCATCAAGGAACGTATCCCCATGCGGACTGGCTGCATCCGCTTTCTGTATCAGAGCGGCATGCTGTTCATACAGCTCCCCAGCGGACGGCGGCTTTCCTACGTAAAGCCCCGGATAGGCGAGAACCGCTTCGGCGGGGAATCCGTCACCTATGAAGGCATCGGCGCAACGAAGAAGTGGGAACGGCTCGAAAGCTATGGCCCGAAGTTCGTGGAAAACATCGTCCAGGGCATCAGCCGGGACATCCTCTGCTATGCCATGCAGACGCTGCGGTGCTGCGACATCGTCGGCCATGTCCATGATGAACTGATTATCGAGTGTCCCAAAGACACCAGTGTCAATGTCATCTGTGAGCAGATGGGCCGGACACCTCACTGGGCCGAAGGATTGTTGCTCCGGGCAGACGGGTATGAGTGCGATTTTTATAAAAAAGATTGATTTCCCGGTACTTAACATAGTGATTCCTGTCCTTTCACTATCAGAGGGAATTTCCTCGGATGTTTATTTTAAGAAAGGCGGGATTCGCTATGAAGTTTTTGATTCCAGAAGATGAATTTGGCTTGTTTGCTGATCAGAGAGGTGTACCAAGGGTCGACAGCCTGTTTGTTGCAGCGACTTTTGAAAAACAGCATTATAACGTTCTGCGTGATATCGGACGAATCACTGCATCCAATTCTGGATTAAGCCCAGAATTCATTGCACTCAATTTTGAGGGCAATACATATCGTGATGCCAGGGGAAGAAAACTGCCACGTTACCTGCTGACCCGCGATGGGTTCACCATGCTGGTCATGGGCTACACAGGCTCGAAGGCGATGCACTTCAAGGAACTCTATATCCAGCGTTTCAACGAGATGGAGCAGTGCATTCGGTCACTCCTGTCTGCCCGGCAGGAATTCCCCATGCTGACGGACATGATCTGCCGGCTGCATGAAAGCCCGAAGGCATATCACTTCAGCAATGAAGCCGACATGCTGAACCGCATCGTCTTGGGGATGTCTGCCAAGCAGTTCCGGCTGGCCAACGGCATCGAAAAAGGGCAGAGCATCCGGCCTTATCTGACTGCACAGCAGATCCATGCTCTGGACCGGCTGCAGCACCTGGATTACGGCCTGCTGTATTCCTGCCCGGATTTCCAGCAGCGCAAGCAGCTGCTTATGGCTTATTACAAAACGGAACTGGAGGGATGAATCATGTTTTACGTAAAAGAACCACTTAAGGATGGTGTCGATGTGACGGTCGAAATCAATGACGAAAACGTTTTCTGCCGTTGCCCGGTCTGTGGCAGGGAAGTACCTGTCAATCTGAAGGATGTCCTGTCAGACAGTGACGCTGACCTGGTGGGAACGGCAGTATTGTGCGATGAATGTGCGGAGGGGTGGATGGAACTGCATGGAAAACAATCCGAAACGTAATGCAGAGTACTATCCGGACCCGACAGCGTATTAGGCAATCAGGAACGTGGAACCACAAAGGTTCCCGTTCATGCCTGTTGTGTACGTGTGTTCGCCCTATGCCGGGGATGTGGAAGAAAATATCCGGAAAGCCTGTGCCTACTGCCGCTATACGGTAGACCAGGGATATATCCCTCTGGCACCGCATCTGTATCTACCGCAGTTCCTCGACGAAGAATCGGAACGGGAACTGGCACTCTTTATGGATATCGCACTATTGTCCCGCTGCGTCGAACTCTGGGTCTTTGGCGATGTGATTTCGGCGGGAATGGAAAAAGAAATCCAGTACGCCCAAAGAAAAGGAAAAACAATTCGGTATATTAACGAGGTGAAATAAGATGGATTTTACACTTTATAGGTCAGACTTTGCTGGCGTGGAAGCGAATTGCCGCTATCCCAGGCAGCAGAAAATCAGCTGTGCCGAGGACCTGAAGGCGGCAGCCGCCTTCGATCATGTCTGCGTAGCCTTCAAAGATTGTTATCGGAAGCGGGAGAATTTTCTCTCCGCCGACGTCCTGGTCATGGATTGTGACAACACCCACTCGGAGAATCCTGCTGAATGGATTTCCATGGAAAAGCTCCTGGCCATGCTGCCAAAAGTCTCGGTGGCCGTCGTGCCATCAAGGAATCACATGAAACCCAAGGACGGCAAGTGTGCCAGGCCGCGCTTCCATGCTTATTTCGGGATCCCGGATATTACGGATGAACAGCACTATACAGAACTGAAACGGGCAATCCACCGGGCGTATCCCTTCTTCGATGAAGCGGCTCTCGATGCAGCCCGGTTCATCTATGGCTGCCCTGTCGAGAAAGTATTGTGGCAGGACGGGGAAACGACAATCGACCAGGTACTCAAAGTGGGAGATACCGAGTCACGCAGTATCCCGGCCGGACGCCGGAACAGCACTATGAGCCGTTTTGCCGGCCGCGTCATCAAACGTTACGGGGCGACGGAAAAGGCGTACCAGATTTTCCTCGACGAAGCGGAAAAGTGCGACCCGCCGCTTCCCGACACCGAGCTGAACACTATCTGGGGCAGTGCCGTACGGTTCGGCAAGCGCATCGCAAAGCAGGAAGGTTACGTCAGCCCGGATGAATACAACAACGATTTCGGCACCCGGGACTCCTTGCGGCCGGAGGATTATTCGGATATCGGCCAGGCCAAGGTCATCGCCAGAGAATACGGCAACGAGCTGCGCTACACCGACAGCACGGATTTCATCCGCTACGATGGCATCTGCTGGGAAGAATCGCGGCAGGCAGCGGTCGGTGCAGCGGAAGAATTCCTGGATTTGCAGCTGGCTGATGCTAATGAACAGTCCGAGCAGGCACTCAGGGAATTAGCAGGGACAGGGATTTCGGAAGATATCATCCGTAAGGGCGGACGGAACCTGGAGAAGATGATTGAGGAAAAGCAGACCAAAGCCTACGCCGCCTACCTTGCCGCAGAAGCGTACCGGAAGTTTGTCCTGAAACGCCGCGATATGCGCTATATCCTGTCGGCCTTGCAAGCATTGAAACCCATGGTCCAGATGCCTATCCAGGCACTGGATGCAGATGAATTCCTGCTGAACACCCCGTCTTATACATATGATCTGCGGAAAGGGATGCGGGGACGGCAGGAACACCGAGCGACGGACTTCATCACGAAATGTACCTCTGTAGACCCGGGCATCGAAGGGAAAGCTATTTGGGAACAGGCCGTCCGGCAGTTCTTTACCGGCGATACGGCGCTCATCGACTACGCCCAGGAAATCAGCGGTCTCATGGCTATCGGCAAAGTCTATGTAGAAGCCCTGGTCATCGCGTACGGCGACGGCCGCAACGGCAAGTCGACCTACTGGAATTCCCTGGCCCGCGTCCTTGGCAGCTACTGCGGCGGCATCTCTGCCGATGCCCTGACGGCAGGCTGCAAGCGGAACGTCCGTCCGGAAATGGCGGAGCTGAAGGGGAAGCGCATGATCATTGCCGCCGAAATGGAAGAAGGTGTCCGGCTTTCTACATCCATCCTGAAACAGCTCTGCTCAACGGATGAAGTGAGCGGCGAAAAGAAGTATAAGGATCCTTTTAAGTTCGTACCGACACACACGCTGGTTCTCTACACGAACCACCTGCCCAGGGTGGGGGCTAATGACGAAGGGACATGGCGGCGTCTTATCGTCATGCCCTTCAAGGCCCAGTTCGAAGGGAAGAGCGACATCAAAAACTACGCAGACTACCTGGTGGAGAAAGCCGGTCCTGCCATCCTGCAATGGATCATCGAAGGGGCGGAGAGGGTCATTGCCAAGAACTATCACCTGGATACGCCTGATTGCGTCGCATCTGCCATCAATGAATACCGCGGGCAGAATGACTGGCTTCGGCATTTCCTGGATGACTGCTGTGAAGAAGATGCCTCTTTCAGCGAGAAGTCCGGGGAACTTTATACGGCCTATCGGCTGTACTGCCAGCAGATGAACGAGTATACCCGCAGTACGACGGATTTTTACGGAGCATTAGAGAAAACTGGGTTTGACAGGCGTAAGCGAAAAGCCGGGTATTTCATTTATGGGCTGAAGCTGAAAGTCACAGATTTCCTGTAAGAAAAAGGGAAGGGTGCAGGTCGGTGCAGGTCAATATATAAACCCCCTTTAGGGCTGAAAAATAGAAAAAATGTCTTTAAGGGAAGTTTATGAAACGACCTTCACCGACCTGCACCCCTATAAAAAAGAGGTGAGTAATATGCGAGAAAAAGTAATCGAACACCACCTGGTGATGGAAACGGAGAAGGCTGGCGGTAAGGCAGTGAAGCTTGTTTCGCCATCATTTGCAGGTATGCCGGACCGCTTGATTCTATTGGCTGATGGGAAGATGGGCTTTGTGGAAGTAAAGGCGCCGGGGCAGAAGCCAAGGCCGCTGCAGCTGAAGCGCCATGCCATGTTGCGACGGCTGGGCTACCAGGTATTCGTCCTGGATGCCATGGAGGATATTCCCGCAGTCCTGAAGGCTATCGCCCACATGCCTGATGGGAAAGGGGGCGGAGGTGCATGAAGTTCATGCCGCATGATTATCAGAAATACGCCATCGAATACATCAAGTCCCATCCCATTACAGCCCTGTTCCTGGATATGGGCCTTGGCAAGACGGTGACAACGCTGACGGCCATCCGTGACCTCATGTATGACGCCTTTGAAGTTAAGCGGGTGCTGGTGGTAGCTCCGCTGCGGGTGGCGAGAGACACCTGGCCGGATGAACTCAGGAAGTGGAATCACCTGAAAGAGCTGACCTGCAGTGTGGTCGTGGGAACCGTGGCAGAACGGCGGCGGGCTTTGCAGCAGGATGCGGATATCTATATCGTGAACCGCGAGAACCTGGCCTGGCTCTATGAGAACAGCCGCCTGGATTTCGATATGGTCGTTCTGGACGAGCTGTCGAGTTTCAAGAACCACCAGTCGAAGCGGTTCCGTGCCATGAAGGCCCTGCGTCCTAAAGTGAAACGCATCGTCGGCCTTACAGGGACGCCCAGCGGCAATGGCTTGATGGACCTCTGGGCTGAGTTCCGCATCCTGGATATGGGAGAGCGTCTGGGAAGATATATCAGCCAGTACCGGAACCTCTACTTCCAGCCAGACAAACGCAACGGCATGGTGGTGTATTCCTACAAGCCACTGCCGGGAGCGGAAGAAGCCATCTATCACCAGATTTCCGACATCACCGTGTCCATGAAGGCAACAGATTATCTGGAGATGCCGGAACTGGTGAGCGTAGCGAAAGAGGTCTGCTTGAGTGAAACGGAAAAGAAACGGTACGATAAGCTGAAGAAGTCCCTGGTACTGGAGCTTCCAGGCGGCGAGGTCACCTCTGCTAATGCCGCATCGCTTACCCTGAAGCTTTCGCAGATGGCGAATGGCGCGATTTATACCGATGGTAAGGATGTGGCGGCCATCCATGACCGGAAGCTGGATGCCCTGGACGACCTGGTGGAAAGTGCCAACGGCAAGCCAGTCCTGGTGGCGTACTGGTTCAAGCACGATAAGGACCGCATCCGAGAGCGGATGGAAGCCAGGGAACTGAGAGGGCCGCAGGATTTCGCCGACTGGAACGCGGGAAAGATACCTGTGGCCCTCATCCATCCAGCTTCTGCCGGACACGGCCTGAACCTGCAGCAGGGCGGTTCCATCCTGATCTGGTTTGGCCTGACCTGGAGCCTGGAGCTGTACCAGCAGACCAACGCCCGGCTCTGGCGGCAGGGGCAGGCGGACAAGACGGTCATCATACAGCACATCGTAGCCAAGGACACGATTGATGAACGCATCCTGAACGTCTTGAAACACAAAGACGGAACCCAGGCCGCACTGATTGAAGCCGTAAAGGCTGACCTGGGCATGACGGAAACAGAAAATGGGGGTATACTATGAAACAGGAAACAGAAGGAGAAGAAAAGCGTATGGAAGCCAAGGCGTACCTGGAACAGGCACGGAACATCAACATACAGATAGACAGCAAGCTGGAGCAGGTATCGTCTTTGCGGCAGCTGGCTATCAAGGCGTCATCGACACTCAGCCCGGTGCCGCCAAGCGGGACACCCAATCCGCACCGTCTGGAAGAAACCATCGCCCGTATGATGGATATGGAACAGGAAGTGGATGAAGCCATCGACGTCCTGGTCGAACTCAAGGCAGACATCATGATGGCTGTCAGCCGAGTGCCAGATGCCCGGGAACGGGTCGTCCTGGAACTCCGCTACCTGGCTTTCAAGGACTGGGCATCCATTGCCGATACTCTCGGACTTCATATCCGCCAGGTGTATCGGCTGCATGACGAAGCCCTGAAACACATCGAGATTCCTGGCGAATGTCACTGAATGTCACTAAAGCAGCACTTGATGTCACAGGCTTCTGTAAGATATACTATAATCAGCAAGAAAAGAATGAAGGACCGAGGCTTGAACGCCATCGGTCCTTTTTTGATGCCGGAGATGATGTAAATGCCCAGAAGACCGAAGACGCCCTGCAAATATCCGGGCTGCCCCAGGCTGGTGCCGTATGGAAGAAAATATTGTGAGGAACATGAACGGCAGTGCCAGGGCGACCGGGCTGATGCAGAAACACGTGGCTACGGATGGGAGTGGCAGAAGGCCAGGAAGTTTTTCCTGAAACGTCATCCCTGGTGCATCCGCTGCAAAGCAAAAGGCCGTCTCGTCCCGGCAACGGTCGTTGACCATATCAAACCGCATCGCGGTGATGCGAAACTGTTCTGGGACGAAACGAACTGGCAGCCCCTTTGCAAGAGCTGTCATGACCATAAGACGATGACCGAAGACCGGAACATCGAGTACAAGTACTGAATCCGTCCGTAGGGCGGGGGATGCAAATCTCTGCAGCCCTTCCGTCCATGACCGCCGCCCCCTCAAACGTGAAAAAACGCGAAATTCATAAGGGGGGATACCCGGCATCTAAAATCGAATCATCTGCTCCAGGCTATTTGGCCCGGAGCTTTTTTGTTGTGTGAAAGGAGCCTGTCATGAACGACTGCCAGCGCCGGCAGATAGAAGACATGCGGAAGCAGGGGATGGGCTACAAGGCCATCGCCAGAAAGACCAAGCTGTCACGGGACAGCGTACGGAATTATTGCAGGTGGCACCACCTCGCCGGTTACGGCAGAGCGGTGGCGGCTGCCTTCAGAGAGGAGCAAGCGTGTGAAGACATCGGATATGGAATGGAAGATGCTGCCCATCGGCCAGCTGAAGCCTGCGGCATATAACCCCAGGAAGCAGCTGAAGCCTGGCGACAAGGAATACGAGAAAATCAAGAAGTCCATTCAGGAGTTTGGCTATGTGGAACCCATCATCGTCAATTACGACATGACGGTCATCGGCGGGCATCAGCGCCTGACCGTACTGAAGAACCTGGGCTACGAAGAAGTCCAGTGTGTCGTTGTCCATATCGAGGATGAGCATAAGGTCAAGGCGCTCAACATTGCGCTCAACAAAATCACGGGTGCCTGGAACGAACAGCTCCTGGCCGACCTTATCGTCGATTTGCAGAGCGTCGACTTCAACGTCGACCTGACGGGCTTTGAAGCACCGGAAGTCGAGCAGCTCTTCTCGAAAGTGTACAACAAGAAAATCAAGGAAGATGACTTTGATGTCGACGGCGAACTGGCAAAGCCGACTGTCGCCCGTGCGGGAGATATCTGGCTCCTGGGTGACCACCGCGTCATCTGTGGCGATGCGACGCTGCCGGAAACCTATGAACGGCTGATGGCGGGGAAGAAGGCCAACATGGTGCTGACGGATCCGCCGTATAACGTCGATGTGGAAGAAACAGCCGGCAAGATCAAGAACGACAATATGCCGGATGACAAGTTCTACCAGTTCCTTTTCGCGGCCTTTGTCAATATGGAACAGAACATGGAGCAGGATGCTTCCATCTATGTATTCCACGCAGATACCCAGGGGCTGAACTTCCGCAAGGCATTCAAGGACGCAGGATTCTACTTGTCTGGCTGCTGCATCTGGAAGAAGAACGCCCTGGTACTGGGACGTAGCCCGTATCAATGGCAGCATGAACCGTGCCTTTTTGGCTGGAAGCTGAACGGCAGGCATCAATGGTATTCTGACCGCAAACAGACGACCATCTGGGAATACGACCGGCCGAAAGCCAGCAAAGAGCATCCCACCATGAAGCCTATAGCCCTGATGGCGTACCCTATACAGAATTCATCCATGAGCCACTGCATCATCCTGGACCCGTTCCTCGGTTCCGGTTCTACGCTCATGGCCTGCCAGCAGACGGGCCGCATCTGTTACGGCATCGAGCTGGACGAGAAGTTCGTCGACGTCATCGTCAGGCGCTACATCAGTGAATATGGGGACGCGGGTGTGTTTGTCCTGCGCGGGGACGAGAAAATCCCGTATGCGGAGGTGGCAGATGATGGAACAGATTAAGCTGGGCAGCCTGTTCTCCGGGAGCGGCGGTTTTGAACTGGGCGCCATCCTGGCGGGCATCCGTCCTGTATGGAACTCGGAAATCGAGCCGTTCCCCATCCGCGTGACGACGAGACGGCTGCCATCTGTGAAGCATTACGGCGATGTGAGTGCCATAAACGGCGCACAAATCGAGCCGGTAGACATCATTACCTTCGGCAGTCCCTGCCAGGATATGTCGATTGCCGGAAAAAGGGATGGCCTTGGCGGTTCGCAGTCCTCGCTGTTCTATCAGGCAGTGCGCATCGTGAAGGAAATGAGGGAAGAAACGAATGGACAATATCCAAGATATATCGTGTGGGAGAATGTCCCTGGGGCTTTCTCCAGCAACAAGGGAGAGGACTTCCGGACGGTCCTTGAAGAAATCTGCCGCATCAAAGACCCTGCGGTTTCAGTGGCTGGCTGTGCCAGATGGCAGCCTGCGGGATGCATCCTGGGAAACGGGTACTCTGTGGCCTGGCGCGTCCTCGATGCCCAATACTGGGGCGTCCCCCAGCGAAGAAAGCGCATCTACCTTGTCGCAGATTTTAATGGACAAAGTGCCGGAAAGGTTCTATTTGAGTCCGAGGGCCTGTCAGGGTATTCTGCGCAGGGCTTCCGAGCATGGCAGGGTGCTGCCGGACGTCTTGCGCCTGGCCCTGGAACGGCAGGCACAATCTGCCTGAATGACCAGGGCGGCATCCGAATGGATGTGACGGAAGAGCGGACGAACACCTTACGGGCAGAAGCCCATCATCCTCCGGTCATCGTCAATCTGCCGGGTCCGGTGTTTGAGAACCATGGAGCCGATGCCCGGTACAAGGGGCCGCTCTCTGTGAACCCATCACTCACGGCGCGGTACGGGACGGGCGGCAACAACCAGCCGCTGATCCTGCAGGGCGGGGGCAACAGAGAAAAGAAAACCTATGATGTACGGCAGACCTCGGACGGCACCCGCAATATGCGGAACCATATCTATGAGAGCGATACCTGCCGGACCGTCGACCGTTCGGGAAATGTACCGGGGAGCAACCAGGGCGGCATCGCTGTGGTGGAGCTGACCTATAGTGCCAGCAAGAATTCCCACTTCACACGGGCGGCGAAGGAAATGGCCAGTTCCCTGGTAGCTACGGATTATAAAGATCCGCCGCTCATCAACAGCCATGCTCGTGTCCGCCGCCTGATGCCGGCAGAATGTGCAAGGCTCCAGGGATTCCCGGACTGGTGGTGCAGCCATCTGGAAACAGGGAACCCGTCTGAAGAAGACATCCGCTTTTGGAGCGATGTCTTTGAGACCCATCGGAAAGCCCTGGGGAAAAAGACAAAGCCCAAGACCCGGAACCAGATTATCAAATGGCTGAAGGAACCGTACCGGGATTCTGCGGAATACAAGATGTGGGGCAACGGTGTCGCCCTTCCCTGCGTGTATTTCGTCTTGGCCGGCATTGCCTGCTTCTTTGAGAAAAAGATGCAAAAATGATTTGCTATTATCGGCGTTCAGAGTGATATATGTACTAGCAAAACAAGGAGGTACATAGACCATGACAATCCAGACGAACCTGAACGACCGCAAGGAACTGGCCAGAAGGCTGATTCCCTTCAACCATAACGAAAAGCTCCGCTATACGGGGACGCCGGCCTTTGCCTACGAAGGGCGGGGGTTCCGCATCCTTCGCAGCGGCGATATCGAATGCGATGATGAAAAGACAGAAGCCGCCATCACGGCTTTCCTGCAGGAAGCAGGAATCCTTCCGCATCCGGAACCGGCAGAAGGAACGGAACCCGAAGTGCCGCAAGAGCCGCTGGAGCAGGATGAAACGCCAGGATTGGACGCACTGCCGCATCCGGACAGGATGGAAATCAAGGTTCCCATTGATGGCATGGACGGTGCGCAGCTCCGCAACCTGGTCTTCATGCTCCACGCCCAGCAGTACCTGCTGAACCGGGCGGCAGGACATGAAAACATCCATGTGCCGGACAGGCTGGTGGAAGACTTGAAAGAAGAACCTGGTACCGACCAGACTTCCTTCTTTGCCATCTATCAGAACTATCGCAAGGAAGGGCGGGGCTTCTGGATTGCGGCAGATACGGTGACATTCTGCATTGCCGCAACCGGCAATGCTGTGAAGAACCGCGCCCTGATTGAACTAGCGGCCTTCATGGTCAGCGCAGCGAAAAAAGCGAAACGGGTTCAGGCTGACACACGGAAGCCTGAAAACGAGAAGTACTACCTGCGGATGTGGCTCCTGCGCATCGGCATGGGGACCAAGGCCAGCCACGAATCGCGCATGGCCCTGCTGAAAGGCCTGAAGGGATGGAGTGCCTTCCGCACGGAAGAAGAAGCCAAGGCTCATGCCAGAAAGCAGAAGGAACGCCGGCATCAGAACCCATAAATTTTCAATTTAATTCATAATTATTCTCAAAATGACTTGCTATTGTGTGCCTTTAGAGTGATATATAGTGTACCAAAAGAACACACGCACACATAGAAAGGACAGAGAGGATTATGAAAACACTGCACTTTGGCATCGAAATGGAAATGACAGGGATTACAAGAAGCCGGGCCGCCAGCCTCATGGCCCGCTTCTTCGGGACGGAAAGTCGGCATGAAGGCGGAGCCTACGATACCTACACCGCAAGGGATGAACAGGGACGGAAATGGAAAGCCATGAACGACTCCAGCCTGGTTCCACAGAAGAAGGTGAACGGAAACATTACAGATGCTTCCAGCTTCTACCGCACGGAAGTGGTCAGTCCCATTCTTTCCTACGAAGACATCCCGAAGCTGCAGGAACTGGTGCGGATGCTACGCAAGGCCGGGGCCTTTGCCAATAAATCCTGCGGCATCCACATTCACGTCGGGGCCGAACGCTTCACGGCAAAGACCCTACGGAACCTGGTGAACATTATGGCGAGCAAAGAAGACATGATTTACCGCGCCCTCCAGATCAACCCCTCGCGGGAAAACCGATACTGCCGGAAAACGAACACCACCTTCCTGAAGGATCTCAACCGGAAAAAGCCGGACACGCTGGACGGCATCGCCGACCTCTGGTATCAGGAAGCACCCTACGGACGGAACCATCATTACAACAGCACCCGCTACCACGGGCTGAACCTGCATGCCACCTTCACCAAAGGAACCGTCGAGTTCCGGCTTTTCAACGGGACACTCCACGCTGGGGAAATCAAGGCATACATTCAGTTCTGCCTGGCCGTCGCTCATCAGGCCCTGGCCCAGAAGAAAGCTTCGGCCCGAAAGACCGAAACGGACAATGAGAAATACGCTTTCCGGTGCTGGATGCTCCGGCTCGGACTCATCGGTGACGAGTTCAAGACCTGCCGGCTCCACTTCCTGAAACACCTCACGGGCAATTCCGCATGGCGCAATGCCGCCGCTTGAAGGGGATAGCCTTACGGGCAGCTTCGGCTGCCCTTGGGGTGGTAGAAGGGTAATCCCTTCAGAAAGGATGAGAGCGATGAAACAAAGAATCTACATTGCCTACGGCAGCAACATGAGTGAAGTACAGATGGCAAGACGGTGTCCTGACGCCGTTCTTTCAGGGACGGGCCGAATCCGGGGCTATGAACTCCTCTTCAAAGGTTCTCTGACAGGATGTTACGCCACTATCGAGAAGAAGGCGGATGCCTTCGTGCCGGTTGTTTTCTGGCGCATTTCTCCGGCGGATGAACGGCGGCTCGATGCCTATGAAGGCTTCCCGCGGTTCTATTATAAAAAAGAAGTGGATGTGGAAACAGATGACGGCATCATCAGCGGTCTTGTGTACATCATGCACGAAGACCGGCGGTTCGGTATTCCGGAGGACTGGTATTATCAGAACATGGAGCGGGATTACCGCAGGTTCGGTTTCGACCTGTCTATCCTGCGAGCCGGCCTGCGGCACAGCCGGGAACGGATGGAAGGAACGCGGCTCCGGCTTATCGCCATGGATGACAGGCAAGCTCCGCCCAAGGGAACTGAAGGCACCGTCCAGTTCGTCGATGATGCTGGAACCATCCATGTACAGTGGGATACAGGCAGCAGTCTTGGGCTGATACCCGGAACCGACGAATGGGAAGTCATCGAATAAGATGCATAAATATCGGATAGGCAGTCAGCGTCGAACTGTTCGAAGACAATGGCCACGCCATCGAATGGGTCATGAAGAATTAAAAAAGAGAACCCGAGGGGAACGCAGATGCGGTCCCCTCTGTCGTACAGCCCGCAAGGGCTTTTTTATTGGGAGGTGAGCGCCATTGGCTGTACGAGGAAGAAAACCGAAGCCGACGGCGCTCAAGGTGCTGGAAGGCAATCCCGGCCATCGTCCCCTCAATAAGAAGGAACCCATGCTAAAGGGACGGCTCCCTCGCTGCCCGGACTGGCTGGAAGATGACGCCAAGAAAGAATGGAAGCGGCTGGGGAAAGTCCTTGCTGAGATGGGGATGCTGACCAACCTGGATATGATGGCCTTTGCCGGGTACTGCCAGGCATATGCCCGATGGAAAGGAGCGGAAGAGTTCATCACCCAGCATGGGGATATGGTGCGGACGCCGAACGGCTACCTGCAGCAGGTACCGCAGGTAGCCATTGCCCAGACGAACCTCAAGATCATGCTGAAATTCTGTGAGCAGTTTGGCCTGACCCCGTCAGCCCGGAGCCGCATAGTTGGGGAAGAGAACGGGGCAGAAAAAGAAACGGATGAAATGGAACTGCTGTTAAGGGGGTGACAAGTTTGGCATTTGTATATAAGCCGTCAGCGTTCATGCTGCCGGATTCCCATTACGACAAGGACAAGGCCGACAGGGCGGTTGCCTTCATCGAGCATCTCTGTCATACCAAAGGCAAATGGGCCGGGCAGCCGTTCCTGCTCCTGCCGTGGCAGGAACAGATTGTGCGTGATCTCTTCGGCATCGTCAAGGAAAACGGGAAGCGGCAGTTCCTGACGGCCTATATAGAGATTCCAAAGAAGAACGGGAAAAGCGAGCTGGCTGCAGCCATCGCCCTGTACCTTCTTTATGCCGATAACGAGCCGAGTGCCGAAGTGTATGGTGCGGCCTGTGACCGCAACCAGGCTTCCATTGTCTTTGATGTGGCACGGCAGATGGTCGAGATGAGTCCGGCCCTGATGCGCCGCTCCAAGATACGGACGGCGGGCAAGCGCATCATCAATTATCGCAACGCCGGGTTCTACCAGGTGCTGTCGGCGGAAACCGGGACCAAACACGGACTCAATGTGTCGGGCCTGGTCTTTGACGAAATCCACGCCCAGCCGAACCGCAAGCTCTATGATGTCCTGACCAAAGGCTCCGGCGATGCCCGGGAGCAGCCGCTCTTCTTCATCATCACGACGGCGGGCAACGACAAGAACAGTATCTGCTATGAGTTGCACACAAAGGCCCTTGACTTGATGGCGGGCCGAAAGAAAGATTCCACCTTTTACCCCGTGGTCTATGGCCTGGAACATGAGGAAGACTGGACGGATGAAGCCAATTGGTACAAAGCCAATCCTTCTCTGGGGCATACCATTCAGATTGATCGCGTCCGGGAAGCCTATCGGAATGCTGTCGAAAATCCGGCGGAAGAGAATGTCTTTAAGCAGCTCCGGCTCAATATCTGGACTTCGGCCAGCATCCGCTGGATACCGGAACAGGTCTACGACAAGGGGAGCCTTCCCATTGACCTGGATTCCCTGCGGGGACGGATGTGCTACGGCGGGCTGGACTTGTCCAGTACATCGGATATCACGGCCCTGGTACTGGCTTTCCCGCCACGGAGCGATGATGAGAAATACATCCTGTTGCCTTTCTTCTGGCTGCCGGAAGACACGCTGGAACTGCGGTGCCGCCGGGACCATGTTCTCTACGACGTCTGGCAGAAGCAGGGCTTCATCCAGACGACGGAAGGGAACGTCATCCATTACGGCTTCATCGAGAAGTTTATCGAACGCCTGGGGGAAACGTACCACATACGGGAAATCGCCTATGACCGCTGGAACGCCACCCAGATGGTGCAGAACCTGGAAGATATGGGCTTCACCATGGTGCCTTTCGGCCAGGGGTTCAAGGATATGTCGCCGCCGTCGAAGGAGCTGTTCAAGCTCCTGATGGAAGGGAACATCATCCATGGCGGCAATCCCGTTCTCAAATGGATGGCCAGCAACGTCGTCATGCGCCAAGATCCTGCGGGAAACATCAAGCCGGACAAAGAAAAATCCGTCGAAAAGATTGACGGAATCGTGGCGTCCATCATGGCACTAGACCGCTGCATCCGCAACGGGACTGGCAGTGGCAGTGTCTATGACGAACGAGGTGTTATTGCATTTTAAAGACATTTGCAAAAATGGCAGGTGCTTTTTTGTGCCCGTTTTTGGAGGTATTTTATGAGAATCCCCTTTTTATCCAGCCTGTTCCGTACCCGGGACAAGCCTCAGAACTATTATATCGGCACGGATTTTCGTTATCTGTTCGGCCCCTCTGCCAGTGGCAAGACGGTGAACGAGTTCACGGCTATGCAGACGACGGCAGTGTATGCCTGCGTCCGCATCCTGGCGGAAACTCTGGCGGCCTTGCCGCTCCAGCTGTACCGTTACACGCCTGGCGGCAAGGAGCGGGTCTATGACCATCCGCTGTACCATCTGCTCCATGATGAGCCGAATCCGGAGATGACTTCGTTTATCTTCCGGGAAACGCTCATGAGCCACCTGCTCATCTGGGGCAATGCTTACGCCCAGATCATCCGCGACCGATTAGGGCGGGTACAGGGACTATACCCGCTCAGGCCGGACAAGATGACCGTCTGCCGGGATGACCGGGGAAAGATTTTTTATCTGTATACCAAGACGGGAGACGAGAATCCGAACATCAAGCCGTACGGGCAGGTGGCCCTGCAGAAGGAAGAAGTGCTGCATATCCCCGGCCTTGGGTTTGACGGCCTGGTCGGTTATTCGCCGATTGCCATGGCCCGCAATGCCGTGGGCATGACCATGGCCTGCGAGGAATACGGTGCCTCTTTCTTTGCGAACGGGGCCAGCCCCAGCGGGGTGCTGGAACATCCAGGCGTTCTGAAGGATCCGGCCAAAGTCCGGGATTCGTGGAATGCCGTCTACCGGGGGACGGGCAATGCCCACAAGGTGGCTGTGCTGGAAGAAGGCATGAAGTACCAGCAGATCGGCATCCCGCCGGAAGAAGCACAGTTCCTGGAAACACGGAAGTTCCAGCTCGATGAGATTGCCCGGCTCTACCGCATCCCGCCACACATGATTGGCGACCTGGAGAAAAGTTCCTTCAATAATATTGAGCAGCAGTCCATGGAATTTGTGAAGTACACGCTGGATCCATGGGTCATCCGCTGGGAACAGGCCATGCAGAAAGCCCTGTTCCTGCCGGAAGAGAAGAAACAGTATTTCCTGAAGTTCAACGTGAACGGTCTCATGCGCGGCGACTATGAGAGCCGCATGACCGGGTACAGCATCGGCCGGCAGAACGGCTGGCTGTCCGCCAACGATATCCGGGAGATGGAAGACATGAATCCCGTGTCGGATGAAGAGGGCGGTAATCTATACCTTGTCAATGGCAGCATGACCAAGCTCAAGGATGCCGGGGCTTTTGCCCAGAAGGGAGATACGAATGAAACATAAATTTTGGAAGTGGGTGACTAACGAAGCACCGGATTCTTTCGGCAGTGAACGGACGCTGTATCTGGACGGCCAGATTTCGGATGAGACCTGGTGGGGCGATGAAGTGACACCGAAGGCATTCAAAGAAGAACTGAATGCGGGCAGCGGCGATATCACACTCTGGATCAACAGTCCGGGCGGTGACTGTTTTGCCGCTGCCCAAATCTATAACATGCTCATGGATTATCCGGGGAACGTCACCGTCAAGATTGACGGCCTGGCCGCTTCGGCTGCGTCCGTCATCACTATGGCCGGGACCAAGGTCTGCATGTCGCCAGTGGCCATGCTGATGATCCATAATCCGGCGACCCTGGCCTATGGCGATCAGGCAGAGATGGAAAAGACCATCGGCATGCTGAGCGAAGTCAAGGAGAGCATCATCAACGCTTACGAAATCAAGAGCGGCCTGGCCCGCACGAAGATTTCGCACATGATGGATGACGAGACCTGGCTCAACGCGAAGAAGGCCGTGGAACTTGGCTTTGCCGATGAAATCCTCTTCGACCAGAAGAAAGACGATGGGGAGCAGCCGGAAGCCATGATTTACACCCCTGTTACTGTCACCAATTCGTTAGTACAGAAATTAAAACCACGTGAACCTGTCAATAAAGTGCCAGCCGCTTCCCTGGAGAACCGGCTGGCATTGCTCATTCATTAAGGAGGACAACAATGGATACGATTTTAGCACTGCGTGAGAAACGCAAGAATCTGTGGGATGCCGCCAAGAATTTTCTGGATACCGTCCGTGATGAAAACGGCATGGTCTCTGCAGAAGATGCGGCTCGCTACGACAAGATGGAAGCGGATGTGGTGAACCTCGGCAAAGAAATCGACCGCCTGGAACGCCAGCAGCAGCTCGATGCCCAGCTGTCCCAGCCGACCACGATGCCGATTACTGAACTCCCTGGCGCAGGCCAGAATGGAGCAGAAAAGAGAGGCCGTGCGTCCGATGCCTATCGTAAGGCTTTCTGGGACAGCATCCGCCATAAGAACTTCATTGATGTACAGAACGCCCTGAGTGCAGGCACCGATGCTGATGGTGGCTATCTGGTACCGGACGAATTCGAACACCAGCTCATCGACAAGCTCCAGGAAGAGAATTTCTTCCGCGGCCTGGCCACGGTCATCCACACCAGCGGCGACCGCAAGATTCCCATCGTGACGGGTCATGGCGAAGCGTCCTGGATGGAAGAGAACGGCCTCTACCCGGACAGCCAGGATACCTTCGGCCAGCAGTCCATCGGGGCGTACAAGCTGGGGACGGCTATCCGTGTGTCGGAAGAACTGCTGAACGACAGCGCTTTCGACCTGGAAAGCTACATTGCCGGTGAATTTGCCCGCCGTATCGGCACGAAGGAAGAAGAAGCCTTCCTCACCGGTGACGGGAAGAACAAGCCGACTGGCGTGTTCCCGTCCGCGGAGCTGGGCGTGATAGCCAATGGCGCATCCATCACCTTTGATGATGTCATCGACCTGTATCACTCCCTGCGCATCCCGTACCGCCGCAAGGCCGTATGGCTCCTGAACGATGCAACCATTAAGGCCTTGCGCAAGGTGAAGGACAACAACGGCAACTACATCTGGCAGCCGTCTGTCACCGCAGGTACGCCGGATACTATCCTGAACCGTCCCTGCTACTGCACTTCCTTTGCACCGGAACTGGCGGCGGGCAGCCGTCCCATGCTCTTCGGGGACTTCAGCTACTACTGGATTGCCGATAGGGAATACCGCTCCTTCAAGCGGCTTAACGAATTGTATGCCGCCAACGGCCAGATCGGCTTCCTTGCCAGCCAGCGCGTCGATGGCATGCTGATGCTCAAGGAAGCGGTCAAGGCCCTGGAGATGAAAGCGAAGGGATAAGCCATGATTGTGACGCTGGAAGAAGCCAGGGAATACCTGCGGATTGATGAAGATGACACGAGTAATGATGACGTCATCCAGTCTTCCCTGGAAACAGCCCAGGCCCTCTGCCTGGATATATCCCGTTGCGAGGAAGCCGATGCCGAAGAGAATCCCGTGGTTTTTCACGAAGCGATTCTCTTCGCTGCGGCTTTTTTATATGAGCACCGGGAGGAAGCGGACTACGCAGGCCTTTTGAAACGTCTGCGCTGGCTGCTGTTCGGGGTCCGGCGGAGCTGTTTTTGAAAAGGGGGATGCCCATGAAGACGGGGCTTTTGAATAAACGGATTGAGATTCTGGGAAAGCAGGCCGTGACGGATGAATATGGTTTCGATACCCAGGCCGACGTCGTAGTGTACCGCTGCTGGGCATCCATCGAGCCTGCCCGGGGCAAAGTGTTCTATGAGATGGAACGCAAGGCGGACACGGAGTACAGCAAGATCACCATTCGCTGGCGTCCGGGTGTCACCCACGATATGAAGGTGAAGTATCAGGATCACCTCTACGACATCGATACCATAGTTGACCCGTATATGCGCCATGAAGCTCTGGAACTGTACTGTACGGAAGAAGTGAGGGGGACGGACAATGAGCGGAAGTGACTTTGAGGTCAAAGGATTGGATGACCTTTCAGAAAAACTGCTTTCTGCTATTGAAGAGTTTCCCGGCACTACCGAAAAGGGCCTGGTGACGCTTGGCAACAAGCTCAAGAAGGAGTGCGTAAAAAACACGCCGGAAGGCAGCACGGGCAAGCTGAAGAAAGGCTGGAAGCATAAGGTGGAAGGCTACAACGGTTCCGAGCTGGTCTATGAGCTGATCAACAAGCATCCCGTACATCACCTCTTAAATAACGGCCATGCGAAGAAAACACCTGGCGGCAGGACCGTGGGCTATTATGAAGGCCAGCACTATACGGAGAAATCCGTCAAGGTCTTCGAAGCCAGCGACTTGCAGCCGGGACTGGAGAGACTCACGAAGAAGCTCCTCAAGAAAGCAGGCGGCACATGATCCATGATATCGATATCTTGCAGGCGGTGCAGCAGAAACTCAAAGAGCGGTTCCCGTACCCCGTCTATTTGCAGGAAGTCAAGGAAGGCTTTGCGCCGCCGGCCTTTTTCCTGAAGACAATGACGGTAGCGACGCCGCAGAAAGAAAACGAGGTCTACCGGGATACGGACCTCTACATTACGTATCTGCCGAAGAAGCAGGAAAAAAGCACGGCCATCTACGCCGTGCTTTTTGCTGCGGAAAATTTATTCCGGGACGGACTGAAAGTCGGCAACCGTTATCTCCCTGTCGTGTCTATGAGTGAGGAGCTGATGGGGACGGACAATGACGGCGGGCGTCTGACGCTGACCTTCCAGTACTATGACGCCCGGGAAAAAGAAGAAACGGCAGAAATCATGAAGGTACTGCATCAGCGGTATCAGGGAAAGGAGACGTAACCCATGAAAATGCCATCCATTAATATCGCGTTCAAAGAAAAAGGCATCAGTGCCGTCGAACGCAGCGAACGCGGTATTGTCCTTCTGATTCTGAAAGAAGAGACACTGCCGTCCCAGACGGAAGTGAACCTGTACACGGCAGATGACATTCCCAAAGAACTCTCAGACAGCAACCGTGAGCAGCTGGAACTGACCCTTCGCGGCTACGTGAACAGTCCGAAGAAGGTCATCGCCGAAATCATCAGCAAGGATGCAGAAGATTATACCGATGTCCTCAAGGCCATCGAGAACAAGCGCTTCGATTACCTAGTCATCCCGGACATCGAAGAAAACCACATCGACACTATCGCGACCTGGATCAAGGGGATGCGGACGAATAAGAATAAGCGCATCAAGGCCGTCCTGCCGGACTGCACGGCGGATACGGAAGGAGTCATCAACTTCGTCAATCAAGTCATCCGTACGAAAACGAAGACCTACACGACGGCCCAGTACTGCGGGCGCATCGCGGGCATCATCGCAGGAACGCCGATGACCATTGCCTGTACGTATGCGCCGCTGCCGGAAGTCATCGGCTGTGACGTCTGGACGAAGGAAGAAATGGATACCATGACGGATGCCGGCAAGCTGTTCTTTTTCTTTGACGGGGAAAAGGTCAAGCTGGGCCGCGGAATCAACTCCCTGGTCACGACAATCCAGGGAAAAGGCGTATCGTTCCAGAAAATCAAGCTCGTCGATTTAATGGACATGATGTATGACGATATCCGCACCACAGCCCAGGATCATTACCTTGGCAAGTATGCCAACAGCTATGCCAACCGATGCCTCCTGGTGACGGCTATCCAGGGGTATCTTGACCAGCTGGCCCAGGAGGGCCTGCTGGAACAGGGGCAGAACACGGCTTATATCGATGTGGAATCCACGAAGATTTGGCTGGCATCCAATGGCAAATATACGAAAGAGGAACTGGCGGACATGTCGGAAATGGACATCAAGCTGGCCAACATCGGCAGCAATGTCTTCATCGCCGTAGATGCTTCGCTCCTGGATGCCATGGAAGATGTCACGATTGCCGTCAATATCTGAGGAGGTGAAGTACAGTGAACAGCATGGAAGCCAAACGGGTGATGAACGGAAAGTATGCCGACCTCTATATCGACGGCGACCTCATGGCCGAAGCCACGGCTTTCAAGGCCGAGGTCACCCTGACCAAGGAAGAAGTGAAGATGCTCCGCCATGTCGGCAAGGGCTACAAGGTCACGGGCTATGACTGCAAAGGGCAGCTGAAGCTCCATAAAGTCTCGAGCTACATGATCAAGAAGATGAACGACAACATTAAGGCGGGCAAGCAGACCGTCGTGACCATCGTCTCCGTCCTAGATGACAAGGATGCCATAGGCAGCGAACGCATCGTCATCAAGGATGCGACCTTTGACAGCCTCATTCTGGCCGACTGGGAAGTGGACAAGATGGGCGAGGAAAGCTACAGCTTCACTTTCTCGGACTGGGACCTCTTGGATTTAGCATAAGGAGAACAAGCACATGAATATGGTAGACCGACTGCTGAAAGCAGATGTAGTGAACAAGCTGGCCGAACGGCCTGAAAAGAAAGTGAAGATGGAACGGCTCTCGAAGTTGTTCGGATTCGATTTTATCATCACGCTCCGGGCTATCGACCCAGAACGCTACGCCGATATCCAGAAGATGGCCGTGGACTTCACCAACGGCAGCGCCGATAACATCGACATTTATCAGATGCAGACCCAGACGCTCCTGGCGGGGATTGCCGACCCGGACCTCAAGAACAAGGATCTGCTGGAAAAATTCGGGGCCGTACTTCCTGGTGACATCATCCGCAAGCTCTTCCTGGCAGGTGAGATTGCTGATCTCACAGCGCAGATCACAGAACTCAACGGCTATACGACCCAGGAAAAGGCGGACAAAGCCGTAAAAAACTGATCCGGACCGATGGCGAAGTGCAGGCAATGTATCTCCTGTTCCGGGAGCATCACCTGCTGCCGTCAGCGGTCATGAAACTGGGATACGGCGAACGGCAGGTGCTGTATGCTTTCATCCGCTATGAGATGGAAGAACGCGATAAAAAAGTATCTTCAGCATTATCGGATTAACTGCTGAAAATACGGCTATCTGCCATAAAGTCATAAGGCAGGCTCAAGCCACTTAGATATTTCATAGACGAAGTCGCTTTTTTTCTTGCATTGTGGGTGGCCGACACGTAGTACATGAAAGGTTTGATTGCCCAGGGTGGAAATGGCTTCCTGCCAGGGCATTTTTCTTTTCCCAATGTCTTTAAAACCGTTGTAATGAATATTATAACGGTCAAAAACGTTAGGGATGTAATCGTCATAATACCAAGATGTATAAAAAATGATATGAGTAGGATGTATTACCTTTAATTCCTGCTGAAGGACTTTTAGGTTTAGGATACAGTTGGATTTTACAAAATCTGAGGTAGTATCCTTTCCTCCGGAATTGTTGCATTTGACAATATTGGTAAATGCGATGTGTTCTATAGAATCGTCACCGAATATTCTCTGAGTGATAGCACGAGTATAGCTCCAATATGGCCAGCTTTTGTTCCACAGAGATTCACGGGTATATTGAAAGGGATTGCGGAAGCCGTCTTCAATCGTGCCGGGATTGTTTCTGGCATTTTTACCGACAAATAGAATTCTCTTGGAAGTTTTATTAAAATCGGAACCTACGCACCAGCAGCCAATCGGTAAGGATAAATGTTCTTTCTTGTGACATTCTTCACAGATTTTGCAAGTACCAAGCTCCATATGGTGATATCGTTCAGCTAATCTTTTTTCTGTTTCATTGAAATAGCGCATTGGAATTCCTCCGTAACGATAGATTTCTTTTATCTTACTATATTTTTAATATCTGTAACAACATTGAGAGGTGAAACAGCATGGCCAATAATGTCATCGATGCCGCCATCCGGCTGCGGGATTTGTTCACGCCGACCGTGCATAGCGTCAATGCCAGCCTGGGGACCATGAAGACCCAGATGGCGGCGGCGAAACAATCGGTCAGCGGACTGTCGGACAAGCTGACGGAGCATGAGCGCATCCAGAAACGGACGGCGAAGAGCATCGAGCAGACGGGAAGCAAGATTTCCGGCTTATCAGACAAGATAGCCCTGCTGTCAGCCCCCATCCTGGCAGCCGCAACGGCAGGCTTCAAGCTGCACAGCGACTTTGCCAACGGTATCGCCAAGATTTCGACTTTGGTCGACACGACGGTTGTTTCCATGCAGAAGGTCAGTGATGAGATTCGTGCTGTCAGCGATGAAACGGGCGCAGGTGTCGCTGATCTTTCGGAATCGGTCTACCAGGCCATTTCCGCTGGTGTCGATGCGGCCCATGCCGTGGGCTTTGTCAAAGACATGACAATTGCTGCGAAAGCCGGCTTCACCGACACGACGACTGCCGTTAACGGTGTGACCACGGTCCTCAATGCCTATGGAAAATCGGCAGAAGAAGCCACGGCGGTGACGGACCAGATGCTCCTGGCACAGAACTTCGGCAAGACATCCTTTGGCGAGATGGCCCAGTCCATGGGCAATGTCATCCCCATTGCGGCACAGCTCAATGTCAGTACCCAGGAACTGTTCGGTTCCATCGCCGTCCTGACCAAGAACGGTATCCGGACCAGCGAGGCCATTACCGGACTCAAGGCGGCTTACAGCAACATCCTGAAGCCGTCTGCCGAAGCGGCGAAACTGGCTCAGTCCCTTGGCCTTGAGTTCAATGCGGCTCATCTGCAGAGCGTGGGCTGGGTGAAGTTCCTGGACGAAGTGAAGCGGGCGACAGGCGGCGATGCCGAACAGATGGCCCAGCTCTTTGGCTCTGTCGAGGGCCTGAACAGCATCCTGGTCCTGACGGGCAAGGGAGCCGGGGACTTCGATAAGGTCATGGACCAGATGGCCCAGTCTGCCGGCATGACCCGGGAAGCCTATGAGAAGATGCTGACCCCGTCGGAGCAGATGCAAATTACCATGAACCAGCTGAAGAATGCCGGCATGGATTTAGCAGTGTCGTTTACGCCGTACTTCAAGGCCATGTCGATGCGCGTCAAGGAACTGGCTGCCTGGTTTCGTGCGCTTACACCGGAACAGAAAACGCTGATTGGCCAGGTGGCTTTTGGCATCGTGACCTTCCAGCTCTTCGGTTCCACCCTGGGGCGGGTGCTGACGGTCGGCGGCAGGGCTTTTGGTACTTTCAACTCTATTGCCACGGGCATTAGCAAAGCCGGCAGTGTCTCGAAGTATCTCTCGACCCAGTTCAAAGGACTCATTCCGGTCTGCCGGGGCATTGCCATCGTGGCCAGGGGCATGGGCAGTACCTTTCTGACTGCCGGACGCATGATGATCACCATCATCCGTGCCGTAGGCGCCGCAGCCATGGCCAATCCCATCATTATCATCATTGCCGCGATTATTGCTGCCTTGTACCTTCTGTGGAGGAACTGGGATACCGTGTCGCATTATATCGAACAGGCTATACAGGCTGTATCGGACGCCGTCGATGCAGGGATGAACTGGATCAGTTCTGCCTGGGACGGAGCCATGAACGGCATCAGCGAGACGGCCTCCAGTATCTGGGAAAGCATCAAGGACACCTTTCGCAGCGGTGTGAACTGGGTCATCGACCAGGTGAACGGCCTGATTTCCAGCATCAACGGCCTGTCTATCGACATTCCGTCCCTGACGGGAGGGGCGCCGACCCATGTGGGATTTGATATCCCAAGTATCAGCCACTTTGAAAGCGGTGTCGAGAACTTTCGTGGCGGCTTTGCCGTCATCAATGAAGACCGCCGGGGCGAGCTGGTACACCTGCCCAACGGCAGTACGGTCATACCTCATGATGAAAGCATCCGTCAGGCCATGAACGCCGGCAGCGGCGGCATCACCATCTGCATTGATACGATGAACGTCCGCAGCGAGCAGGACATCGACGCCGTCGCTGAAAAACTCGTCGAAAAAATGAGACTGTACGGCATGAACCGCATGAAAGGAGCGACCCTCTGATGAGTTCTTTCTTAGCATCTCTGTTGAACGCCATCGGCCAGGCTGCATCTTCCCTCACGATTTCTCTCTCTTCTGAATCGGCAGCGGTGGTCTTTCCCGTCCTGCCTTCGGAGCTGATGGTATCTGTCAATACGAATCATGGCACGGTGAACATCAATAACTTCGGCGACTACCTCATGATGGGAAAGACGGGACTCAGGACACTGACCCTTTCCGGATTTTTCCCAGCACAGGATTATCCCTTTGCCATGATGGGCCTTGCGCCTTATACATACATCGCCCAACTGGAAACGATGCGTACCGGTGACAGCGTCTGTCAGCTGACGGTGTCGGATACGCCGCTTTCCATGCCCTGCCTGATTTCGTCCTTCAAGTTTGGTGAAAAGGACGGCAGCGGCGATGTCTATTACGAGCTGGGCCTGACGGAGTACCGCTACGTCACAGCACCGGAGACGGGAAAGACCGATGCTGCGACAGGGCTGAAGAAGCGGCCGGAATCGTTCTGGTCGAAGATGAAGAAGAACATCACCTATTATCCCGGTGACAGCATCGGCAACGTCATCGGCCGGGCCGTGGGGAAATCGGTGACGCTCAACAATGAGCAGTTCTCGAAGTTCCAGATCTATCGCAGCATCGTCCGTAACGGCGGTCTTTCGCCCGGGGATATCATCCGCCTGACGACGATGAACCTCAAAAGGAATGATGCAAATGTTCCAGTTACAAAGAATTAATAAGAAAACCAATACCGAGGATGCTCAGACGGAAGGCCAGAAAAAGCCCGAGAACGCAGACCTTACGGGCTGGCTGATTTGTGCAACTTGGTCCGGGGACGTCGAGCAGGCCGGACGCAGACTGGAATTCGACCTGGCCTATACGACGCGGGATAAATCTTGGCAGAATCCGGAACTGGAACTGGGGGACGAGGTGCTGTTTATCCACATTGACGATAAAACGCAGCAGACTGTCCACCTGTTCCAGGGACGTATTTTTGGCCGCAGCCGGGAGAGCGGCTCTTCCGTGATGCATTTTACAGCCTTTGACAATATCGTCTATCTGGCCAAGTCCCGCATAACCAAGAAGTACACGAACGTCACAGTGGCCGACGCCATCCGCCAGACCATCAATGACTTTTCTATTCCGGCCGGGACTATTCCCGACCTGTCCGTCACCTGCAATTTCATTGCCGATGATATCTCGGCTACGGAGGCTATCAAGCAGGCATTATCCTATCAATCCGCACAGGATGGCAAGGGATACCATATCTACATGACCGATGGGAAGCTCAACGTGGTCTGCATGAACGACCAGGTGGTGGAAGATTTCCTGATCAGCGATGTGACAAATCTTACCGGCGCTTCCGTGTCGGAGTCGGTCGAAGACATGGTTTCTAAGGTCATCGTCGTCGACAGTGCCGGACAGACGAAAGGCGAACTGCCCAATCAGACGGATATCGACCGCTTCGGTCTCATCCAGGCTGTTTGCAAGGCCGACCCTAAGCAGGACGATGCCTCGCAGGCAAGGGCCATGCTGAAGACCGTCGCCCATGACATGTCCATCCGGGCCATCGGTCATATCCAGTGCATCGCTGGGTTTTCTGTCTCAGTCCAGGAAGAACAGCTCAAGGGCCAGTTCTTCATCAAGTCAGACAGCCATAAAATCGAAGGCAACAAGCACCTGATGGAGCTGCATCTGGTATTCAACAAACTGCTGGATGAGCAGAAACAGGAACTGGACGGTACATCATACAATGCCAACCCGGATTATGTGCCGCCAGCGGAAACGGAATCGACATCTTCTGTTTCTACAGGTGGCGCTGTAGCTGGCAGCAGTGTGGTCGATGCGTGCATGGCCAATTTCGAGGGTACCGTTTCTCCCTATGGCTCAGAAGGCTGTGTCGACCGGGCGACCATCGCCGCGGCGGGCTATTCCCCTTTTGCAGCGCAGGAATATAACAATGGCGTGAAAGGCTGCGACCAGCTCCGGGCCGATGCCGAAGCGCAGGGTCTGGCTATCCCTTATGACCCGTCGCAGCTCGAAAAGGGCGACATCATCATGTACAGCCGCTACAGCAGGCCGGACCCGAACTGGCATGTCGTCGTCTATGACGGAAGCGGAGGCTGCTGGGGCAACAGCTCCCATGTCTATGGCTGTTTTCATCACTACGAAGGCAGCATCGACATGGGGAGTGACTATTATCCGGCAACGATTATCAAGACATCGAGGGGGTGAGCGTGTGCAGAAAAATCCGTATATCAGCCTGCTGAATCTGATGGAGCAGGTCAGCCGCAGCAGCAACAGCCCGGACATTCAAATCGGGCAGATCCTGGCCTCGCCGCCAGATATCAAGGTCCGCTACAATGGCATCGTCCTGACGAAAGAGGAGCTGTGGATTTCCCATTATCTCCTGGCAGGCTACGGCCGCACAGCTAAAGGCCACCTGGTATCGGCGACACAGAACCGTGCCGGCGGCAGCGGCGATGCGGCTTACCAGTCCCATAATCATGATATCGATAATGACTACACCGATTCCGTCATCTATACGGATACGCTGAAGCCCGGCATGTACGTGGCCATCATGCCCATGCTCATCAATGGCCGGATCCAGCAGTACATCATTTTGGACGAGATTGTGAGGATTGATGGCCATGGCTGATCCTTTTGTAGCAATGAACAGCATCCAGGCAGCGAACCAGCATGAGTCGCTGCCTCTTTTTGTAGAATACGGCTATGACTTTGATAAGCAGTGCTTCCGCTACGACGAAAAAGGCCAGAACCTGATGGTGACGGAAAACGAAGCCCTCAAGGTCTGGATTTATAAAGTACTTCTCACCGAACGGTACCGGTACTTAGCGTATGATGACAGCTATGGCATTACCATCGAGCCGTATCAGGGGAGAGCGCCAAACAGCCAGTATACGGCAGACCGGATTTGCCAGAATATCCGCGAGGGATTGATGGTGAATCCGTATATTGCCCGCATTAACCATATCGAGGTGGAGAAGCGGGAACGGGATGATTTGGCCATTACGGTTGACGTCACTTCCATTTACAGTGACGAATCATTGACCGTGACGGCAGGAAGGAGCGAGGCATGAGCAATTTATTTGATGCACAGACCAAAGATGTGATTGAGAGCCGCATGGCCCAGACCCTGCACACCATCACGGAAAAAGAGCAAAGTACCATGGAAGGTACCTTTGCCCGCGACCTGATCGACGCCAATGCTGTGGAATTTGAGAGCAGCTATGCCGAGATGGCCATGTTGCGCGACGCGGCCTTTGCCGAAACGTCCTGGGGCGACTACCTGACGCTGCGGGCAGCGGAATTTGGCGTCGATCGCAAGAAAGCCGTCAAGGCCAAAGGAGAAGTTACGGTGACGGGGATGGCAGGAGCCTACATCATTCGCAGCAGTCTCTTCCAGACAAAAGACGGCCAGCGATTTTATACCCTGGAGTCGGCTACCATTCCTGCCGATGCCGCTGAGGTTACGATTCCCGTGGAAGCTGCCGATGCCGGGGCGAGTGGCAATGTGGCCGAAGGAACGATTACAGAAATCCCCTATTCCATCCCGAATATCTCGGCAGTCGTTAACCATAAGAAATGCACCGATGGGGCGGATGAAGAAACGGATGACGCACTCCTTGCCCGGCTCCTGTTCCGGGTGCGCCAGCCTATTACCTCGGGCAATGCCAATCATTATCGTGACTGGGCCATGTCTGTCGATGGCGTCGGGAACTGCAAAGTCATCCCGCTCTGGCAGGGCAATGGCACGGTGAAGGTCATCATCGTCACGGCAGAGAATGAATCGGCATCGGCTGAACTGATCCAGGAGGTCTATGACTACATCGAAAGCCAGCGGCCTATTGGTGCGACCGTGACCGTCGTTTCGCCGGCGCCATTATCCATTGATTTGACGGCAGATGTCTATGGCACAGCCAGCCCCGATGCCGTAAAGGCAGCCATGACAGCCTATCTCAAGCAGACGGGCTTCACGCTTTCTTATGTCAGCCTGGCCCAGATGGGGAAACTCCTCCTTTCTATCAGCGGCATTACGGATTATAAGGATTTGAAGCTTAATGGAAAAGCGGCCAACGTGGAACTGACGAACGAGCAGATTCCCGTGGCAGGGAAGGTGGTGCTGAACCTTGTCAGCCAATGACTGGATGCGGCAGAGCCGGATGGATATCCTGAAGTATTTGCCGAATTTCTTATCCAAAGACCCGATGTTCCACTGCGCGGCAGAAACCTGCAATGAGGAGCATGACCGTCTGCGCCTGGCTCTGCAGAATCTGGCGGACAACTTCTTCGTGAACACCGCCACCTGGGCGCTGCCGCTTTATGAATCGTTCCTGGGCATCAAGCCCAGTGACGGAGATAGTGACGAATTCCGCAGGCAGCGGATTCTCTTCAAGCTGCAGCACGTGGATGTGTCTACAAAAGATTTCATGAACTCCATCATCAATCTCTACAGTGTCGGCCATATCGAGGAAGTCAATGAGGAATACTACTTCAAGGTGTACTGCATCATGAACGGCAAAGATACCACGACCTTGCAGAAGCTCATCACGCAGCTCAACATTTACAAGCCGGCCCATCTGGGATACGCCATCTACCTGGGTTATTCCTGGAATGGCAAGATTTACTGGAACGGGGAAGCTACCTTCTCGACGGCGACCATCGTATCCAAGAAAGGAGTGATGACAAATGGATGATTACAGCAAAGAGAAATGGTCTGCCGACTTCCCGGACCGTGCCGGACAGGAAGTCCGGCCCACAGAAGCTGTGGAGAATACGCTGGATTATGATGTGCTTTTCCCACAGTATCTTTCGGAAGACCCGGTTGTATTCAACCAGCAGAACAAGACTGTGTCCCAGCTGGTCAGCAATGATGCCCGGCTCTATGAGCGGATTTCCGCTACGGCTGCTGACATCAATGCCCATCTGACGGACGCCAATGCCCACGCAACTGGCATCAGCGGCAATGCGGCCAGTGCGTCGAAGCTGCAGACGGGGCGGAAGATTCACCGGGTTGTCTTTGATGGCACGAAGGATATCACCCTGCCAGATTTCAGCGGCTGCGGCGAAAAGACGGCAGGCCAGAGCGGTATGGTTCCGTCACCTTCTGCTGGGAAGCTGAATACCGTCCTGCACAGCAACGGCAGCTGGGGCAAGGTCACCTACGCCGATATGGACGAGGAAGCCGTGGCCAAGATCCAGGCATGCCCGTTCCCTGTCAATGCCATCTACATTTCTGCGGACGGGAAGAATCCCGCGACATACTGGCCCGGGACGACCTGGGTGGCCTTTGCCATGGGACGTTGCTTGATCGGGGCCGGAGCAGCAGACAGCGGAACCATGTACAAGGCCGGGGACAAGCTGGGTGAGGAGAAGCACAACCTTACGATTCCAGAAACTCCGGCTCATGGCCATACAGTCGGAGACAGCGGAAATCATCGTCACTGGTCCTGCGGGTCATTGCCGCGCAACTTCCAGTGGGATGCCTGTGAAGGCAATGATGCACCTGTTGCCGTAGGTTATGGCGACGGTTGCTGGCATGGGAATCAGGTGGACGGGCATACCTCCTGGGATGGGAATCATTCCCACAGCCTTTCCCGGACGGGTGGTGGCCAGCCGCACAACAACATGCAGCCGTCCATCGTCGTGTACATGTTCCAGCGGACAGGCTAGGAGGTGAGAAATATGGCTGAATGGTTACAGATGGCCGCATCCTTGGTATCGGTCCTGATGCTCTGCGGCGTCATCTTTAATTTCAGCGTCATCAAGCCGTTGAATGAATCGGTGCGGAGCCTCCGGGACTGTATCGCAGAACTTCGCCGCCAGCTGTCGGATACGGAAGCTAAGCGGCAGAAAATGGCGGAACGGCTGTCCCGGGTGGAAGCCCTGGCAGAACATGCCCACCGCAGGCTGGATGCCATGGAACAGCGGCAGCCGGAACAGGGGGGATGGAAATGAGCTTCTCCGTGGTGCAGAACCGGATTCGCCTGGTGAGGGGCGATTCGGCAGAAATCCGCCTGGTCATTTGCGACCGTGTGACGGGGGAACCTTTCATCCCTGGAAAGCGCGATGAGCTGACGTTCACGCTGAAGCGCAGTCTCACCGATGAAAGACCTGTCCTGACCAAGACACTGGAACAGGGCATCCGGCAGGAAGGGGCGGCGTGCTTCCTGGTTTTCTGGCCGGACGATACCCGGAACCTTCCCTGCGGCCGTTATATCTATGATGTGGAGCTGGTGCGGGAGAACGGATACACCGATACCCTTATTCCGCCCCGGCCTTTTTTCCTGGAAAGGGGCGTGACGGACAATGGCACATAAGGGGAACAACCTTGTCGGCATTCTTTCCATGCCCCAAGCCCCTTCCGGGGACTTTCAGGAAAAATGCATCGTCCCATCCGACGAGGAACAGGTCGTCACCGCTGACAGCGGTCATGCGGCACTTTCCCGGGTGACGGTAGCTGCCATTCCGTCGAATTATGGCAGAATCAGTTTTAATGGGTATGAATTAAAAGTCGAGTAAAGGAGCAATTCATATGGCGAAGAATGTAAAAATCAATTCCGTTATCTATGCAGAGGTGCCGCAGGTCTCGATTCCTCTAGCAGAGGGGGAAGGTACCGCTGTCTTTTATGATACGACTGGGGCTACGGCGGCATCGGGCGATATCCTGACGGGGAAATCCGCTTTTATCGGGAACGGCTTTGTCGCGGGTTCCATGTCCAATAACGGAGCCGTCAGCGGCAGTATCAGCAAGGCCGATGGCACGTATACCATCCCGGCCGGGTTCCATAACGGCAAAGGGGCAGTCCGCATCAGCAGCGAGGAACAGGCCAAGCTGGTCAGCGGGAATATCAAGGCTGGCGTGACCATCCTCGGCGTGTCCGGCAAATCCAGTGTCGTCGATACGGGCGATGCCACAGCGGCAGCCGGCACCATCATCAGCGGCAAGACGGCCTACGTCAATGGCACCAAAGTGACCGGGAGCCTGACAACCGTGACCGTATCCCAGGACAGCCTGACCAAGGTGCTGACGGTCGAGTAAAGGGGATGAAGCAATGAAAGTTGATGTGAAGATTGCCGGTGCCAGCTACAGCGAGGTGCCGGCTGTATTGCTTCCCCTGAAGAACGGCGGCAGAGCGCGTTTTTGTGAAGTATCTGATACGACGGCAGAAGCAAGTGATGTGGCACTAGGCAAGCGGTTTTATACCTCAGAGGGAGAATTGGTGGTGGGAACAGCTGAGTTATCACAGGGGGCAGATACCCGCAAAAAGATTACGCTGATTCAAAAGGAGCATCAGAACCTTACGGTCTCCTGCAATCACCCGGATTTGTCCTCACAGACGGATTTGGAGGGAAATACCATCTATGCTACAGAATACCAGGATGCCCTGGACATCAGCCTGAAAGCGGATGCCGATTATTATGCCGGCAAAATCACCATCAATGGGGCGGAGCAGGAAAGCACCGGTTCCAATCGCCAAAATGCCTTTGCATCGGTATCCATCAGCAATGGGATGGTGGTAAGTGCAACAGACGCAATCCCGATTCCCACGGTTCCTTTTACAGATGTAAGCCTTACGCTGACGGGACAGGGGACCCAGTGGCTGATGGGATATCTGCTCGCCACGACGAAACAATCACCGGAGACTCCTAAAATAGGAGGGGCCTTGCTTGCTGGCAATGACAGTGATAAAGGCATTCTGTTCCTGGTAGAGGGAGAACAACGCTATGCGGGCTGCCAGGTTGAACTTACGACGGGGACAGGGATAACGGATAGCGCAGAGCTGTCTTATGAAAAAGATACAGATTTAGGAGTCACCATGATGGGGAAAATATCGGATGCCTTATATGCCTATCTAAAAGAAAGTGCCGAGTCAAAGACCGAAGTGACACTGACGATTAAGGTGGTGGGATAAATTTGTTTGAAAAAATCAATATTCCTGACTGTATCGTCATCATCGGTCTGGTCACAGCACTGATCCTGGCGATTTTTTATGCCTTGAACGAACTGGCTATGTCCATTGCGTCAGGGCTTCTCGGTTACATCGGCGGCACCGTGAAGTCCGCCGTTCATCAGAAAGGAGAAGAAAAACCATGAAAGTATTCCTGAATCCCGGTCATGCGCCGGGCGGCCATCCCGACCCGGGAGCCGTCAATAGTGAAAGCGGTCTGCGTGAGTGCGATGTCGCTTTGGCAGTCGGTCAATCTGCGGAAAGTTACCTGAATGCGGCAGGAGTAGCAACAGAACTGCTCCAGTCTGACAGCCTGGAGGAAATCTGCGAGGCCTCCAATGCCAGTGATGCCGACATCTTCGTGTCCATCCACTGCAATGCCGCTGAAGCCGAAGAAGCCAACGGCACGGAAACCTGGGCCTGTGCCGGCAGTTACCGTGGCAGCATGCTGGCGAGCTGCATCCAGAACCAGATTGTCGATGCCTTGGATACGAAAGATCGTGGCGTGAAGATTGCCACGCCCGGCGTCAACGGCCTGTATGTCCTCACGAACACCGACATGCCCGCTGTCCTGGTCGAGCTGGCCTTCATCACCAATCCAGATGATGAAGAAATCCTGGCCAATGCCCAGGATGCCCTGGCCAGAGCAGTGGCACGGGGCATCACCGATTACGAACAGCTGATTTTAGGAGGTAAATGACCATGAACCGTGAAGAAATCAGGAAAGCTGTCGCCGATGCCGTCGTAGGCTTTGCCAGTAGCGAAGCCGAAGCAGCCATCAAGTCCATCGACCTGGATGACGTCCAGAAGCTGGTGGAAGCCCAGATGAAGAACCTCACAGATCCGCTGGAAGCGGAAATCCAGACCACAACCAGCTGGTGGGTCAAAATCCGCAACCGACTCTACATCACCCTGATGCAGCAGGCGGTCAAAGCCATCGTGGCTGATGTAAAACAGAAGATTGCATGAGAAAAAGCCGGTACGGGACATCGGGAAGGATGTTCTGTACCGGCTTTATTCTGTATTGAGGAAGTGATAGAGCTCCTTAAAGTTGGCACTTATATTTTGAAATGAGGAGGGGGTTGAAAAATTTTGTAAAAGGAGATAATATAGGGTCTATAGAAATTTGCGATAAAGAAAGGAAAATAGACCTATGAATGAAGCTTCTGATTTACTCACTGTAAAGGATGTTGCTAAAAAACTGAAAGTTACCCCTCAGTACGTTAGAAAATTAATAACTGAGAAAAAAATAGATGCAACAAGAGTAGGGAAACAATGGCTTTTCGAAATAGATAATGTTAATAATTTTATTAAGGATAATAACTTTTGTATTGAACCCGATGACCATGAACGCTTAACGGATGACATTCCAGAAATAGTTGCATTGAGTTTCTTTTCAGGTGCTATGGGACTGGACATTGGTATGCGCAATGGAGGGATAAATGCAATATTAGCATGTGAGTTCAATAAGTATTGCCGTATGACGATAAACGAAAACGTCCCTAATATGGCTCTTATTGGTGATATCAATAAATATTCCCCAGATGAAATCCTCAAAATGGCCAGAATTCCTACCAACAGGAAAATTGATGTGATATTTGGCGGGCCACCATGCCAAGCATTCAGTACTGCTGGAGCTAGAAGAGCGTTTGATGATGATAGAGGAAATGTTTTCTTGCGCTACATTGATGTGGTAGAAAAAATAAGGCCGCGATACGTTGTTATCGAAAACGTAAGGGGACTCTTATCGGCCCCTTATCCATATAAAGAATTTAAAGAACCAATCAAGGGAGGGGCGTTGTGTGTAATATTAGACCGGTTGAAATCTGCAGGATACACGATTTCATTTGAATTATACAATGCAGCAAATTTTGGAGCCCCACAAATCAGGGAAAGAGTTGTAATTATTGGTAAATTGAATGGTTCAAAGGTAGACTATCTATCGCCCACCCATTCTGATAACCCTGCTGATGGGTTGCCATCATGGGTTACACTAGCAGAAGCCTTGGATGGGGTAGAACAAAAGGAACAGCATTATATTGAGTTTCCGGAGGCCAGACTTAAGTATTATCGGATGCTCACAGAAGGACAATATTGGAAAAATCTCCCTCCCGAAATACAAAAAGAAGCCATGGGGAAAAAATTGGAATTAGGAGGAGGGAAAACAGGATTCTACAGAAGACTCTCCTTTAAAAAACCGTCCCCGACCCTTGTTACGAATCCCACGATGCCGGCTACCGATTTATGCCATCCTACAGAAAATCGGCCGCTTAGTGTTGAGGAGTACAGTGCAATTCAAGGATTCCCTGAAGAATGGAAAATTTGTGGGCCTATACTTGAGCAGTATAAACAGATTGGGAATGCTGTTCCAGTAAAACTGGGAGAAGCGATTGCGCGTACTATTATTGCTGATATGAATAACGAGAAACTACCCCAAATAGAAGGTTTCAAATATTCAAGATATAAAAATACCAGTGATATATCTTGGCGGAATTTTATGGTACAAAAATTCAATAAAATGCGTCATAAAAAAGATAAGCCCGAATAAACGGGCTTAAACAGAAAATTAGGATTGTCGGGTTAAGAGTGTGAATTCAAGCATGATAGCAGCTTTTTCTAAAATCCGCTGCCATCATGCTTACTTATCAGTTATTAGTTCAGTGTTTCGTGTTGCTACATTATCCAAAAAAGATATATATTCTTCTTCAGACAGCTGACATGGATTCAATTCATGATTATCAGTCCTATTACTGTTAATGATAGCGTTTAAATCAGCCCATTTATAGTCCGGGTATTTTTGGCCATTCTGTGTACGTGTTCCCAATCGAAACCATTTTTTTATATTGGTACCTTCCCGAATATTACTGCTTGAACTATTTTCGGTGTTTGACTTGTTTTTTATTTGGAGAAATAAAGAGCCATCTGTATTGCAAAAATCAATTGCACGTAACACATTGCCATTACACCACAGGAAACCATATTTTCTGGTCTTTAACGCAATATATTCTTCTAAAAGGTTTCCTTGAATATTTTCAGCTGACATAAATAGGTTATGTACGTTTTCACAGTTCATAGCTTCATCATTTGATAAGCCTCGTGTTGCCCTGACGATTTCTCTTATTGCTGGGTCAGTGCAGGAGGACTTGGGCTTTGTTTTACGTTTGCTGGGAAGATTTGTTTCTGCTTCATAATAACGTTGTACCCACCGATGGATATATGTATCAGGGGACTGATGGTTTTTGATGTTTATCCCTGGAAAACGATCAACATGGTGACAAGCGATATTAAAAATGTAATCTAAATTTGTCCAGTCAAAGGTAGAATCTATCTGTTTAGCATCTTCATAGGATGCTTTCAGCTCTTCTAGATTTAGATTTTGGATTGTTGCAATCGTATAGCTCGACATCGTTCCTCATCCTTTCATCTTTTATTAATTAAAGCAAACGGGTAAAGATAGACTCATCTGAGAGACAGAATAAATAGCTATCCCTTGCATTGTGATCATCAGTCTTTCTATGCAAATATGAATGGAGTGCAACAGTTTTATCTTCTATCTCTCTTGCCATGTTTCTGAATTCTGCGCGCCAAATTCCCCGAACTGGTTGAATTGAGATATTCCGATACTCTAGTTGTTTCCAGTTTACCCAAAAATATATATCACATAAAGGGTACTCTTTTCTGTATTTTTCGTAATCTTTGTGGTTAAATGTAACTGTAAAAGCTGGGTCATATGGTTTTCCTTTGTAAAGATATCTGCCAGCAGTGAAAAATGGCGTATTCTGGGTTTTTAGGTCGGCAAATTTATTTGACGTTTCGTCGATGAGATCTATAACCCAAGGTTTAGTGGCTTTTTCTAGGTTGATTATTATTTTATGGTCTAAGTGAGGAACTATTTTATCGATAAAGTCGACTTCTTCTTGTTCTCCCCACGTATACCATAGATCCCGGCTCTCAGTGTTATATAAGGCTTTATTGCGGTTTACGGTTGAAACAAATTTAGCATAGTAATTTCCTTGAGCACTTTTGCAAAGCTTGAAGCTTACAGTGCTATTTGTTTTGATAGAAGCAGGAACTTCTGAGAAATATATCGTAATGTTTCCAATCATATCATTCCGAGTGGAAATCAATCCTTTTCGTTGTTCTTTGTTGAGTTTTAGAAGAATACCTTCCATTGGGAACCACCTCCATGTACAGATTATCTAATTACGCTGATTTAAAAGAAGGTACCATGATAGCAAAAACTGGGTTCATAAAGGCGATAGGACTGTTGAATTCTAAATATATTCGTGTATCTTATAACATACTGTCTTTTTATTATATCATGTTGCATCTAAACTTGCTATGGTGCGTGGAATCACCCTTTATAATATTTGACAAGTTGAATTTATGATAGGGATGGTGACAATGGTTCTTTCAAAAGAGCAAATCCATAAGGTTATGAGCCATATCCACAGCAAGGACACCAAACCAGAAATCCTTTTGCGAAAGGCACTCTGGCACCGTGGCCTGCGGTATCGGAAGAACTATAAGAAACTTCCTGGTACGCCGGACATTGCCATCACTCGCTGCCATATCGCTATCTTTGTTGACGGCGACTTTTGGCATGCCAAGGGGCATAGAGAACATCCCGGAGAACAGATTGGCTCTAACAAGGAATACTGGCAGAAAAAGCTGAAGCGGAATGTGGAACGGGATAGGGATGTCAATGATGAACTAACCGATATGGGTTGGCTCGTCCTTCGTTTCTGGGAAAGTGACATCAAGAAAGATCTGCAGAAGTGCGTGGATACAGTCTGCGAATACTGCGGAAGATAAGTAAGCTGTACAGAGAGGTGTTTATATGAGCCGTGTAACCGAAATCGCCAGAATTCTGGGCTGTACGGAAAGCAATGTTTGCTATCTGCTTCGAAGAGGAAGAATCAAAGGAAAGAAAACTTCTGCCGGGTGGATGGTGTCGGATGAGGCTGTTCAGGAATACCTAGCCAGTCCGAAAGTACAATTACACCCCATCAAACTCAAACTGCACAAGGGGCAGAAGTTCGGATACTGGACTGTTCTGAATCCGGATGCAGAGAGAAGCAAAAGCGGGCAGCGGACGGCCCTGGTTCGGTGCATCTGTGGAAAAACCAAAAGAGTTAGTATCATTGATTTGCTGTATGGTCACAGTCGTTCCTGTGGTTGCCGTAGGGCGGAAAATTCCTCCCCGGGACAACAGGAAGGACGGGAGAAAGGCCAGAAAATCATGAACCAGATTCATCAGGCAGGATTGTCTCCTGCCTATCTGGACAGGCGAACTAATCGGAATAGTCGTTCCGGGCATACCGGGGTGTGCTGGCGGGAAAATATGCAGAAATATTACGCCTACATCATGGTGAACCGGAAGCAGATTTCCTTGGGGTTGTATACGGAATTGGATGATGCCATCGTAGCCCGGAAGGCGGCAGAAGAAAAGTATTTCCGGCCCAGGCAGGAAAGAGTGGATGCCATCAAAAAAGGAATGGTCAAGGACTAAATGGAAATTAAAATAATATGGAAATATTAGGATGCTCATCATGGGCATCCATTTTTTTGTCTTAAAAAGTACTTAACGATAGCCTTTTTGTCCTATTACTCCTGAAGACCAAATTTTCAGGAGGTGTCCATCATGATGACGGGCGAACAGAAACAACAGATTATTGTCCTGCGCCGGGATGGGGCGGGGTATGGCAGGATAGCGGCGCGGCTCCAGATTTCTATCAACACGGTGAAGTCGTTCTGCCGACGGCACGGCCTGGTGGCGAAGTCGGCAGACTCAGTCTGTGAGCAGTGCGGAAAGCCGATTGAGCAGAATCCGGGGCGGAAGCGGAAAAGGTTCTGCTGCGATGCCTGTCGGAATAAGTGGTGGAATGCACATCTGGAGCTGGTGAAGCGGAAGGCAGTCTACACCTATACCTGTCCGACTTGCGGGAAGGAATTCACCGTCTATGGCAACAGCCATCGGAAGTTCTGCTCCCATGCCTGCTATATTGCATACCGGTTCGGAGGTGTCCGCCATGGATAAGAGGTCGTTTCAAAATGAAACAGCCTTCCAGGTGGTGATGCATCTGGCAAGGCGGATGCTGGCCGAAAAGCTCATCACCGGGAAGGAGTACCGGGACTTCGTGCAGGAGATGATCCGCCGCTATCCGCCGTTTTCCGGGGACTTATACACTTGATAATTGTATCAAACAGAGTGATATATAGTGTCGAAAGGAGCTGATTCTATGCGGACTATCCGTAAGATTGAACGACGCATACCAAATTTGAAGCAGCGAAAGAAAGTCGCAGCCTATGCCCGCGTATCCATGGAATCGGAGCGGATGCACCATTCCCTTTCGGCGCAGGTCAGTTATTACAGCAGCCTCATCCAGAAGAACCCGGACTGGGAATACGCCGGGGTCTATGCCGACTATGGCATCTCTGGGACGGGGATGAAGAAGAGGCAGGAATTCCTGCGGATGCTGGAAGATGCCGAAGCCGGGAAGATAGACATCATCCTGACCAAGTCCATCCAGCGCTTCGCACGCAACACCGTAGACCTTCTGCGTACCGTCCGGCATTTGAAAGAGCTAGGCGTCGAAGTCTGGTTTGAAAAAGAGAATATCCATACCATGAGCGGGGACGGCGAGCTGATGATGACCATCCTGGCCTCCTTCGCCCAGGAAGAGAGCCGTTCCATCAGCGAAAATGTCAGATGGAGAGTGAAGAAACGATTTGAGCAGGGGAATCCTAACGGGCGGTTCCGTGTTTACGGGTATCGTTGGGAAGGGGATACCCTGGTGATAGTCCCCAAGGAAGCGGCTGTTGTCAGACGCATCTTCCAGAATTTCCTGGATGGCAAGTCACGTCTTGAAACCGAACGGGAATTTGCTGCCGAAGGCATCACGACCCGGAATGGCCGCCGCTGGATGGATTCCAACATCAGGGTTGTCCTGACCAATGTTACCTATACCGGCAATATGCTTTTCCAGAAGGAATATGTGACGGATCCAATCCTCAAGAAGCGGAAGAAGAACCGGGGAGAACTTCCTAGGTATTATGTTGAAAATACGCATGAGCCTATCATCGACAAGGAAACCTTTGATTACGTGCAGCAGGAGATGGCGCGGCGAAAGGAACTGGGGGCGCTGGCCAATAAGTCCTTGAATACGACCTGCTTCACGGGGAAAATCAAATGCGGCATCTGCGGTCGGAGTTATATGCACAATCGCCGCACAGACCGGGGCTTTGAAGAATTCTGGGATTGTGGCTCCCATAAGCTGAAAGGCCGGAATTGCGGCGCAAAAGGAAGTATCCCGCATGCAGTCCTTGTAAAGGAGAGTACAGAAGTCCTAGGCCTGGATGATTTCGATGAGCAGGCCTTCCTTGACCAGGTCGAAAAGATAGTAGTGCCAGAATACCACGTGATGGTTTTCTGTATGAAAAACGGACAGAAGCTTATCCGGCACTGGGTATCAACGGCGAAAAAGGATTGCTGGACCGATGAGTATAAGGATCGCCAGAGGGCATGGATGAAAAACTACATGGCCAATGGCAAGGGAACACGGTTCTCCGCCTTTACGACACGTGTCCGGTGCGCCTTGTGCGGATTCTCTTTCCGGCGGTGCAAAACGAAGCATGACAGGCCTGTTTATTGGCGATGCAGCAAAGGCGGCAAATGTGAATCGGTCAGCATCCGGGAAGATGACCTGAAGCGTGTGGCCGCAGAGGCCATGGGGTTAGAGAACTTTGATGAGGATAGATTCCGGGAGAAAGTGGAATCTATCGAAGCCGGAAAGCCAGACTGCCTGACTGTCCATTTCAAAAGTGGGAGAACAAAAGAGATTTCTTATACGCCTACGCCGTCCAAGCGACGTTCCAAGGCACGGAGAAAGGAGAGCAGAGAAAAGTGGCAAAGACAGTAAGGGCCATCCCGGCCACCATCAGCCGTTATACGGCGGCTCCGATTAACAGCCGGAAGAAGCGGAGAGTAGCGGGCTATGCCAGGGTTTCCACGGACCATGATGACCAGATCAGCAGCTATGAAGCACAGGTCGATTATTATACGAACTATATCAGGGAACGGGATGACTGGGAATTTGTCGGCATCTACACCGATGAAGGCATCTCGGCTACCAACACGCGTCACCGCGATGGCTTCAAGCGGATGGTCAGGGATGCCATGGATGGGAAAATCGACCTCATCGTCACAAAATCAGTCAGCCGCTTCGCCAGAAATACCGTAGACAGCCTGACAACGGTACGCAAGCTCAAGGACAAGGGCATCGAGATATATTTCGAGAAGGAAAATATCTGGACGCTCGATGCCAAGGGCGAACTCCTCATCACCATCATGAGTTCCCTGGCGCAGGAAGAAAGCAGGAGCATCTCGGAAAACGTCACCTGGGGCCATCGGAAGCGATTCGCTGACGGGAAGGTGTGTGTGCCGTTCGGCCATTTCCTTGGCTATGACCGGGGACCGGACGGGAATCTGGTCGTCAACCGGGAACAGGCCAAGACGGTGAAACTGATTTACCGCTTGTTCCTGGACGGGTATACCTTCCACTCCATTGCCAGGGAGCTGACTTCCAGAGGGCTGGAAACTCCGGCAAGAAAGAAACGCTGGTATCCGGGGACGGTAGAGAGCATCCTGACAAATGAGAAATACAAGGGCGATGCCCTGCTGCAGAAGCGGTTCACCGTCAACTTCCTGACCAAAGAAACGAAAGCGAATGAAGGGGAAGTGCCGCAGTACTATGTGGAAAATAACCACGAAGCCATCATCAGCCCGCAGGTCTTCGACTGGGTACAGGAAGAAATCAAGCGGCGGCGTGAAGGCAGGGGACGTTACAGCGGCGTATCCATCTTCTCCAGCAAAATCAAGTGCGGCCAGTGCGGAGGCTGGTACGGGGCCAAGGTCTGGCATTCGACCGACAAGTACCGCAGAACCATCTACCGATGCAACGATAAGTTCAAGAGCCATTGCAAGACACCACATCTGACAGAGGATGATATCAAGGAAGCCTTCGTCCGGGCCGTCAATCAGCTCATCGAAAACAAAGCGGACGTACTTGACAGCATCACACTGCTGAAGGAACGGCTCACTGACACAGAAGACTTGGAAGAGGAGCGGGACAGGATAAGCACAGATTTGAACCTGCTGGCCGACAAGATACAGCAGCTCATAGCCGAGAACGCCAGGGTCGCGCAGAACCAGGATGATTATGACCGGAACTACAACGAACTGGTCAGTCGGTATGAAGCAGCGAAGACGCAGTACGACAAGACCTGTGAAGCCATCCAGTATCGCAAGGCCCGGAGCCGTCAGATGGACAGCTTCATCAAGGAGCTTAGGAATCAGGATCTCATTAAGGAGTTCGATGCCCGGCTGTGGGGCAGCCTGGTGGATTTCATCACAGTGTACAGCAAAGACGATATCCGGGTGACCTTCAAGGACGGGACGGAAATCAGAGCATAAGCAGGAAAAAAGGATTACGGCAGAGAATCCAAGAGGAAACGCAGGATTCTCTGCCGTATTTTTGATGAAGAAAATCGGAATATGATATAATAGTAAGGGTTTCAGGTGTGCGAAGTTTGAGTGAGATATAAATGTTTGGCGAAATATTTTTGCGTGATGGCCCTCTCTGCCCATCGGCAATACCGATGCTATCAAGCCCCTTTAAAATACTAAATTATCAAAAATTCGTTTTGCCGCCTCCGCAATCATAGCGTCGTCAGATTTTGCATTTTTTTCCGTGCGGCGCGACATTATCGCCATGACAATGGGTTTGCGATTGGGCGGATAAATCACGGCAATATCATTCCGCGCCCCATAATCGCCTGAACCGCTCTTGTCGATAACTTTCCAACCTTGCGGAGTTTCTGCCTTGATAAGCGTGTCGGTTATGGAATTGTCGCTCATCCAATCAATCAGCAGTTTTTTCTTGTCGTCGCTCAAAATATCGCCGAATATATAGACTTGCAAATTTTTTACCATCTGTCTCGGCGTGCTAGTATCACGATTATCTTTTGGATTGAAAAGATTAAGTTCAGGTTCATTTCGCGCAGGTTTGGTAGTTTTGTCGCCAATATTTTTAAGTGCCACCTTGAAATTTTCCACGCCGCCGATCTCCTGCAAAATTAAATTTGCCGCCGTGTTGTCACTCCACCTGAGCGATGCCGAACAAATTTCCGCCAGCGTCATGCCATCAGCAACATGGTCTTTGGTGATTGGCGCGTAGGACAAAATATCTTCCGCCGAAAACTTACGAATTTCATTCAAATCGGAGGTATTTTTTTGTCTTAGCAATTCTGCAGCCGTAAAAACTTTGTGTGTCGAGCAGTAGGAAAAACGCGTATCAGGTTTGTAGCAAATTTTTTTTCCATTCTCCATGTCAACGGCGTAAACACCAATCACGGCGTTATATTTATTTTCCAGATCAGCAAGATTTAATTTCTGCCGCGCTTGACAATCCTGAAGGCAGAAAACCATCAAGCCACAGATTATCAAAAACAAAAAACAAAATTTCTTCATAATAACCTCCTACTATCTGTTGAACGACCCGCCAAATTCAACGGGTCGTATTGGCTCAATAGAGCGTGATCATCAGCAATTAGCACTCTTATTGCCATTACTAATACATCACTTCATACAATCAAAGATGCAGTCACTTGCACTTGTCAACAAAAATTGGACACAAAACTAAAAAAATCAGGCATAAAAAACGAATCGATGTACAAGATTCATCAACTTTTCTGACATCCTTCAAGCTTGTTAGACAAACCATGCCATCGATAATGCAGACGAGATCAGCAGATGGGCGTGTGACGTTCCCGATACTGCTTCGGCGTCAGGTAGCCTAAGGAATAGGCTGGCCTCTGTTCATTGAAGAAAAGAATGTAGTCATCCACCTCCTCCTTGACCGGTTTCTCGCCGGTCACATGCAAGTCCATGAACAGCTCCGCCTTGATCCATCCATTGATGGACTCCATAGCGGCATTGTCTGTGGGGGTCCCGGCACGTGACATGGATCGGGTGATGCCGTACATGGGCAATAGCTCGTTGTAGGCTTTGGAGGCGTAGACCGATCCCTGGTCAGAATGGAGAACCATTTGGTGCTCCGGATGCCGTTTTTGCCACTCAATCAGATTTTCCAGTCCGCTGATGTAAGTCATGCGATCACCGCGTTTTGCAGAGAGGGAATGACTGACAATCTCATTGTTCCATAGATCCATATAAAGAGTCAGTTCATGGTAGATGCCTTTCACATAAAAAGCGGTCATATCACTCACGATGCACTGCATTGGCCCATCGATCTGCATTTCAGACATGAGCAGGTTGGGAAATATCCGCGCTGGATCGCCAGCCTTCTTGTACCTGTAGTGCTTGGATTTGCTCTTGATTCCCGCAATCCTACAGCATTTGTGGGCATAGGGATCGGACAGGACAATCTCTTTGTCCAACCGTATCTTGGCGTTCAGCCAGCGATAGCCGTGCGATGGATACTTCCAATGGTACTCCTGGAACAGCAGGACGTTGCTCAAAAGGCGCTTTTCTTTGCCCGACGGCTGAGAAAGATGTTTTTTCCAAGCGTAGAAACTGCTCCTCTGGATGCCCATTGTCTTGCAAAGAAGCTTCACCGGAATTTCTCCGGATAGTTCCATGATTACTTGATAATCTTGTTGCCGTACAGAATTACAGTACCATCCCCCTTCACCTCGTAGCCTTTTTTTAGCCGTGCCTCGGTTATCTTGGCCTTGATTAGTTCCTGGATAAGTTCTTCCTTTGTCATCGCCTTCAGTTCATCCAGCTCTGCCGGAGCTTTCTTGAACGAGGGCGCACAGATGCTTCTTCGTCCCTGCTTGGGCGGCAACTGGTTGGCATCCCGGTACATTCTCATGTAATTCCGTGCCGTCTGCTCATTGATAACGTATTCCTCTGCAGCTTCATACCGGCTGATTTCGCCGTCGTAAATGCGGCGGCCAATGTCCAATCTCTGTTCTTTTGTGTACTTCACGGCAAACCTCCTGTCCTGTGAGGGAGAATTTCTGTCCGATAATTAATTTCGTACTATCCGTACAGTATACACCGTATGTCCAAAAATTACCCCCTCCGTGTCCAATTTTAGTTTACCACTTCAAGATTCACCACAAACCAAACACGAGAGGTGCTACGTGATGTCTCAATTATACACCAGTCAGCCGACAGTTAACAGACTCCTGACGACTTTTTCTTCCTTGTTCCCATCTGCGACGAGACGGACGCGCCATCTGCTGGCGTGGTTACTCATTGCTCAACTGGCTCTGGAGTCGGCGCCGTCGGTGCGCTGCCTGTTCCGGCAGTTCCTATCGAAGCAGACGGACGCATCGCTCAACAGCTATTACCGCGCCCTTGGCAACGGCCTCGTCACGGATGCATCCATTCGCCAGGCCTTGGCGCTGCAGGCGCTTGCCATAGTGCCAGAGGCACTGCGGCAGGAGCCTATCCTGCTCAGCGTGGACGACACGTCCATTGCCAAGTGGGGCAAGCACTTCGACGGTGTAGGCATCCTGTACGACCACGCCAAACACGATGGCAAGTCCTATTTCAATGGGCATGCCTTCGTCAGCCTGACGATGAGCGTGCCGGTCCTCCATGAGACCGCAGGCAAGCAGCAGATCCGTTATATCGCGGTGCCGATTGGCTACGTCATGAGCAACGGCGAAGCCTCGAAGCTGACACTTGCCTGCCAGCTTCTCGATGAAGTCATGCCAATCCTTGAAAAACGCCAGGTCATCCTGCTCTTCGATAGCTGGTACGCCAAGCGCGAGTTGCTCGCACATGCTCTCAGCTATCCGAATCTCAATGTGACCTGCAATGCACGCCACGATACGGCCATGTTCGAGTTGCCGGATTCGACGGCAGGCCGTCGCGGCCGTCCACCAAAGTACGGTAAACGCTTGATGCTGGACGAGATTGCCAATGATCTCACGAATTACCTTTGCCGGATGGACAACTATTTTGTTGCTCACCGTCTGGTGAAAACGCGCATCTTTGGCGACCATACCGTCCATGCCTATGTGACGCTGAGCAAGAGTGGCTCGTACCGTCTCTTTTTCAGCACCATAGATCCGATGGCGCTGCACATGAGCATTGCTTGGCAGGAGAACAAAGGGCTCCGCAACACCAGCTCCAAGCATATGGCGATTTACCCGCTCAAGCTCTACAAGCTCCGCTGGGGCATTGAGACGAACTACTACGAGCAGAAGATGTTCTGGGAGCTCGGCAGCTACAAAGTTCGCACAAAGACTGCGATTGAGCATCTGCTGAACCTAACGAATTCCGGGCACGCTCTCATGAAGATCCTGCCGTATGAGGACGAGCGGCTGAACACCTACCGGGACAAGAGCCCGCAAGAGCTGCGGCACGCGCTAAGCCAGCAGATCCACAAGGAAGTATTTTTCGCCACTTTGGTGTCCAAAGCCCAAAGTAGCATAAATTCAAGCACATTGCTCAAGGCTTTGCAAGCATTGGCTTGGGGCGATGAGCAAGCGGCTTAAAAGCTGTAAACTGTTGTATAATAGTAGAAAATTATGGAACTCAGGGACGGCAGGTGAAGCGACAATGGAACGGATTGAAGGAACAGTTACAACGGCAATATCTGTCTCTTAGACACCTCTCCGAGCCCACGAGACCGATCAGTAT
>ERZ1023901.18-NODE-18-length-72958-cov-235.295173_pt1 | contig 72958 bp, 54 predicted proteins | sample MGYA00380401_ERZ1023901 | MGnify/ENA primary metagenome ERZ1023901 (study PRJEB33179, sample SAMN07448997) | human gut metagenome | biome: Human-gut; feature: Human associated habitat; material: Faeces | host: Homo sapiens | place: India: Bhopal | collected... | reverse complement strand
GTTCATTGTTCAGTTTTCAAAGGTCATCGTTGTCATCACCAGGTGGCGACGACTTGTTTATTTTAACAAACTCAGAAGAGCTTGTCAAGGATTAATTTGAACTTTTTTAAATTCAAACTTCCTGCTGCGTCAGGGCCTTGCCCCAACAGCTCATTTAGTATACTACTGTGTAAAGGAATTGTCAAGGATTTTTTTCAAATCCTTGACGCCGGCCGCCGGTCGCCCAAGGCTCCCTTCATAGGGGAGCTGGCCGCCAAAGGCGGTCTGAGAGGTTAAAGGACGGCCCCTACGATGGCCCCGGTCGGGGCGTAAGCCGCCCCTGCGAAGGGGAGGGGGACCGCTTGCGGTGGAGGGGTTCTCCTCTACGAGCCGAGGATTACTCGAGACGATGTTGTCAGTCTGAGTCTGTCGCAGCGGAACGCCGCATCTGAGTCCGAGGCGGCCTGCGGCCTGCGAACTGCGGTCTGCGTATTCTCACGCATCGCAGCAGCAGATGACGATGGTGTCGACGATGGTATCGACAGTGGACGCCCGGGACAGGTCCATGACCGGCTTGGCCAGGCCCTGCAGCAGCGGCCCCAGGACGGTCGCCCCGGCGACGTGTTCCAGCATCTTGCAGCAGATGTTGCCCGTATTGAGGTCGGGAAAGACGAGGACATCGGCCTGCCCTGCCACGGGCGAACGGGGCGCCCAGTCGGCAGCATACGCTGGGACCAGGGCCACGTCGGCTTCCATTTCTCCATCGTAGATGAAATCGACATTGCGGTCACTCAGGATCTGCACGGCTTTGCGGACTTTATCGGCACCGGCACCGCGGTCACTGCCCATGGTCGAATACGACAGCAAAGCCACTTTGGGCGAGGCAATGTGCAGGGTCCGCCGCGCCCGTTCGACGCAGCTGCAGGCAATATCGGCCAACTGGTATTCGTCCGGGTCGGGAATGACATCGCCATCGCCGACGACGAAGACGCCGTCATGACCGAACTGCATCATATCCGTCACGACGATAAAAGAACTGCTGACCGTATCGATGTCATCCCGTGTCCCAATGAGCTGCAAAGCCGCCCGGAGCACTTCCGGCGCCGGCGTTTCGATACCGGCTACCATGCCGGCCGCTTCCCCGGCAGCGACTAAGGCGGCCCCAAAATACAAGGGATGATTCAAGAGAAAACGGCGGCTCTCTTCCAAGGTCATACCAGTGGCTTTCCGCTTATCCGCATAGGTCTGGGCCAGGCTTTCTAAACCAGGGTACTTCTTGGGATAAATCACTTCAGCCCCTTCCAAATCGAGCTGATACCGTGAAGCCAGTTCCTGTATGTCGCCTTCCTTCCCCAAAAGGACGGGGATGGCCAGCTGCTCAGCCAATACCCGGTCGGCAGCCTGCAATATACGGATATCATCACTTTCAGGCAAAACTATTCTTTGCGGCTTTTGGGCCGCCTGCTGTTTCAAAGACGTAATATACCGGCTCATATCGATTCCCTTCCGCATCATGTATGTTACCTTTCATTATAAGGACATACGGGAAAGGAAGCAAGTGAAAAGGCGCTGTCGCATGAAGACAGCGCCTTTTTAGCAGTCAGCAGCTAGCTGTTAGCAGTTCGTACAATGGCTCCCATTATAGGGGAGCTGTCAGCTACAGCTGACTGAGAGGTTTAACCTCTCCGGCCCTTCGGGCCACCTCTCCCAACAGGAGAGGCACGAGCCACAAGCCACGCAGCATTAATGGCTCACGCCTGGCTGGACTTTATCTTCTTTGCCCAGCATGTAGTGCTTGTTGATATACTGCGTGTGCAGTAAGGATTCCGACAGGTCGCTGAGCGGTTCACCCAGGAACTTGGTATACAGTGTCTGGATTTCCGGGTTTTCCCAGCTGGCACGTATCTGGTTCAGTGCATCCAGTCCGTAAAGCGATTCGATGCGGGCGCGTTTGGCCGGGATTTCCTGTGGCAGTTTCGTTCTCGGCTGGCCACCGCCGCCGATGCAGCCGCCTGGGCAGGCCATGACTTCGATGAAGGCGTATTTCTTCCACGAATGTTTTTCTTCCATGAGGTTGATGAAGCGCCGGGCATTGGCCAGACCACTGATGGCAACGACATGGATGATGTCGTTGTCCAGGGTCAGGGCCGCTTCCTTGACGCCTTCCAGGCCGCGGACTTCTTCAAAGTGGAGGAATTCTTCATCAGCCGGTTTGCCTGTCTTCAAATAGACCAACGTCCGCAGGGCCGCTTCCATGACGCCGCCGCTGTTGCCGAAAATCGTGCCGCCGCCGGAGGACTGGCCGAAGATGGGGTCGTAATCCGAATCTTTCAGGCTATTGAAGTCGATTTGGGCGTCTTTGATCCATTTCGCCAATTCCCGCGTCGTAATGCAGTAGTCCGTATCGCGGATTTCCGGTTTCTTCCAGTAACGGCCGGCAGCATTCCGTTCCGGCCGGGCGATTTCCGCCTTCTTCGACGTACACGGCGTCACGCAGACCGTCACGATATCGGCCGGGTCGATCTTCATGCGTTTGGCAAAATACGTCTTGATCATAGGACTGAGCATACTGATAGGGCTCTTAGCCGTCGACAGATGGGGAATCAGTTCAGGGAAGAAGATTTCCGTGAATTCGACCCACGACGGACAACAGCTGGTGAACTGCGGCAGGAGTTCTTTCTTGTTATGCATGCGGTACAAAAGTTCCGATGCTTCTTCCATGATGGTCAAATCGGCGCCGAAATTCGTATCGAAGACGTAATCCCCGCCGAGGGCCCGCAGGGCGGCGATCATCTTGCCCTGGACAACTGAACCGAAAGGCAGTCCGAATTCATCGCCGAGGGCGACGCGGACAGCCGGCGCTGTCTGGAAGATGACGACTTTCTTCGGGTCGTCGATGGCCTTCTGAATGGCATCGCGCTGGGATACCGTCGTCGTCGCCCCAAACATGCAGGTCAGGGAACACTGGCCGCAGTGGACGCAGATAGGCACGTCGCCGGTACTTTCCAGGGAATAATAACCGGTCATGGACATGACATCGGCACAGCGCCGGCGGCAGAGAGTACAGTTCTTGCATTTTTCCGGGTCGAACTGGATGGAAATATTGCGGTTCTCGACGGCTACGCGGCGGTCAAGCTTTTCAAAACGGCTGGTAAAGGCGATATCGCGTTTCTTTTCAGCCTGCATGTAGATGGCATCGCTGCAGCAAATGGCGATGACGTCGGTAATATCTTCAGGCGTACAGCCGCGGGACAAATCCATGACCGGCTTGGCCAGGCCCTGGAGGAGCGGTCCCAAGGCCGTAGCCCCGGCCAGGTGTTCCAATACTTTATAGCAGATGTTGCCGGAAACGAGGTTCGGGAAAATGAGGACATTGGCCTGACCGGCTACGGCCGAACCCGGTGCTTTCTGGCGGGCAATGCGCGGTACCAGCGCGGCATCGGCCTGCATTTCGCCGTCGAATTCAAAATCGACATTGCGGTCCCGCAGCAGGCGGACGGCCTCGCGGACGCGGTCGACTTCTTCGCCGGCACCGCTGCCCATGGTCGAATACGATAGGAATGCTACTTTCGGATCGAGCATCTGCGCCGTCCGGCGGGCCCGTTCGACACAGCTGACAGCAATATCGGCCAGCTGCTGCGGCGTCGGCTCGATGACGACACTGCAGTCGCCGACGACGAAGATACCGTCATCGCCGAACTGGGGCTTATCGGTAATCATGATGAAAGAACTGCTGACCGTCGACAGGCCGGGATGAGGACCGATGACCTGCAGAGCCGCCCGGATGACTTCCGATGACGTGGCCACCGCACCGGCGACCATGCCGTCGGCAATATCGAAGGCAACCAGACAGGCTGCAAAGAAGATGTAATTTTCTGACAGGACTTTCCGGGCTTCTTCCAGGCTCATGCCCTTCTTGGCCCGCCGTTTGGCATAATATTGGCAGAACTTATCCATCATGGGGTACGTTTCAGGGTCGATGATTTCAATCCCGTCCATATCGATCTGGTATTCCGAAGCGACTTCGACGATACTCTGGGGACGGCCGATGAGGATGGGCCGGGCAAAGCCTTCGGCCTGGACCCGTTCGGCAGCCTGCAGGACGCGGCGGCTTTCCGATTCCGGCAGGACGATTTTCTTCTGTTCTTTAGCAACGCGGCGTTTCAGGTTATTTATAAAGCGTGACATAAGACAACACCTCACATATATCTACAATCATCACTGTCATTTCGTTAAGTATAGTATACGGCAAAACGAAGACGGCCGCCTCTTTTCCATGACGAAAGGAGATATTATTCTGCCGAACGGAGAATAACCAGGACAAAAAAAGGGCTTGTCGTATGACGACAAGCCCTTTTAAGGGGTTAGCAGTTATCAGCTAGTGGCTCGTGGCTCGTAGCTAGCAGTTAGCAATCAGCCGCCAGCAGCTGGCTGCCCTCCGATGAACGATGAACTGCAAACGAACAACGGCTTTTATTCTACGGTAACGCTCTTAGCCAGGTTACGCGGTTTATCTACGTCGTTGCCGCGGCTGACAGCGATGTAATAGGCCAGGAGCTGCAAGGGGATGATGGCCAGGATAGGAACGACGAAATCGTCCGATGCCGGTACTTTGATCAAATCATCGACGGTCTTGCCGACTTCCGTATCGCCATCCTGGACGACGCCGACGACATAGGCATCGCGGGCTTTGACTTCCTTGATGTTGCTGATCATCTTTTCTTCGACTTCCAGCTGGGTAGCCAGGGCGATGACGGGGACACCGGCTTCGATGAGGGACAACGTGCCGTGTTTCAGTTCGCCGCCGGCATAGGATTCAGCATGGATATAGGAGATTTCCTTCAATTTCAGGGCACCTTCCATAGCCAGGCCGTAGTCCATGGAACGGCCGATGAAAAAGACGTCTTCTTTATCTTTGAAAGCACTGCAGAGACCTTTGATGAAATCGACCTGGTCGAAGATGGCCTGGCACTGATCCGGCAGTTTGGTCAAATCAGCCAGGATTTTTTCTTCCCGGTCTACGGGCAGGTTCCCGTTCAAGCGGCCCATGTACAGGGACAGGAGCAGGAGCGTGACCAGCTGCGTCGTATAGGCCTTGGTCGAAGCGACGGCGATTTCCGGGCCAGCCCAGGTATAAGCGACCTGGTCGGCTTCACGGGAAATAGACGAACCGACGACGTTGGTGACGGCCAGGGAACGAGCGCCACGGCGTTTGGCTTCTTTCAGGGCTGCCAGTGTGTCGATGGTTTCCCCAGACTGACTGATGACGATGCACAGGGTCTTGCTGTCCGTCAAGGGATCGCGGTAACGGTATTCCGAAGCGATGTCGACTTCGACGGGGATGCGGGCCAGTTTTTCAATGAAATACTTGGCCAAAAGGCCGGCATGGTAGGCCGTACCGCAGGCAGTAATCAAAATCTTGCCGATTGATTTGACGTCTTCCGGCGTCCAGTTCAATTCTTCAAAATGGACGTGCTTGCCATCTTTGGTGATGCGGCAGCTCATGGTATCTTTGATAGCCTTCGGCTGTTCGTAGATTTCCTTGAGCATGAAGTGTTCAAAGCCGCCCTTTTCAGCTGCTTCAGCATCCCAGTTGACTTCAAAGACCTTCTTGGAAATGGGCTTGCCTTCGAGGTCCGTGACCCAGACATTATCCTTCATGACGATGGCAATTTCCCCATCGTTCATGATGTACGTCTTGCGGGTGTAGCTGAGGATGGCCGGAATATCCGAAGCGATGTAATTTTCCCCCTGGCCGAGGCCAACGATGAGGGGATTGTCTTTCTTGCTGCAAATGATCTTATCCGGTTCAAACTTGCACATGAAGACCAACGAATAGGAACCGCGCAGACGGACCAGAACTTTGCGGACGGTGCTGGTGAAATCTCCATCGTACATGTCGGCGCAGAGGTGCGCGACGACTTCCGTATCCGTTTCCGACTTGAAGTGATACCCTTTTTTGAGGAGTTCTTCCTTCAATTCCATGTAGTTTTCGATGATACCGTTGTGGACGATGGCGAAGTTCCCCTTTTCATCCGTATGGGGATGGGCATTGACGTCCGACGGGCCGCCGTGTGTCGCCCAGCGGGTATGACCGATGCCCAGTGTCCCTACGACGGGGTGAGCCTTGACTTCTTCAGCCAGATTGACCAGACGGCCTGCTTTTTTGCGGACAGCGATGGCGCCGTCGTTGTAGACGGCGATACCGGCCGAGTCATAACCACGATATTCCAGCTTGGCCAGTCCATCCATCAAAAAATCTGCTGCTTCTCTGTCTCCGATGTAACCTACAATACCACACATAGTTATATCCTCCTGATATGAAAATGTTCCTTCTTATGACGAACTTGTCGACGACGTTACCATCGTGTTTTTCCGCCATATAACGGCTGAAGCTGCCGAGAGACATCCGCTGACTATTTCGATACTTCTCTACCTCGTCTGCCTGAATCCATCAGGCACTAGCGCTATCCATTATATCGTCAAGGATTTCCAGACGTCTGCATAAAAAAAGTGCAGGAAAGAGTTCCAGGAACTCCATTCCCACACTTTAATATATTTGCAAGGTTTTGTCAATACCTACTTAGACGGACCCATTTCGTGTTCGACGACGACGGCGATGTCATCGACGATGCGTTCGAGCTGTTCCAGGTCCGGTCCTTCTGCCATGACACGGATCAAGGGTTCTGTGCCCGACGGGCGGACGAGGATGCGGCCTTCATCGCCCAACTCTTCTTCGCCAGCCGAGATGGCGGCCATGATGAGGTTATTGTCTTCCCATCCCGATTTCGTCTGAACGCGAACATTTTTCAAAATCTGCGGATAGCGCGTCATCAGCCCGGCCAGTTCCGACAAGGGCTTCTGCTGCTGTTTCATGATGCTCAGCAGCTGGACCGCCGTGAGCAGGCCGTCACCAGTCGTATTGTAGTCGAGGAAGATGATATGGCCCGACTGTTCGCCGCCGAGGGAATAGCCATCTTTGCGCATCTTTTCCAGGACATAGCGGTCGCCGACAGCCGTAATTTCCGTCTGGCAGCCCATTTCCTTCAGGGCTTTGTGGAAACCGATATTGCTCATGACCGTACCGACGACGGTATTCTGTTTGAGCCGGCCTTCGGCCTTCAATTTCATGGCGCAGAGGAGCATGATCTGGTCGCCATCCATTTCCTGACCCTTTTCATCGACAGCCAGGCAGCGGTCGGCATCGCCGTCGTTGGCAATCCCTACGTCGGCCCCATACTTGAGAACCGTTTCCTTTAAGCTTTCCAAATGGGTAGAGCCGCAGTTGTCATTGATGTTTATGCCGTTCGGTTCATGATGGATGGCAATGACTTCGGCGCCCAGGCGTTTGAGGATTTCCGGCCCCAAGACCGAAGCGGAACCATTGGCCCCGTCATGGACGACTTTCAGGCCCGACAAGTCGACATCCGTCGATTTGCAGATGAAATCGGCATATTCCTGCTGTAAATCGGTCCACGTCGAAATCGTGCCGATAGCGGCTCCGGTCGGACGGCTCTGAAGGGCAGCCCGTTCATCTTTGAGCATACATTCTTCGATTTTGTCTTCCGTTTCGTCAGGCAGCTTATAGCCAAAGCCGTCGAAGAACTTGATGCCGTTGTATTCAAAGGGATTATGCGACGCCGAAATCATGACGCCGGCATCCATATGATGGGTCCGCGTCAGGTAGGCAATGGCCGGAGTCGGAATGACGCCTACCATGTAGCAGTCACCACCAGCCGAAGCGATACCGGCGGCCAGGATATCTGCCAGCATAGTGCCGGAACGGCGGGTATCCCGGCCGATGAGAAAGGTCGGGTGTTCTTTGTTCTGCCCAAAAATATAGGCAGCTGCTCTGCCCAAATGATATGCCAATTCCGGTGTCAGCGAATCATTGGCAATACCTCGTACTCCATCAGTTCCAAACAATCTAGCCATTTACTTTACCTCCAAAGGTTGATATTTACGGATGATTTCAATCGCCGTTTCCAGGCCATCCAAAAAAGCGCTCATAATGCCGCCAGCATAGCCAGCCCCTTCCCCGATGGGATAAAGGCCTGCCGCCCCCAGGGCCATGCGGTCTTCGCCGCGGACAATGCGTACCGGGGCGCTGGTCCGGGTTTCGACGCCGGTCATGACGACATCGTCATCGTCAAAACCGTGGATCCGCCGCCCAAAATAAGGCAGAGCCTGTTCCAGTGTCGTCGTAACGAAACCTGGCAGGACCTCATGCAGATCCGTCCAGGTCACGCCGGGACGATAGGAATGGATGGGCCCTTCCTGCGGTGCTCCAGGACGGCTGAGGAAAGACCCGACGGTCTGAGCCGGCGCATGATAATTGCTGCCGCCGGCCTGATAGGCCAGGTCTTCATAGCGGCGCTGGAATTCGATACCCGCCAGGGGGCTGTCGCCGCCCATGTCGTCGGCTGTGACGTTGACGACGACAGCACTGTTGGCGATGCCGCTGTCACGCCGGTACAGGCTCATGCCATTGGTGACGACCCGCCCTTCTTCCGAAGCCGCGCCGACGACGACACCGCCGGGACACATGCAGAAAGAATAGCACGACCGCCCTTCCGGGCTGTGATAGACCAGGGCGTAATCGGCAGGTTCCAGGCCGAGGTCGGCTGCCGGGCAGCCATATTGGGCCCGGTCGATGACATCCTGGGAATGTTCGATACGCACACCGACGGCAAAAGGCTTCTTTTCCAGGGTAATGCCCTGGTCATGGAGCATGTAATACGTATCGCGGGCACTGTGGCCGATACCCATGACGACCAGCTCTGCCGGGTACTCATCGCAGCCGTTGACGGTCACCGACGTGATGCGTCCGCTATCGTCGCGATGGATTGCCGTGACACAGCTGGAAAAACGGACTTCGCCGCCCTGCGCCTCGATGGTGTGGCGCATATTCTTGACGACGCGGCGCAGGACATCGGTCCCGACGTGGGGATTATAGGCATACAGGATGTCTTCCGGCGCTCCGGCATCGACGAAAGTCTGCAAAATGCGCCGCAGCAGCGGATGATTGACGCGGGTCGTCAATTTCCCATCGGAAAAGGTCCCCGCTCCGCCTTCGCCGAACTGGACGTTCGACGATGCCTTGAAGGGGGCGCCGCGCCAAAAATCTTCAACGTCTTTCGTGCGGGTATCGACGTCACACCCCCGTTCAAAGACGATAGGCGCATAGCCGTGTTCGGCCAGGGCCAGGGCTGCCGCCAGGCCGGACGGGCCGGTCCCGATGACGATGGGCCGGTGGGTAAGCGGCTGCGTACCGGGCCGGATATCCGGCGCCGGCGACTCAGCCAGCTGGCGGACATCCTTATTGTCACGACAGCGCTTCCAAACGCGGCTTTCGTCGACGAATTCCACATCGACCGTAAAAACGAAATAAATCCGCGGCTTCCGCCGGGCGTCGATGGACCGGCGGACAATGATAAGGCGGGAAATATCGCTGCGGCTGCAGCGGAGCTTCTTGGCGACTAACGCTTCCAAAGGCTTCTTCATGGGCACAGCCGTGCGGATATTCAATACTCTAAGCACAATCTTCTCCCTTTCTACTCATCTTTCTTAATATGCAGTGTGGCGTCGACTTCATCAGGGTCTATGACGACGCCATCAATGGGCGGAATCAGCACTTTCCAGGTCTTTTCTTCCGTCATGTTTTCCACATCGATATCTGGCAAATCGATGGAGCTGATATTCTTCAGCGTATCGGCTTCACCGCGGACCTGGACCGACATCGGCTGGACTGTGACGGTCTTCCAGGCCGTCTGGCCCGTAGCGTTCAGGTTGAGAGGCACCGTCTTGGCCACGGCATCATGGGCAATGGCCACTTTGACATTGCTCTGCCAGGGCGTCATTTCCAGTCCTTCGACAGGCGTGCCATCAGCCTGGTACAAATGAATCGGCGCCATAATAGCAAAGTCGCCATTGCGCTGATTGACCGGAATGTCTACGACTGCCTGGCTGACGTGCTGGATGAGGCGGCGCGCCCCGCTGACGACGACTTTCTCCGGTACGATTTTCAAATCGCTGATAAAATCCTTGTCATCCAGTTTGCCGACGACATGGGGCGTCAATTTAAATTCTTTGACCGTATAGACATCGACTGTGATTTTCGTCGACGTCATGCTCTGCTTCTTCAGCTCCGTCCCGCTGGGGATCTCGATGTGGACCGGGACCTCTACTTCCCCTTCCTGGACACTGGACAAGTCAATATAGGCCTTGATATCCGACGGCCCGACGTTGATGATCGTATTGCGCGGTCCCGACAGGCGGACATAGACCGTCTTGGGCACGTTGGACGTAATATACTGGGAGTCGAGGTTCTCTACAGTGATCGGTACGGTATAACTGCCTTCACTGAGGGGATTCTGTTCGTTGATGATGACGAACCACAAGACGATAGCCAGGAGAAGGCAGATTATTTTGAGCTGCCATTTTTTATCAATCTTGTTCATAAGCTAAGGCCTCCATTTAAAAATATTGGCCAGGCCCTGAGGCGTCCTGTTCAAGAACGTCTTCAGGACATTGCGCAGGGCATTGCCGTCGAGGTGACGATAAATATGACCGCCATAGGTATAAGAAATGGAGCCCGTTTCTTCGCTGACGACGACGACGACGGCATCGGCCAGTTCACTGATGCCGATAGCCGCCCGATGACGCGTCCCTAATTCCGTCGACAGCGACCGGTCCGACGTCAACGGCAGCAGACAGCCGGCAGCCATGATCCGGTTTTCCCGGATGATGACGGCGCCATCGTGAAGGGGCGTATTGGGAATGAAGATATTCCCCAACAGTTCCCGCGACACCAGGCCGTCGATGGCGATGCCCGTGTCGATGTAGTCGTTAAGGCCTACTTCGCGTTCAAAGACGATGAGCGCTCCTGTATGGGTCTTTGACAGGGATTCACTGATAGCCACGATTTCATCGATGAGCCGTTCCAGTTCTTCCATGCTGATGACCTGGCCGGAACGAAAGAAACGGCCCCGGCCGATTTGTTCCAGGGCCCGCCGCAATTCCGGCTGGAAGACGACAGGCAGGGCGACGAGGATGACCGTCATCCCCTGCTGCAGCATCCAGTTGATGACGTGCAGGTCGAGGACCTTGCTGACGACAGTGACCACGCCCAGGACCAGCAGGCCCTTAATCAGGGCCACGGCCCGGGTATTGCGGATGAGGATGAATAATTTATAGAGGACAAAAGCGACGAGCAGGATATCCAATATATCGAGCAGCCGGAAGCTGCTGATGAAACCTTGAAGGGGTAGGTACATAGGGCTTCACTCCACACAACGAGAATAAAAATAAAATGGGTATCCTTATTTTACAATATTTTGGGCATAAAAAAAAGGGCTTGTCGTCGGTGACAAGCCCTTTTTAGTGGCTAGCAGCTAGCGGAGGGTTTTAAATTTAAAGCCCTCTTCTACAAACTACAAACTCCGTACTACAAGCTCACTTTTCTGCCGCTTCTTTTTTGGCCGTCAGCTGCGCTTCTGCTTCATGGACCATGCGCAGATTGGCTTCCTGTTTGGCCAGTGTCTCGAAGTTGATGGACTTCAGGCGGGCCGCCAGGTCGCGCTGGATGTCGGCAAAAGCGGCATAAATAGAGCACATGCCGCTGCAGCCGCGGCTGCACGAGCCGATATCATGGAGACAGCGCTGCAGTTCCGTCTGCCCTTCGACGGCATCGATGATGTCAAAGAGGGTGATATCCTTGGGAGCCCGCTGCAGGGCGAAGCCGCCTTCGACACCGCGGTACGACTTCATGATGCCAGCCTTGGTGAGACTGCGCATGATTTTCAATAAAAAGCGTTCCGGTATATTCTGTTTTTCAGCCAGCGCCGCGCCGGTAATCTTCGTGCCTTCCGGGAGAGACGCCAAATAGAGGACCATGCGGAAGGCATAGTCCGTAGCCTGATTCAATCTCATATTTCTACCCCCTTGTTATCTATATTTAGTATTATACAATAAAAGACAAAAAAAGTATAGTTTTAATTCTGTAACTCCAGCGCCCCAAAGTACATCTATAATATACTTTGGGGTAGACATCCTCAAAAGAAAAAGGCGCTGTCCCATGAAGACAGCGCTTTTTTAGTGGTTAGTGGTTAGTGGCTAGTGGTTAGTTTCACACACTAAACCTCAAACATAGTCTTAAAGAAAATCGATAATTTTGAAAATGATTGCCGACATAAGGGCACTGATGGGGATGGTGACGACCCAGGCGACGAGCATACTGCGGGCGACGCCCCAATGGACGGCGCGGACGCGTTCGGCTGAACCGATGCCCATGATGGAGCCCGATACGACGTGGGTCGTACTGACGGGCAGGTGGAGGAAAGTCGCCGTAAAGATGACGATAGACGAGTTCAAATCCGCTGCAAAACCGTTGATCGATTCCATCTTGAAGATTTTCGTCCCCATCGTGGAGATGATGCGCCAGCCGCCGGCCGACGTCCCCAGGGCCATCGACGTGGCGCAGGCCATCTTGACCCAAATCGGGATTTCCATGGTTTCAATATAACCGCCAGATAAGAGAGCCAGGGCGATGATCCCCATGGCTTTCTGGGCATCATTGGAACCGTGGGAAAAAGCCATCAAACTGGCAGACAAGAGCTGCATCTTGCGGAACTGCCGGTTCAGGGCCAGCGGGGAATATTTACGGACGACCCAGAGGATGCCGATCATGACGAAATAGCCCGTAATCAAGGCGACGACAGGCGACAAGATCAAAGACAGGATAATCTTGCCGATACCGCCCATATCGAGAGCGGCCGGCCCGACGCTGATGCAAACGGCACCGATGACGCCACCAATCAACGAATGGGATGAACTGCTCGGTATGCGATAGTACCAAGTGATGACATTCCAGATAATCGAGCCGATAAGAGCAGCTACGATGACTTCTAAGCTGATTTCAGCCGGATTGAGAACTAAATCGCCGCCAATGGTCTTAGCGACGCCGGTACTGATCATAGCACCGGCAAAATTCAGGCACGCCGCCATCATGATAGCGTGACGCGGTGAAATGGCCCGCGTCGAAACACTGGTCGCGATGGCATTCGCCGTATCGTGGAAGCCATTAATATAATCAAAGAGAACGGCCAGCAGTACGATGGCCCATATTAACCAATGCTCAGGCATACTTCAATACAACCCTTCTGAACGTAACGACTAAATCTTCACAATCATCAGTGACGTCTTCAACGGACTGGAGGATTTCCTTCCACTTGATGATTTCGATGGGGTCCTTGCAGTTCTTGAACAAGTTCGCCATTTCTTCATGATATAAGTCGTCGCAGTCCTGTTCCAATTTCAACACTTTCTTGCTCCGCGCTTCGACTTTGAGGTAATTCTTCTTGAGATCCTTCATGTAGCCAATGGACTTGCGTATTTCCTTCATGGCCTTAGCCGTAATGGTCGCCATCTTTTTAGCCCCATCCGTCGCTTCACCGACTTGGTACATGCACATTTTATCCATGATTTCACTAATGTTATCGATTGCCGCATCGAGCTGGTCGATCAGCTGCTGGATATCTTCCCGGTCCATAGGCGTAATGAATGTCTTTTGCAGGCGCTTCATCGTTTCCATGACCAATACATCGGCCTGGTCGGCCAGGGCGTCGATTTTTTCCAGCGCCGTTTCTTTTGCGACTTCGCCGTTAATAGCCTGGCTCAGTAATTCAGCCGCTTCATAGCTCAACGTCGCATGCTGGTCCAATAGGGAAAAGAATTTTTCTTCCTTGGGCTTTAAGTGGAATGCCATAATCATCGATCTCCTTAACAAAAAGATAAGAATAAGCCTTTATCAAAATTCACACGATTCTTTCATATTCTTTACAAGGCTTTACTTTGAATTATATCATATGGCTTGCCATTATTCTATAACAACCAGGCATTTTTTCACCCTCATCCTGCAATCTATGCATTATCAAAATGCTGTCATCTGCGACGATGACAAAATTAAAATACTTTGAATTGCACCGGCCTATAGCCTGGGCTATACTAAAAAGCAAAGACATACAGGAAAGCCATGGACGATGGAGGTGATAGCATGGATTTTACCCCTCGTATGCAACAGATTTTACAGCGCCTGCTGTCCGAAGAGGATTTTGTATCTGAGCAGGCCCTGGCTGATGACCTGGGCATCAGCAAACGGACAGTCCAACGGGAACTCGACGGGACGGCCGGTGCCCTGGCTTCCTACGGCCTGCAATTACAGCGCAAGAAAAAAGCCGGCCTTAAACTCATCGGGCCGGCAGACGGGAAAGAAAAACTGACTGCCAACTTACAGACGGCTTCGGCCATGGATTTCACGGATAAACACAACCGCCGCCGTTATCTGCTCTTTGAAATCCTGCGCGACCGGACGCCGAAGAAGCTTTTCTATTACAGCCAGCTCCTCGGCGTCAGTGAAGCCACGGCCGCGTCGGACCTGGAATCACTGACACCGTGGCTGCAAAAGAATAACTTAGCCGTCCTCAAGAAGCAGGGCTATGGCGTCGTCCTCACAGGCAGCGAAAAAGACTATCGTGAAGCCATGCGCCGCTTCATCAGTGAAACGACGTCAGCCGAAGATGTCAAAGAACTTCACGCAGACCACGAAGCCCTTTCTCAAGCTGTCATGAACGTCACCGACAAAGGTATTTATAAATTGCTCAACAGCCACACGATCCAGCGGGTCTATGCCGTCCTCAAGGAGCTCCATGAAGAAAGGATCACCCACTTCACTGATGCTGCCAAAATCGGCCTGGTCATCCATATCGCCATCGCCATCGAACGCGTAGCCAGCGGCCAGCTCCAGGAAGAACCCTCAGTCCCACCATCCGTTCCAGACGACGAAGACAGCGCCCTGGCGCGCCGCATCCTGAAAGGCATGGAAAACGAGTTTCACCTGTCCATGCCGGCCATCGAAGTGTCATACCTGCTGTTGCACATCAAAGGCGCCAAAATCCGCTATAGCGGCAGCTCCTGGCAGGGACCTGACGGACTGGATGAATCGGCTCTCCTCGGCATTATCGATGCGATGATTGATGCCTTCGACCCACAATATGCCTATGACCTGCGCTGTGACGACGAATTCATCCGCGGCCTTTTCGTCCATTTGCAGCCGACCATTGTACGCCTAAAACATCACTTGAATATCATCAACCCCCTGCTGGACGACATCCAGCAGGAATACGCCTCTATCTTCCAAAAAGCCCGCCGCGCTGCTGACGTTCTGGCCCGTGCCTTGGATACGACCGTTTCGGAAGAAGAAATCGGCTATCTGACCATCCACTTCGGCGCGGCCCTGGAACGGCTCAAGGGGAAAAAAGCCTTTACCCGCAAAGTCGTCATCGGCATCGTCTGTGCCAGCGGCTTCGGCCTGGCCCGCCTGATGATGACGCGCCTGCAGAACAAACTTCCTAGCCATGTCGAGCTCCATACGTATGGTAAAGACGACCTGACAGAAAGCGTATTGAACCAGACCGACTTTTTCGTCAGCACCCTGCCCCTCCAGATTCCTGGAGCCGACGTCCTGCGCACATCGCCCCTCATTACGGGATCCGAACTTCAGCATATTCTGGGAAAAATCGATACTTATTTCCATATCCGGAAAGACCCCGGCCTGGTCACGCCTTCAGGAGATACCTTTTTATCAGCCCTGGACCGGACACACCTTCTGGCCCGGGAAATGGCCGACCTCCTGCGCCATTATCAGCAATTCACCGTCCCGGCACAGGCTACATTTGCCCAAGTCGTCCATACCTTAGCCAGTGCAGTCACGGAGAACGAAGACGATACAGCCCTCTTATTCGACGCCATCATCCGCCGCGAACGGCTGAACAGCCAGATTTTTCCTGACCAGGGCTTTGCCCTGCTCCACTGCCGCACCCAGACTGTCCACCAATCCCGCTTCTATACCTGTGTTCCCGACGGTCCGGCCTTTAAGGATGACTACTTCAAAGGCATCGCGACAGTGCTGCTGCTCATCATGCCCGAAGACGAATACCGCCAGGTCCATACGGACGTACTGGGCTTCATCAGCAGTTCCCTGGTCAGCGATGACGCATTTTACCAGGCCATCCTCGGCCACGACCCAGAAAAAATCCGCTGCCACTTGCAGCGGATTCTCAAGGCCTATTTCGAGTCCGCCCTGGGCCTATAAGTCGACATACTGCCGGAGCTTCTTGACATACGATCGGCCGATGGGCACGGGCTGGTCTTCCATCCCTTTCAGGATGAGGACGTATTGATGGTTGAACCACGGTTCAATTTGCTGGACTTCATCGATATTGACGATGTAATTGCGGTGACAGCGGAAAAAGATGTCTTCAGGCAGACGCTTTTCAAACTGGACCAGACTGAGATGGCTGGGATAAGTCCGGCCTGAGAGAGTAACCAGATAGACCTTGCGCTTTTCCGCATAGACCAGGCGGATATCTTCCGTTGCGATGAGTTTTATCTTATCACCTTCATCGACGGAAAAGCGCCGGGCATAACTAGGCCGTTCGCCGCCGTCGGCGGTCGTCAGAGAAGCTCCTTCCTGTGAAGGGGCTTCTTTTTTTGTATAGACGGCACAGAACTTTTCGACAACCCGCCGGACTTCACCTTCCGTAACCGGCTTGACCAGATAATCGAGGACATTGAGCCGCAGCGTCTGAGAAATGAAATCGCGCTGGCCCGTGACAAAGACAATGGCCGGATGAGGCTCTTTTTCCGCTTCGATCTGCTTGGCAATAGTCATGCCGCTGACCCGCGGCATTTCCAGGGTCAGAAAGACGATATCCGGCTGATGAGCTGCCAGACAGGCCATGGCCTGCTCCCCTTCATAGCATATCGCTTTCACCTCGATAGCTGTTTTCCCCTTCTGTAACATTTTTTTTAACTGCGCCGCCATCAGTGGTTCGTGATCGATGATCACGGCTTTCGCCCCCATGTCAACACCTCCTCTTCGTGATTTTTTACCTTCATTATACCACAAACTGCGTTATGGCTAGTAGGGATGAAGCCTGTAAAAGCCTCATTTCTCAAGTCCTGTCATCTTGCAAAAGGACAAACTTAAATTACTTTTAATTGCTTTTGATATGTACACAAGTTATACTGTAGCCATCAAGAGAGCAGCGCAGTGCAATCCGGAGTGTCAGGTACTGCTCATGTTTAGCGTATTCATTCCAAGCATTTTAGGAGGAATCACCATGAAAGCAAAAGTCCAATCCTTCGGCCGTTTCCTCAGCGGTATGGTCATGCCGAACATCGGCGCCTTCATCGCTTGGGGCCTGATCACGGCCTTATTCATTCCCAGCGGCTGGCTGCCCAATGAACAGCTGGCCAAAATGGTCGGCCCCTTCCTGACCTATGTCCTGCCCCTGCTCATCGCCTTCCAGGGCGGCAAAATCGTCGGCGGCCTGCGCGGCGCCATCATGGGTGCCATCGCCACAGTCGGCGTCATCTGCGGTACGACATACACCATGTTCATGGGTGCCATGGTCATGGGTCCCCTGGCTGGCCTGGTCATCAAGAAATTCGATGCTGCTGTCGATGGCCGCATCAAGCCGGGCTTTGAAATGCTCGTCAACAACTTCTCCGTCGGTATCCTGGGCATGGTCATGGCCATCATCGGCTTCTACCTCATCGGTCCGGTCATGGGCATCATCTTGTCCTTCCTGACAGCCGGCGTCCAAATCCTGCTCCAGGCCGGCATTTTCCCGCTCATCGGCGTCTTCGTCGAACCGGCTAAAGTCCTGTTCCTGAACAACGCCATCAACCATGGCATCTTCACTCCCCTCGGTGCGGAGCAGGTCGCTGAAACGGGCAAGTCCATCTTTTATATGATTGAAACTAATCCCGGTCCCGGCACAGGCGTCCTCCTGGCCTACTGGTTCTTCTCCAAAGACAATACAACCCGCCAGTCCGCTCCCGGTGCTCTGATCATCCACCTCCTCGGCGGCATCCACGAAATTTCCTTCCCGTACATCCTCATGAACCCGGCCCTCCTGCTGGCTACTATCAGCGGCAGTGTAGCCGCCCTGTTCTATAACATGATCTTCGACCTCGGCCTTTCCGGCCCGCCGGCTCCGGGCAGCCTCATTTCCTACCTGGCCATGGCCCCGAAAGGCTCGACCCTCTCGGTCATTCTGAGCATCGTCATCGCCGCTAGCGTATCCTTCGTCATCGCCTCGCCGATTATCAAGATGTCCGCTGCTAAATCCGGCGAATCCCTGGAAGAGGCTCAGCAGAAGATGCAGGACATGAAGGCCGAATCGAAAGGCACGGTCCCGGCAGCTGCCGCTCCGGCCCAAGTTGATTTGAAACACATCACTAACGTCGTCTTCGCCTGCGATGCCGGCATGGGTTCCAGTGCCATGGGAGCCGCCGTCTTGCAGAAGAAATTCAAGAAAGCCGGCCTAACCGATATCACTGTCAGCCACGCTTCCGTTTCTGAAATCCCGGCAGATGCCCAGCTTGTCGTCTGTCACCAGGATTTGGCCGACCGGGCCCGCGCCAGCGCCCCACAGGCCCGTCTGATTACAATTACTAATTTTATGGCAGCCCCGGAATACGGCATGCTCGTCGATGAATTGGCCGCTGCCCGTCAAAGTGAATAAAGGAGATAGGTACCATGAACACGATTTTACAGAAGAAAAATATCATCCTCAACTGTCAGCCCAAAGCCAAAGAGGACATCATCAAGGAAATCGGCAAGATTTTCTATGACGACGGCTATACGACCGAAAAATATACCCAGGCCATGCTGGACAAAGAAAAGGTCTTCAATACAGCCATCGGCAACGCCGTTGCTATCCCTCATGGCAGCGAAGAAGGCAAATGTGAAGTCAAGAAATCAGGCTTGGTTATCATGACCTTCCCTCAAGGTACGGACTGGGGCGGCGAAACAGTCAAATTAGTCATCGGCATCGCCGGCGTCGGCGATGAACACATCGACATCCTGAGCAACATTGCCATCACCTGTTCCGATGAAGACGAAGTCGACGAAATCCTCAAGAGTTCCGTCGATGACATTTACAATACCTTCGCCAATATGGAAGCAGAATAATCATCCATCTTTTAATACATATATTATTACAGAACAATCATTTAGGAGGACTCTATCATGAAAACAAAAGCAGTCAGAATGTACGGTACCCGCGATTTACGCCTGGAAGAATTTGAACTTCCGGAAATCAAAGACGACGAAATCTTAGCCAAAATCATTACCGACAGCATCTGCATGTCGACGTATAAACTGGTCGAACAGGGCAAGAAACATAAACGCGCTCCCCAGAATATGGACACACATCCAATCATCACAGGCCACGAATTCGCCGGCGTCATCGTCAAAGTCGGCAAGAAATGGCAGGATCAGTTCAAACCGGGCATGCGCTTCGCCCAGCAGCCGGCCCTGAACTACAAAGGCAGCCTGGCTTCCCCGGGGTACTCTTATGAATTCTTCGGCGGCGACTGCACATACTGCATCTTCCCGCACGAAGTCATGGAACTGGGCGCTCTCATGCCTTACGACGGCGAAAGCTTCTTTGAAGCGTCCCTAGGTGAACCCATGAGCTGCATCATCGGCGGCTACCATGCCAACTATCATACGAATAAACACAATTACAACCACGCCATGGGCACCAAAGAAGGCGGCAATATCATCATCCTCGGCGGCTGCGGCCCCATGGGTCTCGGTGCCATCAGCTACGGCATTCATTTTGAAAACAAGCCGAAGCGCATCGTCGTCACCGATATCAACGATGCCCGCATCGCCCGGGCCAAAGAAGTCGTATCGCCGGAATACGCAGCTCAGCACGGCGTCGAACTCATCTACGTTAATACGTCCAACATGGATACGGCCTATGATGACTTGATGAAGCTCACCGACGGCCACGGCTACGACGACGTCTTCGTCTACACGCCGATCCGCGCCGTCGCCGAACTGGGCAACAAACTCCTGGCCTTCGACGGCTGCATGAATTTTTTCTCCGGCCCGACGGACAAAAACTTCAGCGCCGACATCAACCTCTATGACTGCCATTACACCAGCACCCATATCATGGGTACGACAGGCGGCAACAACGACGACCTCATCGAAGCCAATACACTGGCAGCCAAAGGCATCATTGACCCGGCCGTCATGATCACCCACGTCGGCGGTATCGACAGCATCGCGGAAACAACGCTCAACCTGCCGAAAATCCCGGGCGGCAAAAAACTGGCCTACACCCAGTTCGATATGCCCATGACGGCCATCGAAGACTTCGCCAAACTCGGTGAAAAAGACCCGTTCTTCCTGGAACTGGACAAATGCTGCAAAGCCCACAAAGGACTGTGGAACGCCGAAGCCGAAAAAATGATTCTCAAACACTTCAACGTAGAAATCTAAATCCGCTTTCTCTCTCAAATCTCTATACAGAAATTCAAAAGAGGCTGTCGTACAAGGACAGCCTCTTTTGAATTGTTTTATGTGAAAATTATTGGTTTTTATGATTCTTATAAAATAAAACAATTTCAATACGTCTATTTTTCGCCATTAATGTTTCGTTGGCATTAGCAGCTTGCAGTTGTGCATAGCTATAGTCATTGCCGGCATCACGGCCTACAGGTTTATATTTACCAAAAGATGTTGCTGACATCAAGTATTGGGCCGGGTCTATACCTACATTGACCTGCAGGAATTTATATACTGCAATAGCCCGGTTTGCAGCAAGCTGTAAATTGAAATCGTCTTCAAAGCTAATATCTGCATGGCCTTGAATTTGTATTTCGCCAATGTTGTCCAGGTTCTTGGCAATAATGGGTCCAACAACATTTAATATTTCATAGCCTGCTGCTTTGATGTCACTTTGTCCAGAATCAAATAGTACTTTATCACTGAAGGTAATCGTCTGCCGGTCTAATTTATCGATAATATATACATCAGCCTGACGATTTGCCATTTCTTTATTGATATTTGCACCATCTCTATCAGAAAGTGTAACCACTTTATATTGTTTTCCAATGCCTTGCTCAATCTGCGTCTCAATGCTCTGCTGGCTCCGCCGGGCACGATCCAAGTTTTCCGTACCCGCCGCAATCATCTTTGATACAACAAAAAGAATGATGAGGACAATGAGGACAAAGGACAGCATTAAATCGGTAAAAGATGGCCAAAAGTTAAATCCAAATCGATTCTTTAACATACTATCCCGCCTTTTCTATTGTCCCGAATCAGAGGATGTGTCATTCATTTCGCCCTTCATCAGGACCTGATTAACAGCTGCCTGATTACGTTCTAACGTAGAAATCTTGTTAACCATGACAACCTGTGTAATGACACTAACTAAAAGCAGGACAGCAATGATAAATGCAGGAATATTCTTTACAGAGAGAAAACCATTTTTGGCATTTTTACCGCGTTCTCTAGATAATAATAGTTCTAATTCGCGTTCTTTAGCCATTTCACGTTCCCGACGTTGATTGACAGTATCAGCCATAGAGTCTGCCTGTGCTTTCAAATATTGGTTAATGATTTCAGAAGAGGCTCCTCCCTGTTTACTGGCCATCATAACCATCATTGCTTTAGACTCATCATGAAAACTCTGTGCTGTTTTTTGCAAAGAAAGCAATAGTTGTTTTAATTGGTCGTCCTGCTCGTTCAGCTGGCCTTTCTGATCTTTCAACGCTTCTACAGTAACCGTTAAAGGGTCAATAGTTTCTTTAAGAATACGGCAATTATTATCTGCCATATCCGAAATTTTCTTAGTTGCTTCATTGAGAGGGTTCTGAATATGTTGTAAGGCTTCAGCTATATTAGATAATTTTTGAGTCATAGGTTGGGAAATTTGAGCCATCAGTTCATCCTGACGATGTAGCAACTTATCTTCGAATTCTCGTAGTTTTTCAGCCAATGCCTGATTGTCCATCGCTGCCTTTCGGTTTACTTCGATGGATTTATTCAAAGAGTCTTTCGATTCATTGACAGTCTGGAAGAAATTTTCATCATAGACCTGCAATTGAGAAATGACTTGTTTCAATTGGCTATTTTGCTGTTCCAATGTCATCTTCCAAGTGTCAATTTGCTGCTGAAGTCCCGTTGAAAATGAATTATTTTGTTGCTTTAACACCTCCGTCAGGGCATCAAAATACTGAATCATTTGCTCTTTCATATCTTGATTGGCATTCTGCACATCGGCACAGTTCTTTTCTACCACTTTCATATAGTCCTGATAGGATGTTTTCTGTTCTTGCAAAGCAGAATCTACCAACTTCGTCACAGATGAATTAAAGTTTTCATTCGCTTGCTTCAATTCATCGTACAGAACTTTAAGTTTGGTAATTTTGTCCGTACTCTGATCAAATTTATGACTGGCCTGTTGAATACTGTCTGATACCTTCGACAACTGCTGCAAAGTAGCGTTAGAGGAAGTCAGATTCTTTTCCAAAGCACGTACACCACTATTAATACCATCAGCATTGGCAATCGTTGCCTTCAATTTGACTAAACTCTGTTCACCCTTTTGGAAATCAGTAGGATACAAGTTAGGCATCCAGTAACGAATTGTATTAATGGTAAGCTTTTCTGCCACTTTATTGATACAGCCCTCTTGAATTTTCCAAGAATAGCTAAAGACGAAGACAATAGTAAAAAATACACCCCACATACTCGGAGCAAAGGCCCCACGCAAATTATTAAAAAGCAAAGACAGTTCATCAGCGGTAGCACCGTTCTGCCCGGACATAACAAAGTTACCGCCACTAAATCCACCAATACTGATAGCTAGCCCAACTAAAGTCCCTAAGATACCAATAACCAGAAACAGTGAAATACTGGTTTTGAGCGAATCGACACCAGTAAAGATTTTATCGACCGTATTCTTGACCAATAAGTCAGCATCCAATCGACTACTCTGTGCTCCAGCATCATATATTGCTTTTAAATGTTCGAACAAGACAAAATTTCTATCGTTTTTCCCCAAGCTTTCTTCATACTTGGAAAACTCTTGATCCAGATCGATATCGTTTTGCAACAGTGCTTTTTTAAGAAAATCAACATTTTCCATCTGCTCCAACATCGCCAGATTTTCTTTTCCCAACGTATAAAGAGTCCAGCACTTATAAATGACAAAGCAAGCTAAACCTATCATCGCCAAAATGATGATGCGAAGCACCCATTCTTGCGGAATAATATATGAGAATATACTCACGTCCCTCTGCCTCCCCTAATTTTCGACTTTGATTTGCCCTCGGTCTACAACATAATAGAAATCATCTCTTTTTTCAAAAACAGCTGGTTTCTTCAAGGTGAAGCTATTATAGCTTCCGCTCAAGTTATCTGGAGACTCAAATTCAAAGAACTCATCTAATCCATTTTTTAAAATAGCTGAATAACTTAACTTCATGTGCTTTACGGGCACGACAAGATATCGATTCCCATCATCCTGAATGGCCCATAACTTAGCATTTCCCAGGGTTTGTTGCAAGGGAATCTTTTTAGCTTCTTCCATACTTTGAAATGGCTGTGGATGTCCGGCACGATTTTCAGCATCGCATAAAACCAATTTTATACATTCATTACGACAAGCGTTTTCATCCTCATAATATGTCTGAATAAATTTTTCCATACGCTGTTGTGTCGGTAACCCGATAATGGCATTTTCCTCTGTGCTTTCATCCGTAATTAAATCTACCTTCGTACTACCATCTAAAGTGGCTTTATCATCTGCCGGATTCACAGGGATGTTCTTCGATATATTTGGGTGCATTAGATAATCATAGATTATTGGAGCAATTTTGTTGATGACTTCATCATTGTGCAACGCACTGATAATCTGATCAATGGAAATGCATTTCTGACAATCCGATTGATATTCCTCTTGCAAAGAATTGTAACATTCATTCCCCTTGATTTCAGGACTATGTTCCTCTTGCAATGAAACAAGTGATTGACGTGTCTCCTCATTGGCTACTAAGTCAATCATATCTTGTATAGAATATTGCTTTAAATAATTAAAAAATCTGCTTATGTAAGGCGCTCCTGCTATTTTATCTTTCTTTAATTGTTTCAATAAGGCCACCAACTCGCCCAAAATTTCTTTATTCTTCTGTTCCATCTAATTTTTCCACCTCCATTTTCTATTTTTGGCTCGATAAATACCGGTATGCTTCTTTCAAGACCAAAATAAAGATAGGCTCTGCCTTGATATTCATGACATCCCCATTGGCTTCTTGTTTTATATCGCTCAATTCCTGATTGACATTAGTACAAATGTTGATAAAATCATTATCTGTAAAATCAATCGGCTCTAAGCGCATTTTTCGCATAATTTTATTAAATAAGGAAATGAATTTTTTAAATAATTCAGGACTTTCATTATCAATATGGACGCCTTCCAAAAAATCAGCAGCTGTAATAATACGGCTATCTCGATTTTCTGATTCAACCGTAAATTTTTCTCCCGCTAAGAGAATAGTACCATCTGCCTCGTCATCATCCAGGCCAAAATCAAAAGCATCGTCATCGCTTCCTGAGCTGGTAACTAAGCCGTAGGCTACTTCTTGTTTAGGATGTTCCGTCATTTCGATGGTGAAATTATTTTTTAGCTTTTCCTCTGTATCTTCAGCTGTAATACCAGAATACATGCATTGTCTAAGCACAGCTGACATAATATTCTTAGAGGAAAATTCTCCACCAGCAGCCCAATTCAGCAATTTTGATGCGTTGCCACCGACATAGCAATTCGGCAAAAGCTGATTGATATCACATTTACCTTGCTGTCGTAAATACCCAATCAACATGCCACTGTAGAAAAAGATACCTGCCAAAGCAAAAGAAATATCGCGAATAAGAAGAGCAATTTCCGGATCGGCACTCTTTGTAGGTAAAGATTTAAAAATATCTTCTTCGTAATCCCGCAACAGTGCTTCAAGTTTTAAATCAAAACCATTCTGTGAATCTTCGCTTTCCAAACTCTTTAACATCATCGTAAAATCAGAATCACCATTGGTTAATTTGGACAATATAGCATGACCATTTTGCTGGCGGTTCCACAAATAATCATTCAAAACATTACGGCCTGCAAAACGTATAGACGTCTGATTCAACAGCGCATCATCGCTTCCCTGCCATACAGCAATATCTGTAGTTCCTCCGCCGATATCCAGGCAAACAATCCCCCTGGTAGTCGAAGCCTTCATGTCTTTTTTAAAGTATTCGGCTACGGATTCACTTTCTGATAACGAAGAAGGCTCTACACTATTCAAAGTGCACGCCGTCTGAATCGTTTCATCATAAATAGCCTTCCATGTACTCTGATACTGATTACGCTGCATAAGCGAAAATGCCTTAGGATAAGAATAAAGCCATTCAAAGGTATTAGCACCCGTTTCTACTGCTTCGACCATACATTGCAGACATAACTGCATCAAGAAGCCCTGCATATAAACACGGCCTTTTACTTGGTCCCATTTCATATCGGTCGTCTTGATATTTCCCATAATGCCTCTATCGGCATCAATATTTTGAGATTGGTCAATGTAATAGATATTTCCTGAAAAGAATGGACTAGCCATTACCCGTTCAGGATTAGCATGATACATAGTTTTAATTGAACTTTGATTGTCGCTGGGCTGATCTTGTTCGGAAATAAAATTTCTGCGCAATGAATCCTTATCTCCCCCTTCGAGGTTTTCCGCGCCTCCCGTGAAGGTTACATAGTATTTATGATTTTTAAAACGCATTAGCTTAGGCATTTCATTATCAACGAGCATATAGGCAGTCGTATTCGTCGTCCCAAAATCGATACCAATTTTACATTTAGCAGTCTGCGTGCTAACTTCCTTTACTTGGCTCTGATCCAATAAAAGCAAACCCACTTCTTCCCGATTTAATTTGCCATACAAATCTTTGCTCTCATGTTCACATACAAAAGCTTCAGGAAATGATTCACCTTTACAAATTTCAGCACTGGTATCGGGCAAATTTTCTTCATCAGCCACACCGTTTTTAAATATAGGCGTAGCATGAAAAGGAATGGATATATCTCCTAAATCAAAATAAGTGTAGTAGGCTTTCCATTCGTTTGGTTCTCGCAAACGAATATTCGGCCATACTTGAATCAATGGGACTGAATCATAAGAAAGGATTTCTTCTTTTTTATCAAGATGAATTTCATCTCTTTGGGCTGCCTTATATACTTTTTTCGTAGTCATGAGTTTGCCCTTGCCATCTGGCCCTGAAACTGGCAGTGACATCGTTACCTCAATATCTTGATTAATAACAGAAATCCGGGTATTCCGGGCAATAAACTCGGGTTCCAAATAATCTAACAGCCATTTTCGCACAGGTAAAATAACATTGACTTTAGCTTGTCGATAATCATAAACTTTATTTCCCATAACCGCTGGAAAAGCATTATAAGGCAAATAAAAAACAGTAATTTTATTAGTGAAAAATTCATCTACCATATGGATTTCCGCATTATATTCGGACAAATCGATATCTCCCAATCTTTGATGCTCGACAATAATACCCGTTCCTTTATGTAGACAAATACTAGCATTAATAAATCCGCCTACAATAATCTCACTGGCACTGACATTCCATTGTTCATCTAAATCAGGCGTTACGACCAATAGGTTGGCAATATTCTCATTTCCTCGCTGATTCATCAATAATACTTGTGACTTTTTTAAAAAATCGTCGTCCACGATTCCGATAATAGGCCTGTCAACGAGAGAGCATACGCCAGTAACGCCCAGCATAGTTCCTTCTTGGGGCTGAAATACACTTTCTTTAAAAAACTCCCCCAAATTTTCTTTAATATCATCGCGAAAAGAAGATAACAACTTCGGTAAAATAGTGCTATTTTGGGGAACTTGATCAATAATTTGCTGTAACCAGGCATAAAGCGCATTTTTTTCATCATTGCTTAAAGAACTAATGGGGTCTATGATTCCTTCATGACTCCACCAAGGTATATCGGTGGGATGATAAGTTGCTAATTCCAAGGCTGGGCAAATTAAAATGGATGGCCAAAAAATCCCTACTGGGTGTTCATCGTAAGTCAATAATTGTATTTTAGCTTGAATTCCTGTCTTATCCTTAATCGTATCATCATTTTGCATCTGTAAATATTCCATAGGAAGAGAACGGGCCAAGACCTTCAAAAATACTGGATCATCGTCATGTAATCTATCAGTTGCCGGAATTTCAACATTAGCAATGTGTAAATGAGATAATCCTCTCATTTTTCTTAAAGCCATGATGGCCATCAATCCTCTCCATTCGGCTACACATTGTTCATATTTAGGATGGGTACTATCGCCTAATATACTTTGCATCAGGATAGGGCGCGCCCATATATCAGGAATAGAACTAATATTGGACTTTTTATTAGCAGCCACCTTTAAGCCCTCTACTAATCCTGATAAGGTATTTTGTGCACTTATTGTCCATTCGCCATTTTTAGGAATCGCAACTTTACTATCTGTTTTTAGACTAGGTAATAAGGGAAATGCCATAACAATCTTTCCTCCTATTTACAAATATTTTGGATGGCCTGCATCAGAATTTCTGAGCCCGTCGCCTCTGTTTTTTTCATTTGCTTTGTATAATTACACAATGATTGCCAAAAAGTTTTACCATCTAACTTATCTTTCCGTTCAGTAATGGGCAATACGACTTGATAAATATCTAACTTGAAAAACTTTTGTTTTTCCTTCTTCCAGAAACTGAATAAGCCTTTTTTATTATCGTCAGAATCATAAACGCAAGCACTGCATACATCCTGATTCACCAATTTAATACTACGCGGAGAGCTATTAATAATATCATACATCCATGCAAAGAATCGTTCAGCATATTCACCCAAATCTTTAAAGTGCTCCATCATTGCTTTGTCATGATATACATCGATGCCTCCAGCTTTCTTTACCAAGTCCTTATACCAGGCAACATATTTATCATAACTTTCATCTTGAGCAATCTTTTCTAATGATTCAAGGACATTCCAACGATAAGCATACAAAAAGCGGATATACGTAGCCATTTTATCTTTCAATCTGCCATCGACACATACATCAGGCAAATCATCCCAGGTAATACAATCTTCTTCTTTTCGTCCAATCATCGGCACGCTTCCCCGATCATATTCATTTTTGTTAAAGAAATCAAAGGCCGCTAATGCCGCATACATTTCGACGATATTGGCTTCATTTTCTTGAGCTTTCGATCCTAAACTGAATTTCTTTACCTCTGCCAAATCATTATCGCCAACCATGTAAACGGACGTAAATACCGGTCCCAACAGATTATTTTCATTATAATAATCCAGGGCCGATTTCGTATTCAACATGAATTCATCGACTTTAGCTTGCATGGCATCGCGATTTTCATCATCAGCAGGCGGGAACTGAAAATATGGCAGGACTAAAGCACCGCCAATATTGGCAACACAATTTCCACCCGCATCCTTATGCAAAGCATCTTTCAACAATCGGGCAATAGTCGGAAATCCGGCAGCCCCAGTTCCCCCGAAAACAGAAGCAAAGAGAAAAATTTTTGCATCTTTATCCGCATTAATCTGTGGTAAGAGCGTCTTCCATGGTTCATCATCCATATTCATTTTTTCGGTCATAACGGCGGCCCCAATAGCTGGATGTCCCCGAAAGCCCTTATCTAAATTTGTCGTCCGTTCCTGCTTGGTAAAGAGCGACTCGTATAGCATCCCTAACGGCTTTGTATCCTTCTTGTTGATAAGGGCTGTGCTTTGTAATACCTCATCTAAGGTATTACAATTCTTTTCGACAGGGCACCAAAACCCAGAGGAGATAATTTCATTTTTAAATATTCCCTCATCGCCAAATCGAAGTTTGCGTACTTTTTCATATAAGTCCACTGTCTGCTGAGCCCGTAATAGATTTCCACAGGACACATCAGCATCGACATAAACCAGTTTAATCGGCTGATTATCTTTTAACAGTCCAGCTCCCGTCAAATGAACAAAGGCTTCCATACATCTAGCCCCGGTTCCTCCGATTCCGATTAGATAATAACTCATGATTTCTCTCTCCCTTCCTATTAATCATCCATGAAGACGTTCGCCCAGTGGGGGGATAAACTTAACTGCTTCCGCTGAATTAATCAGTGAATTAAGATAATAACCTACAGGGGCTAAGAAACCAACGAAAAAGAAAGACAGCCCTGTCCCTTCCTGCGCTGAATCGATGACTAAGAATGCGATGAGGAAGCTAGCAATCGCCGAAACAATCCACAAAATGGTATGAGTTACACCAATACCTGACCCACCTGAATAATTGATACCAAAATAAAACCAAATAGTACTGCAAATCAGTCCAGCAAAAGCTGCGATTCCTCCAGCCAAATAATAAGAATGAAGCCATTCATCAATTTCTACATCCGCTTCGGGGACAATGTTATCTGCCAGATAGAAATCACCGTACAAATAAATTGCTAATAACCATAAAACAAAGAAAGTCACAACGGCTTTCACAAAAAAAGTTATCCATTTCATCTCAATTACTTCCTTTCTACTTAACCTCAAAATAAACATAAATATTATGGAACCCTGGTATATTCAATTCATAATTCAAATTGGCCAACATCGTAACAAATTTACTAATATTTAACGTCTTATTGCCAATTTGTTTTAATGATTCTTGACTTTCACTAATTTGATTATCATCAAAATTCCAGTCATTGAAGGTATCGATGGCCTTTATATATTTATCCTTATCGGGAATTAAAGACAAGTTAACTCTGTAAACTCCTTCTTTTTTATGTATGGCCGCTGGTTTAGCCTGTATCATAAAAGAAATATTGGCAGTACCATCATTTAATCCGGTGTCAAAAACATCTGCACTGAGAAAATCATCCGCCGTTATAGAATCAAATGTTTTATTTTGTTTATTCCATGTTTCAATGCTATCAATTTTCATTGTATATGTATCAGGAATTTTTCCAAGAACCTCTTTACTATACATGCGTACGGGAGCTTCAGAGAGTTTTTCATCCTTTTTCAAGCGATATTGCATAATATCACTTTTAGGAAGTAAGTTAGAAATAGTTGCCATCTTGGCTGCTTTATCCTTATTATCTTTTTTCTTACTATTTACCTTATCTGCTTCCAATATTGTATCAATACCTATATCTGAAGAGAAAATTGCTACATTAGTTTGTGCACTTTCCGGTAATTTTTTCTGATAACTTTTCACAAAAGTACGTGTGTCATTCTTATTCCCAAATACTAGCAAATAAACAGGTCTATACGACAACGGATCATCAGAGCTAGCATAATCAAGGGAGGACATGTTTTTCCCTACATCAAAAATTTTGCCATTGAATTGACTTTTCAGACCAATGACAGCAACTGCCTTGTCTTTCCCCATTCCTTTATTTTTAATAGAGCGGACTAAGCTATCTAAATCTTGGTTAGTCTGGAAGAGGTCTGTTACAATGATTGTCAAATCATTTTCTTTAGATTGATCAATAACTTTTTGCAAACTAGTATCTTTTTGATTATAAAAATCCGGATTATCCATATGCAAAAAAGCGTCTCGATCCATTTCCTGGAAATTATCCCCAAATTTGATGTATTTAATGGAATCATTCTTCCAGTTTTCAGTAATTGTCCTGTCAATATCCTTTACAGCATCCGCATATATAGTACCTCCTGGATAATTAACGTATCCATACATAGATGTAGTTCCATCTAAATAAATATCCGCCGAAATAGCATCACTTTTCGCATAACTAATTTTGGGTGGAGCTTCAACAGTATCTTTCGATGACAAACTATGATTTCCCAGTGAACAACCGCTAAGTAGTATTGTTATTCCCAACAAAATCATAGCCAATATTTTTTTCTTCAATTAAACAAGCCTCCTTTAAAAGAATATGAGATATAACTAGAACACTTCTTTTGTGGACATATTTTATTATTTTGAATAATTCCATTATTAATATATACACAACAGACGTCCTTACATAATATTTCATTCTTATTTTACTACGTTCGTCCCCCCCACAAGACGTCCGTAATATTCATATGATATATTGACGAATTGCAAATAAAGTGAAACACGAGTATAATACTTATAAGTATTATACTCGTGTTTCACTTTATTTATGGAGGTTTTTCTCATGATTGGCAGAAAACAGGAATTAGCGCTTTTAGAAAAATTATATAATTCTCATTCTTTTCAATTCTTAATCATGTACGGCCGTCGCCGTGTGGGAAAGACGACGATTTTACAAAAATTCGCTCAGTCCCATGCTTGTATCTTTTTCCCGGCCCAGGAAAAGAACGATGTACTGAATCTGGAAGATTTTTCCCAAACTGTACAGGAACATTATACAGGTGATTATTTAGCGCCTTTCCCGAATTGGGAAAAAGCCTTGGCCTTTATCGAAAAACAAAGCGGCACCGAAAAGCGGACAGTCCTCATCATCGACGAATTCCCCTTTTTGGCCGCCCAGAATCCTTCGATAAAAAGTATTTTCCAACATGCTATCGATCACAGTTGGCAAAATAAAAATATTTTTCTCATCCTCTGCGGTTCCAGTGTCAGCTTTATGATCAATGAAGTCATGGGATATAAAAGCCCCTTATATGGGCGGATCACCGCGCATTTAGAAGTAAAGCCCTTTGATTATCTGGAAAGTGCTGAATTTTTCCCCAATTATTCACAAGAAGAAAAATTGTTGGCCTATGGAATCCTCGGCGGAATCCCCCGCTATTTGAAAGCTTTCAATCCGGCGCAAGACATTACCACAAATATTGCCGAACATATTCTGTCTGAAAATGCCTATCTTCACGACGAACCGCAACTCCTCTTGCGCATGGAACTGCGTGAACCAGGTATCTACAATAGTATCCTCGAAGCCATAGCCAATGGAGCCAATAAGATTTCAACTATCGCTGACCGCATCCACGAAGACCGGAGCAAATGCACGAAATATCTGCAAGTTTTACAGAATATCCGGCTGGTAAAGAAAATCATCCCCTGTGGCCAGCCTAAGACGAGCAAAAAGGGAATTTACGTGATTGCAGACCATTACTACCGTTTTTGGTACCGCTACACGTTCTCACAAAAAAATTACTACTTTCTCTTAGGCGAAGAAAAAGCCGCCCAAGAAATCATGGACGGCATATCTGACTATATGGGACCTGTCTTTGAAGAAATCTGCACCGAATACCTCTGGCGCCAGGCCAAGGCTCACGCCCTCCCCTTCATTCCCGCTGTCATCGGCAAATGGTGGGGCACTAATCCCCTATTGAAACAACAAGACGATATCGATATCCTCGCACTGGACAAAACAGAAACAGAGGGAATCTTCTGCGAATGTAAATACCGGAACCGCCCGATGCCCATGGAAGAGTATGATGACTTAGTCCAGGCTACGGCCGCTTTCCCGAAAGTAACGAAAAAGCACCTGGTCTTTTTCAGCAAAGGCGGATACACCCAACCTGTCATAGAACGCGCTCAAAGAGAAGGCACACACTTGCTAGGTATAAGCGATTTGTTCTAAGCGCCGTATTTATGTAAATAATCGGCATAGTAAAATTCATCGGTCGTCATGTTGAAGTAGCGGATGCCTTCGCGCAGGCCCAGGAAGCCTGGGATGAGGGTCCAGCAGAAGAGGGCGTAGATGGCCCCGCGGACAGGGCGCTTCAAATAGAAGTAATGGATGCCGAAGGATCCCAGGAAGAAGGCCAGGACGGCTGTAATCAGGCGCTCTTCGTTGATTTTATGGCGCAGTTCCGGTGTAATCGACGAGAAGGTCCCGTCCGTATAGGCATCGAAGCGGTCGGCGGCTTTCTGCTTCCACTGAACCAGGGAGCCTTTCAGGGACGACGGCTTCTTTCTCCGCGCGGCTGCCTCCGGGTCGTACAGGCCTTGGGCAGACAGGTTCTGGGCCATGGCCGTCGTTTCTCCGTCGATGGTCACTAATTCCGCTTCCATGACCTGCGTGAACTGTTCTTCATAGGCCTGGTCGAGTTGGCTGAGCAGGGTCTTGAGCTTGTTCTGCGTGTTGACCACTTTGTCCGTCTTGACGCCTGTTACGGCCAGTTTCTTATATTTATGGACCATGTAGACGGCCCGGTCCTGATAGTAATCGATGAAGTGTTCTGCCAGTCCGATCCGTTCGGGATACTGCTGTAAATAGTAGAGGAAGTTACGGGCAATGTGCTGCATATTGGCAACGGTCCGGCGCAGGTCCGGGTCGGTCAGCCCCAATCGTTCCGCTTCCATGCGGTTGAAATCGCTGACAGCCTTTTCAAAGGCCGCCTGGTCACGGCTGGCTCCCTTTCCTTTTCCGCCGGGCCACTTCAAAGAAAGCTTGTGCGGCTGCCGTTCCAGGTGATACAGGATATACAGCGACAGGATAACGCCGATGACACCGACAGGATGGTTATAAAAGAACCAGGCACCGCCGCCGATGAGCAGGCAGAAAAAAGAAAGGACATATAAAATATATTTCATCGAATTCCTCCTCCATCTCATTGCCTTTATTGTAACAAATGTGGGGAGATATAGCAAAAGGACCTGCCGCAAAAGCGACAGGTCCTTTTCTGTAGGGGCGACCACGTGGGGCGCCCGCTCCGGGATATGTACGATTTCCCGGCCAGTCTGCTAGAAAAATCATCCAAATCCATAACGGGTCGCCCACGTGGCGACCCCTACGAGCCACGAGCCACGAGCCACGAGCAGCCACTAGCCACTAGCCACTAGCCACTAGCCACTAGCCACTAACTATTTTACAACAGCATTATTGATGATAGCCAGGAAGTCGTCGGCTTTGAGGCTGGCACCGCCTACGAGGCCGCCGTCGATGTCGGCAGAGCCTGTGAGTTCAGCGACGTTACCGCCTTTGACGCTGCCGCCGTAGAGGATGGAAACGTCTTCTGCCGTAGCTGCGTCATAGAGGGCAGCCAGTTTCTTGCGGATGATAGCGCAGACTTCTTCTGCCTGGGCAGCGCTGGCCGTCTTGCCCGTGCCGATAGCCCAGATTGGTTCATAAGCGATGATGACTTTCTTGACGTCTGCTGCCGTCAGGCCTTCCAAGGCTTTTTCGATCTGGCCTTCGATCCAGGACTGCATGATGCCCTGTTCGCGCTGTTCCAGCGTTTCGCCGCAGCAAACAATCGGCGTCAGGTTATGAGCCAGTGCGGCTTTGGTCTTCTTGTTGACCGTTTCGTCCGTTTCATTGAAGTACGTCCGGCGTTCGGAATGGCCCAGGATGACATGGGTGACACCGATGTCGACGAGCATAGCCGGCGAAACTTCGCCAGTGAAAGCGCCTTTTTCTTCCCAGTGCATGTTCTGGGCAGCGACGTGGATCGGCGTACCTTTGGTCATTTCGACAGCCATGGGCAGGTACGGGAAGACCGGAGCGATGATGACTTCCGGTTTTACGTCCTGCGGGACTTTGGCGACGAGGCCCTGGATAGTTTCTTTGGCGTCGGCACCGAGATGGTTCATTTTCCAGTTGCCGGCAATGATGGTTTTACGCATAATGAGTTTCCTCCTTTAAAGGTGAATAATTTTATTTATCGCTCAGGGATACGACACCCGGGAGCTGTTTGCCTTCGAGGTATTCCAGGGAAGCGCCGCCGCCCGTGGAGATGTGGCTGATCTTATCGGCCAGGCCGGTCTTGTTGACAGCCGAGACGGAGTCACCGCCGCCGACGATAGAAACAGCATCGGAATCAGCAACGGCTTTGGCGACTGCTTCCGTACCTTTAGCATAGTTTTCCATTTCAAATACGCCCATAGGACCATTCCAAACGATGAGTTTCATCGGAGCCAGTTCTTTGGCGAAGAGTTCCTGTGTCTTCATGCCGACGTCGAGGATCATCCAATCAGCCGGGACCGCATCGACGGGAACGACTTTGTGATCAGCATCGTTCTTGAATTCAGCGGCGACCATGACATCGACCGGCAGGAGCAGTTTCGTACCCTGTTCCTTAGCCTGGTTGATGAGCTGTTTAGCCAGGTCGATCTTATCGGCTTCGACGAGGGATTTGCCGATGCCATAACCCTGGGCAGCCAGGAAGGTATTGGCCATGCCGCCGCCGATGATCATGAGGTCGACTTTCGGCAGAAGGTTGGAAATGACTTCGATCTTGTCGGAAACTTTAGCACCGCCGATGATAGCTGCGAAGGGGTGCGCCGGATTATCGACAGCACCGCCGATGAAGCGGATTTCTTTTTCCAGGAGGAAGCCGGCAGCCATGGGCAGGAACTTCGTAATGCCAGCGACGGAAGCATGAGCGCGGTGGCAGCAGCCGAAAGCGTCATTGATGCCGACTTCAGCCAGGGAAGCGAGCTGGCGGGCGAAATCTTCGCCGTTCTTTTCTTCTTCTTTATGGAAACGGAGGTTTTCCAGGAGCAGGACTTCACCCGGTTTGAGGGCGTCAGCCATGGCTTTCGTTTCTACGCCGACGCAGTCCGGAGCGAATTTGACGTCGATGCCGAGGAGTTCCGACAGGCGTTTAGCGACCGGTTTCAGGGAATACTTTTCGACGACCTGTCCCTTCGGGCGGCCGAGATGGCTGGCCAGGATGACAGCAGCCTTGTGGTCGAGCAAGTATTTGATGGTCGGCAGCGTCTTCTGGATACGCGTGTCGTCTGTGATGTGGCAGTTTTCATCAAGGGGGACGTTGAAGTCAGCGCGGACAAAGACGCGTTTGTTTTCGACATTTACATCGGTGATCGTTTTTTTCATGAAAGGTTCCTCCTCCAATTAAAGCAGTTGTATGATTTTTTCAGCCGCACCTTCATCAGTGACCAGCGTGCCCGTATGGCAGGCCCGCATGACGCCGACGATGGCTTCTGCCTTGCTGGCGCCACCGGCTACGGCGATGATGTGCGGATGATATTTGATTTCCCGTAATGAAATCCCTACATTATTCGTACCATATAAGATTTTGCCGTCCAGGCCGCAATAGCAGCCCAGCGATTCGCCACAGGCGCCGAGGCTGTGCAGGGCATCGCGCTGGAGCGTCGTCATGCCCCGCTTGCGGGCCATGCGGTCGGCCCGGCCGATGCCGAAGATGACGACCTGGGCCCGGGCGGTCATGGCGACATTTTCCTGGGTCTGACGGTCAGCTTTGAGCATCATCTGCAGCGCCGAGTCGCTCAGACCTTCGGGGATGTGGATCATGCGGTACGAGCTGTGAGTCTTGGACGCAATGTTGGCGGCAATATAGTTGGCCTGGACTTCGACGTGGTTCCCCATGCTGCCGCGGGCCGGCAGGATGGTCACATTGGCCAGACATTCCGGCAGCATGCGGGCCACTTCGGCCATGGTCGAACCGCCGCTGATGGCGACAGTATCGACGCTGCCAAAGAGGTCGTTGAGCAAGAGGGCGCCGCGGCGGCCCAGTTCTTCCTTCGCTGTCTTATCGCTGTCACTGTCACCGGGAACGATGTAGACATTCTTCAGGCCCAGCTTCTGGCGAATCTGGCGCTGCATGTCATCCAAATTGTTCAGGCGCAGGAAACATTCCAACAGCTCCGGCATGAGCCGTTTGCCTTCCGGCTCCATAGCAATGCCCAGCGTCGTAAAGCGGACGATACCGCTGCGCCGCAGGACGTCGACGTGCGACCGGACGACGCGTTCCGACAGGCCCGAAAGGCCGGCCAGGGTCCGGCGGCCGACGGGTTCGGCGTCGGCGATATGCCGCAGCAGCAGGTAACGTTCTTTGATTGTCCCCATGACATCGGGAGCTATTTTTTGAAAGATACTCAATGTATCTTGTTCCATCTTACTCTCTCCCTTCACGATGCGATAGAACAACAGAGTATAATCACTGATCCAGCAGGCATTTGCCGGTCATATCGGCAGGAATGGCCATACCGGCCAGGGTCAGCATAGTCGGGGCGACGTCGGCCAGGATGCCGTCGTGCAGGTGTTCCCCTTTATGTTCTTCACTGACCAGGATGCACGGTACATGATTGGTCGTATGAGCCGTGTAAGGGCATCCCGTATCGGGATCGGCCATCTGTTCCGCATTGCCATGGTCGGCGATGATCAGGAGCTGGCCCTGGACGGGCTTCAAGGCTTCGACAATCTTGCCGACGCAGGCATCGACCGTTTCAACGGCCTTGACAGCGGCTTCAAAGACGCCCGTATGGCCGACCATATCGGCATTGGCGAAATTGAGCATAATCATGTCATATTTATCGGCCTTGATCTGTTCGATGACTTTTTCCGTCACGATAGGTGCGTTCATTTCCGGCTGCAAATCGTAAGTCGCAACTTTCGGCGACGGCACGAGGATACGGTCTTCACCGGGATTGGGTTCTTCTTCACCGCCATTGAAGAAATACGTGACGTGAGCGTATTTTTCCGTTTCGGCAATGCGCAGCTGGGTCTTGCCTGCCTTGGCCAGGACTTCGCCCAGTGTGTCGGGGATCCGTTCTTTATCATAGACGACGTGTACCAGAAGGTCGTCTTCATAACGGGTCATGGTCGCAAAGTACGTGTCCAGTTTCTTCGGACGCGGGAAGCCGTCGAAATCGGGGACGACGAAAGCGGTCGTCAGCTGACGGGCCCGGTCGGGGCGGAAGTTGAAGAAGACGACACTGTCCCCATCCTGGACGGGATGTTTATGGATGACTGTCGGGATGACGAATTCGTCGGAAACGTCAGCTGCGTAGGAATGTTCCAGGCAGGTCTGGGCATCCGGTTCCTGCGGTCCTTCGCCGAGGGCGACGGCATCATAGGCTTTTTCGACGCGTTCCCAGCGCTTGTCGCGGTCCATGGCATAGTAGCGACCGCTGATGGTGGCGATTTCACCGACGCCGAGTTCTGCGCACTTGTCTTCCAGTTCCTGGAGGTATTCGCCGGCACTGCGGGGCAGTACGTCGCGGCCGTCGAGGAAGGCGTGGATGTAGACTTTCTTCAAGCCATAGCGCTTCGCCATTTCCAAAAGACCATAGAGATGCTGTTCACTGCTGTGGACGCCGCCAGGCGATACCAGGCCCAGCAGGTGGAGGGCCGAGTCTTTTTCCTTGACGTTTTCCATGGCACCGACGAGAGCCGGCTTCTTGAAGAAAGCTCCGTCTTTGATATCCTTGGTGATCTTGGTCAGCGCCTGGTACACAATACGTCCCGCACCGATATTAAGATGGCCCACTTCAGAGTTGCCAATCTGGCCGTCAGGCAAACCGACGTCTTCGCCCGATGCGCCGAGATACGAATGAGGATATTCTTTCCAAAGTTTCGGCAGGACCTTGAGGTCTGCCTGGGCTACGGCGTTATCTTTAGCAATGCTGCTGCAGCCAAAACCATCCATGATGACCAGCATTACAGGTTTCTTTTTCGTCATTACAGTATTTGACTCCTTTGTGATGTGAGAAAGTAAAAAGAGGCCGTCCCATTAAGACAGCCTCTTTTCGAGTTTGAAGTTTGCAGTTTTTAGTTTGCAGTGATTGGCTAAAAATTCAAGCCCTTTCTACAAACTACAAACTTTACACTAAAAACCTTGAAAGAAAAAGGAGCCGTGCATGAGAACGAGAACCTTCATGCGACGGCCCCTTTAGGGTTCAATCTGATTTGTAACGGGAGGCTGTTTACCCGTCGGGAAATGCGTCGCTACAAATTAGTGTTTGCTGTTGTAGTCGTTCATGACAGCAATGAGGTTGAGGACTTTGTTGGAGTAGCCGATTTCATTGTCGTACCAGGAAACGACTTTTACGAAGGTGTCCGTCAAAGCGATACCAGCTTTAGCGTCGAAGATGGACGTGAGCGGGCAGCCGAGGAAGTCAGAGGAAACAACAGCTTCGTCAGTGTAGCCGAGGATGCCTTTGAGTTCGCCTTCGGAAGCTTTTTTCATAGCTGCGCAGATTTCGTCGTACGTAGCCGGTTTAGCGAGGTTGACCGTGAGGTCGACGACGGAAACGTCGAGGGTCGGTACACGCATGGACATGCCGGTCAATTTGCCGTTCAATTCCGGAATGACTTTGCCGACAGCTTTAGCAGCACCCGTCGTGGACGGAATGATGTTGCCAGCAGCTGCACGGCCGCCGCGCCAGTCTTTCATGGACGGGCCGTCAACGGTTTTCTGCGTAGCCGTCGTGGAGTGAACCGTCGTCATGAGGCCTTCTTTGATGCCGAAAGCATCGTTGAGGACTTTAGCGATCGGAGCGAGGCAGTTCGTCGTGCAAGATGCGTTGGAAACGATCTTCTGGCCTTTGTATGTATCGGTGTTAACGCCGCAAACGAACATGTCTGCCTGGCGGCCGTCAGCACCCTGTTTGGAAGGAGCGGAGAGTACAACGTATTTTGCACCGGCTGCGAGGTGTTTTTCAGCGAGGTCCATGGTGAGGAAACGGCCTGTCGATTCAACGACGTATTCAGCACCGACTTCGTCCCATTTGAGGTTTGCCGGATCTTTTTCAGCCGTTACGCGGATTTTTTTGCCGTTAACGATGAGCTGGCTGTTTTCGACGTCAGCTTCGATCGTGCCATCGAACTGGCCGTGCATGGTATCATATTTGAGCATGTATGCCATGTAGTCAACCGGGCAGAGATCGTTGATGCCTACGATTTCGATGTCATCACGAGTCTGTGCAGCGCGGAAAACAAAACGACCAATACGACCGAAACCATTAATACCAACTTTAATCATTGTCGATACACTCCTTTTGAAAACGAAAATAACTCTTTTACATAATTCTAAGAACTTGAGGGCCTTACTACTTACACTGTAAGTATGCCACATTGGGTACGATTTTGCAATACCATGGACGCTTTATGTCCCATTTTATTGCATCCGCAAAGAAGCGGCGCCTATGCCGACATATTCCTTGATGGCCAGACAGGAGTTGAATAAGTAAAAAGACTGGGGCACGATGGAATAGCCCGACCAGTTCGTCGCTGCACTCGTATGGTAATCACAGGGATAGGGCGTCACGTCCATGCCTTGGCGCGTAAAGAAGCGGACCGACCGGGGCATATGGAAGGCGCTGGTGACCAAGATGGGCTTCTTCCAGCCCTGGTGCTCGCAGATTTGCCTGGAAAAAGCGGCATTTTCTGCCGTATTGCGACTCTTGTCATCCATGAAAATCTTATTTTCCGGCACGCCCAGGGATAAGAGCATCCGCTTTTCGATTTCCGATTCATTGGCATCGCCCTTGAGGATGGTCCCGCCTGATAAGAGGATGGGCAGATCCTTCGCCTTTTGCAGGCGCAGGGCCATGAGGAAGCGGTTGGCCGCCGCACTGCCGACCTGACCGCTTCCATCGAAATCAGGAACGCCGGCACGAGAACCACCGCCGAGGAGGATGATGACGTCGCCGTCTACATCTGCCCCCTGGGGCTGGTCATAGGCCGTTTCCAAAGGATGGATGAGGCCATTCGACACGGGTTCGATAGAGAGCAGGTAAAAGACAGCCGTAATAGCAGCCAAAGCCCAGCGTCCGGGACTGTGCTTGCGGAACATGTAACACAACAGGAGAATCAAAGCCAGGACGATGCCACCCATAGGCAGGATCCAGGCATAAAGCCATTTAATGATATATAATAACAAAACAAAGACATCCTTTCGTATAGTTAAGCCTCTCCTGCTAGGAGAGATGGCCCAAAAGACCGGAGAGGCTGCTTGTAAACCATAAAGCGCCGCAACGGCAAACTGCGACCTGCGAACTGCGGTCTGCGGGCCGCCCTTTGGGCGGCCCCTACGCATATTATATCATAAACTTCATTGGCAAAAGGTAAAATATGTGCTATACTTATTTTGAATCCCTGTAAAGGGATATTCTGTCCATGGGGATGTAAAGGTTTCGACGTGGATGGTTGTATCATGAATAGCGAGCCGGGGTTTCATCTGCCCGTAAATCGGTGAACCTTTTAAATTAAACGCAAAAGAAAACAATTTTGCTTTAGCTGCCTAAACGCGGCTAACGTCTCCTGCTGCTAATCCTGCGGGCAGCTCGTAGACGTCACTTAGCGGGATACCACATGGCTCTGCCTGGCAGTCGTGTCGGGAAACTCACAGGCTGGAATCGTCTAGTTTGTCCTTGTACGAAAACGGTTTAAGATCCTAACAAGGTCTGCGCTCGGAGAAGTTCATGGGGCGGCATTTACGGACAGGAGTTCGACTCTCCTCATCTCCACCATGATAAAAAGAGGCTGTCGCATGAAGACAGCCTCTTTTTACGTTGATCGTAGGTCGTTCATCGTTTGTCGTATGGGATTAAAAATATAAATCCATTGCGACGAACGATGAACTACGAACGAAAAACTTTTAAGTTTAAGGGGCCTCGCATGATGGCAAAAAACTTCGTGCGACAGCCCCTTTTAAGTTGTTAGTGGCTAGTAACTAGTGGTTAGTGCCCCCTGATAGGCCCTTTTTGGTCCGTCAGGGACTGACCGGAGAGAAGGACAGGACGGTTGCTAAAACGGAGAGCCTTGCTGGAGCTGTCAGCGCAGCTGACTGAGAGGTTAAACCTCTCCGGCCCTTTCGGGCCACCTCTCCTATGAGGAGAGGCTTGTAGATAAAAAATTTGGAATAAACCATTGACAAATTGATGCACAAGGTCTATGATAAGGGCCGTAAGTTAAACATCGATTTTATATTTTGACATTCGATGACGAGAAAGAGTACATTTTTACGGAAGCGCACAGCGAGCCGGGTATGGTGAAAGCCGGCGGTGGAAGGAAAATGGAAAATCATCTCTGAGAATTGCAGTTGAAATGAGTAAACTGCACCGTCTGATCCACGTTACAGGAAACGCGTATGATAGTACGTTGAAAAGTGCCTTGCTTTTTTTGGCGAGGAATATTGGGTGGTACTACGGATATGAACTTCCGTCCCTTGTGGACGGGAGTTTTTTTTATTTCATGTTTATCTTATGACTATATGACTCACAATAGGAGGAATTCATCATGGAAAACATCAATTTCGACAGTCTGAAACGACGGAGAGATCTTCGCATCATTTTACCGGTCTTTCTCGTCTCGATTATAGCCTGCATCGACCGCGTCAATATTTCCTACGCCAAACTGACCATGACCCAGACCCTGTCCTGGTTATCACCGGAAGTATATGGTTTCGGCGCCGGCATCTTCTTCGCCGGCTATCTGCTCCTGGAAATCCCCGGTTCCCTGTTCGCCGCGAAGTTCTCGGCATCGAAATGGATTTCCCGTATCATGTTTACCTGGGGTATCGTCAGCCTGTGCATGGCCTTCGTCACGACGGAATGACAGTTCTACCTGTGCCGCTTCCTGTTAGGCGCATCGGAAGCCAGTCTCTACCCGGTCATCTATTCCCTCTTGTTCCCCCGCTGGTTCACGGCAGCTGAACGGGCCCGGGCCACATCGCTCATGTTGACATCGCTTCTCCTTTCGACGATCATCGGCGCACCGATTGCCGGCGTCCTCTTGGAACATTCCTTCTTCGGGCTCTTAGGTTGGCAGGAACTGTTTATCCTGGAATCCATCCCGGCTCTTTGCTTCGCTTTCCATTTCTTCTTTGCCGTCAAAGACCGTCCCGACCAGGCCAGCTGGCTGACGGATGCTGAAAAAGAATACTTGACCACCATGTACCAGGAAGAACAGGCCAAGATGCAGAGCGTCAAGAAATACACAGTTTTCCAGGCCTTTACGGATACGAAAGTCTTGAAACTCTGCCTCATCTACTTCCTCTGGGTCGTCGGTTTCTGGGGCTTCTACTTCTGGATGCCCACGGTCCTCAAGAACCTCTCCAGCTGGTCTACGTCGCTCATCAGCGGGGCTATCGCTATCCCCATGATGGCAGCCCTCGTCGTCCAGCTGGTCATCGGCCATACGGCTACGGTTACGGGCGATAAAGTATGGCACGTCTTCGGTGCCCTGGCCGTCGGCGCTATCGGCCTCGGCTTGTCGCCTTTCGCTCATAACATGGGCGTCGCCTTGTTCCTCATCTGCCTGTCGGCAATCGGCATCCACGCTTCCATGGGCGTATGGTGGACCATCCCGACGACGTTCCTTTCCGGCCCGGCCGCTGCCGGCTCCATCGCCCTCATCAACTCCTGCGGCAACCTGGGCGGCATGTTCGGTCCGAATATGATGGCCTGGGTCCAGGCCCAGACAGGCAGCTTCGACATGGGTTACTACCTCATGGCAGCCTTCATGTTCTGCGCCGGCCTCCTGGTCCTGACTTTGAAATATAAAGTCAACGGCGCCGCCAAAAAAGACGTCCTCCTCGACGCCAAAGCCAACGTCCAGCCTACAGCCGGACATTAATGGCTCGTGGCTCGGACCCACATTGTAGGGGCGCCCGCTATGAATAACTGGCGCCTACGCCACCGAGCTGTAAGGGTCCAAAAAAAAGCACCCCCTAGGATGGCTTAGGGGATGCTCACATAAACCGTGCGGGCGCGCCACGTACACGCCCCTACAGTTCGTAAAAAGGCACTGTCGCATAAAGACAGTGCCTTTTTACGTGAATCAGGCGGTCCGTCCTTTGGGCGGCCCCTACAAGCCACGAGCCACGAACCACTAGCCACTAACACCCCATCGCTTTCAGCACAGCTCCAGCCAGGACGGCGTAGCCTTCGGCATTGGGATGGACGCCGTCGGCATAGAGATTGCGGCCTGTCCGCCGTTCGGCTTTGAGCAGGGCTTCGTAGAAGTCGATGACGATGCACTCCGTTTCTTTTCCGTAGGAAAGGAGCCATTGCCGATACTGGCGGAGCTCGTCGTTGTGTTTTTCTACGTCACTGGCATTTTGCCAGCCGTACATGGCGCTTTCCATCTTGGTCAGCGGCGGGATGCCCAGGTATACGGGCTTCCCCTGCTCCTTGAAAGTCGTGACGATAGTCCGCATATTCTGGCAGATTTTCTCCAATTCCCCGCCGAGGAGGATGTCGTTGGAGCCGCCCATGATGAAGAAGGCGTCATACCGGCTGAGGTCGAACTGATGGAGGCGATAGACCATGCCCGTCGTCGTATCGCCGCATTGGCCTTCATTGTCGATATGGATACGGCTTTTGGCCGAGACCAGGGCCGTCCAGCTCTGGTCGGGCCGGACGTCGAAGCCATAAGTCAGGCTGTCGCCCAGGCACAGGATTTTCACGGCTGGACGGCTTTCTGGACGGCCTTTACGGCAGCGTCCGTCGACAGCCACGGGGCATCGAACTGGCAGCCGGCTTTTTCCAGGTCCATCTGGCAGGCGAAGATTTTCGGGATGGCACTGGTATAAATATCATGGTCATACATATAGCGCAGCGTCGTTTCAACGTCGGCATCGCTGAGGATGTGGCCGTGGTCGATGAGGACCAGCCGGTTGGCATAGGGCAGGGCCGCTTCCAGCGTATGTTCGATGACGACGATGGTATGACCGTATTTGACATTCAAGTCGTGGATCAATTCATAGAATTCATGGGTCCCTTCCGGGTCCAGGGCCGACGTCGGTTCATCGAAGACGAGGATATCCGGATTGGTCGCCAGTACGTCGGCAATGACCAGGCGCTGACGCTGGCCGCCGGACAGCTTGGTGACCTGGCGGTTGCGGTACGGCGTCATATTGACCTTTTCCAGGGCTTCCGAAATAGCCTGGCCAATCTTATCCGGTACGACGCCCTGATTTTCCAGGCTGAAGGCGATTTCTTCTTCGACGGTCATGGCGACGAGCTGGCTGTCGTAATCATCGAGCATGGCGCCGACACGGGTTGCCAGCTGGGAAATCGTCGTCTGCGTCGTCGCCTGGCCGTCGACGTAGACCATGCCTTTCATGACGCCACCGAAATAATGCGGGATAGCGCCGGTCATGGCCATGCACAGCGAGCTCTTGCCGCTGCCGCTTTCACCGGTAATGACCAGGAAGTCGCCTTTATTCACGGTCATGGTGACATCGTCCAGGACGGGCGTCTTCTGCTTGTTATAGATGTACGACAAATGTTCCATGGAAATGAGGCCTTCCTGGGATGGCTTCAAATCATACATGCTGTGGTCCGACGTGACTTCCCGTTCTTCCAGGGAATCGAGGATGCCCCGAGATACGAAAAGGCGCAGGGCCGGGAAATACATGAGCGGTGTAACGATGGCATTCAAGGCGCCGATGACGACGACCAAGGGCAGCATGGCCGTAAAATAGACGACATTCGGCAGATTCATGACGAACTTCAGAATCGTGACGAAAGCGCCGCCACTCATGCAGGTCGCTGCAAAGCCGGTCAGGACGGGCAGACACGAATGACCTTTGAATTTGATGAATGCCAGGTTCTTGACGATGAACGTACAGGTCAGGGCGCCGAGCGGTTCACTGATGAGGTTGCCATAAGGAAAGCCCGACTTCGACGTCAGGACGTTGACCAGGGCAGCGACCAGGCCGATACCCAAGGCCTGCTTGTAACTCGGCTTGGTCAGGCAGATGGCGACACAATACGTGGCGATGGTCCAGTTCGGCGTGACGCCGCCGACGCTCGGTGAGACCAGGTGCAGGATCGTGCCGATGGCCAGCATGAGCGTCGTAATGGTGATCCAGCGGAACTGGCCGCCCTGACGATGATGAAATTCTAATTTAGCAATATCTGCAACAGTTTTCATCTTTCTTCCCTCCTAAACCAAGTCTTGCAGGCGCAAGTAAACGACAAAACAGCTCAGGGCCAGCATGATGACGATGCCCACATAGTCGCGGCCTTTCGGGCGGACATTGCTCATGAAGCTGTGTTCGTTGCTGCCGAAACCGCGTAATTCCAGACTGAGGGCCATCGTTTCCGACCGGCCCAGGGACTTGAGCATCAGCGGCTGGACGACGCTCATATAATTGATGACTTTCTTAAAGACATTGCCCTTCGTCGACAGCCCCCGGCAGGCCTGGGCTTCCTGGACGGCCTTGCTTTCGGCGATGAAATCGGGTACGAAGCGCAGGGCCGCCGTGAACATGAAAGCATATTCATAAGGTATCTTGATCTGCTTGACCAGGGCGGCCGTCAAATCCTGCAGGCGCGTCGTCGTCAGCAAGATAATGAAGACGATGGTCATGGCCAGCATGCGCAGGCCCGTGACATAAGCCGATTCCAGGGACCCGCCACCCAGGAGCTGGACGACAGCCAGGAAGACGGCGAAGACGGCCAGGCTGAAGACGGCCTTGAGGTTGCGCGACAGGCTGCCGCATAAGCCCAAGAGTATGAGTTCGATGACGACTAAGACGACCAGGGGCAGCGTCGTATGCATGACCAGGGCCCAGAAGGAAAAGGCGAAAGTGCCGATCAATTTCGTAACAGGGACCAAATTCTTCATCATTTTTTCATACCTCCAATCCGTTCCAGCATGGCTGTCGTAAATTCTTTCATCGATTTACAATAAGGAAAATCGGGGACCGCCATGGATAAAGTGACGGCATCGGGCCGGCTCAGACCCAGGTCATATAAATCATCGCGCTGGGTGAACAGTTCCTGCGGCGTCCCGTCGAAGGCCTTGGTATGGTTGCCGATGACCAGGACGCGCTGACAGTATTCGGCGAAAATATCCATGTCATGACTGATGATGAGGATGGTCATGCCCTTTTTATTGAGGTCCGTCAGCAAGGCCATGAGCTGGTCCTTGTCTTCACTGTCCTGGCCGCTCGTCGGTTCATCGAGGACGATGTATTTCGTATGCATGGCGATGGCCGAAGCAATGGCGACGCGCTGTTTTTCACCGCGGTTCAAGTTGGGCGGATAGGCTTCAGCCAAATCCGTCAGTTCCGTCGCAGCCAGGGCTTCGTCGACGGCCTGACGGATCTCGTCGCGGCTCATGCCCAGCTGCTGCGGCCCGTAGGCCACTTCTTCACGGACCGTCGGCCGGAACATCTGCCGTTCCGGCCGCTGGAAGACGTAACCCATGAAATGGCTGCGCACAGAAGCATCGTCATCGTTGATGACCTTGCCGTCATACAGGATTTCCCCGGATACGGGCTTTTCCAGCCCCATGAGCAGGCGCGTCACCGTCGTCTTGCCGCAGCCGTTGCGGCCGCCGAGACCGATGAATTCGCCCTCACCGATCTGTACATTTACATGTTCCAATACGGGCACGCCATTGCCGTAGTTGAAACTGACATCTTTCATTTCCAGCATCTTTCTCTCCCCTTCTATTTGAAGACACAAAAAAACCTTCCGTCCCTATACAGGGACGAAAGGTTTGATTTCTTCCGCGGTGCCACCCAGATTGACTCAGTGAGTCCAGCTCTACATGTACGGCATAAGCGATACACGTTTCTTTGATAGCGGTGGAAATACACCGTCGCACCCTACTGGTCACCGTTCAGGCCGCATCTCCCGAATCCATTCTATCCGCCGGTCCGTGCCGAACTCCCACTGCCATCGGCTCGCTGGAACTGCCACAATCGGATATACTCGTTTCGTTCATCGACAAATCCATTTAGATTTTGCTTTATTATATACTTGTAACGCGCCTATTGTCAAGCCTTAGACCCGCCTATTCAGCCGGTTCGATGGTGCCGTTGTATTTATCGGCAATGAACTTCTTGACAGCATCGGAATGGAAGATTTCAGCAATTTTCTTGTACGTCGGGTTGTCCTTGTCCTGAGCCCGGACAGCCAGGACCATGACGGCCAGCGGTTCGTCTTTCGGTTCCAGGAAGATGCCCTGTTCCTTGACGTTGAGGCCGGCGCTCATGACGTAGTTCATGGTGATGACGGCGGCGTCGACGTCACCGAGGCTGCGCGGCAGCTGGGCGGCTTCGATTTCCTTGAACTGGAAATGTTTCGGATTATCTACGACATCAGCCGGCGTAGCCTTGAAACCGACGCCGTCCTTGAGCTTCAAGAGGCCTGCCCGCTGGAGGAGTGCCAAACCGCGGCCGCCATTGGTCGGGTCGTTGGGAATGGCGATGACAGCGCCGTCGGGCAAAGCATCGACGCTCTTATATTTGTCGCTGTAAATCCCCATGCGCATGAGGATCGTATTGCCGATAGGCACTAAATCAGTGCCATTCTGCTTATTGAAATTATCCAGGAACGGCTTGTGCTGGTAGCTGACCAAATCGATGTCGCCATCGGCCAAAGCCTTATCCGGCGTAATATAGTCGGAAAATTCGACGACTTTAATGTAAATCCCCTGCTTTTCCGCTTCCTTGGCTACGGCTTCGACGACTTCGGCATGCGGACCGGCTGTGGCCCCGATCTTGATTTCCTTGTCGCTGCTGCCGGAACTCTGGCCATTATCCCCCTGGCCGCCGCAACCGGCAAGACCGACCGCCAATACGGCTAACAAAGCAAGCGGTAAAAACTTCTTTTTCCATTGAATCATAAATGATACCCCCTCTTAAGATTGTTGCCTAAATGATACGCTTTCAGTATAGTTTTGTCAATGGCCTTCCTTGCCTCTTGACAAATCGCCCATCCATGATAAACTAAGAATCAAGACAACTTTAGACGACATTTATCCAGAGTGGTGGAGGGACTGGCCCTATGAAACCCGGCAACCGACGATGACGGTGCTAATTCCTGCGGATTATTCCGAGAGATAAAGAATCAGCAATCAACCTCTTTCTCTTTCGGAAAGAGGTCTTTTTTATGGATAAAATGACGGAACAAGATGGTCTATATTATTCTATATTTTGTTAGGAGGAATCTTCATGAAAAATCTCAAGAAACTCTCGCTTCTCGCCGCTTCGGCCCTGCTGGCCGTCGCTTTCCTGGCTGCCGGCTGCGGCAGTGATTCCGCTTCCAGCGGCTCGTCTTCCAAGAATACGACGGTCACCGTCGGCGCTACGCCCGTACCGCACGGCGAAATCCTCAACGAAATCAAGCCGCTCCTGGCCAAGGAAGGCGTCGACTTGAAAGTCGTCGAATTCACGGATTACGTCAAACCGAACCTGGCCCTGAACGACAAAGAACTGGACGCCAACTTCTTCCAGCATTCGCCGTACCTCGATAAATTCAACAGCGAACACGGCACGAAACTGAAAGCTATCGCTAAGATCCACGTCGAACCGATGGGCATTTATTCCCATAAGATCAAGGACTTGAAAGACCTGCCGGACGGTGCGAAAGTCGCCATCCCCAATGACCCGACCAACGGCGGCCGCGCCCTCCTCATCTTGCAGAGCGCCGGCCTCATCGGCCTGAAAGACGGCGGTAACATTACGTCGACCGTACAGGACGTCGAAAAGAACGATAAGCACCTCCAGTTCGTCGAACTCGAAGCCGCTCAGATTCCCCGTTCCATCGATGACGTGGACATCGCTTTGATCAACACCAACTTCGCTATGGAAGCCGGCCTCAATCCGCTGAAAGACGCCCTCTTCCTGGAACCGAAAGATTCGCCGTACGCCAATGTCCTCGTCATCCGTGAAGGCGATGAAAATCGTCCGGAAATCCAGAAACTCGTCAAAGCTCTCCAGTCTCCGGAAGTCAAGAAATTCATTGAAGACAAATACCAGGGCGCAATCCTGCCGAGCTTCTAATAAAAGTTGGATGTTTAACGTTTGATATTGAGGGGGAATTCATATACATGCATACGAATGAGCTTTTTGCCAAAAAAACGGTCTTTTCTTTTGAAGTCTTTCCACCAAAACGGGACATTCCCGTCGAAACGGTCTATCCGACCCTGGACGAGCTGAGCCAGCTCCATCCTGACTTCATCAGCGTCACCTGCGGCGCCGGCGGCACGGGCGGTAACCGTACCGTCGAAGTCGCTACGTACATCAAGCAGTTAGGCTGCGAAACGGCGGCCCATATGCCCTGCATCTACCTCACGGAAGAAGCAGCCCTGCAGAACCTGAAAGAATTGAAAGAAGCGGGCATCGAAAACATCCTGGCCCTGCGCGGCGACGAAGTACCGGGCCGCGAACGGGCTCACGTCTTTGAACATGCCAGCGACCTCGTAGCCTTCATCAAAGAAAAGGAACCGGACTTCAACGTCATCGGCGCCTGCTATCCCGAAGGCCATACCGAAGCCAAGACCCTGGCTGCCGACATCCGCAACTTGAAGACCAAAGTCGACGCCGGTGCCAGCGAGCTCATTTCTCAGCTATTCTTCGACAACGCCCTTTTCTACCGCTTCCTCGAACGCTGTGAAATCGCCGGCATCAACGTCCCCATCGAAGCCGGCATCATGCCCGTCACCAATAAAGCTCAAATCGAACGCATGGTCACCATGTGCGGCGCCACGCTCCCCATCAAATTCCAGCGGGCCATTGCAAAATACGGTGACACTCCCGAATCCATGCGCGACATCGGCATCGCCTATGCTGTCGACCAGATTGCCGACCTCCTGGCCAACGGCGTAGACGGCATCCACGTCTACACCATGAATAACCCGTACATCGCCAAAAAAATCGCCGAAGCCGTAAAGACATTGTTATAGAAAAAAAGGCCGTTGCATTAAGCAAAAACCACTTAATGCAACGGCCTTTTTTGAGTTTCAAGTTTGTAGTTTTTAGTTTTCTACAAACTACAGACTCCATACTACAAACTATAAAGCAAAATAAGCCATGTATGTAGCAGAACCCCTAGCAGGCTTCCCTTATTCCTTCAGCACATACCCATAGGCGTGGATGCGTCCATCGTCTTCTTTTTCCAGATAGACGCCCTGGATTTCCGAGGCGAAGCCCGGCAATTCATTGAGGCCTTCTTCCAGGGCCTTGAAATACTGGACTGCCGTATGGGACCAGCGTTCGCCCGGGACGACGCAGAGGACGCCCGGCGGATAGGGCAGGGCCCCTTCCAGGGCGATGCGGCCTTCGATTTCATCGAGGGGCACCAGCTCACCCTGGCCGCGGATGAAAGCGTATTGCGCATCCTGGGCATTCATGGCGTATTCCGGCAAGCATTCCCGACGGAAGAGTTTCTTCTGCAGGTCCTTGACGTTCCGCGCCTTATAGAAATCATGCATTTCCTGACAGAGCTGGCGAATCGTATAGCCGGCGTAGCGGTCCGGATGTGAGTTGTAGACGCCGAGGAGGACTTCCTGCATGGGGACATCGTGGTCGACGAAGCGTTCAAAACGGACCAGCTGGGACACGAGGAGGCGCATCTTATTCTTATTTTCAGCCGGTGTCAGCAGGAAGAGGATCGAATTCAAATCACATTTTTCCGGGATGACGCCGTTACCGCGAAGGTACGTCGCCAGGATGTTGGCATGGATACCGAAATCTTCGTACTGTCCCGATTCAGCGTCGATGCCCGGTGTCGTCAATAACAATTTGCAGGGGTCGACAAGGTATTGCCCCGGCCCGTATCCTTCAAAAGCATGCCACTTGGCATCCGGTTCAAAGGTGAAATAAGCCAGGTCGTTGGCCATGTCATCTGTATTGCCATCCTGCCAGGGTTTGCCGTAGACCGTCGGTGCCACGAACGGCCGGATATAGTGGCAGCGGCGCAGGATATCCTTGCGGGCTTCGATACCCATTTTCACGCAGTCCATCCACATCTTGCGGCCAGCCGCACCGGCATGGATTTTGGCGTTGACAGCGATAGTGGCGAACATGGGATAAAAAGGACTCGTCGACGCATTGGCCATAAAGGCATTGTTGAAGGTCTTGTGGTTGCAGTAGCGGGACTGGTTATGGATATGGTTGTCTTTCTTGTGGATCTGCGAAGCCTGAGAAAAACCAGCCTGCTGCTTATGGACCGACTGGACGACCATGATGCCCGGATCGTCTTCATGCAAATCGAGGAGCAGCGGCGAGCAGTCCTTGAGCATGGGAATGAACTGTTCATAGCCGACCCAGGCCGAATCAAAGAGGATGTAGTCGCAGAGATGGCCGATGCGGTCGACGACGTAGCGGGCATTGTACAGCGTCCCGTCATAAGTGCCGAGCTGGATGACAGCCAGGCGGAAAGGCCGCTTGGCCTTGGCTTTTTCCGGATCCCGTTCGGCTGCCAGCTGGCGCAGATACGTTTCCTCGAAACAGTGGGCGTCGATGCCGCCGATAAAGCCATAGGGATTGCGGGCCGTTTCCAAATAGACCGGCGTCGCCCCGGCCTGGATGAGAGCCCCGAGAGCGACAGACTTGTGATTGTTGCGGTCGTAGAGGACCAAGTCGCCAGGCGTCAGCAAGGCATTGGTGACGACCTTATTGGACGACGAAGAGCCATTGAGGACGAAATAGGTCTTATCGGCATGGAAGACTTCGGCTGCAAAATCCTGCGCTTCCAAAGCCGGCCCTTCGTGGATGAGCAAATCACCGAGGGTCACGTCGGCATTACAGATATCGGATTGAAAAATATGAGGTCCATAGAAATCATAAAGATAGCGTCCTGCCGGATGCTTTTTGAAAAACAGGCCGTCCTGATGGCCCGGGCAGTCAAAAGGCGTATTCTTTTCACTGACGTAATCGACGAGGTCGGCAAAAAACGGCGGCAGCACAGCATGTTCATAGCGGCTGGCCAGGCGTTCGGCCGTCGAAATACAGCGGCTCTTATTGACCATTTCTTCCGTAAAGACGACATCGACCTTGTCGATATACTGGTCCGGCATCTTCTCGCCGCCCGGCATGATGACCATGATGGGAATACCGAATCCCGTTTCATCGATCTTGTCGATGTAGGCAAAATCCTGATCCGAAATAACCGCTACGGCCACATCGGTGAAATCCGTCTGCTCAATAGGCACTATTTCCCGGTCGCTGTCAACGAAATAATACTGTACATCAAAGCTGTAAGCTATCTTCAAATGTTTCATATGTCTTCTCTCCCTATCCTCTTCCTTTGCATTGATATTTTAATAAATACAGCCCTATTGTACGCAATTCCCCCATGAATAGCAAGAAAAATATTTCGCAAATAGTACATTGGGGCCTAAAAAGCCGTTCGTCGTTCATCGAATTGGGGACCTGACGGCCCCGCCGGTCGCAGGCCGCAGTTCGCAGGCCGCCTCGGACTCAGATGCCGCTACGCGGCAACAGACTCAAAAGAACAACATCGCCTCGAGTAACCCTCGGCTTGTGGAAAAAATCGTGGCTCGTGGCTCGTTGTTCGTGGCTCGTAAAAACCTTCCATTATACTCGAACAGGCTATGATGAAATCTCTCTGGCGGGCTTCCCACGGGAAGCCCCTACAGTTCGGCCATGGGCCGTGTATTTTTTTGCGAACTGCGACCTGAGCTCTATACTGGTCATATTATCAATTGCCGAGTAGAATAAAAGTGAAACCTCAAAATTTCCATTTTTTGAGGTCTCAAAATCATCAAATAGCAAAAATCGCTTTTTTTTGAGGTGACTGCCATGAAATATGAATTCCTGTATTCACTCTATACTCGGATCGGCTGTGACCGAATCTCACAGCGGGCCGCCTTACCCAGGCGGCCCCTACGCACAAGGCCGTTGGCCGTGTTTTTTTGTGACCTGTGACTGGCGTTATTCCCATCGCCTGACTGCGATTCCGTAGGGGCCGTCCCAAGCCTTTCTGGACCGTCAGGTACAGGACCGGTTATCAGGACGGACAATAGCGGCGGGCGGCCCGCTACGCGCTGAGGGCTTCCCGAAGCGTCGTTGTTAGTTTGAGTCTGTCGCGGCGGAATGCCGCATCTGAATCCGTGAAAAAGGCCATGGTTCATTATTCGTGGCTCGTAAAAACCTGCCATTATACTCGAATAGGCTGTGATGAAATCTCTCTGGCGGGCTTCCCACGGGAAGCCTCTACAGTTCGGCCATGGGCCGTGTATTTTTGCGAACGGCTAACAGCTAACCGCTGACTGTCAAAAAGGCGCTGTCTTCATGCGACAGCGCCTTTTTCACTACAAACTTTATACTGCAAACTATATTCTATTTATCGATAACTTCCTTGACGATGCTGATGGCTTCTTTCAATTCATCCCAGGGGATGTTGAGCGGCGGCAGGAGGCGCAGGAGGCCGTTGGCCGTGAGGACGAGGACGCCGTGGTCGACGCAGCCTTCTACGACGTCCATGAGGGCTTTATTCTTGAGTGTGACGCCGATCATGAGCCCCATGCCGGATACGTGGTCGACGTGTTCGCACTGTTCCAGTTCTTCTTTGATGTATTTCCCTTTTTCCCGGACTTCTTCCATGAGGGCGTCGTCGAGGCGGTCGATGATGGAAATGCCGCCGGCCGTACAAATCGGGTTGCCGCCGAAGGTCGAACCATGGGTATGGTTGGTCAGGGTATGCTGCGTCGAATCGGCGAACATCGTAGCCCCCAAGGGCAGGCCGCCGCCGATGGCTTTAGCCGTCGAAACAATATCGGGCTGGATGCCGTAGCCCATGTAGGAATAGAGATAGCCCGTCCGGCCGTTACCGGTCTGGACTTCGTCGACGATGATCAGGATATCGTGGGCATGCGCATATTCTGCGACCTGCTGGACGTATTCCTTGTCGAGGGGATGGACGCCGCCTTCGCCCTGGACCATTTCCATCATGATGGCACAGACGTTATTTTCTTCGCAGAGCCGCTTCATATCGGCAAAATCATCGGGTTCGGCATAGACGAAGCCGTCGACGAAGGGGCCAAAGTCTTCATGGAGCGAGTCCTGGCCGCAAGCCGTCAAGGTGGCAATGGTCCGGCCGTGGAAGCTGTTCTTCAAGGTGACGATGGTGTAGCGGCCGTCGCCGTATTTGTCGTGCGAATACTTGCGGGCCGTCTTGATGGCACATTCGTTGGCTTCGGCACCGGAGTTCGAGAAGAAGACCTTCTTCATGCCCGTCTTCTGGCAGAGTTTTTCGGCCAGGACGGTCTGGGGTTCCGTAAAGAAGACGTTGGAAATATGGCTCAATTTATGGAGCTGCGCTTCAACGGCTTTGATCCACACGTCGTCACAGACGCCGAAGATGTTGACGGCAATACCGGCGCTGAGGTCGATGTATTTCTTGCCGTCCACATCATACAAAATCGCGCCTTTGCCGTGGTCCAATACGGCACCGACCCGGTTGTATACATTGACGATATATTCTTTATCAAGGGTTTTATAATCTTCTGCCATTAGGGGATTCCTTCTTTCTTATAATATGGGAGCCTGACGGCTCCGCAGGCCGCTCAAAGAGACCGTTTTTCGTTCGTAGTTCATCGTTCATCGCGATGGCTTGGTATTTTTAACTCCCATACGATGAATGAGGAACGACCTACGACCAACGAAAAAAATTTATTTTCATGTGCTAGTCGCATTTATTTGCCGATTGAATAGTGCCCTACGAACATGGTGCCCAGGCCTTCTTCGGTGAGCATTTCGATGAGGATGGCATGGGGAACCGTGCCGTTGATGATGAACACGCGCTTGACGCCGGCCTTGATGGCATCGGTGCAGCACTGGACTTTGGGAATCATGCCGCCGGCGATGATGCCGTCGTTTTCCAGCTGCCGCGCCTGGTCGAGGGTGATTTCCGTGAGCAATGAATCGGGATCGTCCTTATCTTTGAGGACGCCGTCGATATTGGTCATGGACAGCATACATTCTGCATTGAGGGCGCCGGCAATCTTGGCCGCTGCCGTGTCGGCGTTGATGTTATAAGCCTGGCCGTTGGTGTCGGTCCCGATGGTCGAAATGACCGGGATATAGCCTTTATCCAGGTTATCTTTGATGATGGAAACGTCGACGTCGGTAATGCGGCCGACGTAGCCCAGTTCATCGCTCTGTTTCTGGACTTTGATCATCTGGTCATCGATGCCGCAGAGGCCGATGGCTTTGCCGCCGATGGTCCCGATGAGGTTGACCAGGTCTTTGTTGACCTGACCGGCCAGGACCATCTGGACGACTTTCATCGTTTCTGCGTCGGTGACGCGCAGGCCGTTGAGGAATTTCGATTCCATGCCTAATTTATTGAGCGTCTCTTTGATGTGCGGGCCGCCGCCGTGGACGAGGACGACCTTGACGCCGATGAGGTTCAAGAGGACGATATCGCCCATGACCGATTTCCTCAGGTCTTCGTTGATCATGGCATTGCCGCCGTATTTGACGACGACGATTTTGTTGCTGTATTTCTTGATGTACGGCAGGGCGTTCATCAAAATCTGCGCCTTCTGGGCATTGGTTACGGATTTGACATCTTCCGAGACGAGTTCGATTCGTTTAAACATTACAATAGATTCCCCCATTAACTGCAGGCCTTCAAGGAATTTTGAAAGCCTAATTTTTTCAATAACTGTTCCAGTCCATCAGCCAATGTCTCCTGGCTGCACGGGCTGCTGCCGGCCATGCCGTTGGCCATGACGATGAACGTAAAGTTTTCCGTGTCGATGGCCGCCTTGGCCTGAGCCAGGGCGCCTTCGATGACAGCACTGCCGGCCTGGGCATTGGTCATGATGACACATAAGCCGTCGCTGTCGGCCGTGCCGTCGGCGGCGACACCGCTCAGGGAACAGCCGGGCGTCCCACTGGACAAGGCTACCTGATAGGCCGTGACATCGCCGGCATTATCCAGGACCGCTTCCAGCGGCTGGCTGTCGGTCCCCAATCCTGCCGTCAGCGTCTTGAGGCTGTGGATGAGCAGGGACGGGCGGAAATACTGGCCTTTGGCCCCGCTGGCGACCAATGCGATATCGTCTGGCGCTTCATCCATGCATTTCCCGGCGGCCTGGCAGACTTCCTGAGAAATCTCATGGCCCCGCGGCCCATCGGGAAGGGCCGTACCGTTGTGCAGGAGCAGCACCTTACCGGACTGAGTCATCAGGCCCTGGCTCGTGGCGGTAACGATGGAGCAGTCGCGTCGGCTTACGATCATGGCGACATCCAATTTCACACGGCTGCTGCATAATCCACTGTACGTACCGGCAGCCTGAAATCCTTGCGGTACGCTGAGGCTATCATAAACCTGACTCATACTGACTCCACCTTTCATCTGATTCATCTAATACTTTAAATTCAGCCCCGTCGTGGGATCAATGCCCATCATGAGGTTCATATTCTGGATAGCCGCACCGGAAGCGCCTTTGCCGAGGTTGTCGAACAAGGACGTAACCATGATGCGCTGGTCATTGCCGGTGACCAGGATTTCCATATCGTCGTAGCCGCTCATATCATTGGCTGCGATGAAGCCGCCCTTGTCTTCGCCAAAAGGAAGGACGTGGACGAAGGGGCAGCCGTCGTAATGGCTGGCCAAAACCTGCCAGACGTCGTGAGCCGTCACCTTTTTCGCCAGCAAGTGGCTGAAGAAAGGAATCATGACTTCCATGCCGCTGTAGTAGTCGTCGACGATAGGCGTAAAGACCGGTTCCTGCGTCAAATGGCAGATAGTGACGATTTCCGGCAGGTGCTTGTGCTGCTGTACCAGGCCGTACTGGCGCGGTGCATATAAATCCTGCCCTTTGTCGCCTTCGTACTGGGCGATCATCTTCTTGCCGCCGCCGCTGTACCCGGTCAGGGAAAAGGCCGTCACCGGATAATCGGCCGGAACGATGCCGGCTTCTGTCAGGGGCTGTAAAATGGAAATGGCGCCGCTGGCATGGCAGCCCGGATTGCCGACGCGGTCGCTCTTGGCAATGGCTGCGGCCTGCTGGGGCGATAATTCGGGGAAACCATAGGTCCAGCCCGGTGCTACCCGCCGCCCGGTCGACGTGTCGATGAGGCGGACATCACAGCCTTCGGCCAGCGTTACGGCTTCGGCTGCGGCACCGTCAGGGAGACAAAGGAAGGCGATGTCGGCCTGTTTCATGCAGGCCCGGATGGCGTCGGGATCCTTGCGGACATCGTCGGCAATGGGAACCAATTCGATATCCTGACGGGTACTGAGCCTTTCATGAATCCGAAGGCCCGTCGTCCCTTCATGACCATCAATGAATACTTTCGTTTTCACAATTCATCACTCCTATATCACATGGGCTGTGCCCTGACTATTCTTCGAATTTTTATTCATTATAGATGCATTTTAATATTTTGTCAAGAATTATGCACGATTTTTTACATGAATATTAGTAGGGGCTCGCACGTGGCGAGCCCGCCTGCAATTGAATACATCTCCTTTATATGAATAAAGGGACTACATGTAAACCCATCTGGCAAGTAGTGTTCATCCCCCCTAGTTCAGAAGCGGGCGCCCCGCGTGGCGCCCCTACAAATCGCACTCAGGCGATGATTTATGTTCGACATGCATATATTACAACGGCCGTAGACCGCAAACATCAATAAAGGTAAGCGATGCGCCCTCCCTATCGGCATCGAGGCGGACTTTGACGCCGTAAGGCACGAAGGCCTTGTCCTTGGTATGGCCGACGGGCAGTCCTTTGATGGCGGGTTTTCCAGCCAGATGGGCATAATAATCCAGGACCTGGTCCGTCGTGAAGTCGCCCGGGTCGTTGGGGCAGTCGGTGAAATCGCCATAGGCGATGGCGGCGACGCGGGACAAAAGGCCGCTCTGCCAGAGCTGGTTCAGCATGCGGTCAATGCGGTAAGCATCTTCGCCAGTATCCTCCAGGACCAGGATGCAGCCCATCCCATCGAGGGCATAAGGCGTGCCGACAAGGGATGTGAGGACCGTCAGATTGCCGCCGACGATTGGCCCTTCCGCCTGTCCCGGAACGACGGTCGTCAGCTTCCGCCCGGCCGGCAGGGCCAGTGGGCCTTGCCATGCATCTGCCGTAAGGCCCTGGAAGAACTGGCCTGCCGTATAGGCATCGGAGCCGCCGAGGGTGACCATGAGCGGTCCATTGGCTGTGATTAAGCGGCATTTTTCCCAGAGGGCAATCTGCAAGGCCGTCACATCACTGAAGCCGACGACCAGTTTGGGATGAGACACGATATAGTCATAATCCAGCTTATCGAGGATGCGCGCCGAGCCGTAGCCGCCATTGAGGCAAATAATGGCCTTGACATCATCGTCGTGGAACAAGGCATTGATATCGCGGGCCCGGTCCGCATCAGTCCCGGAAAAGAAACCATAATTCCCAGTGACCGTCGGCGTCATCTTGACGCGATAACCGGCCCGTTCCAACCGGGCTACGGCCGCAGAAATATCCTGGCCTTCATCGTGCGTGGCCGGCGCTGCGATGCCGATGCAGTCACCGCGGTGCAGTGCCGGTCCCCGAAGGGCCGTTCCCGCCGTTACTCCCCCTTGTAGTAACGCTCCATGCCCTTGGCATAGCCATAGTCGTCATTCAGATATTGGCCCGTCTTCTGCTTATAACAGAGATTGACGGCGACGAAATCGGCAATCTGATTGTGCTTGATTTCCTTCTTGCGCATGGGGATTTCCTGCCAGCTATGGGTCGAATCATTATACAGCCAGGCCTGGCCATGAGCCACCTTATAAGTCAGGGTGTACGTCCCTTCAATATTCCCCGAATCCTCTGGCGACCGGAAGAGATTGACCTTAAAAATCCAGCCCTGACCGTCATCCTTCACGGTTTCCAGCGAACTCAAATCGACGTACATTTCATAACCCATGCCAAAATTAATCGGCCTGTAATGACTATTCGCAGCCAAAGGACTGTTGAAAAAAGCCTGACCGCTGCCAAAACCTCCGAGGGCCACCGCGGCCCCTAATGATAGAATCATTAACCCACGTTTCATATTCATACCAAAAACCTCCCTTCAAAGTATGCCTTTATTATACGACAAAAAAGGGCTTGTCGCACGTGCGACAAGCCCTTTTAGTGGCTCGTGGTTAGCGGCTAGTAGCTAGCGGATGGCTTTAAATTTAAAGCTTCTCTCTGCAAACTACAAACTCTGAGCTGTAAACTATAAAGTTATTCCATATCGTAATCCTGCAAGGCAGCGACGTGGTGGTAGCCTTCGTTTTTGCCTTTGTTGGCAAAGACGCGGAGGACTTCACGGGCTGTATCGAGGGAGGTCAGGCAGGGAACGGCGAGTTCTACGGCCATGCGGCGGAGGTTGAAGCCGTCGCGTTCCGGGTGTTTGCCATAGGTCAGGGTGTTGAGGACCAAGTCGATCTTGCCGTTGCGGATCAGGGTGGCGATATTCTGGCCGCCTTCGTGGATCTTGCGGACGATGTCGACGGGCATGCCGTGGTCGTTGAAGTATTTGCCTGTCCCTTCGGTGGCGATGATGTGATAGCCCAATTCCTTGAAGCCTTCAGCCAGCTGGAGGGCTTCGGCTTTATCGCGGTCGGCGACGGTGACGAGGATCGTACCGCCAGCGGGGATCTTCATCTTAGCGCCATTGACGGCTTTGTACAGGGCTTCGGAGTAAGAATGGCCGATACCCATGACTTCGCCAGTCGATTTCATTTCCGGCCCGAGGGCGATTTCAGCCAGGCCGATCTTGCTGAACGAGAAGACCGGAGCCTTGGCGGCGACGTGTTTCTTGGCCGGCATGAGGCCGCTGTGATAGCCCATGTCCTTCAAGGTTTCGCCGAGGGCGATGCGGGTTGCGATTTCGACAATCGGGAAATGGGTGACCTTGCTCAGGAAGGGAACGGTACGGCTCGAACGCGGGTTGACTTCGATGATGTACAACTTGCCGCGGGAAACGACGAACTGGATGTTGACCGAACCTTTTACCTGGAGTTCCAGGGAAATGCGCGTCGTGTAGTCGACGATCTGGTTGATCATATCCTGGTCCAGATGCTGCGGCGGATAGACGGCGATGGAGTCACCGGAATGGACGCCGGCCCGTTCGACCTGTTCCATGATGCCCGGGATGTAGACGTCAGTACCATCGGCAACGGCGTCGACTTCGACTTCACGGCCGACCATGTATTCGTCGATGAGGATCGGGTGGTCCGGCGAAGCGATGACGGCTTCACGGAGATAGCGTTCCAATTCTTTTTCGTTATAGACGATTTCCATAGCCCGGCCGCCGAGGACGTAAGACGGGCGGACGATGAGCGGGAATTCCAATTCCTTGGAAACCTTCATGGCTTCTTTATCGCTGGTAGCGATGCGGCCGTCCGGACGGGGAATATTCAATTTGGCCAGGACTTCGTCGAAACGTTCGCGGTCTTCGGCGCGGTCCATGCCGTCAACAGATGTACCGAGAACGGTAACGCCCCGTTTGGCCAGGGGAGCTGCCAGGTTGATAGCCGTCTGGCCGCCGAACTGGCAGATGACGCCGACCGGTTTTTCCTTGTCGACGACAGCCATGACGTCTTCGACGGTAAGCGGTTCAAAGTACAGGCTGTCCGACGTATCGAAGTCGGTGCTGACCGTTTCCGGGTTGTTGTTGACGATGATGCTGTTCATGCCGGCTTTGCGCAGGGCCCAGGCCGAATGGACCGAGCAGTAGTCGAATTCGATACCCTGACCGATGCGGATCGGGCCGGAACCGAGGACGATGACGCTCTTCTTGCCCAGAGGCTTGACTTCGTCTTCGTCGGCATAGCACGAATAGTAATACGGCGTAGCGGCTTCAAATTCGGCAGCGCACGTATCGACCATCTTGAAGGTCGGCGTAATGCCGTGGTCGAGGCGGAACTGGCGGACTTCGTCTTCCGTCTTGTTGGTGAAGCCGGCGATGACGGCATCCGGCATGCTATAGCGTTTAGCCAGGCGGATGTTATCGACCGTCAGGTTGTTGCGCTTCAAGTCGAATTCCAAGTCGATGATGTTCTTGATCTTATGGAGGAACCACAGGTCATAGCCCGTGATGTAATGAATCTTTTCTTCGCTGATGCCGAGGCGCAGGGCCTGAGCGACGACGAAGAGCCGTTCATCATCCTGTTTCTGCAGGAGTTCGACGATGTCGATGAGGGACTTGCTTTCGAGCTTCTTCATGGAAATATAGTTGACGCCGATTTCCAGGGAGCGGACGGCTTTGAGCAGGGCCCCTTCAAAGCAGCGGTCGAGGGCCATGACTTCGCCCGTAGCCTTCATCTGCGTGCCCAGGGTCTTGTCGGCGAGGGCGAATTTTTCAAAAGGCCAGCGCGGGAATTTGACGACGCAATAGTCGAGGGTCGGTTCGAAGCAGGCCGTCGTCTTGCCCGTAACGGCATTGGTGATCTGGTCCAGGGTCAGGCCCGTAGCGACTTTGGCGGCAACTTTGGCGATAGGATAGCCCGTCGCTTTGGAAGCCAGGGCCGACGAACGGCTGACACGAGGATTGACTTCGATGACGTAATACTGGTTGCTGTTCGGGTCCAGGGCGTACTGGACGTTGCAGCCGCCTTCGATCTTCAAGCGGCGGATGATGGCCAGCGATGCCGTACGCAGCATCTGGTACTGCAAGTCGTTCAGGGTCTGGCTCGGTGCGACGACGATGGAGTCGCCCGTATGGATGCCGACGGGGTCGATGTTTTCCATGTTGCAGACGATGATGCAGTTGTCGGCCTTATCGCGCATGACTTCGTATTCGATTTCCTTCCAGCCGGCAACGGAACGTTCGACGAGGATCTGGTTGATCGGGCTGAGTTTGATGCCGCGCGTGGCGATCATGAACAATTCGTCTTCGTCGTGGGCGATGCCGCCGCCGGTACCGCCGAGGGTAAAGGCCGGACGGACGATGATCGGATAGCCGATCTTGTCGGCGAATTCGATGGCCGACGGGACGTCTTCAAAGATATCACTTTCCGGAACAGGCTGGTTGATATCTTTCATGGCTTTCTTGAAGAGTTCCCGGTCTTCGGCTTCTTCGATAGCCGACAGATGCGTCCCGAGGAGCTGGACGTTATATTTTTCCAGGACACCGGCGTTAGCCAGTTCGACAGCCATGTTCAGGCCGACCTGGCCGCCAAGGGTAGCCAGCAGGCCGTCAGGCCGTTCTTTTTCAATGACTTCCGTCACGTAGTCGAGGGAAATCGGTTCGACATAGACGCGGTCGGCAATGTCTTCGTCGGTCATGATCGTCGCCGGGTTGCTGTTGATGAGGACGACTTCCAGTCCTTCTTCCTTCAAGGCACGGCAGGCCTGGGTGCCGGCATAGTCGAATTCAGCGGCCTGACCGATGATAATAGGGCCCGAACCGATAACGAGTACTTTCTTCAATCCTTCTATCATGTTAGTTTTCCTCCATTATCTTGACGAATTGTGTAAACAGATACAAATTATCAGTCGGTCCCGGCGAAGCTTCCGGATGGTACTGGACGCACATGATCTTCTTGGACGGGACTTCAAAACCTTCGAGGGTGTTGTCGTGGAGGTTGCGATGGGTGATGACGACGTCATCGGGCAGAGAGGCTTCGTCGATGACATAGCCGTGGTTCTGGGACGTGATGTAGACGCGGCCCGTGCGGATATCCTTGACCGGATGGTTGGCACCACGGTGGCCGAAGGTCAGCTTGCGGCTCTTGCCGCCCAGAGCCAGGCCGAGCATCTGAAGACCCAGGCAGATGCCGAAAATCGGTTTCTTGCCGATCATCTTCTTGACTTCTTCGACGATGTACGGGACGTCTTTCGGGTCGCCAGGGCCGTTGCTCAGGAAGATACCGTCCGGATTGACGGCCAGGACTTCTTCAGCCTTGGTTTCAGCCGGGAAAATGGTCAGGCGGCAGTCGCTGTTGACCAGTTCGCGCAGGATGTTGGCTTTGGCGCCGTAATCCATGACGGCGACGTGGAAACGGCCATCGCCCATGTGCTTGATTTCACGCGTCGTAACGCGGCGGACGAGCTGCGTTTCCAGCGGCGTATCGAAGAGTTCCTTGATAGCGCTTTCTTCCATCGTTTCCGGCACGATGACGCCTTTCATGACGCCCTGGCTGCGGATGGCCCGCGTAATGGCACGCGTATCGACGCCGTAGAGGCAGGGGATGTGGTGTGTCATAATAAAGGTAGACAGCTTGCCTTCGTTCTGCCAGTTGCTCGGTTCTTCACAGAGCTCGCTGACGATGAAGCCGGCAGCATAGGGACGGTCGGCCTGTTCGATTTCGTGGAACAAACCGTAGTTACCGATGAGCGGGTAGGTCATGGTAATGATCTGACCGGCATAGGACGGATCGGTGAACGTTTCCTGATAGCCTGTCATGCCCGTATTGAAGACAACTTCGCCGACAGCCGGTTCATCCATCAGCATGTTGCCATAAAACTTCTGTCCGTTCTCTAATATGAGGACACCTTTCATTATAAAACCTCCCCGTTTTTCATTACAATTTCACCATTGACGATGGTAGCTGCGGCCTTGCCTTTGAAAATCATTTCATCGAAAGGCGACGCTTTTCCCTTGGAATAGAATTTCGAGGAATCTACCGTCCATTCTTTATCGAGATCGAGTACGGTCAAATCGGCATCCTTGCCCGGTGCAATGACGCCGGCGTCGAGGCCGAGGATCTTGGCCTGTGCCGTCGACATGGCATTGACCAGGGTCATGAGATCGATATGACCCGTATGATACATATAAGTCAGCATGGCGCCGACGCTCGTTTCCAAGCCGACGAAGCCGCTGGGAGCCAGGTTGAATTCCTGGTCCTTTTCTTCCCATTCATGCGGTGCGTGGTCGGTGACGACGGCATCGATGGTGCCATCCTGCAGGCCGGCGACGCAGGCTGCGCGGTGTTCTTCCGAGCGGATCGGCGGGTTGACTTTATACCGTGTTTCAAAAGTGCGCAGGGCTTCATCGGTCAGGATGAGGTGCTGCGGCGTGACTTCTGCCGTAACCTGGACGCCGCGCTTCTTGGCCTGGCGGACCAGTTCGACAGCGTTCTTGGTGCTGATGTGAGCGATGTGGACCGGCGTGTGTGTCGCTTCGGCCAGGAAAATATCGCGTGCGACGGCAATGTCTTCGGCGACAGCCGGACGGCCTTTGATGCCCAGTTCATTGGAAACGACGCCTTCATGCATGTTGCCGCCTTCGACGAGGCTCTGTTCTTCGCAGTGGTCGATGATGACCTTGTGGAACATGCTGGCATATTCCATGGCTTTGCGCATGAAATCGCAGTTTTCAACGTAACGGCCGTCATCGGAGAAAGCGGCGACGCCTTCTTTGGCCATGGCGCCCATAGCGGCCAGTTCCTGGCCCTGGAGGCCTTTGGAGATGGCGCCGATGATTTCGACTTTGACTTTGGCTTCCCGTTCGATTTTATACTTCATGCCGTCGACGATGATTGCCGAATCGATGACCGGCTTGGTATTCGGCATGGTCGCAACGCGGGTGATGCCGCCGGCAGCAGCTGCCTTCGTCCCCGTTTCAATCGTTTCCTTGCCGGACTGGCCGGGCTGGCGGAGATGGACGTGCATATCGATGAAGCCCGGTGCTACGACGAGGCCCGATGCGTCGAAGATTTCGGCGCCGTCAGCGCTCAGATTGGCTCCGACTTCCTTAATTTTACCATTTTCAATGAGAATGTCACAAATTTCATCCTGCTGCATGGCCGGATTTACGACTCTGCCGCCTTTAACGAGTAGTGTCAACGTCATCGCCTCCCATAATTGTCAGATATAATACGGCCATACGGACGGATACGCCGTTCTTGACCTGTTCCTGAATCGAAGAAAATTCACTGTAACATGTATCCGGTTCGATTTCGATGCCCCGGTTCATGGGACCCGGATGAAGGACGAGGACGTCGTCTTTAGCCCACTTGAGGCGGTCGCGGTTGATACCGAAGAGCGAATTGTATTCACCAGCGCTGGGGAAGAAGCCAATGCCCTGGCGTTCTTTCTGGATGCGCAGGACGTTGATGACGTCTGCATCCTGGATGGCTTCCTTCAAGTCGTAGTGGACTTTGACGCCCATGGCTTCCAATTCCGGCTGGAGCAGTGTCCGCGGGCCGACGAGGTGGACGTCAGCACCCATGGTCTTGAGGCCGTAGATGTTGGAGCGGGCGACGCGGCCGTGGTCGATATCACCGACGATGACGACCTTCAAGCCGTCGATATGGCCTTTGACTTCCTGAATGGTGAACATGTCGAGGAGGCCCTGCGTCGGATGTTCGTGGGCGCCATCACCGGCGTTGATGATGATCGGGTCGACGCAGCGGTCGGCAAACCAAGGCGAACCTTCCTGTTTCTGGCGCATGACGATGGCATCGACACCCATGGCCGTTACCGTCAGCAGGGTATCGCGGAAACTTTCGCCTTTCTGGATGGAGCTTCCCCGCGGCGTGAAGTTGATGACATCGGCGCCGAGATACTTGGCAGCCATTTCGAAGGAGCCGCGCGTACGCGTGCTCGGTTCCCAGAACATGTTGACCACCGATTTCCCTTTGAGCAGGGATAACTTCTTATTCCCGCTGTTGACGACGGCTTTCATCTTCTTAGCTACCTGCAGTATCAACTCAATTTCTTCTTTCGGTACTCCCTGGAGCCCCAACAGGCTTTTTCCCTGTATACTAACCATCGAATCCTCCTTGTAAAAAAAGACCTCTGCCGCAGGGCAAAGGTCATATTATAAGCATGGCAAAATATGTCCCTTTTTAGCCTCTCCGGACTATATTAAAGGTACAATCTGAAAGTATTAGAATCGCACAGCCTCACGGGACTGCCACATATTCTTCTATATATTGTATCGGCCAGGGCCTATAAAGTCAAGCGTTTTTTCACGACTTCAATCCGTCGAGGCCGGCGTAATGGTCACGGCCTGGGGCGTAATGGTGACGCTGTTGTAAAAGGCTTCAAAGAGCTGGGCCGGGACGTACATCGTACCGTTGACATTGACCGGGCCGGCACCGTACTGGAAGATGTGGTTCAAGTTGACCTTCTTGATCGTCCCGATCCGTTCGTACCAGTCTTCACCGGGTTTGACGATGATATAGGCGATATTCATCTCGACGCGGACGCTCTGGTCGTCAGGATCCCAGGTCACGGTATAACCGAGCTGTTCCGCCACTTTACGCAGAGGAATCATGACCACGTTATTTTCCTGTAATACGGCTCCATCAGCCGGGTCCATGACCTTGCCGGCAACGGTCAGCTGGCACTGCTGCACAGCCGTCAGTCCCGGAATCGACGTATACGGCCCCATAACCGGCCCTTCATCATAGGCCCAGGCCGGCCCGCAAGCCAAAGCCGCCACGACCATTGCTAAGATAATACTCTTCTTCATAAGGGATCCCCCCTTTATCCAAAATAAAAAACGAATGGTAAATAAGGATATATATAATATATTCGACAAAACCCGCCGTTTTCCTGCTAATATTTAAAAGAACGCAGGTCGCAGTCCGCCACTGTAGGGGCCGTCCTAAGCCTTTTTGGCCCGTCAGGTGCCGACCAGCGAGAGGCGCAAGACGGTTGCCAAAACGGACAGCTGTAGCTAGGCGGCCCGCCTGAATCCTGGGAATAACGCTGACTGAGAGGTTGCTCGCTGTTTTCCGAAAATAAAAAAACAACCTCTCAGAAAATAAAAAGCAACCTCTCAGACCACCTTCGGCGGCCAGCTCCCCTATAAAGGGAGCCTTGTAAAAAAAGCGCTGCCATAAAAGACAGCGCTTTTTTGCAAAACTAAAAATCAAAGAATCCCGTCTGGTCGGCCATGGGCACGACGGGGAATCCCGTCGGCACTGGCTGGATGATCATGAACACCAGAGCTGCCAGGACGGCAATGCCCAGGGTGAGGTACGAGAAGCTTCCCTTTTCTTTATGTTCATACAAGCCGAACAGGCGGATGCCGACGGCCGAGCCGATAGTAGCGAACAGGGCGCCCAGCGAGAAATACTGGTACATGGCATACGACGCCAGCAGGCCGATGATCATGGCCCCGTTGATGACGATGGGATAGCACTTGGACAACACCGATTCGGGATTGCGGCGCATCGCCGTAAGCCAATCGGTCCCGTCGATGCCGCTCAGGCCGGTGAGGAACGTCGATGCGTAGAGCATCTTATCCCACCAGGCCGTCCCCTTGCGGCGGTCTCCCGTCCGCCACATGACGAAGGCGTAAATCAAGATGGTCACGCCGCCGACGATGTAGTAGTAATTTTCCGGGATGAACTGAACGATAGCCGCACCGATAGTCACCAGGATAACGGCGATGACGACCATCTGGCCGATTTTCCCTTTCGTCGGACGCGACTTGGCATCCATTTCCTTATAAATCTTGGCAAAGATTTCCATGAGGAAGGTAAAGACGAAAAAGACGATGCCAATGAAGGGATTGAGCGCAGCCAGGGCGATGGTGATCAAAATCGGGATGGCCAGGCGCACGCCGGGGAAAAAGGTGAAACTCTTGATCTTCATGACGTGGAGCTGAGAGTACACCGTAAAATACGTAAAGACATTAAACATCAACATAGCGGCAATACATTCGACAGGCTTGGCCCCCATATACAAGAACATGAGGAGGACGCACATGCTCATATTGATACCCGTAAAACGGGCGAACACCGTCCCCAGCAGGCCAGCCACGAAGAAAGGAGCTATGGCCGATAACATTTCCATGAACAAAACATCTCCTGACCCAGATTATTTCAGATGGTGGCTGCCCCGTTCGGTCATGGGGATGCCCTGTTTGCAGAGCGGGCATTCTTCCGGTTTGTACGTCGGGACGGTCAAATGCAGGAGAGCCTGGACTTTATCTTTCGGTACGCCGAATTCAGCTTTACCGCCGCTGCGGTCGACGAGGAGGCCGACACCGACGATGACGCCGCCGGCTTTCTTGACGACATTGACGACTTCCTGGACGGAACCGCCAGTCGTGACGATATCTTCGACGATGAGGACGCGTTCACCCGGTTCGATATGGAAACCGCGGCGCAGTGTCATGACGCCCTTTTCACGTTCCGTGAAGATAGCCCGCGTACCAAGTGCCTTGCCAACTTCATGAGCCAGCAGGATGCCGCCGGTCATAGGGCCCATGACGGTCTGGACGTTCTGGTCCTTGAAACGTTCTGCCAATTCCTTGCAGAGCTTTTCCGTATATTCCGGATGCTGGAGGACGTTGAACTTTTCAACGTACAGCGGGCTGTGCAGGCCCGACGTCAAGAGGAAATGGCCTTCGAGGACGGCCTTGGTGTCTACTAACAACTGTCTTACTTCTGCTTCTGTCATCATAATTGATTATACCCCCTGAATTTCTGCTAAAATCTTTTGGGCTGCTTCCTTAGGATCGGCGGCCTTGGTAATCGGACGGCCGATGACTAAATGAGACGCCCCGTCGCGCAAAGCCTGAGACGGCGTCGTGAACCGCTTCTGGTCATTGGCTACGGCAAACGTCGGACGGATGCCCGGCGTGACGATGAGGAAATCGGGACCATTCATTTCCCGGATTTCTTTAGCTTCATACGGCGAAGAGACGGTGCCGTCGATACCGGCTTCCTTGGCCAGTTTCGCCAGATTCTTGACCGATTCGGCAATGCTGTACTTGCCGCCGATTTCCTTCCAGGCGTCTTCGTCGATACTGGTCAGTACCGTTACAGCCAGCAGGCGCGGCCGTTCGATATTCAGTTTGGCCGCTTCATCGCGGACAGCTTCTGCAGCCGCTTCCATCATAGCCCGGCCGCCTGTGCCGTGCAGCGTCATGAGGTCGGCACCGAGACGGGTCAGGGCGCGGATGCTCTGGGCCACCGTATTGGGAATATCGTGGACCTTCAGATCGAGGAAAACATGTTTCCCCTGGTCCTTCAAATACCGTACTGCATCGGGACCGGCACTGTAAAAGAGTTCCATCCCGACTTTATAAAAAGAAACACTATCGCCAAGGGTTTCAACGAGCTTCTTCATATCATCCAATGAATGGACGTCCAAAGCCGTAATAATGCGATCATCTGCCATAGGCTACCCCTCCTGTATATAAATGTATATAGGCATATCTAATTTATTGTGTCATGTTTTGGGAAGCCTGTCAAGGCAAAAAACGCCTTACTCCATCCATTGGCTGCGGTACCAGTCATAGGTCCGGCGGATTCCTTCTTCCAAATCCATTGCCGGCACAAAACCTAAATCCCTTTTCAAGGTCTCATTACTGAGGACCGACCGCAGGATATCGCCCGTCCTGGGTGCCGTATACTGGACGGGGACCGTATAGCCGACGGCTTTTTCAAAACTGCAGATCAAATCGTTGATGCTCGTTTCCTGTCCGGTCGACACGTTCATCGTGTGACAGCCTTTGAGCGGCAGCGCCCGGATGATGGCCTGGGCGATATCGCCGGCATAGACGAAATCGCGGGTCTGATTGCCGTCGCCGAAGACCGTAATCCCCTGACGCTGGGACAAAAGCTTGCAGAAAATACTGACGACGCCGCCTTCGCCCTTTTCGCCCTGCCGTTCGCCATAGACATTGGCAAAGCGGAAGACCGTCGCATCCATGCCATATAATTCGTGATAGACCCGCAGGTAATGTTCCGTCGTCATCTTAGTGATACCATAAGGGGACGTCGGCACGAGCCGTTCCGTTTCCTTCAGGGGGATATGGAGGTTGTCGCCGTAGACAGCGGCACTGGACGAAAAAAGGATGTGCCTTGTGCCATGGATCCGGCAGGCTTCCAGCACGTGGAGGACGCCTTCCAGATTAATCCGGCAATCGAGGACAGGCTGTTCCACTGAAGTCGGGACCATCGTCTGGGCCGCCAAATGGATGACGGCATCAAAGTGATGGTCGGCAAAAAGGGCGTCTACGGCCGCTTCATCGCAGACGTCGCCTTCTACCAGTTCCATCCCAGCCGGTACATGTTCTTTGGATCCGCTGGACAAATTGTCAAACACGACGACGTCCATATCGCGCCGTCCCTGGAGCTGTGCCAAAATGTGTGACCCAATGAACCCGGCTCCGCCAGTAATCAATACTTTCATGATATAAGTCCCCTATCAAGGATATAGTAATCTTTCATCAATTCAATTACACTACATATTTTTATATATTGTACCAGTAAACGAGGGCTGAGGCAATGTTCCTGTGCCGCGGACTAATCGTCGGATTTCATCCAATTTCCCTTCACTATCGACGTTCTGTGAATGGAAATCGAGGAGCCTATCGAGATAGCCCTGTTCCCGCGCCAGCTGCCGGCTCTTGGGATAGACTAAATCAAAATAGAGGCAGAGGGCGCCGACATAAAAATCCATGAAAGTCTTCTTATCCTGCGTCCGCACCAATTTCCCCTGGCGGGCCTGAGCCATGACGACATCGGAAATAGGCTGGTTTTCAAAGTCAGACCAGTCGACGTTCCAGATATTCTTCTTTTGGCGCATATACATGACATAAACCCGGAAAATATCGATTTTGTCGGCATCGCGGATGAGCTGGCAAAAGAGTTGCTGCCGCGGCGTCAAATCCCGGCGAAGCTGATAGACATTATGCTGGTCAATAGCCATACAAATCACATCATCCTGGCTCATATCGTCCAGAAAATCGCGGATATGGCCGTCAGCAAACAAGTAATGCGCCCCGTATTTGGCATGATCCATGGACCGATAATCGACGAACGTATGATACTCCCGCAGCTGCTCAAAGCGGCCGATATCGTGGAGGACGCCGATGAGCCAGGCCAAATCCACATCAGCCTGAGACAAATCCAGACTCAGAGCAATCTGTTCACACAACCCGCTCACCCGCAAAGAATGAGCATACTTCAGCCGGACGCCTTCTTCCTTTTGGTCAAAGCCCTGGACGTACCGCGTAAATTGTGATACCACAAAATCCCGATCCATACGACGCACCGAACCACCTTTCTTATGTATCCTTAATATAATTCAATTATAACGTTAATTATATCATATACGAGCAGACTTGATAATAACGCAGGCCGCAGTTCGCAGACCGCAGGCCGGAACTCATCGCCATCGGCGATGTCGTTCGTCGTAGGCCGTTCATCGTTCATCGACGCCGAATCAGATGCGGCGGCCCGCCGCGAATCCTGTGTACAGCCGGAATTTATGACAGACGGTGCCGGATCATAACATAATCTTGAGTTTATCGCAGCGATGCCGTATCTGAATCTGATTTTTACGAAACCCGAAAATAATAAACTCCTCTTTTTTCTTTCCTGACAATACCACAATCAATTGCTTTTTTAAGCAGTCGGGATGCAGCATTTTCGCTTATTTCAAATTGAGTTGCTACAATTTGTCTATTAAATGGATATTTATCTTCATAAATTATCAACAACTTTATGAATTTATCTACTGTACCTGTTCGAAATTTATTTCTACATTTTTGCCGTATACTAGTCATTAACACTTCGAGATGAACGTTTTCTACAGTAAGTTGCGTTTCTTCCGTAGCATCCTTGATTTTTGATGCTATCCCTCTATTCGGTAAAGAAACAAGAAAAAAATACTCATTGGAATAAAAAATTGGCTTATTCTTATAATAAGTATATGAATTTATAATCCGGCGTATCCCGCTGCCTCGACGATCCATATAATGCAATCTTCCAAAAATATCTGAAATAATCTCGTTCCTTCTCATGGACGGTACCATTCTTAAATCCAAATCTTGAATACGACTTCCATTCATCATACCGCCAGGCGAAGATATTTCCATACGGTCATCATACATATCAACATGTACTTCAGCACCCATATTTTGATAATCTCTATGAATCAAGGCATTCACTAAAACTTCGCGAACTGTTCTAAAAGGATAATCGCTTTTCTCCTCTCGACGCATGCCCTGAACCGTCCATGGATTTTTTGAATTATTTCGTATAAACGCTTCTGCATTATTCAGAAGCATAATCAAACTAGTCCCAAAAAACTCTTGATCATCTAATGCATCTCCATCAATTTCTCCTTTTTCTTTACCTTTCCAATGTGTACAGACAACACGTGAATGCCGTAAAACACCTTGATCACAAAGCAATAACCCCGCATTTGTAACTTCCCCGTTTGGAGTTATCAATCCCAAGGAAAGTGCCTCCTGCGAAAAATTAAAACTTTCACCAGTTTCCTGTTTAAAAGTCGCTCCTAACAAAGTAAAGCTAATATCATCTATTTTATAAGGAGTTGGCAATGCATCATACGTTTGATTCATACCTTTTAAAATAAGCGTATTAAGTTCTAAAGTAGTCGCTGGCTCAGAACGATCGCCCCTGCGAACATAACATTCCCGAGTTTGTTCATGTACATAATAATAGGGATAATGAGGCCCTGAAAAAACGGATAAATCGAGACAGGATTTCCCATCGCTAGTACTCGGAAAAGGCTCTATCGTATAATTTACCATTGGACTAATTCGAACTGATATTAATTCTGAAATTTTGCTAGCTACCTTCTGCACATCATCCAACCCAATTGCTTCATGTGTCTTATCCGTAACACCAAATAAAATATGTCCGCCTTTCGTATTCGCAAATGCAGAAACTGTGGTCCTATGTCAAGTTTGAGTACAAATTAAATTGAGGTTTCTATCAATCAGTT
>ERZ1023901.12-NODE-12-length-88486-cov-11.345953_pt1 | contig 88486 bp, 69 predicted proteins | sample MGYA00380401_ERZ1023901 | MGnify/ENA primary metagenome ERZ1023901 (study PRJEB33179, sample SAMN07448997) | human gut metagenome | biome: Human-gut; feature: Human associated habitat; material: Faeces | host: Homo sapiens | place: India: Bhopal | collected... | reverse complement strand
GGCCGCGTAGCTCAGTTGGTTAGAGCGCCGCCCTGTCACGGCGGAGGTCACCGGTTCAAGTCCGGCCGTGGTCGCTGGAACAGCGCAAGTTGTTCATGGCTCTGTAGCTCAGTTGGTAGAGCGAACGACTGAAAATCGTTAGGTCAGCGGATCGATGCCGCTCGGAGCCACCAGATACACCCCGGAGCAATCTGGGGTTTTGTTTTTCTCGCATATCTTTTCCGATTTACCTGCGCGATTTCCGCTCGTTTTCCAGCACAAGCGCCATCCGAACCATATCGGCGAAAGACATACGCCCATTACCCCCAACGAAGAGGGATGTTCTGTCCCCTCTGTTGCTAAACTATGGTGCAGGTAGACAAGGGGTTGGCGGCTGTACTGTTCCATGATGTTGACCTCTAAACGGGTGTATCCCCGGGGTGAGGCGAGTGGAGATACTGTTAATCGGCAACACCGACTTCGTGACGAAGCAGTGGATCGAGCACGCGTTCCCCCACGACAAGGTGGTGGTGGCCCTCCGCAAAGGGACCGAATCCAGCGGCGAGGATCTCAAAATCATCGACATGCCCGACCGTGACGCCGTGTCGGAAGTGTTCTCCAACTACGAATTCGATCGAATCGTCTACTTCTCCGAAGATCTGACGCCCCGCAGCGAACGTGACGGCGACCTGGGCTACCTGCGCCGACTGCTGCACACCGTCCGCAATCGCAAGGTCCAGATGCTGATGGTGAGCGGGCCGGAATCGGAATTCACCTATCCGCAGGAAACGGACGTGCACGAGACCAGCAAAAGCCTGATGTCGCGTGCCGGCGAAGAGCTCGGCCTGTACTATGCGCGCACCTACGATCTGGAAGTGAAGATCGTGCGCTGCCCCTATCTGTACGCGCCGCAACGCAATGGCGTCACCGCATATTTCAACGGCTTGTTCGAACAGGCACAAGCGGGAGAACTGCGCTTCCATGAACGCGCCGAACAACGCACCTGCTTCCTATGCGCCGACGATCTGGCCGAACTTATCTACCGCATATTCGACGACTGGACCGCCGACAGCGAGCTGTTCCACGTTCCGAACGTGTTCGACTTCACTTACGGCGATTTGGGAACGCTGATCGCGGGATATTTTCCGGGAACGAAGGTCGTATACGGCGAGGACCGTCCGCAGGCATACCCCGCCGACGACCACGAATTGCGATTGCGGTACGGCTTTTCGCCACGATACTCGCTTCGCGAGGATTTTCCGCACGTCATCGAAGGCTGGTTGAAGCTCCGCGAGAACAAAACCGACAAGCATCCGGCATGGGATTTCCTACGCAGCCACAACAAATGGTGGACCGTGCTGGAAATCATCGGCGCGTTCCTGCTGACGGAATGGCTCCGCACTTTTACACAAGGCAACAGCCAGCTGGAAACCGTGGACCTGCGATTGCTGTTCGTGGTGATCGTCGGCACCATCTACGGGCTGCATGCCGGCGTGTTCGCAGCCGTACTGGCCTGCGCCGGCGTGGCCATGTCCTACGCGTCGCAGGGCGCGTCCTTCGCCCCGTTGTTCTACGACACATCGAACTGGCTTGCCTTCGTCATTTATTTCGTGGCCGGATCGGTATGCGGCTATGTGCAGTCGCGCAACCAGGAGAGCGTGAGGTTCGTGCGCGACGAGAACGGGTTGTTGCGCAATCGTCTGGACTTCCTGCGTGGGCTGTATCAGGATGTGCTCGACGACCGCAGACAGTTGCGCGACCAGATCATCGGCAGACGCGACAGTTTCGGCAAACTGTACGCCGTGACCCGAGAATTGGACGAAGTGCAACCGCAGAAGCTGTACCATACGGCGATCCGCATCATGCAGGAAAGCCTCGATAGCGACAGCCTCGCCATCTTCCGAGTGGACAACGGCGGACAGTTCGCCCGTCTTGTGGCGGCGAGCCCACGGTTCGACGTCGGCAGCTTCCGCTCCGTACGCGTCTCGGATTACGGTGAAATCATCACCGCGCTGGAACACAACGGCATATGGGTGAACCGAACGTTAAAGGACAAATTCCCGATGTACGCCGTCGGCGTGCGTGACCGTGGCGAACTGGCCGTGATCATCACCATGGGAGAGGCCAAACCGGACCAGATGAACCTGTACTTCCAGAATCTGTTCAGCATCATGTGCGGTCTGGTCGAATCGGCCATGATCAGGGCCTTCGAATACGAGGACGTGGCGCGCCGGTCCATGCTGGTGCCGGGAACGAACCTGCTGAAGCCAGAAGCGTTCCTGCCGAAGGTGCTGGCTGCCAACGACCTCAAACACGACCATATGGGCGACCATCTGCTGCTCAAAGTCGAATGCGAGGGAAACCTTGAGGACGTGGACTCCCTGCTGATGCAAAGCATCCGCCAGACCGATGAGGCCGGCATGCTGACGGATGACGGCGTGTATCTGCTGATGAACCAGGCGGGGGAGAAGGAACTGCCGATCATCCTCAAACGTCTGACCCGTTCCGGCTTGCACTGCTCCTACGTTCCGCAGACCCAAGAGGATGCCCTGCTTTCCGAAGCCCAATCGCATATCGCGCAAGCCGACGATGGGGGTGAAAGCTGATGGGGTCGACGACTATCGCCGCGTTGATCATCATCGCCGTGCATCTGCTGGTCTGCATGACGCTGTGTCTGCTGCACCACGTCGGAGTGCTGAAAGTCGATGGACTGCTGCTCCCGTTCATGGCGTTGATTCCCCTATGGGGGCCGTTGAGCGTGGCGCTCATGCATTCGCGTGCCGTGCTTCGTGGGGGACGACGGATTCCCGCCGGTCTGCAGGAACTGAAGGTCGAGGATCAGGAACAACGCAACATTCTTGTGGACGACCGTACGGATTACGCCAACACCGTGCCGTTGGAAGAGGCGCTGATCGTGGACAATCCACGGCAGCGTCGTAATCTGATGCTGTCCATTCTTAACGAGAATCCCGGCCAATACGCCAATCTGCTCTCCCAAGCCCGTCTGAACGAGGACGTGGAAGTCGTGCATTACGCGGCCACGGCCATGGCGCAGATCAGCGCGAAGGAAGACATCGCGTTGCAGCAACGCATGGAGGAATACGAGCGGAACCGCGATTCGGACGAGGCGCTCGACCGGTACCGTGAGGCGCTCGAACACTACTTGGAATCCTCCATGGAACAGGGGTATGCCAGAACGTTGCAGATGCGCCGATACGCCGACCTGCTCGCCGAACGGCTCAAACGGCATAACGACTACCGCACCGTATGCTCGTTGGCGAAGACGCAGATGGATCTCGGTTCGTTCGATGCCGCGTCTCGCACCATCGAAGCGGCGCTGTCCGCATGGCCGCGTCAAGGTGACGTCTGGCTGATGAAACTGCGATTGGAAGCCGCACGTCACGATGGCGAGGCGGTGCAACGCACCGTCCGGCACATCAAGGACGACCACATCTACCTTGGCGGCCGAGGCCACGACATCCTGCGATTCTGGCTCGGCGACAAGGAGGCTGGGCGCGCATGATACGTTCCGCATGGCGCATATGGAAGCGCTTCCGTTGGAAAAACCTGGTCCGCGTGTGGGCCGTATTCATGGCCATCGCCTTGGTGCTGTTGGCGCAAACCTTGGGCATCCACTACGGCGCGACGAAATTCACTTTGAAATACATGGCTCGTAACGAGGCCATTCCGGCCCAGAACGCCATCATGGGGCAGCGCGCCACGAACCTGATGCTCGTGGATAGTTCCCAGGATGGTGTGGACGAGGCCGAAGCCATGATGAAACAGGTGCTGCTCGACATGAAAGTGCCGACCGCCACCGTGGATCTGGCCAAAACCGATCCCGACGACATCCCCTCATTGAATCGGTACCGCACCGTGCTGATCGTCATGCCGGAACTTGATTCGCTGGGGGATGAGCTGGTGTCCATCATGAGATGGGTTGAAGGCGGCGGCAACATGATGCTTGCCATGACGCCTGAAAAAACAGGCTATCTGGACGCGATCGGGCCTCAAATCGGCATCGAATCCTCCGCATACGACTACGTGATGACCAAAGGCATCAAGCCTGCCAGGGGCTTTATGCTGGGTGGCGGGCACACCTACATGTTCAGTGGCCCGTTCAAATCGTCGTTGAGTCTGAACCTCAATGAGAAGGCCGCCGTCGAAGCGGTCAGTGCCAACGGCCATACGCCACTGATCTGGAGTGCCGATGTGCGTTCCGGACGAACCGTGACCTGCAATATCGGCATCTATGGCAAGGTGGTGCGCGGCTTCTATGCCTCCGCGTTCAGCCTGCTGGGTTCCGCCACGGCATACCCGGTCATCAACAGCGCCGCGTTCTATCTGGACGATTTTCCATCCCCGGTCCCCAGCGGAGACGCCACCTACATCAAACGCGACTACGGCATGAGCATCGCCGACTTCTATTCGAAGGTCTGGTGGCCGGACCTGACCAAACTTGCGGAACGCTACGGTATTCGGTTCACCGGCGTGATGATCGAGAATTACGGGGACGATACGAAAGACGCTCCCGTACGGCAGAAGGACGAATCGCATTTCAGCTATTTCGGCGGACTGCTGCTCAAACAGAACGGCGAAATCGGCTACCATGGCTACAACCATCAGCCGCTCATACTGCCGAACACCGATTATGGCGACGAATACGCGTACCATCAGTGGCCGAATCGCAAAGCTGTCGTCGCCTCGCTGCGCGAGCTGATCGCATTCCAAAAGTCCGTGCTGCCGGCGGCCACAGCGTCGGTATATGTGCCGCCGTCCAACATCCTGTCCAAGGAAGGACGGCAGACAATCGGACGAGACGTGCCCGAAATCCGCACCATCGCCAGCACCTACCTGCCAAGCGACAGCAAACTGCCTTACGTGCAGGAATTCGGTGTGGCCGATGACGGCATCGTCGAGGCGCCGCGCATCGTCTCCGGCGGCACGGTGGGAGACGATTACATGCGGCTCGCCGCAGAATCCGAACTGAACATGCATTTCGTCAGCACCCACTTCATGCATCCGGACGACATGCTCGACCCTGACCGTGGCGCGAAAGAAGGCTGGGCGGTCTACAGAAAAGGCCTTGAGAACTATCTCGACTGGCTTGAAGCGTCCGCACCGTCCATCCGCATGCAGACAGGCACGGAATGCGCGTCCGCGGTGCAACGCTTTTCTGGACTGACTGTCAAGATGAGGGAATCCGCCAATGAGTGGGAATTCGACTTGGGCAATTTCAAGGACCAGGCTTGGCTGCTGCTCCGCGCGAACCATGGCACGCCCGGCAGAATCCAAGGCGGAAGCATGATCCGGATGACGGGGAATCTGTACCTCATCAAGGCCACGGACTCCACAGTGCACGTCGAACGCAAGGCTGGAGGCGCGGCATGAGAATCTGCCTGGTATTGGAGGGTTGCTACCCGTACGTGCATGGAGGCGTGTCCACATGGATGCACAGCTACATCACCGCCATGAAGGAACACGAGTTCGTGCTGTGGGTGATCGGCGCGAAAGCCAAGGACCGTGGCAAATTCGTGTACGACCTTCCATCCAACGTGGTGGAAGTGCATGAGGTGTTCCTCGACGACGCGTTGCGTCTGAGCGGTGAACATGCGAAAGCGATCTTCACCGACGAGGAAGTCAAGGCACTGCGTGAGCTGGTGAATCTGAGCGATCCCGACTGGGACGTACTGTTCAACCTGTTCCACAACAAAGGCGTGCATCCGCTGTCGTTCCTGCAAAGCAACGAATTCATCGACCTGTTTACGAAGATCTGCATGGAGGAATACCCGTACGTCGCCTACGCGGATGCGTTCCACACCGTGCGATCCATGCTGCTGCCGGTGCTGTACCTGATGACGGGAGAAGTGCCGAAAGCGCAGATCTACCATGCCATCTCCACCGGTTACGGCGGCCTGCTGGCATGCTTGGGCGGCAGTATCAACCACGCACCCGTATTACTAACCGAACATGGCATCTACACGCGCGAACGCGAGGAGGAGATTCTTTCCGCCGAATGGGTTGCGCCCGCGTTCCGGCAACGGTGGATCCGTTTCTTCGCCATGCTGTCACAGGAGATCTACCGTAGGGCATGGCGTGTGACCAGCCTGTTCGGCCGCGCTCGCCAGACCCAGATCGACATGGGCGCTCCGGCAAGCAAATGCCTGGTCATTCCCAACGGCATCCAATACGAACGGTTCTGCGACATTCCACTCAAGCCTGAGGACGGTTGGGTGGATATCGGCGCCGTGGTACGTCTGGCTCCCATCAAGGACGTGAAAACCCTCATCCACGCGTTCAGCGAACTGTCGAACCGCGTGGACAATGTCAGGCTGCACATCCTCGGTGGTGTGGACGACCAGGACTATGCCGACGAATGCTATGAGCTGGTGAAACAGCTTGAAGTGAAGAACCTTGAATTCACCGGACGCGTGAATGTGGTCGAATACATGCGCAAACTGGATTTCACGGTGCTGACCAGCATCTCCGAAGGCCAGCCTCTGTCGGTGTTGGAATCGTTCGCGGCGGCCCGCCCTTGCGTGACCACCGACGTGGGCTGCTGCCGTGAACTGCTGGAAGGCGAGGAAGGCGACGACCTCGGCGTGGCCGGCTTCTATGTGCCTCCGATGTACCGCGAGGGCCTTGCCCGCGCCATGGAACGCATGTGCGCGAGCCGCAAGCTGCGCGAAGCCATGGGCCAAGTGGGACGCGAACGCGTGAAAACCTACTATCGGCATGAGCGCATGCTTGACGAATACCGTGCGCTGTATCTCGATGCCGCCGACCATTACGGGTTGGAGCACTGATATGGCGGGAATCGGATTCGAACTCAAGAAACTGTTCCACCGCAAGGGCCTGGTCGCCATGGTGCGCGCCTACGGTTATGCCGGTGTGATCTGCACCGGACCGATGCTGCTGGGCATCCTGCTGCAGTTCGGCGTGCTGGCGGTCAGCGGTTGGTGGCACGTGCCCCGCGCGGACCAGAATCTGCTGGTCTGCATGATCACGTACACGCTGCTCGCCTCATTGGTGTTGACCAGCTTCCTGTCCATGCCGGTGACGCGTTTCCTTGCGGACATGCTGTTCGAACATCATGAGAAGACCATTCTTCCATCGTTCTGGGGATCCACGACCCTCATGCTGGCGGTGGGTGCGGTGCTGTACGCGGTGTTCCTGCTGTTTTCCGGCGCGACCCTCATGCAGGGGTTACTCTGCCTATGGCTGTTCCTGGAAATGATCGTCAATTGGAATGCGATGAGCTATCTGACGGCCATCAAGGATTACCAAGGCATCATGTGGTCGTTCGTCGCGGCGGTGGTCGTGGCGTTCCTGTCCGCATGCGCGATGATGGCGCTGGGCCTGCCGCAGGTGGAAAGCCTGCTGGCCGCAGTGGCGTTCGGCTACGGCGTGATGATGGTCTGGGACGTGGTGCTGCTGCACCGGTATTTCCCGCAAAGCTCGGAAAGCCCGTGGACGTTCCTCGCATGGCTGGACCGGTTCCTGCCGCTCGCCCTGACGGGACTGCTGACCACCCTCGGCTTGTTCTCCCACTTGGTGATCACCTGGTGTGGTCCGCTTGGCGTGCATGTGAAGGGACTGTTCTACGGTGCCCCCTACTGTGATGTGCCCGCGTTACTGGCGTTCCTGACGATTCTGATCACCACCGTGAATTTCGTGGTGTCGGTGGAAGTCAATTTCTATCCGAAATACCGTGCCTACTACGCGCTGCTCAACGACGGCGGCACCGTGAAGGACATCGTGGTGGCCGAGCACGAGATGCTCGCCGTGCTCAACCGTGAGCTGTACTACACCGCGTTGAAGCAGCTGTTCGTCACCGCGGCGGTCATCTCGTTGGAAAAGATGGTGTTGGGCGTGCTGCCGCTCGGTTTCAACGATGGCATGCATGGTTATTTCCGTGTGCTGTGCGTCGGATACGCCCTGTACGCGGTCGGCAACACCGTGCTGATGATTCTGCTGTATTTCACTGATTACTTCGGCGCGGTGTGCTGCGCCGCGATATTCGCCGGGGCGGCCACGGTCTTGACTGTCATTTCGCAGTTCGTTCCGGTCACGCTGATGGGATTCGGCTTCCTGCTGGGCGCGTCGGCGTTCCTGCTGGCCGCGGTCGTGCGATTGGCGGTGTTCACCGACAATCTGCCGTATCGTGTGCTCGGCGCGCAGCCGATTGTGGCGACCGAAAAGCGCGGATGGTTTACGAAACTGGGCGAAGCGTTGGACGAATTCGGCGAACGGCTGCATGGAACTTTCGGACGGAAGGAATCATGAGGGAAAGCGTGGAAAGCATGGAAAGGAACGGACGAATGACGATGGGTAATCGGCCGTGCGGCCGCAATGCCATATTCAAATGCGTGGCGATCATCGCCACGGTCGTGACGACGTTCTCCTGCGTCGCCTGCGGAAACGCTGCGGACAGTGGTTCCACGGCAGACAAATCGGCGGCGCAATCGCAAGGAAAGCATGAGAAAGTCAAGAAAAGCGCCACGCAGGGGCTTGACGGCGCGCATCTGCGTGACAACGACTCGCTGTACAAGGTGTATGACGACAGCGGTGTGGAAACCATGTATCTGACGGTCTCGCGCGGCAACAAGTCGGAAGGCACCGACCACAGTTGGAGCGAAATCAACCAGTATTCCGTGGATGATTACGCGGCCATGCACACCAACCGGTACCAAGTCAACGGTCTGCTGCAGGTCGGCGACGAACAGGGGCCTGTATCCGGCGAACTCGGCTACGGTGAAAAAGCGCCGAACGCCACCGTGCAGGTGCGTGGCCAGTCGTCCAGTCTCAATAAGCAGAAGAACTACAAAATCGAGCTGAAAAGCGGCAAAGGCAAATGGCGCGGGCAGCGCACCATCGCATTGAACAAGCATATGGGCGAAGGGCTGCGATTCCGCAACAAGATGGCATACGACCTGATCCGCGGCATCGACCAGATGATGGGACTGCGCACGCAATTCGTGCACCTGTACGTCAAGGACGAAACCTCCGGTTCCAACTCCTTCGACGACTATGGCCTGTACACGCAGGTGGAGCAGCTCAACAAAAGCGCGCTCCAAGCGCACGGCCTCGACAAGAACGGCCAGCTGTACAAGGTCAACTACTTCGAATTCCAACGCGACGCGGACGTGATCAGACTCGCCGACGATCCCAAATACAATCTGTCGAAATTCGAGGAGAAGCTGGAGGTCAAAGGCAACAGCGACCATACCAAACTCATCGCCATGCTCAACCAGCTCAACGATTATTCGGTGCCGATGAGCAGCATCCTCGGCAAATATTTCGATACGGAAAATCTCGCATACTGGATGGCGTTCCAGCTGCTGACCGGCAACACCGACACGCAGAGCCGCAACATGTACCTGTACAGCCCTACGAATTCCGACACCTTCTATGTGCTGGACTGGGACAATGACGGCATGCTCATGCGCAAGGAGAACCAGATCCGCAATATCTCCACCGGTTCCAGCTGGGAGCAGGGAGTCAGCAACTATTGGGGCAATGTGCTGTTCAAACGCTGCCTGCAGACCAAATCGTTCCGCGACGAACTCGACAAGGCCGTGAAGCGGGAATACCGCTATATGAGCGCAAAACGCATCAATACGACGGTGGACCACTACGAGTCCATCACCAAGCAGTATTTGTGGAGGACGCCCGATTCCATGTACGAGCCGCTGACGCGCGCCCAGTATGACGAAGTGGCGGGGCAGCTGCACGACGAGGTCGCGCAGAACTACAGGATCTACAAAGAAAGCTTCGACAAGCCCATGCCGTTTTTCATCGACGCTCCACAGACCGCAGACGGCAAACTCAAATTCAGCTGGGACGCCTCGTACGATTTCCGTGACGAGGATCTGAGCTACGACGTCACCGTCGCCAAGGACCATCTGTGTGAGGACGTCATCTTCTCCAAAACCGATCTGGCATTGCCGGAGACGGTGACGGACCTGCCAGGCGACGGACAGTATTTCATACGAGTGCGGGCACGCAACACCTCCGGCAAGACGCAGGACGCCTTCGACTACTACATGACCGACACCGGCAAGACGTACGGCACGAGATGCTTCTACATCAAATCCGGGAAGATAGTGGAGGATGTCAATGCGCGGTGATGGCGGGGCGTCGAAACTGCTGGAACGGGTCCGCCGTCGTGTCGGCGAGGAGCTTTCCATGCCTCCGCGCCGCTGTGAGGAACATTACCGGCATGAGCTCAAGTATCTGATTTCGTACGGGCAGAAAGCCGATCTGAACTTGCGTTTGGCTCCGTTGCTTGAACAGGACAGCCATGCGCGTGGCGGCTGCTATATGATTCGCAGCCTGTATTTCGACGATTATTGGAACACCGCCTACCAGGAGAAGGTGGACGGCGTGCTGATGCGCAAGAAATACCGTATCCGTATTTACGATTACAGCGACCGGGTGATCAAGCTGGAACGCAAGCGCAAGCGCGACAGCTGGATATACAAAGAGGACGCGTCGCTCACGCATGGGCAGTTCGATCGGATATTGGCCGGCGATGTCGGATTTTTGGAACACAGCGAAGAGCCGTTGTGCCGGGAATTCTATGTGGAATACATGAGCAATGTGCTGCGGCCGCGGGTGATCGTCGATTACGAGCGTGAGCCGTGGATCCTCGACGCGGGCACGGTGCGCATCACCTTCGATATGAACGTGCGCGCGGCGGTGGATGGATTCGACGTTTTCGACCGTGGTCTGCCCACTCTGCCGGTACTTGAGCCGGGCAAGCTGGTGATGGAGGTCAAATTCACCGAATTCCTGCCGCAGATCGTGCGTGACATTCTGCCAGGCAAGGCGCAGGAGATAACGGCCGCCTCGAAATACGTGCTGTGCTATGACAAAGCCTCGTATCTGCGGGGTTTCGACTACTGGCAGGAAGGCTGGAACGTGCCGAGCGTGTGACTTGAGCGCACCGGTCGGACGTATCGCGGAAGACCGAAAACAGACGGACGAAAACGCGCAGCTGAAAACATCGGCAATCGTAGAAAACGTAATAACCGAACAATCGCAAAAGAGAAAGCGAAACCATGAGCGTAAACGACATGATCAAGAAATCGGTGCTGAACTCCTTCAGCCAATACAACGTGCCCAAAATGGCGCTGGCCCTGCTGGTGGCGCTGCTGGTGGGCATCGTCATCTACTGCGTATACCGGCGGTTCTACACGGGCGTCGTGTATTCGCGCAGCTTCGCGGTGACGCTGGTGGGCATGTGCGTGCTCACCTGCATGGTCACATTGGCCATCAGCACGAACATCGTGATCTCGCTTGGTATGGTGGGCGCGTTGTCCATCGTGCGTTACCGTACCGCCGTGAAGGATCCGATGGACCTGCTGTACCTGTTCTGGGCCATCACGTCCGGCATCGCGGCCGGCGCGGGCATGTATCTGCTGGTGGTGGTCGCCGGCGCGGTGATGATCGGCATGCTCGCCCTGTTCTATTCGCATCAGGACAAGGGCCGCGTGTACATCGCGGTGATCCATTACGCTTCCGACGCGGTCGGGGACGACATCACGCGCGCGTTCGGCCGCACGAAGTTCTTCGTCAAATCCAAAACCATGCGTGGCGACCATGTGGAGATGGCCGTGGAAGTGTTCTGCGACGACAAGGACATGACGTTCGCCGAGCGGATTCGTGCCATCGAGGGTGTTGAGGACGTCACCCTGATACAGTACAACGGTGAATATCACGGATAGGACGTGGTGACAGGAAGGAATCTGTTTGGCTGACACACCGGAAATGGGCAGGACGCCGTCCACCGACGAGCTTGTGCCGGAGCTGACGTTCGACGAGATCGACCGTGCGTTCGACAACAACGAGTTCTGCTTCTACCTGCAGCCCAAATGCAATGCGGCTACGGGTGCCATCGTCGGTGCCGAGGCGCTGGTGCGTTGGAACCACCCCAAATATGGTGTGGTATCTCCGGGCAGGTTCGTTCCCATGCTGGAACAGGCCGGACAAATCTCCCGACTGGACGTGTTCGTATGGCGTTCCGTGGTCCGGATGCTGGCACGTTGGGAACGTGAGGGCCGCAATCTGGTGCCGATTTCCGTGAACGTCTCCATGGTGGACATCGACCAGATGGATGTGGCGGACACGCTCACCGGACTGCTGAACGAATACGATGTCGACGCTCGGCTGCTCCAAGCGGAAATCACCGAAAGCGCCGTGGCCAGGAACCTGTCCAAAGTGGAAAGCACCATCCGCAAGCTGCATGCGGACAACATCGCGGTGCTGATGGATGATTTCGGATCGGCGTATTCGTCGCTGAACATGCTCAAGGACATCAACGTCGATGTGATCAAACTTGACATGAAATTCATCGACCTCGATGAGGACAATGCCAGCAAAGGGCTGAAAATCGTCGAATCGGTGGTCAACATGGCCAGAAAGCTGCGACTGCTGGTCATCGCCGAAGGCGCACAGACCAAACAGCAGGTCGACCAGCTGCTGTCCGTGGGATGCCGGTACATCCAAGGGTATTACTTCCACGAACCGCTTCCGGTGGGACGGATGGAGAAGCTGTTGGCCGAACGTCCCGACGACCGGCATTTCTGGGATATGTCAAACGATTTCATGCATGGCAGCTATGTGCCCGTCAACGGCCGTACCATGCTTGAGACGTCCGCGCTCGCCGCCAGCACCTTCGAGATTCTGGCCAATGGCGTGGCGGAACTCTCCCGACTGAATGTGAAGACGGGCGAGTACCGCGCGGTCAAACGCGATGGCATACTGCCGACGCCGGAAACCGATGATTTCGAAACCTACGTGCAGACGCTGATCGCCGAACGCGTGGTGCATCCGGACGATGCCGACAGGTTCCGTGCTGATATGGATCTGGCTTCGCTCCGTTCGCTGCTGTTCTCGCAGAAATCCGCGTTCGGAGTGTACCGCAGTGAGGTGCTGGCCAGAACCGGCATAATCTCCTTCGCGGTGATTCCCTCACGTGAATGCTCCGAAAGCGATCCATGGGCCGTGGTGATGGTTGGCCGGAACCTGCCGATAGAGTCCTTTGTCCGGTTGAACGGCGAGGAGTACCGACGGGATTCATTGACGGGGCTGCTCAACCGCAACGCTTTCGACGATGATGTGGAATTCATCCAAGCCACCCATGACAAGCCGTTGACGGTGATGTACATAGATCTGATTGGCCTGCATGAGATCAATAATCATTTGGGTCATGCCAGAGGCGACGTGGTGCTGTGCGAGCTTGCGGATGCGGCGCGCGCCTATTTCGGCGACGATAATATCTACCGCATCGGCGGCGACGAGTTCGTGATCATCAGTTTCGCCCATTCGATGGCGCAGAGCGCCCGACAGATGGGATATATGCGTCAGGAGCTGCTTGATCACGGTTGCGAGCTGTCCGTGGGCATGGCCGAATCCGATGACGGCGAGGATATTCCGGATCTGGTCAACCAGGCGGAAAACGAGATGCGCAAAGACAAGAAGCGCTACTACGCCAGCGGCAGCGGCAAAAGGCAGTTGCGCACGTTGAACAAGCAGCTTGAGGACATCCTGGTACGCAACAAAGACATGGAATCGTTGCTGCAGCATTTGAATACACGGTATTCGATCGCTTATGTGGTCAATCTGCGTGCCGATACGCAACGGCCGGTCGTGGTTCCCGGCTATGTGCAAAAAATGCTTGACAAACATGGCGGTTCCTTCCACGAGATGCTGCTCGACTATTGCGACAAATTGGTGGCGCCGGCCTACCGGGACGGCTTCCGCATGCTGTTCGACTACGATTACGTCCGCGACCGGATATGCAGGGAAGGCGCTATACGGTACGCCTATGTCAGAAACGACGGCGAACGGTTCCTGATTACGATTTTCCCCGACACCCATTCCGTGGACGAGGTCATGTGGGTGTTCGCCAAAGAAGACACGCCGTCCGAAGAATAGGATTTCGGGCATCGGACGGCATGCTGTCCGGTTTTGCCGGTGTTACAGGACATTGGCAAAAAAATTGTGTGTCGTGGGTGCTTCCTCGCATGGAAAAGGGCTTATGATGAAACCGTTGGCCGCGGCAATGGATGTCGTGGTCTTCGCTTGAACACACAGTCGCTTAAAGGAGAGCACTATGGTCTATCGCATGATTTTCAACCAGACCGCGTATTTCGGCCGCGGAGCCATCAAGGAGATTCCGGGCGTCGCCAGGTCCCATGGCTTCACCAAGGCGTTCATCGTCACTGATCCGGTGCTGCTGGAGACCGGCACCGTCAAGAAGGTCACCGACGTTCTTGACGAGGCGGGCATGCCGTATGAGGTGTTCGACAACGTCAAGCCGAATCCGCCGGTCGAGTGCATCCAGGATGGCGTCGCCAAGTTCGCAGCCTCCGGAGCCGACTTCCTGATCGGCCTGGGCGGTGGTTCCCCGCAGGATACCTGCAAGGGCATCGGCATCGTGACTGCCAATCCGGAATTCGCCGACGTGCTGTCCCTTGAAGGCGTGGCCGACACCAAGAACCCGTCCGTGCCGATTTTCGGTGTGCCGACCACCGCTGGCACCGCGTCCGAAACGACCATCAACTATGTGATCACCGACACGGCCAACAAGCGCAAGTTCGTGGCCGTCGACCCGCATGACATCCCAATCGTCGCCTTCGTGGATCCGGACCTGACCGACTCCATGCCGCGCGGCCTCAAGGTGGCCACCGGACTCGACGCCCTGACCCACGCCATCGAAGGCTATATCACACCGGGCGCGTGGAGCCTGTCCGACTGCCTGTCCATGCAGACCATCCGCATGATCGCCAAGAACCTCGCCAAGAGCGCCGATGGAGACATTCCGGCCGGCGAACAGATGGCCTACGCCTCCTACATCACCGGCATGGCCTACTCCAACGTCGGCCTCGGTCTGGTGCACGGCATGGCCCACCCGCTGGGCGGCCGCCTCGGCGTGGCGCACGGTGTGGCCAACGGCATCCTGCTGGCCCCGGTCATGGAATACAACAAGGACTACACCGGCGAGAAGTACCGTGACATCGCCGACGCCTTCGGTATCGCCGACGCCTACACCGGCGACATCGAAACCGTGCGTGAAGAGGCCGTCCAGGCGGTGCACAAGCTCACCGTGGATCTGAAGAACCCGACCAAGATCTCCGAAGTTGGCGCCACCGAAGCCGACCTGGAGCCGCTGGCCCATGACGCCTTCCACGACGTGTGCACGCCGGGCAACCCGCGCCAGGCCACCCAGGAAGACATCCTCGCCATCTACAAGAGCCTGATGTAGGTCCGACTGCGGTAGGCGCAATCGCAAAACCGCAATCGTAAAAACAAAACGGACGGCATCGATCGCATGGTCGGTGCCGTCCGTTCGCTATCCGCGGAAAATACGCCGCGAATAATCGCTATACCTAATCGCTATTCCTCGTGCTTCTCGCTCCACTCCTCATCAGTGGGAGTGTCGTCATACAGCTCATGGCCTTCCTGTTCGGCCAATTCCATCTGCTCGTTGATCCACGCGGCCTCGGCCGGATTGATATCAGCGGTGTTCAACACCTTCTGCCACACCGGATACAGCAGATGCATCACAGGATATAACGCGGTGATGAGGATTTCCGGCTTGTGCTTGCGGTAATGCTGCGGATGCGCGTTGAACGTGTTCTTGAAACGGCGCATATAGTTGAGGAACGATGCCGGAGACGTGTCCATACGACGTGCGCTGATGCCCGCGATCATCCGCGGACAATACACGGTCTTGAGATCCTTGCCCAACAGATGCAGCGAGATGTCGATGTCCTCATGCATCACATCCGCCTTGTCTTGGCAGACCTCGTCGGCGATTTCGCGCCAGGCGGTGGCGCGCAGGGCCATGTTGGAACCGAACAGCAGAGGTTGCCCATCATCGGCCCTATAAATACGTTTGCGGGTGGAATTGTCCCCGCGAAGCCCGAAATGACGGCTCGGCAAATCGTAATACATCACCGGACCGGTGGCGCCCATCGCATCCGGATCCTCGGTGAAAATGCCGGACACCACCTCCACCCAGTCCGGGCGGATCATGCAGTCGGCATCGAAACGGCCAAGAATATCGCCGGTGGCATGATTCAAACCATAATCACGCGTTGGAATCAGACCCTGCTCATCATCCTGATGCAGCAGCTTCACCGGCGCTTCCGGATGGTCCTTCATGAACTGCTCCACCACGGCAACGGTCGAATCAGTGGAACGGTTATCGACGACAATCACCTCATGAGGCATCACGGTCTGCCGGGTGGCGTTGAGCAGGCAATCGTTGATACGCTCCTGTTCATTCCAGGCGGGGATGACAATTGAAACGTTCAGCATGGTTTCAAGAATAGGTTCCAGCCCGTACACGGTGCCTGTCTACAATAAGGAGCCATGAGCGAACGCGAACAGCATATGGATACGGACAAGAGGACGGGAACGTCCGGACAGTGCGGCAATACCGACGAAATGCGTTGGGATCTCGGCACGCTGTTCCCTGCGAAAGGCGATCCACGCAGACCTCCGGAATGGCTGGGTCGCGCGCTGCTGTACATCGCCATCGCCATCGTGCTGCTCTCCTTCTGCTGGCGCAGTTGGGGCAAAATCGAATACCTCATCATCGACGTCGTCATCTCGCTGTTCCTGGCGCTCGCCGTGGAGCCGGTGGTGATTCCGCTGGTCAAGCATGGCTGGAAGCGTTCGTTCGCTTCGATTTTCGCGTTGCTGATGTTGGGTGTCCTGCTTTGCGTGATGTTCGGTCTGTTCGGCAATCTGTTCGTGCAGCAGGTCATCGCTTTGTGCAACGGTCTGCCGGCCCTCTACCAGCAGATCTGCGATTTCGTGGCGCAATACACGGATTTCAAGCTTCCTGAGATCAACAGTCTCGGCGGTGAGATTCTGAAGAACATCCAGACCTCGTGGGTCACGGATTTCGCGGGCACCGCCATCAGCACGGTGTCCGGATTCTTCAGCTTCCTGCTGAACCTCATGACGGTGATCATGACCACGTTCTACATTTCGGCGGCCGGCCCGAAGCTGCGCCGCGCGGCCTGCCAGTGGATGGCTCCCTCCGCGCAGCGCCGGTTCCTGTTCGTCTGGACCGTCAGCCAGACGCAGATCTCATCGTTCCTGTTCTCACGTGCCATCCTCGCCGTGCTCAACGCGTTCTTCACCTCGATCTGCCTGATGGCGTTGCACGTGCCGTATTGGATGCCGTTGGCGTTGTTCTGCGGCGTCGTATCGCAGTTCATCCCGATGCTCGGCACGTACATCGGCGGCGCGTTGCCGGTGCTGTTCGCCTGGGGCAGCTGTGGTTTGTGGCAGGCGATCGCCGTGGTGGCGTTCATCTGCGTCTACCAGCAGATCGAAAACCTGATCTTCGCGCCGAAGATCTCCCGCCGCACCATGGACGTCAACGATGCGGTCGCCTTCCTTGCCGTCTTGGCCTTCGGCTCGCTGTTCGGCGCGATCGGCGCGTTCCTGGCGCTGCCTATCGTCGCCTCGATCCAGACGATCGCCCGCACCTACACCAAGCGGTACGATCTGGTCGATTCGCCGCTGATGGACGATCCGGTTCCGGACAAGAAGTCGAAGCTGGTGGAAGGCGCCGAAGTCATCAGCGAGCACCTGCACGCCGTGCCGCGCGCCGTGCAGGGGTCGAGCGCGCATGTGCCGATTCCCGACGACGTGCGCTTCCTGCAGGAGCAGGCGTACAATATCACTCGGTCCGACGAGACCGGGGATGCCGACGAATCGCAGACCGTCGCCATTCCGAAGCACGTGTTGGACGGGGTCGATCGCAAGCCGCTGCGGGGAACCGCGGAAGCGGACGGAGCGCAGACGGAAGCCGGACCGCAGGTAGCGGACGGGTCGCAATCGCAGGGAACGGATGACAATCCGAGAAGTAGGTGGCGTTAATGGTATTGCTGAGCGTACTTGATGTCGTGCTGGTGGTTTTGGGCGGCGCCGGCATGCTCTACCAAGCGGTCTGCATCGTCATCTCGCTGTTCGCCAAGCCGATCAAGTTCCCCGAAGCGCCGATGAACAAACGGTACGCGGTGCTGATTTCCGCGCGAAACGAAGCGAACGTCATCGGCAACCTCATCGACTGCCTGCATTCGCAAACCTATCCGAGCGAGCTCATCGACATCTGGCTGGTGGCCGACAACTGCACCGACAACACCGCCGAAGTGGCCCGAAACATGGGATGCCACGTCATCGAACGATTCAACAAGGAGCAGGTCGGCAAAGGCTACGCGCTGACCTATCTGCTCGACCAGATGAACGAGTCGGGCGCATCCGACCCGTATGACGCCTTTTTCGTGTTCGATGCCGACAACAAACTCGACAAGCACTACATCGAGGAAATGAACAAGGGCTTCCAAGCCGGTTTCAAAATCCTCACCAGCTACCGCAATTCCGTGAACCTGTCCGACAATTGGGTGTCGTCCGGTTCCGCGTTGTGGTTCATCCGCGAATCGCGCTTCGTTTCCGCCTCCCGCATGTGGCTCGGCAACAGCTGCCACGTGGGCGGCACCGGCTTCATGTTCTCCCAGGAGATCATGCGTCGCAACAACGGCTGGAAATTCCACCTACTCACCGAGGATCTGGAATTCACCATGGACAGCGTGCTGCACGGCGACCGCATCGGCTACTGCGGCACCGCCATCCTGTACGACGAGCAGCCGGTCACCTTCGCGCAAAGCTGGCGTCAACGCCTGCGTTGGAGCAAGGGCTTCCTGCAGGTGTTCCGCTATTACGGACCGGCGTTGATCAAGCGCGCGGTCAGGGAACGTGATTTCTCCGCCGTCGATTTCACGCTGCTGCTGTGCCCGTTCACCGTGCTCGGCATCGCACGCATGCTGTTGGGCATGCTGTTCGCCGCCTGTGGTTTCGTGACATGGCAAAGCCAGCTGAATTCGCTGACCGGCTGGACATCCGGCATTGTGATATCGGTGATCGGCATGATGGGACTTGCCGCATTGACCATCGTGGCGGAACGCGATCACGTGGGCGCCACCAACAAGGAGCTGCTCGCCTACGTGCTGGCCTTCCCGATCTACATGCTGAGCTATGTGCCGATTTCGTTCCAGGCGGTGTTCGCCAAGTCCGAATGGAAGCCGATCGAGCATAAGGGCTGAGGCTTGCCCGCGGCGGTGTGAACGGTCATGAGATGTTTCGTGGCGATCCATACGGTGCGGATGGTGAAAAGATGACGAAGAGAGGGTGTGGTTTGGCTATGGATGACGCTGGCGATTACCGCTATACGCGACGACGCCGAGCGATCACGGTGGCGGTTTCCGTCGTGGCCACCGTCGCACTGTGCGTCGGCTATGCAGTGGCCGACATGTGCGATGTCGCACCGGGCGTCCTCACATTGCGCCATGTCGAACATTCGACGGCCGCCACTGCCGGCCGTTCGATCGAGGCGGCCGACGTGATCGCCGACATCGACGCTTCCAAGACCATCGATCCGGCCGCTGCGCGCGCGCTGACCGACGCGTTCCGAGCCTCAGCCGCCGGCTTCGGCGGCGAATTCTCCATCGCCATCGCCGACGCGTCGGGCAACGTGGTCGCGGAAAACAACATCGACGTGCCCCGCACGCCAGCATCCACCATGAAAACGTTGACGGCGTATGCGGCCGCCGTCGAACTCGACATGGGCAGGACCCTGGACACGCAGACCTATCTGGAACAGTCCCAGGACGGCACCGCGCGGCTGGTGCTCAAAGGCAACGGCGACATGCTGTTGGGAGCCGGAGCGTCCGACGCGAACCACATCAACGGACGTGCCGGATTGGGCACGCTTGCCGGGCGGACCGCACAGGCGTTGCGGCAGCGTGGCATCACCTCCGTGACATTGGCTTATGACGACACACTGTTCGGCAACGACCGCTGGCCGCAAGGCATCGCCGAACTCGACACGGACCACCTGTACTACGCCCCGACAGCTTCCATGGCCGTGGATGGCGGCAGGAATTGGAACGGGACAGGTCCGGCCAATCCTGATGTGTTCTCGGCGTATCCGGCATTGAGCATGCAGCCGGCGCGTGACGCGGCGCTGGTGTTCCAGCAGCGGCTGGCCGAACAGGGCATCACGGTTCAGGGATTTGTATCGCAAGGCACGGTTGCGGGGGCATCCCATCCGCTTGCCTCCGTGCGTTCGGCGTCGTTGAACGAGATTATGGCGTTCACCATGCGGCATTCCGACAATTCGCTCGCCGAGGAATTCGGCAGGCTGCTGGCGTTGCAGGTCGGCGCGGACAATTCGCCGGCTGGCGCGGTGCAGGCTGTGAAAAGCGTGCTGGAGCGCAAAGGCATCACTACGACCGGGCTCGACATGCGCAATTGTTCGGGACTTACGGAGGATTCGAAACTGACGGCGCGCACCCTGCTCGAAGTGCAACTGCGCAATCTGGCTGCGGGATCGGGGGCGGCCGCAGCCGAAGGAATGTCCGTCATGGGCTTCGTCGGCACCGCTGAGAGCCGTCTGAACGATGCTGACGAAGCGGGGCTGATCCGTGTGAAAACCGGCAGTCTGGGCGACGTGACCTCCATGACCGGCAATGTGTCGCGGTTGAACGGCGGAGCGTTGACCTTCGCGGTGATCGTCAACAATCCCACCGATTTCGCGGCGGCGAAGGCGACCATCGACACATTCGTGGCCGGTCTGCCGAAGCTGTGAACGGCCACGTGTGAATCTTCCCAGCGGATATTCAGCATATAGCCAGAAACACGTCATTCGCATGTGCCAAGATGGTGGGCATGCGAATCGCTGACGTACAAGAAGACATTGATCACGAGCTGATCAGCAAAGAAGAGATCTCCGACATCATCAACCGTGCCGCGGCACAAGCCAGTGAAGACTATCGTGGCAAGAACCCGCTGCTGGTCTGCGTGCTCAAGGGAGCCGTGAACACGCTTGCGGCGTTCTCCCAGGCCATGAGCATTCCGGTCCAAATGGATTTCATGAGCCTGTCGAGCTACGGTTCCGGCACGGAGTCGAGCGGCAAGATCACGGTTCGTCAGGATCTGTCCACGGATGTGCGAGGACGCCATGTGCTGATCGTTGAGGACATCATCGATTCGGGCATCACCCTGGCTTGGCTGGTCGACGAGCTCAAGCGCCGTAGAGCGGCTTCCGTGGAAATTTTTGCGCTTCTGGAGAAGCCGGCACGTCGCAAGGTCAATGTTGATGTGAAATACAAGGGACGTGAGATTCCCGATGAATTCGTGGTCGGTTTCGGATTGGATTACGACGAGTACTACCGCAACCTCGATTCGATCGCGGTGCTGAAGCCGTCAGTCTATGAAGGAGGTCAGGCATGAGTTTCCCTGGTCCGAACCAGCCGCCAAGCAATGGCGGCGGCAACAAGCCCAACGGGGGCAATAACCCGTTCACCAATCCGTTTAGCCGCAACAATGACGGCAAGAACGGTGGCAGCGGGGCGAACGGCAACAAGTCCAACGGCCCCCGTCCGTTCTGGCAGTCGCCGTGGCTGTGGGTTGTGGTCGTGGCATTGCTTGCCGTGACCATGTTCCAGCTTTTCGCCGGTGCGGGCTCGCAGACCATCGACACCAAGGATGGCATGCAGATCCTCAACGGCAACACCGTCGAGTATGCGACGATCGTGGACAACACCCAGCAGGTCAAGCTCAAGCTGTCGAGCGATTACTCCGCCACCGACCCGGACACCGGACGTACGAAGAACTACGGCAAGAACGTGCAGTTCTACTACACGTATGCGCAGTCCGCGGCCGTGGTCAAGGCCGTGCAGAAGGCCGATCCGGCCAAGGGCTGGACCGCGTCCATGCAGCAGACCAGCATCTGGACCTACCTGCTCACCTCGCTGTTGCCGTTCCTGATCATCTTCGGCCTGTTCTGGTTCCTGATGAGCCGTATGGGCGGTGCCGCCGGCGGCATGTTCGGCATGGGCGGCAAGAAGAACAGCGGCAAACTGCTCGACGGCCAGACCCCGACCACCAAGTTCTCCGACGTGGCCGGCGAAGACGCTGCCGTGCAGGAGGTCGAGGAAATCAAGGACTTCCTCAAGGACCCGTCCCGTTACAAGGCTTTGGGCGCCCGCATTCCGCGCGGCGTGCTGCTGTACGGCCCTCCAGGCACCGGTAAGACGCTGCTGGCGCGCGCCATCGCAGGCGAGGCCGGCGTGCCGTTCTACTCCATGGCCGGCTCCGACTTCGTGGAGATGTTCGTGGGCCTTGGCGCCTCCCGTGTGCGTGACCTGTTCGATGAGGCCAAGAAGAACGCTCCGGCCATCATCTTCATCGATGAGATTGACGCTGTCGGCCGCAAGCGTGGCGGTTCCGGCATGAGCGGTGGCCACGACGAACGCGAGCAGACGCTGAACCAGCTGCTCGTCGAGATGGACGGCTTCGACAACGATACGAACCTCATCATCATCGCTGCGACCAACCGTCCGGATGTGCTCGATCCGGCATTGCTGCGCCCGGGTCGTTTCGACCGTCAGGTGGCCGTCGAAGCACCTGATTTGGAAGGCCGCGAGGCGATTCTGAAGGTACACGCCAAGGGCAAGCCGTTCGTGCCGGACGTCGATCTGCATATGATCGCCGTGCGCACGCCGGGCTTCACCGGCGCCGACCTTGCCAACGTGTTGAACGAAGCCGCGTTGCTGTGCGCCCGTGCCGGCGCCCAGCTCATCGACAACCGCGCCATCGACGAGGCCATCGACCGCGTCCAGGCAGGTCCGAAGCGTCGTTCCAAGGGCATGGCTCTCGACGAGCTACGCAACACCGCATATCACGAGGGTGGCCATGCGCTGGTCGCGGCCGCCATGAACGACACCGATCCGGTGACCAAGGTGACGATTCTGCCGCGCGGCCGTGCACTGGGCTACACCGCGGTCATGCCAACCGAGGACCGTTACTCCATGTCCCGCAACCAGCTGCTCGATCAGATGGCGTACGCCATGGGCGGCCGTACCGCCGAAGAGGTCGTGTTCCACGACCCGACCACCGGTGCTTCCAACGATATCGAAAAGGCCACGAACATCGCGCGTCAGATGGTGCTCGACTACGGCTTCTCCGAGAAGCTGGGCGCCATCAAGTGGTCCGACGACGAGCAAAGCGATCTCGGCGCGCTCACCCACAAGTACTCCGCGCACACCGCCGAAATCATCGACGAGGAAGTGCTCAAGCTTGTGGAGACCGCGCATACCGAAGCATGGAACGTCATTAACGAGAACCGCGACATCCTCGACGAGCTGGTACGTCAGCTGCTCGTCAAGGAAACGCTCAACGAGAAGGAGCTTGCTGCCATCTTCGCCAACATCAAGAAGGCGCCGAAGCGCGAGGTCTGGTTGAGCGACGAGAAGCGTCCCGATTCCGACATTCCGCCGGTCCCGATTCCCGACAAGCTGAAGAAAAGCGCAGGATTGACCAACTGATGAGCGATACCGATTTCGATACCCTCTTCGACGACAAGGCCCGTGCCGCTCATGCGGCCGGGCCTGTCGGCTATGACGAGGAAGGCGTGCGCCAGGCCGTGCGCCTGTTCTTGAAGTCCATCGGCGAGGATCCGGACCGTGAAGGTCTGCTGGACACGCCGGACCGTATCGGGCGCGCGTGCAAGGAGCTGTTCGCCGGCCTCGGACACGGGCCAGAGGAAGTGCTGAAAACCCGTTTCAAGGTGGACACCGACGAAATGGTCCTCGTACGCGACATCGAACTGTTCTCCGTCTGCGAGCATCATCTGCTGCCGTTCCATGGCGTGGCCCACGTCGGCTACATCCCGCAGAACGGCCAAGTGGCGGGCTTAAGCAAACTGGCACGGTTGGTGGAACTGTACGCACGCCGTCCGCAGGTGCAGGAGCGGCTCACCCAGCAGGTGGCCGACGCGTTGATGGAAGGCATCGACGCGCGTGGCGTGATCGTGGTCACCGAATGCGACCACATGTGCATGGCCATGCGTGGCGTCAAGAAGGCGCAGTCCCGTACCGTCACCTCGGCGGTGCGAGGATGCATGCGCGACGCGGCCACGCGGACCGAGGCGATGAGCCTGATTCTGTCGAACCATTCGTAAGTGCGCTTTACCGGGCGGAATTGGACAGAACCGAACGGAAGAACGGAATGAATGAAGGAAGAAAACCGATGGCGATTGATATGAAGGCGATTCATGATAGCCAGCGCACGTTGGTGATGGGCGTGCTCAACATCACGGAGGATTCCTTCTCCGACGGCGGCCTCTGGCTTGCTCCGGAGGCGGCCAAAGCCCATGGCGAGGCGATGATGAAAGCCGGTGCCGACATCATCGACATCGGAGCGGAATCCACCCGTCCGGGAGGAGCCAAACGCGTCAGCGAAGCCGACGAGAAGGCCCGTGTGCTGGGCGCTGTGGACGCGCTGATTCCCGAAGGGGCGGTGCTGTCCATCGACACCACGCGCGCTTCGGTGGCGTTGGCCGCGCTCGAACATGGCGCGCAGATCATCAACGACGTGTCCGGCGGCCAGTTGGACCGCGAACTGCCGCATGTGGTGGCCGACCATTCCGACTGCCTGTACATCGTGCAGCATTGGCGTGGCTGGCTTGCCGGCGCCGCGGGCAATGTGCCGGACGCCGACACCTCCCGCTACGAGCATGGCGTGGTGAATGACGTGTATGACGAGCTGATGCGTCAGGTGGATGCGGTGCTTGAAGCCGGGGTGCAGGCCGAACAGGTCATCATCGACCCGGGCCTGGGCTTCTCCAAGCCGGGCGTGGAGCATAACCTGCCGATTCTGGCGGCGTTTGACCGGTTCAACGCGGCTGGCTATCCGGTGCTGATCGGCGCGTCCCGCAAACGTTTCGTCGGCTCGCTGCTTGCCGGCGCCGGTGTGACCGAGCCGGACATGGCCTCAAAAGACAACGCCACCGCGGCCATCAGCGCCCTGTGCGCGGAACATGGCGTGTGGGCCGTGCGCGTGCATGACGTGGCGAAAAGCCGCGACGCGGTCGCCGTCGGCAACGCATGGCGCGAGTATGCGAACGCGTGACCGTGCGAATCGCAGATAGTCACAACATCGCAATCGCGGAAATAATAGGAATACGGAACGTAGGAACGGCAAAGGAAGGCTGGTATGGATCAGATTCGACTGACGGGAATCCGCGCGACGGGCAAACATGGCGTGCTCGACTTCGAGCATGAGCGGGCCCAGACCTTCGTGGTGGACGCCACGCTGTTCCTCGACCTCGCTGCCGCCGGCCGTTCCGACGATCTGAACGACACCGTCGACTATGGTGCGATCGCCAAAGGCATCGTGGCCATCATCGAAGGCGAACACGTCGATTTGATTGAAAAGCTGGCCAATCGTATCGTCGGCATGATTCTCGGCTTTCCGGCCGTGTGCCGCACGCAGGTCACCGTGCATAAGCCGAATGCGCCGATCACCGTGCCGTTCGACGATGTCAGCGTGACCGTGGAACGTTCCCGTGAAACAGTTGACAGTCCATCGCGTGAGCGGTCGTCGGAACATGGGCAGGTGCATCATGCCATCATCGCCATGGGAGGCAATCAGGGCGATGTGACCGCCACCTTGCGTGACGCCGTTCGGTGCATTGACGGGCTTCCCTCCACGCAGGTGACGGGGGTGTCGCCGCTCTATCGGACCGACGCATGGGGCATGCCGGAAGGTACTGCGGAATTCCGCAATGCGGTCGTGTCCGTGGATACCAGGCTTTCGGCCGCCGAACTGCTGGCCGGTTTGCAGCGCATCGAAGCCTCGCATGGTCGCGTGCGCACCGACCATTGGACGTCGCGCACGCTCGATTTGGACATCATCGACTTTGACGGGCAGGAAAGCGCCGACCCCGACCTGACGTTGCCGCATCCGCGCGCATGGCAGCGGGCTTTCGTATTGGGGCCGTGGCTTGCGCTTGAACCGGACGCAGAACTCGGGGGAGCGCACGCCGGTTCCGTGGCGCAACTGCTGCACGAAACGTCCGACCGCGACCATATCGATGAGATCGCGGACGATTGGATGGTTGCCGGAGCTCAGGATCCCATAGTTCGCGATTCCGACATTGGGACGTCTGCAGATGACGTTGATGCGATTGACGATGCCGATTCTGTTGAATCCATTGATTCCATTGAACTTCCGGAAGGTACGGCGGCCTCCAAAGCAGCCGCTGCGGCCGCGGCGAAACCGGGACCGGCATCCCGTCGAGCGGTCATTTCCCTGGATAGCGTTTCAACTGATGCGGAACACCAGTTCCGTCAGGCGATCGTGGCCATCGACGCGCTTCCCGGCAACCAGGTGGAAGGTATTTCGCCGCTGTACCATGTCAGCCAGGTCGACGACTATCCGGACAAAATGGCCGCCGTCATGCAGATTTCCACGCGCATGGACGCGCGTGAGCTTATCGGTGCGTTGGAATCGGTGTCATCCTCCATTTCGGATGACCTCGACCTCGACCTTGTGGACATGGAAGGCGTGGTCCGCAACGAACCTGATTGCATGGTGCCGTGGCCGGCCGCACGTGAGCATGCGGCCGTGCTCGCCCCATGGTTCGACATGGATCCGGACGCGAAACTCGGCAGGGATCCGGTCGCGTTCCTGCTGGCGATGGCTCCGGACGCCGCGCAAGTGGGCATGCTGACCGACAATTGGATTATCGGAGACACGCTATGAGAGCACGCAGAACCCCTTGGTGGTCATTCGTCCTTGTGGCCGCGCTTGGCGTGCTGGCCGGCATGGGATTGGCGAAATACGGCGAGATTTCAGGCCTGCCGTTGGTTGGCGCACCCTGGATCGTGCCGGTGGTGCTGGCCGTGTTGGGCGGTGTGGTGCTGTACATGGCTCTGCAGATTCATAAATACACGACCAAAGATCCCGTCAAACGCGCGCAGCTCAAGCCATTGGACCCGCAGAAGGCGTTCGGCACGCTGGTGGCCTGCAAAGCGCTCGGACTTGCGGGCGCGGCGTTGGCCGGCTGGTACGGTGGGCAGATCATCATGAGTCTGCCGCATGGTGAGGCGGAATTCTATAGCCAAGCCATCATCGAATGCGTGGTGGCCTGCGTGGTATGCGTCGCCGACATGATCGTCGGCATCGTGGGGGAGTGGCTGTGCCGCATCCCGCCTATCGACGGGCCGGAAAGTCCGGCCGTGAAAAAGGCCGCACAGCGCAATCGCTATGCGGCCGCCGCCACGAAGGCGTCTACAAAATCGGCTACGAATCCTGCCACGAAATCGAAAGTCTGAACGTCAGACCTTCTTTAACTCCGTCTCAGTCCTTCTTCGGCACGCGGAACATCGCTTCCTGCGCCATGCAGGCCACCAACTCGCCATCCTGTGTGTAGACCTTCGCTTGGCCCAAGCCGCGTCCGTGCGCCGCGGTCGGCGTGTCTTGCACGTACAGATGCCACTGGTTGATGTCGATGTCGCGGTACCACCACATCGAATGGTCGATGGACGCATACGAAATGCCCGGCGTGGCGATGCTTAAGCCAGCACGGCGCAGAATCGGCTCCAGCATGATCTGGTCGCAGCCCATCGCCAGCATCGCACGATGCATGACCTGCGGCACGTCCACCTTGCCGTCGGCCTTCATCCACACCATCTGCTTGCCGGAATCCTCGCTGGCGCTCTTCTTGTCGGCGCCAAGCATGATGGTGCGCGTCACATGGCGAATATCGAACGGCGACTTCTCCGCATAATACTTGGCGAACGGCGACTGTTCCGCATACGGCTCCATCAGTTGCTTCGCGCTGGTCAGGCTGTCGGGATCGGGAATGTTCTCAGGCATCGGGTCGGCGAATTCGATGCCTTCCTGGTCATGTTCCTGGAAGCTGGCGATTGCCGTCAAAATCGAGCCCTGCGCCTGCGTGACATTCACGCGACGGGCGGAGAAGGAACGTCCGTCACGCAGATTTTCCACGTCGAACAGCAGATCCTGACGGATATCGCCGGCCGAAATGAAATAGCCGTGGATGGAATTCGGCAGACGGGATGGAGCGACGGTTCTCGACGCGGCCATCAGCGACTGCGCGATGACCTGTCCGCCGTAGACTCGGCCAGTGGGGAAGTATAGGCTTTCGCCGTTGATATACGTATGGTTGCGATAGTTTGAGGGCGTGCCCAGCTGGAGCACCTTTGCCAGTCGCTGCAGTGGCGTCATGTCTGTCTGCGTCATGATGGCCTCGATTCCTTCCGCGTGTGGATAGCTCTTTATGCTGGCATCGAGTCTATCCATACGTAGTAAATTTCGCCGGATTGTTTTGTAACGAGTACGTGAGAAGAATGAACGGTTGGTTAGCGGCAAACGGTTGACGTATGGCAAAGCGCCACCGCTCGTAATGAAGGGTGGCGCTTTGCTGAAATCTGCGCTTAACGCGACTCGATTGGATCTGTCTGCCTTTAGCGGGTCAGCTTGCGGTGCAGGCGGTGCGGGCGGGCCGCATCCTCGCCGAGACGGGCGATGCGGTTCTCCTGATAGGCCTGGAAGTTGCCTTCGAACCAGTACCAGTTGGCCGGATTCTCGTCGGTGCCCTCCCATGCGAGGATGTGCGTGGCCACACGGTCGAGGAACCAACGGTCGTGGGAGATCACCACGGCGCAGCCCGGGAAGGCGAGCAGCGCGTTTTCGAGGGATTCCAGGGTTTCGACGTCAAGGTCGTTGGTCGGTTCGTCGAGCAGCAGCAGGTTGCCGCCCTGCTTCAGGGTCAGCGCCAGGTTCAGACGGTTGCGTTCGCCGCCGGACAGCACGCCCACCAGCTTCTGCTGGTCGGAACCCTTGAAGCCGAAGGACGCCACGTAGGCGCGGGTCGGCACTTCCACGCCGGCCACCTCGATGAAGTCGAGTCCGTCGGACACGGCCTCCCACAGGTTCTTGTTCGGGTCAAGGCCGGCACGGTTCTGGTCGACGTAGCTGATCTTCACGGTGTCGCCGATCTTGAGCGAACCGGAGGTCAACGGCTCCAAGCCGACGATGGTCTTGAACAGGGTGGACTTGCCTACGCCGTTCGGGCCGATCACGCCGACGATGCCGTTACGCGGCAGGGTGAAGCTCAAGTCGTCGATGAGCACGCGGTCGCCGAACGCCTTGTGGATATGCTCGGCTTCCAGCACGGTGGAACCCAGACGCGGGCCGGCCGGAATCTGGATTTCGGAGAAGTCGAGCTTCTTGTTGTTGCGTGCCTCCTGCTCCATCTGGTCGTAACGTTCCAGACGGGCCTTGTTCTTGGCCTGACGGGCCTTCGGCGAGGAACGCACCCAGTCGAGCTCGCTCTTCAGACGCTTGGCGAGCTTGGCGTCCTTGGCGCCCTGGATCTCCATACGCTTGGCCTTGGTCTCCAGGTAGGTGGAGTAGTTGCCCTTGTATGGATACAGGTGGCCGCGATCCACTTCGCAGATCCATTCGGCCACATTGTCCATGAAGTAACGATCGTGGGTGACGGCGATGACGGCGCCCTTGTACTGGTGCAGGAACTGCTCCAGCCACAGGATCGATTCGGCGTCCAAATGGTTGGTGGGCTCGTCGAGCAGCAGCAGGTCCGGAGCCTCAAGCAGCAGCTTGCACAGTGCCACACGACGGCGCTCGCCACCGGAGCACACGCTCACCGGCGTATCCGGATCCGGGCACTGCAGAGCGTCCATGGCCTGCTCGAGCTGGGAGTCGAGATCCCAACCGTTGGCCGCGTCGATATCGTTCTGCAGCTTGCCCATTTCTTCCATCAGCGCGTCGAAATCGGCGTCCGGATTGGCCATTTCCTCGCCAATCTGGTTGAAACGCGCCACCTTTTCGGCGATCGGGCCGAATGCCATCTTGATGTTCTCGCCGACGGTCTTGGTGTCATCCAGCGGCGGTTCCTGCTGCAGAATGCCGACGGTGAAACCAGGGGTCAGGTAGGCTTCGCCGTTGGAAACGGTGTCGAGGCCGGCCATGATCTTCAGCAGCGTGGACTTACCCATGCCGTTCGGGCCGACGACGCCGATCTTCGCGCCCGGCAGGAAGCTCAGGGTCACATCGTCAAGAATCACTCGGTCGCCGTAAGCCTTGCGGGCCTTGATCATCTGGTAAATAAACTCAGCCAATGTTGTGTTCCATCCTTAAGAAACGTTGGAATTCCAGCGTGTTGCATGAGCGGTCAACGGAAACTCAATCAAGGATTCCGGAACGCAACCCACGCACAATACCGCACATAATTATCCCATACCCCATCTACACGGCGGTATGGGCGAAAGTCGTGCGCTCAGGCAGTAAGCGGAAGCAGCAGATGCTCATGCAAAGCAGGACGAACGATATTGTCGAAATCGCCGGATTCCGGGCATTGAATCGCAACAACTAAACCCTGCTTCGGCAAAACCGTAGTGATCTGACCGTACGCACCATCCGCACGATATGCCCCCTCATAAGGCGACATCCAGAACTGATAGCCATAACCGCACGTCCAAATATTGCTATACGGAGTGTCGATGTGCTTGCCGGAAGCCTGCTTGACCCACGATTCGCTGACAATGCGCGTGCCATGCCAAGTGCCATCATTCAAATAGACCTGGCCAAGTTTCAACATATTTGCAAGCGACATGTAAATTCCGCCGCCTGCAATCGGATGACCTTGCGGATCACATTCCCAAACAGGCCAACCCTGATCCAACTTGGAAAAAATCATGCCATACAAATACTCGCCAAGACGCATGCCGGCAGCCTGCTCCAACATGCGGCCCGCCAAATCAGAATCCGCAGACGAATAGCAGAACGTGCTGCCGGGTTCCACCTCAACCCTGCGAGAGAACATGTACCGTAAATAATCAGGCGCACCAACACCACTGCGCCGGTCAGGGTTCATCAAATACGCATGATTGAAACCGCTCGACATAGTCAGCAAGTGCCTCAGCGTGATCTGCCCCAACTCCAGTTGCGCGTCGGAGGGAACATACTCGGGGAATGAGTCGACCAATCGCGAATCGAGCGACAGCAATCCATCTTCGATCGCAATGCCGATAGCCGTCGAAACATAACTTTTCGTATGGGAATAAATATTGCGATCCTGGTCGGGAACGAAATGACGTTCCGCGATAATGGCGTCGCCATCCGCAATCGCAACGGCTTCGACGGGCAGGGACTCGCTTTCGATGAGTTTGACGAAGTCGTTGAACATATCGATGGAACCCATGAAATCTCCTTTGACACTGTCCTACGGTGCATTATGGAAACTGTAACGTAAGGCGGTTACGTACGATTGCTACATCAAACGATTTTTCCTAAGCCTGTCGCTAGATGGAGCGCCCGAAAAGCCGTTAGGTGCCGTGCTTGAAAAAGTCGTTAAATGATAATGCTAATGCCTTAAATGATAATGCCTTCGCAATGGTCGATCTCATGCTGGATGATCTGCGCGGTGAAACCAGTGAACGTGGCATGCCGCTCGCGCCAGCGGCGATCCATGTAATCCACTTCGATACGCTGATAGCGCAGCGTGCGGCGCTCGCCGTTAAGTGACAGGCATCCTTCGGCGGTGTCATAGGCGCCATCCTGCGCGGTGATGCGCGGATTGAACATGAGTGTGATGCGACCGCCCAGTTCCTCGTCCACAAACGCGATGATGCGTTTGTGCTCGCCGATCATGTTCGCGGCCATGCCCACACAGCCGTTGCGGTGCGCGTCGAGCGTATCCTTCAGATCCTGTGCCACGGCAAGATCGGCCTCGGTGTTGTGCGCTTCCTCGGACGGCTGGCTGAGGAACGGGATTGATGTCGTAATAGGGCGTTGCATGGTCGGCTCCTTTCGCTGAATACGAGCTAAGCCGACAGCCTCGACGAGCCCGGCACGCCTGATGACCCCGGCGAATTCGACGAGAGCGCCGGAATCGTGACGCGGAACGAGTCGATTGAATTATCGATTCGTGCAGGCGGGCGTTGCTCATTGCGCAGCAGGGCCTCGATGCGACGATACCCGGTACCGTTGTCCTGCAACACCATGCCATCGCTCGGGTAGGGGACGGAACGCAGCAGCGAGAACAGGAACGGGTTGCGTGTGGAACCGGAAGCCGGCTGCTTGAGTGTGCGTTTGGTCACTGCGCCGAACAAGCCGCCGGGATTGGTGATTTCGATGCGGTCGGCGAACATGTCGACATGCACGGGCGTGCCCACGGCATCGGGCGAATAATCACGGTGGATAAGGGCATTGGAGATCGTCTCGCGCAGCACCGCCTGCGGATATGGCGGGCGTGCCGGGTCGAAGGCGGGCGAAGCGCTGCGACTCCAGTCCATCAGCGTTTCGACCGCATCGCAGACCATGGTGGGAATCGGCCCTACGAACACCGCGGCGCGCACCAGCTCACGGCCGGTGGAGAACACCTCATCGCGTGATATGCCGGGGAACATGGCGGCCGATATGGTCAGACGCGGGTAGAACTTCTGCGGGTATCGGCCAAGCGCCAGCAGGCCGGCCAGCGTAGGGCGAATCATGGCATCGTCGGTTTCGCTCCCGCTGGCTGTATCGGAGCAGAGGCGGCCGACTGCGCGCAGATTCAGCAACATCTCTTCGTCGCTCATCCCTTCGAACACGTGCCCGTGGCGTGCCCGCTCGTTGACGAGCAGCGCCTGCACCAAGGCGGGGGAGAGATCCGTGGCCGTGGCGCCTTCGACCACTGCGATATCATGCTCAGGCTGGCGTTGCTCCTCCAACAGTCGGTCCACCTCGTAGGCGGTCATGCGCCGATCGCCGTCCCCGGTTCGGATATACGAGCCGTTGTAGGGACCGGCGGCCGTGAAATAGCACGGCTTTTCGCGGGGAAGCATCTCGTCGATCACCGCGAATACCAGATTGGCGCCCTCGAACGGGCACGTCACAATCACCGGGCGCACCACGGGAGTGAGCTTTTCGCAGGCCTGGCTGAGCGCTTCCTGCATGGAACGTGCGTTGAAGCCATCCACGGGGGTGAACCCGTTCTTCTCGCTCAGGCCGAGAATGATATAGCCGCCGTTGCCATTGGAGAACGCCGACAATGTGTCGGTGATGGTGGTGCTGATCTTATGGGCGCATTCCTTGACCTCGCACTGCTGGGTGTCGTTGCCGATGGCGCGCATGAGCCGGATGAGCTCGGTCATTTTGGCCGTGTAGTCGTCATTGTCCATAATTCGCCGCCTTGCTTGGGTACGTCCCAGCATACCCGCGTCGGCATTCGCCGACGAACTGCTGGAATTGCAGGACCAACAGGGGGCGTTGCACCTCTAAATAGACATCGGGAAGCGTCATTCCGGAGCCATGCGCGACGCCTGCCGGGGCACATGACGGACGCATGGTGGCATATGGAGGGATTCGTGGTCCGAAGGGTTCCGGTCGGCTGCGCGGGCTCCGGGGAATGGACCGCCATGTTCCGCACCGGTTGCCGAGGCTTGCGTCCACGGGGGTTTCGGATTCCGGGCCGATTGCCGGATACCATGGAATCATTCGGAGGGAAGGTTCAAGAGGAGGAAGCATGGCGGAGGAGTCAGAAGAACCGTCGGACGGCATGACGCAACCATCCCGGGAAAAACCGCAATGGGTGCGGCTCCTGTGGCTATTGCCGGGATTCCTGCTGTTATTAGTGGGGTCGTTGCCGTGGCTGTCGACGGTGTTGCCGCAATGGGGGAAGAAGCTGTCGCAAAAGCGCAAGGCGGCAGGGCGATGGTGTAAGGAATGGATGGGCGGGCTCCCACTGTTCGCCGCGATCGCCATATGGGCTGTTCTCGGCATCATCGCGTTTCTTCTCGCCATGTGCTGGCTGGGACGCGTGCCGTTCTGGCAGCTGAAACTGGATCCCGAGAAGCAGGCGGAAAACATCGTCAAGATCGCCCTGACCCTTGTCGGCGGTGTGGGCGCGGTGGCCTACCTGGTGATCAAGTACCAGGAACGGCAACAGGCCGGACGCGCGGAAAAACGCGAGAAGGACCGCACCGTCGACACGAAGATGCAGGATGCCATCAACCAATTGGGCTCCGACAAGGCCTCCACGCGCATTGCAGGCGTCTACGCGCTGACGGACATCGCGGACAGATACAAGGACTCGTATCGGCAGCGTGTGGTGGATATCCTGTGCGGCTATCTGCGATCCGACAGGTCGAGGCAGCCCGTCTGGGACGCCTCCGGCCATCTCGTCGAATCCGTAGCATCGGACGAGGCCGTGGAATTCACCATCATCGCCATCATGCGCAAACACCTGCGCAAGAAGCAAAAAGACGATGATGGAAAAATCCGCGTGCGGCAAACGGTGGATGACGACCAGCTGTGGTGTGCTTGCACGTTCGATCTCCATGAAGCCACATTCCACGAAGCCGTGAACCTCGCGGATTCCACTTTCGAATATGCCCCATCCTTTAGCGAAACCAAATTCGAACGCGGCGCGTACTTCGACGGGGCGCACTTCACACGCAACGCGTACTTCTATGGGGCGCACTTCACAAGCGGCCCGTACTTCTCTGGGGCGCACTTCACACGCGGCGCGTACTTCAGCTGGGCGCACTTCACAGGCTACGCGTGCTTCGACGGGGCGACCTTCACACGCGACGCGCGCTTCGACGGGGCAGAATTCCGCGCCAGTGCGGCATTCTCAGGAATTCAAGGTCAACCTTCGTTCGGATTCGAAGAATGCAAGTTCAACGAGAAATTCCGTGACGATTATGAGTGGGGGCCGATTCCAATTCCGGAGGACAACGACGGACTGCCCGCAGGCGCGGTGTGGGAGGATTTCCAGGAGGAGGACGGCAAGGACGGCGGCACGACGAACCGGTAGTCCGCGGCATCCCCTGCCGTCTCTCCGTCCGGAAAGGAACATATGTGAACGTATATGGGTCCCATATGGGATTCATATGGGAGTCTTATGCAAACAGGCCGATTGGTCAGTCGGCCTGTTTGATTCTGAGGCGGATGCCGCATACGCTCAGGCGGGTGGAGCCGGTGTCCGGCCCGGCGGGGGTATTTCGCAAACGGAGGTTTCCGGAACGGATTTTGAAACGGGGAGACGGTCTCCGACACTCCGGCGGGAAGCGTCCCATAACCCGTCCCGCAATCAACGTTCTGAAACCCAATGCCATTGACGGGTATAAGCGCTCATAGATGCCGACTCGCTGGCTCAAGTGTTGCCCGATCTTCGAGGCGACTCGAAGCGCAAGCATTCGTTCCTTTTCCTCATCTCCAAGATTGGATGCCGTCACGTGAACGTGCATCTTCTCCGTATTCGTCAGCGTGATCGTCTTTTCGTCGGGCCTTTCAATGCCGAGAATGTCCAAGGCGGTGGTGAGTGCGAATACCAGTGGCCGTGTTGTGCGCTGCTGCGCTTCAAGGCACATGTTGGCGGTCAGGACGCTTCGCTCATGCAGCGCTTGCGAATATTGTGCTCCATCGGTCATGCCGGCGAGCGTATCGGTAGTCTCATGTGAGGTGCTGCAAGGCTCCGCAAAAATATGGATATGTGGATAACCCGGAATTTGCGATGATGAGCGCACGAGGCGTACGCCAACCATCTGAGTGTGGCCACGTATTTTGAATACACTATGTATCTGAGTGCGCCACATATCTGCATGCGCTGGAAAGCGGTGCAATACGTTCCGTACTTGAGAAAATCGCACACCATGCCCGCATCCGCGGCATATTATGGCTGCCGAAAGAGAACCGAGGAAGGATCCAAGCAGCTGTGAATGAATCGCTATGCATCAGAAATGTAAGGGCATCTGGCTTCAATGAGCCCGTTGACATGGTGATACGCAATGGGGGCATCACCGCCATCGCTCCTGGTGCGGCGGGTCGGAATCAAGATCTCGACGCGTTCGATGCCGAGGGGATGTGGATCATCCCCGGCCTGTGGGATTGTCACACGCATTTCACACAGTGGTCCTACACGCTGGGGCGGCTGGATCTTATCGAGGCTCGCAGCGCGCATGAGGCGATGGATATGCTACGTGGCCATGTGTCGCAGCTGCGATCCGAAGGGCGTTTGGATCCGAACCGGTATGTGGTGGGCATGCGGTTCCGTCATTCGTTGTGGGCCGATGACGAACAGCCCACGCTTGCCGCCATCGATGCGGTTGCGGGCGATCAGCCCGTGGCGTTGTCCAGCGCGGATATGCATTGCGGTTGGGTGAATTCGGCGGCGGCGCGCAAGCTTGGCGTGCAGGTCGGCGAATCCGGTCTGGTAGGCGAATTGGAATGGTTCGACGCGTACTGCCGTCTTGATGATGCGCCGGGTGCGGCCGAGGAACTGGATCGTCTGTTGCGTGAAGCCGAACACGACGCCGCAGGCAAGGGCGTCGTCGGCATTCGGGATTACGAAATGGCCGAAAACATCAATACATGGATCGGTCGATTCGCTAACGGCATCAACGGTTTGCGGGTTCAGGCGGGCGTGTACCCGGAACGGCTGCATCAGGCCATCAACGATGGCTGGCATACCGGCGACGAGCTGCCCGGCAGTAACGGGCTCGGACATGTAGGCGCGATGAAACTCATCTCCGACGGTTCGCTCAACACTCGTTCCGCCTATTGTTCGACGCCGTATTCCGGCATCGAACCCGAGACTTTCGGCACGATGAGCTACACGCCCGAACAGATCGAGTCCTATATGTTCGTGGCCGCGAAGCATGGTTTCGACATCGCCTGCCACGTCATCGGCGACGAGGCGAACACCATTGTGCTGGATTGCGCCGACCGCACCGGCGCGCGTGGCTCCATCGAACATGCTCAGATGCTCAAACCCGTTGATATTCCTCGATGCGCCAAGCTGGGGCTTGCCGCGAGCATCCAGCCGCAGCATGCCATGGACGACCGGGACGTCATCACCCGTTTCTGGGGGCATCCGGCCGGCATCCCCTATGCGTTCAGGGCGTTGCATGATGCCGGGGCACGCCTGCTCATGGGATCCGATGCGCCGGTGGCGCCGCTCGACCCGTGGATGGCCATTTCCGCGGCGGTGTTCGGCACCGAAAACTCGAATCGTGAGCCGTTCCAGCCGGAACAGTGCCTTGATTTCGGCACGGCGTTGGCCTCATCCACGCAGATCGGGCGCGAACGGCTCAAAGCAGGCGACGCTGCCGACCTGGTGCTCTTGGATCGAGACCCCTCGACGGTGGGAACCCCAGAGGAGATGCGCGCAATGCCACGGCATGTGCAGGCCACCATGCTTGCAGGTCGGTGGACGTACCGGAAGTAGTAGGGCGATCGGGGGTGAACGGCGGCTGCGACTGCCCCTGCGTGATGTTTTCCGATAACGTTTTGCCTTAGCTGTCAGGGTTTGCCCGGGTTTCGTCGAAGCTTGTTCTTGCGCTGTTTTGAACAGTCACTGCCATGGGGGGCTGGCGGCAGATATCTGTGTGCCATGGAGTTTGCCGGTGTTCTGCGGCTGCTTCGGCGTTCTGTGCGAGCTTGTTCGCTTATGTGTGGCAGATTTGGCGAATTGGATTTTGCTCAGTGCCTGATGTGTGGCATCGAAAAGTCGGTATGCCGGGTATCTTCTTTGGTGTTCCAAGGAAGATACCCGGCATATTCGTATTGTGGTGCCACCAATAAGACACCTAGCTATTTGGAGGGCGGTATTTCTGCCACAAACAGCCGTAATGGCGTTTGAGCTGGGCAGGAACACCTTGTGCGGGAAGGCTGTGTCCCACGAGCGGGCCTCTGCGCTGGCGCTGTATTACTCCTGTACGGCGGCCAGCGCCTGATCGAGATCGGCGATAATATCGTCGGCGTTCTCGATGCCGCAGCTCAGGCGCACCAGGTCGATGCCGACGCCGGCTTCCTCAAGCTGCTCCTCGGTGAGCTGGCGATGCGTGGTGCCGGCCGGATACAGCGTGCAGCTGCGCGCATCGGCCACATGCGTGGCGATGGACACCATCTTCAGATGGTCGAGGAACGCGGAGACCTTCTCGCGGCCGCCTGGCACGCCGAAGGAGATCACACCGCAGGTGCCGTTCGGCATGTACTTCTCCGCCAGCGCATGGTACTTGTCCGTTTCGAGGCCCGGGAAGCTCACCCAGCTGACGCGCGGATCGGCGTCGAGCCACTTGGCCACGGCCAGTGCGTTCGCGCAGTGGCGCTCCATGCGCACGCCGAGGGATTCCAGATGCATGCCCATGATCCACGAATTGATTGGCGCCGGAGTGGAGCCGAAGTCGCGCATGAGCTGCGCGGTGGCCTTGGTGATGTATGCGGCCTTGCCGAATTCCTTCGCGTAGGTGACGCCATGGTAGGAGTCGTCCGGAGTGGTGAGGCCCGGGAATTTCTCCGCATGGGCCATCCAGTCGAAATTGCCGGAATCGACGATCGCGCCGCCCACGCAGGATCCGTGGCCGTCCATGTACTTGGTGGTGGCGTGCGTGACGATGTCCACGCCGTACTGGAACGGACGGCAGTTGATCGGCGTCGGGAAGGTGTTGTCGACGATCAGTGGCACGCCGTGACGATGCGCTGCGTTCGCGAACTTCTCGAAGTCGAGCACGATAAGCGCCGGATTGGAGATGGACTCGCCGAACACGGCCTTGGTGTTCGGTTGGAACGCGGCCTCAAGTTCCTCTTCGGTGCAGTCCGGGCTGACGAAGGTGCATTCGACGCCCATCTTGCGCATGGTCACGTTGATGAGGTTGAACGTGCCGCCGTAGATGGCGGAGGAGGCGACGATGTGGTCGCCGTTGTTGCAGATGTTGAACAGCGCGAAGAAGTTCGCCGCCTGGCCGGACGAGGTGAGCATCGCGGCCGCGCCGCCTTCCAGCTCGCAGATCTTCGCGGCGACGGTGTCGTTGGTCGGATTCTGCAGGCGGGTGTAGAAGTAGCCGGATTCGGACAGGTCGAACAGTCGGCTCATCTGTTCGCTCGACTGGTATTTGAAGGTCGTGGCCTGGATGATTGGGGGAGTGCGGGATTCTCCATTGCCCGGCTGATAGCCTCCCTGCACGCAGATGGTGTCGACGTTTTCGCTCATATGTTCCTTCTTTCGATTCCGCGCTTCCGTGCGCCGCGCAGGTGTTGCGCCGCGATGCGAACAAACAAACACACTGTATCACTGCATTGATAAATGGCTTGATTCCAATGGAAACGCCGTATAGTTTAACGAATTGACAAACTTAGGTAATTCAATTTATTATGTAGACCAAGACGGGCGGAAAGCCCGTTGCGAAATAAAGCTTTACGTAAGTAAACCAAGCAAAGGAGCATTCCATGGGTCTGTGGGATATCGATAAGATTCCGTACGTCGGTCGCGAAAAGGGGCCGCAGGAGGGTCTTGCTTTCCATTACTACGACGCCGACAAGGTTGTTGCCGGCAAGAAGATGAAGGACTGGCTGCGCTTCGGCGTCGCATGGTGGCACACCTTCGACCAGGAGCTGGTCGACCCGTTCGGCACCGGCACCGCCCAGCGCCCGTGGTACGGCAAGTATTCCGATCCGGAGGACGAGGCTCTGGCCAAGGTCGACTACGCCTTCGAGTTCTTCCAGAAGCTCGGCGTCGAGTACTTCTGCTTCCATGATCGCGACATCGCTCCGGAAGGCGACACCCTGCGCGAGACCGACAAGAACCTGGACAAGGTCGTCGACAAGATCGAAGAGAACATGAAGTCCACCGGCATCAAGCTGCTGTGGAACACCTCCTCCCTGTTCACCAACCCGCGCTTCGTCTCCGGCGCCTCCACCTCCCCGTTCGCCGACATCTACGCGTACGCCGGCGGCCAGCTGAAGCACTCCCTGGAGATCGCCAAGCGCCTTGGTGCCGAGAACTACGTGTTCTGGGGCGGCCGTGAAGGCTACGAGAACCTGTGGAACACCCAGATGAAGCGCGAGCAGGAGCACATGGCCAAGTTCTTCCACATGTGCCATGACTACGCGAAGGAAATCGGCCTGGACGCCCAGTTCCTGATCGAGCCGAAGGCCAAGGAACCGACGATGTTCCAGTACGACTTCGATGCCGCCACCGCCATCAACTTCCTGCGCACCTATGATCTGATGGACGTCTTCAAGCTGAACCTGGAAGGCAACCACGCCAACCTGGCCGGCCACACCTACCAGCACGAGATCCGCACCGCCCGCGAGGCCGGTGTGCTCGGCTCCCTCGATGCCAACCAGGGCGACAAGCTCATCGGCTGGGATATGGATGAGTTCCCGACCGACCTGTACGAGACCTCCACCGTCATGTGGGAGGTCCTCGCCGAGGGTCAGATCGGCCCTCACGGCGGCCTGAACTTCGACGCCAAGCCGCGCCGCACCTCCTTCGCCGCCGAGGATCTGTTCCGCTCCCACATCGCAGGCATGGATGCATTCGCTGCAGGTCTCTTGGTCGCAGCCAAGATGCACGAGGACAAGGTCATCGAGAACCTGCAGGCTGAGCGTTACAGCTCCTTCGATTCCGGTATCGGCGCGACCGTCGAGAACGGCACCGCCTCCCTGGCCTCCCTCGAGGAGTATGCTCTGGATATCCCGCAGTCCAAGCTCATCGAAGCCACCAAGTCCGATCACCTCGAGTCCGTCAAGGCCACGATCAACAACTACATGATCGACGCTCTGGCCGAGGCGTGAGCCGAAAACTCACTAGGGTTTTAGGTAGCCTCGGGCGAAGTCCGAGACGGTAGTCGAGGGCGAGCAATGACTGGGCGCGCGTAGCGTTCCGGAATTGCAGGACCGAGGCATGGGCGCAGTAAGGAGTTTCCGTTAGGACTCCTGATTCATCGCTGGATCAAACGGTGGGGCTCGACTGTGACAGAGCCGGATGTGGTGTGCCGAAGCGTCGGTGTTCCGGCACACCACTCACTTTTCTTTTCTTCCTCCTTCCTCAAATTTCCTTCGCACGCAAGTCGTTTGCCGGCTAGATCGCCGGTGAGCGGCTTGCGTGCGTTGTTAGACCAAGCGAAAATTTCGATTATTCGCAATGATGTGATGTATCCAAACGTTCCCGAATGAGGCGTACTTATGACCACAACGATTACCATCGCCAATCCCATTCTTCACGGAATGCATCCTGATCCGAGTTGGATTTGGGATGATGATCTTCGGCAAATCGTGCTTGTGACCTCCACCTTCGAACTGGTTCCAGGCTTGCCTATTTACGTTTCCAGGGATATGGCTCACTGGAAACACGTGTCGGATGCCATAGATGAGGAGTTGGCAAGACGTTTGCTCATTCCTTTCGTGGATGACTCGGGTGGCGTCTATGCGCCGACGCTGCGTAGGATTCGTGGCAAATACGTGATTGCCTGCACCATCGCTCGCATCAATGGACGCAAAGCCATCGCGGAAGGATGCTCCCAGGCCGAATTGGATGCGGCCCAGGCGGCGGAAGGTAACTTCGTTCTTGAGTCGGACTCGATCGACGGACCTTGGCGTGGGCCGTTCTGGATCGAGGGCGCCGAAGGCATCGATCCAGACATATTCGAGGATGAGGACGGCAATGTGTACTGGACCCAGACCCGTCCTGCGGTCAATCCGCAATGGGAAGGCCAGACCGAGGTCTGGACCCAACGCATTAATCCGGAGACTTGGACTTTTGTCGATGACGGTCTTCCTGCGGGATCGGGCAAGACGGTAATATGGCGCGGATACGGTATGGAATCGGTGTGGGCTGAGGCGCCGCATCTCTATCGCGTGGGTGATTATGTGTATCTGATGACCGCTGAGGGGGGCACCAGTTTCGAACATAGCGAAATGGCCATGCGCATCTATGCACCGCATGGACTGCTTCGGGCGTTCGAAGCTTACGAACGGGAAGCATCCGAATCGGGTGAGTGCATTCCGCAGGTTCGTGACGGGGAACGCTGCTATCTTGGCACCGCAATCCGTGCCTTCCACGCGGATAAGAAGAATCCGATTCTCACCCACCGACATCTGGGTTTGTCGGAACCGCTGCAATGCGTGGGACATGCGGACCTGTTGCTTCATCCGGAACTGGGATGGTGGCTGGTGTGTCTCGGCGTGAGGGAGACGCGGGGAAAGCATGACGGCGAATTATTGAGCTACTTGGGAAGGGAGAGCTTTGTCGCTCCGGTATCCTGGGAACATAATCCGGCCGATTGGAAGCTGGACGGCAACGGTGCATTAGATACGCATGAGGGTGACCCCGGATGGCCAGTGACGTGCGCTGGTCTTGGCCGCTTGGCCGACGAGATCACGGTTACCACTGAAGACGATGGCATCACCATCGAGCCTAGGATGAAATCCTCGCTCGCCGGTGACGTGGAACCTGCGCTGGTGGATGTGGCTGATGGCTCGACGAACGATGTGGTGGTGCGCGACGAGCGTGATGTCAGCTACCGCAGAATAGCGAAACTGCCGACGCTCATGCCGATTCCCATGTCCGGTTCTTTAGTGATCCGGCAGAATTCCACGCATTACGCGGTGTTTTCGATGCATGGCACGGATGTGCGCTACGAGATGGTGAATGGAGACGATTCGCAAGCTGGGTCTGTTGCCGTACAGGCTGACGGAGTGCGTCCGGCGGTACTTTTCGACGACAACCGCTTGTCGGTCATCGTGACTGGCATGCATGGTTTGGTTGATTCTGCGACGTTCGTGCGTCAGGGGCAGGTCCTGCTGAGTGTCGATGCTCGTTTCCTCAGCACCGAATGGGCCGGTGGGTTCGTCGGTTGCATGGCCGGCTTCATGGCATAGATTCTACGGAATTTCAGGATGGTTCACTGCTGGTGTTCCGACGGGCCGTTTTAGAACGAGTTGAAAACGGGTCGAAAGGCTAGGAGCGCTGTATTCTCCCTTACGGTTGTGCCTGTGAGGTTTGCCCCGCTGATTAACCCTCGAGTTGCTGTGTGCTGTTGCGTACCACTAGCGATGTCGGCATGATGATGTGCGGTTGGATCACGTCGTCGGTGGACAGCGCCTCGACCAGCATGCGTACGGCGGCCCTTGCCATATCTTGGAGCGGCTGCCGTACGGTGGTCAGCGCCGGGCCAAGGAATGCGGCGGTCTGCACATCGTCGAATCCGACCACGGATAAATCCTCCGGAATACGTAACCCCAGCTGCCTTGCCGCCTCGTAGACGCCCATGGCCTGCAGATCGCTGCCGGCGAAGATTGCGGTCGGACGATTTGGTCGTTTCAACAGGGAGATGGACTGTGCGTAACCGCCGGAAGTGGTGAAATCGCCTTCGGTGATAAGTTCGGGATCGGCTTCGATTCCATGTTCCGCAAGCGCTGATGTATATCCGTCCAGACGTGCTTTGGAACACATCATCTCCTCCGGTCCGGTGATGATGCCTATGCGGGTATGTCCGAGTGCGAGCAGATGCCTGGTGGCGATTACGCCTCCGGTCCAGTTGTCCGCTTGCACCGACAGCGTGTCTGGATCTGGATTACCGAATGGATCGAACAAGACGAAGGGAATACCTCTGGAATGCAGTTTGTTCCGCTCGATACGTGTCAGACTGGAGAAGACAAGAATGGCGCCATCCGTCTGCCGACGCAGCATGTTGTCAATCCAGGATGAGTCCGGGTGCTGGCGATTGCCGCCTTCGGTGGTGATGACGTTCAAATCATGCAACTTGGCTTCGCGAATGGCGCCACGGAGTACTTCAAGGGCCCAAACATTATCGAAATCTTGGAACACGATTTCGATAATTCGTTGGCTTTTCGTGCCTGTCGCTTTACGGGAATACCCATACCGTTTCAACACCGCGTTGATGGTTTGCCGCGTCTCTTCGGAAACGTCGGCTCTGCCGTTGAGCGCCTTGGATACGGTGGAAAGGGAATAACCGGTCTCTTTAGCTATGTCAGAGAGTCGTACCGTAGCTTTTTTTGCCGTATTGCGCATGAGTCACTCCTTCTTCATTTTCATCATATCCGAAAATGCGAACGAAAGTTTCGGTTTACGTTTTTCGAAACTTTCGATATGTTGGCAATGCTTAAAAACGTTGTAAAATCAACGAAAAATAGTTAGTTTTTTGATTTTACAAAAAACTTGACTTTGTGTGATTTGTTTCGGTAGTCTGTAGGTACGACGAAAACGGAATGGAAATTTTCGAAGGGAGTCAAAGGCTGATTCTCTGTCTGCCAGGGGAGCTGCGGCAGCATTCGTTGCGGTCATGCTTCCCGATTCGGCCCATTCGAGAGAAATCGTTCCTGTCGTTGCCATCATTTTGTCGATGATGATTTGGTCAATAAGGAGAAGACAATGAAGTTCAAAACCATTGCAGCTGCCACTCTTGCGGTGGCGACCATGTTGGGCATGGGTGCCTGCGGCTCCAGCACTGGTGCCAAAGACGATAAGACCATTACGTTCTGGCATAACGCAACAGCTGGTGACGGCAAGCAGTATTGGGAGGATATGGCCAAAGCGTTCGAGAAGAAGACTGGTGTCAAGGTTCAGATTCAGGCCATCCAAAACGAGGATTTCGAAGGCAAGCTGACCACCGCTATGCAGGATCCCGCCTCCGGCCCGGATGTGTACATGACCCTTGGTGGAGCCAAGACCAAGGACATGATTGACGCCGGACAGACCATGGACCTCACTGATAAGATCAGTGACACCGTCAAGAAGCAGATGTCTTCTGCGCTGGAGTCCATGTCCTATGACGGCAAGGTCTATGGTGTTCCAGTCACTGTGCAGCCTGGTGGCATCTGGTATTCCAAGGATCTGTTCAAGCAGGCTGGCATCGATGCCGCGCCGACCACCTTCAGCGAGCTGAAGACCGATGTGCAGAAGCTTCGCAGCGCTGGCATCGATCCGATCGCACTCGGCGGCAAGGATGCTTGGCCGGTCGGTCACTGGTACTACTGGTTGTCCATGCGCGAATGCTCTCCGAAGGCCTACGCCAAGGGCGTCAATGACAAGGACTTCTCCGACTCCTGCTGGACCAAGGCCGGAGATGATCTGAAGGATTTGTTGGATGCGAATGCTTTTAACGAAGGATTCCTCACCACGACGGCCCAGCAGGGCGCCAGCTCGTCCGCAGGTCTGCTGGCCAATCATAAGGCTGCGATGGAGCTCATGGGCACATGGGAGCCTGGAGTTCTCAAGGACCTGACTCCGGACAAGAAGCCAATGGCTGACCTTGGCTTCTTCGCCTTCCCGACCGTGGACGGAGGAAAAGGCGAGGAAGGTGCTTTGATGGGCGCTGTGACCGGTTTCGCTGTCAATCCCGAGGCTCCGGACGCTGCTGTTGATTTCGTCAATTTCATGGCTGAGAAATCAAATCAGGAGAAATACGCCACTGCGTTCAGCACCATTCCGGCTTCCGACGAAGCTTACGATGCGGTTACCGATGAAAATCTTAAAGCCATCATCGAAGCTATGAAAAAGTCCGATGGCATGCAGCTGTGGATGGATACCGCTCTCGGCGGAAATATTGGCAACGCTCTTAATTCCGGAGTGGTGAATCTGCTTTCCGGACAGGGGACTTCGGCTGACATCGTCAAGGCGATGAAGGACGCAGCGGCCAAGGGCTGACAGTGAACATGGCTGGTTGAAGGCCAAAGGAGGGTGGATAGACAGATATTCATCCACCCTCCTTCCTATTCGAGAAACGTATCTGGTAGTGGAGAAAACCATGTCAAGTACAAGCAAAGACGCGGTGACGCTGCGCGCTAAGCGGTCCAAGAAACCGTCCGATGGCAAAATGCGTCGTAATGTTGAGATTTTCGTACTGTCCGCACCTGCGATTCTTCTGTTCGTCTGCTTTGTGATTCTGCCTATCGTCTTGGGTGCTTATTACGGCTTCTATCAGTGGAAAGGTTACGGACTTCCCTCCAAGACAGGTAAATTCGTTGGTCTCCAGAACTACATCACAGCGCTTAAGGATCCCGCGTTCCAGGCGGCAATTCTGCATACCTTCGAGGTCGTGATCGGCTCGTTGGTCATCCAGGCTCCGCTCGCCATCCTGTTCGCATTGCTGCTGAACCAGAAGTTCAAGGGGCGTGGTCTCATCCGCACCCTCATCTTCGTGCCGTATGTCGTTTCCGAGGTCATCGTCGGCACAGGATGGAGCCTGTTGCTGCAGAAGAAGGGCGCCATCAATGAGATTCTGGCCAACTTCGGCATCAATGGTCCCGATTGGCTGGCCGACCCGAAAATCGCTATTTGGACGCTGCTGTTGCTGATCAGCTGGAAATACGTCGGTTTCGCCGTAATTCTGATGCTCGCCGGCATGCAATCCATTCCCGAGGAACTGTATGAAGCAGCCAAGGTGGATGGGGCGAGTTTCTGGCAGATGCAGAAAAGCATCACGTTGCCGTTGCTTGCTCCGACGTTGCGGATCTGGGTGTTCCTTTCCATGATTGGCTCTCTGCAGCTTTTCGATCTGGTCTATATCGTGTGGGGCAAGTATGTGTCGACCACCGCTGGTGTGTCCACCATGGCCACCTACATGGTGCGTGAAGGTCGTGGAGCCGGCAACTATGGCTATGGTTCCGCCGTTGCTCTGATCATCTTCGTGATCTCTTTGATCATCGCACTCGTCTATCAGAAGTTCGTGCTGAACCGTGACTTGGACGGTGCTGTTACTGAACAGAAAGAAGCCGAGAAGCGTGCCAGGAAGCGCGCAAAAGAAGTGCAGCATCGTGAGGTTGCTGCCCTGGCAAGTGAGGTGAAGTGATGACTGCCGCAACAATCGCAGGACATTCCAACAAAAGCGAGTACAGCAAGAAGAATGGTTACCGTAAGTCATCCAAGACGCCATGGGGCAACCCAATCGTCTACTTCTTCTCCCTGGTGCTTGTGGCCATCTGCATCACTCCGGTGTTGTACATTATCTTCGGCGGTTTCCGTACCAATTCGCAGATCACCAACCATCCGTCCGGGATGCCGAACCCATGGGTCCCCGACAACTACAAGACGGTCTTCGAAAGTGATATTTTCTGGACGGAACTGAAGAATTCTACCATCGTGGGTATCGCCACCATGGTAGGCGTCGTGGTGCTTAGCATCATGGTGAGCTTTGTCATCGCCCGATACAAATTCCGCTATGCGCCGCTTATGTACGCGTTGTTCTCTGCTGGTCTCATGTTCCCGATGACCGTTGGCATTACACCTTTGTATCTGCTGATTCGCAATCTGGGTCTGGCAAACTCCCTGTGGGGTCTGATCCTTCCGCAAATTGCCTTCGGACTTCCTCAGACCATCATCATCTTGGTGCCGTTCCTACAGTCGATTCCTAATGAGCTTGAGGAGGCCTGTCTTCTCGATGGATGCTCCCGCCTTGGCTTCTTCTGGCGCATGGTCATTCCGCTGTCCATGCCTGGCGTGGCCACCACTGGAATCCTCACCTTCGTGGGAAGCTGGAATGCCTACATGCTGCCGCTGTTCGTGCTCAGTGATGCCAACAAGTACACATTGCCACTTGGCGTACAGATGTTCAGCTCCGAACACTCCGTTGACACCGCACAGGTGTTGGCCTTCACCTCTCTGGCTATGATTCCGGCCCTGATCTGTTTCACCATCTTCCAGAAGAAGATCGTCGGTGGCCTGACAGGTGCGGTCAAGGGCTGACGAAATGTGACAATCCACGCCCGGAAGATGTTCCTTTCCGTCTTCCGGGCTTCATCTCTTATGCAAGAGGTACATTATGAAGATTTCCAACCCGGTGCTCACCGGTTTTCATGCCGATCCTTCAATGATTCGCGTCGGTGACACTTATTACATTGCCAATTCCACTTTCGAATGGTTCCCAGGCGTTCGCCTGCATGAGTCCAAGGACCTGGTGCATTGGAACATTCTTCCAAGCCCGTTGAGCCGGTCCAGCCAGCTTGATATGAGAGGAAACCCCTCTTCGGGAGGCATCTGGGCTCCTGACCTAAGCTATGCGGATAACAAATTCTGGTTGATCTACACTGATGTCAAGGTGGTCAATGGTGCATTCAAGGATTGCACTAATTATTTGGTCACCGCCGAGGACATCCACGGGCCATGGAGCGAGCCGGTTCGCATCAACGGGGTCGGTTTTGACGCCAGCCTGTTCCATGACGACGACGGCCGCAAATACTTGGTGCAGCAGACATGGGATTTCCGTGAATACCACCACCAGTTCGACGGCATCACGTTGACGGAATTCGACGTCGACACCATGAAGCTCAAGCCAGAAACGGCCCGCACCATCTGGGATGGCACTTCGGTGAAGATCACCGAAGGTCCCCACCTATACAAGAAGGATGGTTGGTACTACCTGTTTGCCGCAGAAGGCGGCACGGTGTATGAACATCAGGAATCTGTGGCGCGTTCCCGTACCCTTGACGAATACTCCTTCGAAGTTATGCCGAATGGCCCGTTCATCGGTAACTTCGACACTCCTGACACCTATTTGCAGAAGCAGGGCCATGGAGCGTTGGTGGACACCCCGTCCGGCGAGTGGTATTACGCCTCCCTATGCGGTCGTCCGTGGCGTCATGATACCGAACCGGCCCATGGCACCCGCGGATGGTGCACACTCGGACGCGAGACCTCCATCCAGAAAGTCGAATGGGATGAGGACGGTTGGCCGCGCGTGGTCGGAGGTCACGGCGGACAGCGTTACGTTGATGCTCCGAAAGATGCCATCGAGACTGTGGCCCCCGCGACGCGTGACGAACATGATGAGTTCGATTCCGGCGAGCTCGGGCCGAATTGGAACACGCTACGTGTCCCGTTCACCGACGCCATGGGCACGGTGGGTGGTGGCAAACTGTCATTGCGTGGTCAGGGCTCGCTGTGCAACCTGTTTGACTTGTCTCTTGTGGCTCGTCGCTGGCAGGCATTTGATTTCGACGCCGAAACCAAGGTGTGTTTCAGTCCGAAGAATTACATGCAGATGGCAGGCCTGACCAACTATTACGATGACCTATGCTGGTCATGGGCGTTTGTCACTTGGGATGAGAAACGACATGCAAGGGTCATCGAAGTGGCTCAGAACGATTTCAACCAATATACGTCGTTCCTCAAGGATGACGCCATCGTAGTGCCCGAAGAGGCTGAGGCGGTATGGCTGCGCACCAAGGTCCGCACGGAATACTATTCCTACGAATATTCCTTTGACGGAGAACATTTCACCGAGATTCCGGTCAAGCTCGATGCGAAGATCCTGTCCGACGATTACGTGAACCAACGTTACGGCGGCTTCTTCACAGGCGCGTTCGTGGGACTTGCCTGCGTCGATCTGTCCGGCTACGGCGCGCAGGCCGAATTCGACTACTTCGACTATCGGGAGCTTTCCGATAACCAGTAGACAGTGCCGGCTGGCGACAGAGCGTCCGTCGTCAGCCGGCATACTCGACGGCATTGAAATCTATGGGCAATGAGGAGCGGACGAGCATGGTCTTGCGATTGCCGAAACTGCTTGACGACGGTTGCGTGCTGCAGGCCGGTGCGACCATACATATCTGGGGCACCGGCGACCCTGGACGCGGCGTGCTGGTACGCCTCGATGGCAAGGACCGGACTACACGGGTGGGGGACGACGGCTCATGGAGCGTGTCGTACGGTCCGATCACAGCAGGCGGACCGTACGATTTGACGGTGCGTTATGAGGACGGAACCGAATGCATCTCGCGCCAATGCTATGCGGGAGAAGTGTTCCTGTGTTCGGGACAGTCGAACATGGAACTGCCCATGGCTTGGGTGCGTGCGGACTATCCGTTGGAGTGGGATCGTGAGCCTGACCCATTGCTGCGGCAATACAAAGCGATTCCCGATTGCGACTTCAACGGTCCCCGCAGCGATCATGACCATGCATTCTGGCAGGGGTGCGATGCGGAAACCCTTGGGGATTTCTCCGCGCTCGCCTATTTCTTCGGACGCAGGATCCGTCGGTGGCTGAATGTGCCCGTCGGCCTGTTGAACGTTTCATTGGGCGGATCGCCGATTGAATCCTGGATGGATGCCGACGCATTGCGGGCGTTCCCCGAAGCGCTCGCTGACCTTGAGCCGTATCTTGGCGATGGCGTGGCGTCGAAGAAAAGCCGCGATTCCGTTGCCGAACGGGACCGGTGGTATCAGGCGCTTGGATACGAGGCTGTGGCCGATGCCCACCATGAATGGCTGCCATTGATCGCGTGGGACTGTCCGGAATCCAAGAACATCGAGCCGCGCGACGTGGCATGGCATGACATACGCCTGCCTGGATGGTACAAGGATCGCGGACTTGCCGGTTTCCGCGGCGAGATTACCATGAGAAAAACCGTGTTCCTGCCTCCGTCGGATGCGGGGAAGCCCGCCCTACTGCGTCTGGGCACCATGAATGATGCCGACCATACGTGGGTCAATGGTGTGTTGGTCGGTGGGCGAAGCAATGTGTATGAGCCGCGGGACTATCCGGTCGCAGCCGGCGTGTTGCGCGCCGGCGCGAACGAAATCCGCATGCGTCTGGTCGTTGAACGGCCCGGCGGCCGTGTGACGCCCGGCAAACGGATGACACTGACCATCGGAGACGATATCTTCGACCTGTCCGGCATTTGGCAGTATGCCGTGACCGCCGAAGCTGACCGTGATTGCCCATTCGAGGATTTCGTCAGATGGAAGCCGACCGGCCTGTACAACGCCATGCTCGCCCCGTGTTTTCCATATGCGGTGCGGGCCGTGCTGTGGTATCAGGGCGAATCGAATACCGGCGATCGCGCCATGCAATATGGTGACGAGCTGAAGGCCATGATTCAATTGTGGCGCGTCAAATGGCATCAGCCGGATATGCCGTTTCTGATCGTCCAGCTTCCAAAATTCGACATCGACGCCATCGAGGATGGTGGTTGGCCGCTTATTCGAGAACAGGAATGGAGAGTGGCGGACGAACTTGAACACGTGGCTGCGGTGGTGACGCTTGATGCCGGTGAAAGCAATGATTTGCATCCTCATGATAAGAAAACCATCGCGGATCGTGCATTCAATGTCGCGATGGATTTTGTGTATGGCCAGCAGGCTCAGCCTCAGCCGGTTGTTGAAACCGCAGAGGCGGACGATGGATTGTTGAGGATGCACTGCGTGTGGCGGAATTCCATGGGCGAACAGATGCAATCGCAGAATCGCCATCTGATGACGTTGGATGGTGACGTTCCGCGAGAAATTGATTTCCTGTGGCACGACTGCGCCACTTCGGTGCGGGCTGAGGCATGGCTGGATGGTTGCGATATTGTGGCGCGCATACCGTCGCGCATGCCGGACGAGGTGCGGTATGCGTGGAGCAACAGCCCGGAATCCGGTCTCATCTGCGACGGGGACGGTGTTCTGCTTCCGCCGTTTCATCTGCCGTTGCCCATGGTTGATTAGGAGCAGTCATGCGCAGACAAGTCATGATTCGTCAAGGATGTGTCCGGATTCTCCGATGCGGATCCTGTGATCACCGTGTTTCGGGGCATTCCATATGCCAAGCCGCCTGTTGATGAGTTACGCTGGCGTGAGCCACAACCTGCTGAAGCGTGGGATGGCGTGCTCGAAGCCGGTGATTTCGCGCCGATGCCGATGCAGCCGCTGCCCGGCTCGGATGAGTTCTACGGCAGGGAATGGCAGATTGACGCTGACACTCCGATGGCTGAGGATTGTCTGTATCTGAATATCTGGACGCCGGCCTTGCGTGGATGCGGCAGTGGTTCCGAGATTCGTACGGATTCCCGTTGCGATGGTCATGGGCTGCCTGTGATGGTATGGCTTTACGGTGGAGCGTTTCAGACTGGATCTACCTGTGAGAAGGAGTTCAATGGAGAGCAGCTGGCCCGTCAGGGCGTGGTGGTGGTCTCCATTGCTTATCGGTTGAATGTGTTTGGTTTTTCGCGCATGCCATGTTGGAAAAGGAAGCGGTTGATGGACGGCCTTGTGCGAATTTCGGATTTCTTGACCAGCGGATGGGCATTCAGTGGGTAAAGGACAATATTGCCTTGTTTGGTGGCGATCCTGCGAACATTACCGTGTTCGGCCAGTCCGCAGGGGCCGCAAGCGCGTTGGCGCAAAGTGTCTCGCCGATGAACGATGGTCTGTTCCAACGCGTCATCATGCAGTCTGGAGGTGGAACTGGTCTGTTCAATCGCCATCTGTGGTCTCTTGAGGATGCGCAGCGAAATGGAGCGCGTTTTTTGAAGTATCTGGAAGTTGAATCGATTGCCGAGGCGCGTTCTGTTCCTGCGACTGATCTGCTGGAGGCGGCGGTGACTTTTCCTGCTTGCGATTGGTCTGGGCAGGGTGATGATGTCGTATGGGCTCCGATGACTAATTGGATTCCCTGCGTCGATGGGACATTCCTTGTCGAGCAATACCGTGATGCGCTTATTGCGGGACATCGCGTTCCGTGTGATTTGTTGGTGGGGAACACGACCGGCGAGTTCATGGTTCCGGGCCCTGATGGCACTCCGTATCCGGAGGGTGAATGCGGCAATCTGGATATGATCGATGCATGGGTGTCAGGCGGCGGCTTGGAACCATACAGGTATCGATTCGATGTGGATATGCCGGGGGATGATGCCGGTGCGTTTCATTCGTCCGATTTATGGTTTTCGTTCGGAACGCTCCCTGCGAGCTGGCGGCCGTTTCGAGGCTGGCATTACGATTTGTCCCATGCGATGAATCGATATTGGGTGAATTTCGCGGCGACAGGTGATCCGAACGGTTCCGGATTGCCTGAGTGGACGGCATGCGGACCTGATGGTCAACGATATATGCTGTTCGGTGGATGCCACGATACGCCGGGTAACGTTTCATGCGTCATGGTCAAATAAGTGAATATAGTATGGTGTGAGCGTTCACTATAGCGCGGTGGAATGTGATGAAGGAGACGGATATGACGCAGGAGACGGAAGCGCTGATCGCGTCCGACGAGGATCTGACCAAACTGTTCGCCGGCAAGCCGACGCAATACCGCAAATCGAAGTCGCTGCCGAAATTCACGGGCGAGGCCATGCGCGCCTGCGCGAAGATCAACCGCATCTTCTTCGATGATCCGGACGAGGCGTATCGGCTGTTCCATGAGCTTGTTCCGGACGCGGGGGAAGGCGTGCAGTTCACGCCGCCGTTCAATGTCGACTACGGCATCGGATTGACCATTGGCCGCGGCACGTTCCTCAACAAGGATTTCATGGTGTGCGGCGGCGGATATGTGACGCTCGGTGAGGATTGCCTGATCGGTCCGCGTTGCACCATCGCCACGCCCAACCATGCCAAGGACGCCGCCACCCGCCTGGCGGGCTGGGAGCATGCCAGTGCCGTGACCATCGGTGATAACGTGTGGTTCGGCGCCAATGTGACGGTCACGCCGGGGGTGACCATCGGGTCGAATTCCATCATCGGCGCCGGGTCCGTGGTGACACGTGACATTCCGGAGAACGTCATAGCCGTGGGCAATCCAGCGCATGTGATCCACGAAATCCCCGATCATGATCCGGCTTTCGCCGAGGTCGAAGGACTTGCGTAACGGTTTCCTGCCGGTATACAAGCAGTAATGTCGGCGTGTTGCCGAGATTTGCAATAAAATGCATTGGATATTATACAAGTCCAATGCATTTTATTATATAATTCGAGAATTTTGAAAGGTGTAACCCCTTACTGAATCGGTTCTCAGTAAGTTAGATGAGTGAGCTAATTTTGCTGAAGATACTGGGTTCTGCGAGTTTATCGAGAAAAGGTATGTTAGTTCATCGAACTAAGTGATAGTATGACGATTAGGTCATATGAACGAACATATGACTTTCAAGGAAGAGAATCCAAGATTCAATTCATCGGCGAAAGGAATCTCATGAAAAAGTGGACCAAGGCAATCGCGGCTGTGGCGGCTGGCGCCATGCTGATCCCATTGGCCGCCTGCGGAAGCACTCGCGGCGGCTCCGGCTCTAGTGGCGCCAAAGACGCTTCGGACGTGAATATCGGCATCTCCATGCCTGAGCAGATGCTTGAGCGTTGGAAGATCGATGGCAACAATCTGAAGAAGCAGCTGGAAGGTTACGGATACAAGGTCACTTTGCAGTATGCCGACGGCAAGACCGATCTGCAGACCTCGCAGATCCAGAACATGGCGAACAACGGCATGGACTATGTTGTCGTCGCATCCATCGACGGCACCGCCACCGGCGCTGCCTGCGAGCAGGCGAAGACCAACGGCGCCAAGATCATCGCGTACGATCGCCTCATCATGAACACCGACGCGGTCGACTACTACGCCACCTTCTCCCTGGAAGAAGTAGGCAAGATGCAGGGCGAGTACATCGAGAAGGCCCTCGGCCTCAAGGATGGCAAGAAGGGCCCATTCAACGTCGAGCTGATGGCCGGTTCTCCGACCGACAACAACGCCGCCTACTACTTCAAGGGCGCATGGTCCGTGCTTGGTAAGTACTACAAGTCCGGCGTGCTGCAGGCCAAGTCCGGCAAAGTTCCTTCCGATGAGACCCAGTGGCAGTCCATCGGCATCGACAACTGGGATCGCCAGAAGGCCCAGAACGAGATGGAGAACCGCATCAACTCCTTCTATAACGACGGCACCAAGCTCGACGCCGTGCTCGCCCAGAACGATGCTGAGGCATTGGGTACCGTGAACGCGGTCGAAGGCGCCGGATGGAACTACTATCCGATCATCACCGGCCAGGATGCGGAGAAAGCCAACGTCCAGGCCATCGTCAAAGGCAAGCAGTCCCAGACCGTGTACAAGGACACCCGTGAGCTGGCCAAGGCCACAGCCAAGATGATCAAGGACCTGGTCGACGGCAAGAAGCCGGAAGCCAAGGACACCTTCAACAACGGCACCAAGGACGTTCCGTCCCAGCTGCTGACCCCTGTCTCCGTGGACAAGACCAATCTGAAGCAGGTCCTCGTCGACGGCGGGTACATCTCCGCCAAGGACGCCGGCCTCGAGTAACAGTCGCTGCGGTGGGGCGGTGTCAGCCGATGGCGGTCGCGCCGTCCCACCCACCGGTGGGCAATCGTGAAGCAATGATGCAACGGAGGAGGTTGCTGTGGCTACCAATAATGACGTGATTCTGCAGATGAATCATATCGTCAAGCGCTTCGGCCCGGTCACCGCATTGAAGGATGTGAATATCACCGTCAAACGCGGACAGATATTCTCCATCTGCGGTGAGAACGGCGCCGGCAAATCCACTTTGATGAACGTGCTGTCGGGCGTGTATCCGTATGGCACCTACGAAGGCGACATCGTCTACGACGGCGAGGTCTGCAAGTTCAAGACCATCCGAGATTCGGAGAACAAGGGCATCGTCATCATCCACCAAGAGCTTGCTCTGGTGCCGTACATGTCCATCCAGGAAAACATCTTCCTGGGCAATCAGATCAAGAAGGGCATCGCCATCGACACCGACGCCCAGCGCAAGGAAGCCCTGCGCGTGATGAATCTGGTGGGACTGGACGAGAATCCGGACACGCTGATCGCCAACATCGGCGTCGGCAAGCAGCAGCTCGTCGAAATCGCCAAGGCCCTGACCAAGGATGTGAAACTGCTCATCCTTGACGAGCCGACGGCGGCCCTGAACGACGAGGATTCGTTCAAGCTGCTCGGTCTGATCGACCAGTTACGCAAGGAACATGGCATCACCGCCATCATCATCTCGCACAAGCTCAATGAGATCGCCGCATCCGCCGATGCCGTGCAGGTCATCCGAGACGGACAGACCATCAGCCACATCGACATCGACGCCGAGCATCCGCTCGACCAGGATCTGCTGATCCGTGACATGGTCGGCCGTCCGCTGACCAATCGATATCCGACCCACGAATCGCACATCGGCCCCGAGATGTTCCGCATGGAGAATTGGAAATGCCATCATCCGCTTGATGAGAACCGTCTCGTGTCCAAGAACGTGTGTCTGAACGTGCGCAAGGGCGAGATAGTGGGCATCGCCGGCCTTGTCGGCGCGGGCCGCACCGAAACCATGATGAGCATGTTCGGCCACCAGTACGGCACCCACGCCAGCGGCAAGCTGTATCTGGAAGGCAAGGAAGTGCGCTTCCCCTCCGTGCGCAGTGCCATCGACCATGGTGTGGCGTACGCCACCGAGGACCGCAAAATCTACGGCCTGAACCTCATGGACACCATCCGCGGCAATACCTCGCTGGCCAGCCTCAAGGCGTTGAGCAAGCTTGGCGTGATCGACGAGACCCGTGAGAAGAAGGTCGCGGAGAAATACCGCACCGAATTCCGTACCAAGGCCCCGACCATCGAAATGCCTTCTGGCAACCTTTCCGGCGGCAACCAGCAGAAGGTCGTGCTCGCCAAATGGGTGGCCACCAACCCCAAGGTGCTGATCCTTGACGAGCCGACGCGAGGCATCGACGTCGGCGCGAAGTACGACATCTACGAGATCATCGACCAGCTCGCCGACGCCGGCTCCGCGGTGATCGTGGTCAGCTCGGAACTGCCGGAGCTCCTAGGCATCTGCGACCGCATCTACACGATGTGCAATGGCACAATCACCGCCAACGTGGACGCCAAAAGCACCAATCAGGAGGAGCTGATGCGGTACATGACCGCCGAAGTCCCGATCGATTCGAGCAAGGTATACGCCTGAAAGCCTGAAATCAGCAAGTCCAATGACGGACTTGAACCGTGAAAGGAAACGCATTCAAATGTCAGCTGCAAATTCCGCCGCCGTCAAGAAGGGCGACGACAAGGTAGAAACCCAGTCCCTCAAGGAGCTGCTGCTCGGCAACGCCCGGTCCTACGGCATCTTCTTCGCGTTGGTCGTCGTGATCATCGTGTTCCAGATCCTCACCGGAGGGCGTCTGCTCAACCCGAACAACGTGGTTGCGCTGTTCCAGCAGAACGCCTACGTGCTTATCGCCGCAATAGGCATGCTGATGGTCATCATCGCCACCCACATCGATCTGTCCGTCGGCTCCGTGGTCGCCTTCATCGGCGGCGTCGGAGCCTTGGCCATGAAAAACTGGGGGCTGAACTGGTTCCTCGCCATCATCCTGATGATCGTCATCGGCCTGGCCATCGGCGCATGGCATGGTTTCTGGGTCGCCTACGTTGGCGTCCCCGGCTTCGTCACCACGTTGGGCGGCATGCTGATCTTCCGCGGCCTCGCCACCGTTGTTGCTGGCGAATCCATTCCGGTTTCCGACCCGACCTTCCGCGCCATTTCCAAAGATTACCTGCCGAACATCTTCGGATTCTGGGGTGATTTCTCAAGCAATGCGATCATTGTCGGCGTCGTGGCCATCGTGCTGGTGATTTGGATGCAGCTGCGCAAGCGCAACAACGCCATCAAGAACGGTCTGCCGGTTCAGCCGATGAGCTTCGTTGTGCTCAAGCTGGTCGTCGCGGTGGCCGTGATCGCCTACGTGACCTATCTGCTGGCATGCTCCGGCAACTCCACCCAAGGTGGCATCCCGATTGTCATGCTCATCATCGGCGTGCTGATCGGCGTCTACTGGTTTGCGCTGAACCGCACTGTCTACGGCCGCAACGTCTACGCCGTCGGCGGTAACCGCAAGGCGGCCATCCTCTCCGGTATCGACACGAAGGCCACTGACTTCAAGATCTTCCTGAACATGGGCTTCCTGACCTCCATCGCAGCAATCATCACCCTGTCTCGTCTGGCATCCGCCACCGCGCAGACCGGTATGGAATTCGAGATGGACGCCATCGCTGCCTGCTTCATCGGAGGCACCGCGGTCACCGGCGGCATCGGCACCATCCCCGGTGCCATGGTCGGCGCACTGATCATGGGCGTGCTGAACCAAGGTCTGTCCATCATGGGTGTCGACGCCGCATGGGTCAAGACCATCAAGGGCCTTGTCGTCATCGCGGCCGTTGCCTACGATCTGGTCAGCAAGCGTAAGAAGGGCTGATTCCTCCTCATCAGCCACAGGGGATGTCTTTCGTGCGGGAAGACATCCCCTTTTTGTGCTGTGCGTCCGCTATTTTTTCCGCTGCCGTCGATTCGCTATGCAACCGGCGGTCCATTCTTCCATAAAAAATGCGGTCCGAAATTTTCGGACCGCATTTTTTATTTACGATTGCGTTTTTTCGTTTTCTTCTTCGGATCATACGGCTTGAGAAAATCCCATTGGGATATGAAGAATCCGTGTACCGGCGGAATCTTCGCTATACCGAAGCCGACGAGAATGCCGCCGAGCATGGTCCAAGTGGCCAAATCCTGGCCGATGAACAGCATCACGATGTAGATGATGGCTATGACGAAGCATAGCAGTGACGATGCACGGCGCTGCTGTTCGGTCATTTTCGAATTCTGTATGGGCATGGCGCCCAATAGCAGACCGGCGGTGAGGCAAATCAGTCCCAGCACGATGGCGGTCGCCAAGGAAATCGCGTGTGGCATAAGGTTCGTTCCTTTCTATCCGTTTGTCCGTTCCTATTCGGCTTCCTCGTCGGAATCGTCGTCTTCGTTTTCATGCTCGTCGTGCTTGCCTTGTTCCATCCAAAGCTGAGCCGCGTTGAAACCCGTATAGACTACGGCGATGGCGATGCAGGCTATCAGGATGATGGTTGGCGCCGTTGCCAGCGTGCCATCCTTCGCTGTCGAAACGATGGTCTGTACCAGCCAAGCGATGCATGCGATTGAAGTCAGAGCGTACAACCTCATGCGAAAACTGTCGTTCATAGGGAAATCCCCATTCCTTGTTGTGCTATCGATAATAGTCGAAACGGGGCGGTATTGGAGGGTACCGCCCCGTTTCAGATTGTGATTGAGTCTGTGTTGTTTCGCGAGGGTCAGCCGCGTGCCTTGACGTAGGCCTCATACACGGCTTCGGTCGGTTCGCCGGTCTCCACGCCGTCGATGGTGAGTTGCCATGCCGGAGGCTCGGTTTCGCCGGACAGCACCCAGGCGGCCTGGCGGGCCGCGCCGATGGCCACGTATTCGTCGGTGGCGGGTCGGGTCACGTCCATGCCCAGAATGCTTGGTGCCAGCGTGCGGATAGCTTCGGACTTCGCGCCGCCGCCGATGAGCAGAATGCGCGTGATGCTTGCGCCCAGGGATCGGATGAGCTCCAGGCAGTCGCGCTGGGAGCACAGCAGTCCTTCGACGAAGGCGCGGGCCAGGTTCTCGCGTGTGGTGTTGGCCAGAGTCATGCCGGAGAAGGTGGCGGTGGCATTCGGGCGGTTCGGCGTGCGTTCGCCGTCGAAGTACGGCACCAGGGTGATGCCGTTGGCGCCGGGCTTGGAGGCGAAGGCCAGCTTGGCCAGTTCGTCGTAATCCACGCCGAGGGCGGCGCGGCCGGCGTCGAGGATGCGCGAACCGTTGATGGTGCAGGCCAGCGGCAGGTAGTGCCCGGTGCAGTCGGCGAAGCCGGATACGGCGCCGGTCAGGTCGTAGGTTGGGTTCTCGGAGATGGCTGCGGCCACGCCGGAGGTGCCCAGGGAAATGGACACGTCGCCGACGGCCATGCCCAGTCCCAGCGATGCCATGGCGTTGTCGCCGCCGCCGGGGGCGAGCAGGCAGCCGCCTTCGACGTTCTTGCCGGCGATGGCCGGATCGGCCTTGACGGGGGCGGCGTCGCGCGGCCCCAGCACGGTGGGCAGCACGATGGCCTCGGCGTGCGATTGCGCGGCTTCGGCGCCTTCCGCGGCCTCGAGCACCATGGCGATCAGGTCGCGGCGGTATTCGTTCGACGCGGCATCGTAGTAGATGGTGCCGGAGGCGTCGGAGCGGTCGGTGAACAGGGCTTCAAGATGGGCGTCCTCGCCTTCGGCGACCGGGCCGTAACCGGCGATGCGCCAGCTCAGCCAGTCGTGAGGTAGGCAGATGGCGGCGATCTTCTTCGCGTTTTCGGGCTCGTTCTCGGCCACCCATGCCACCTTGGTCAGCGTGTAGGAGGCGACGGGGGAGGAGCCCACGGCCTTGACCCAACGCTGCTTGCCTCGGGCGATTGGGTCTTCCGGCTCGCCGTCTTGTGCGGGCGCTGCGCCGAGCTTTTCGATCAGAGCCGCAGCCTGGGGCGCCGAACTGGTGTCGTTCCACAGCATCGCATCGCGGATCACATTGCCTTGGTTGTCGAGGATCACCATGCCGTGCTGCTGGCCGCCGACGGCCAGCGCGGATACGTCGTCCAGGCCGCCGGCCTGCTCGGCGGCCTCTTGGAATGCGCTCCACCAGTATGAGGGGTCGACGGATGTGCCGTTCGGGTGTTTGGCCTGCCCGAATCGTACAAGCTCGCCGGTTTCGGCGTCCGTCACGCGTACCTTGCAGGACTGCGTCGATGTGTCGATGCCTGCAACCAGAGTCCTTGCCATAGTTTGTGTTGCCTCCTTGCATGTGCCGTTCGCCGGTGGCGCACGGTTAATAGTTAGATGAATAAACTATACTATAGTAGTGTAGCATCAGGAAAGGCTCCGGAACATCGGTTCGGGGAATTCATGCTGATGCGGCAACACGGCAAACAGGGCAGGGACGGGAACGGCTATGGCATCTCTTCGCAGGATCAATCAGGACGATCTGCGCAATCACAATCTTTCGGTGGTGATCGACACGCTACTGCGTGCCTCCGGGCCGATGAGCCGAGCGGATCTTGCCAAGGAGACCGGGCTGACCAAGGCGACGATGTCGTTGCTGGTGTCGCTGCTGATCGATGCGGGCGTCGTCAAGGAGGGTGAGCCGCAGAACTCGGCCAGCTATGGGCGCCCGTCCACGCCGTTGATGCTGGGGGGCGGCAAGGTGTGCGGCATCGGCATGCAGGTCAACACCGACGGCTATGGATGCATGGCTTTGGACATCAACCACGACATACTCAGGCACGAATGGGTGGATGCCGACATGAGCGGCGTCGAGCCGGACGTCGTATTCGGCAAGCTTGACGCCATGGCCAAGGCGATGGCTGAGGATCTGGAATCGAAACGATGCATCATCGCGGGCGTCTCGTGTGCGCTGCCGGGCTTGGTCACCTCCGACAAGAGGCTGCTCATGGCCCGCAATCTCGGTTGGGAGAATGTCGATCTGACCACGTTCGACGTTATGCGAGGGTATGACGTTACCCCGTGCAATGAGGCGAAGCTGGCCGCCATCGCGCAGATTCCGGGATATGCCTGTGCGCGTGCGGACGTGTTCGATGGCGTGGATTGCGCCGACTCCTTCCTGTATCTGTCGTGCGATATCGGCATCGGCGGCGCGATCGTCCGTGACGGTGAGATCGTGTCGGGAAGCCACGGTTTCGCCGGTGAGATCGGTCACGTGTCGGTGTCTTTGGACGGTCCGCTGTGCGGATGCGGACGACACGGATGTTTGGAAACGTATGCTGGCCGTCGCGCGCTGGTCGAGGCTTCCGGAGTGGCCGAAAAGAATGCGGCTTCGAGCGGTGAGGCACTGGAGCGTCTGTTGGACGCATGGCATTCCCATGATGTGCGGGCCGTGGAGGCCGTCGGACGGGCCATCGACGCGCTGGCCTCGGCCATCGGCTCCGCACTGAATCTGGCCGATGTCGATACCGTGCTGCTGGGCGGTTGGTGGACCGATTTCGGGCCGTTCTTCTACGAAACGCTCGAAAACCGTTTGGAATCGCAGGTCTTGGGGGCGTCGGACATGCAGGTGAGCGTGTCCATCCCGTTGGTGGCCGACCATCCGGCGTTGTACGGTGCCGCGGAAGTCGGCTTGCGCAAATTCATCGACAATCCGCTGACGTTCATCACCGACAAAGCATGATTCCTGAGCGCCGCCGCAACGTCACTCGTGCGCATTGACATATTGCGGATTCTCCACTTTGCCCGTTCCGCCATACCGTTTGAAGCCCCACAGCAGAATGAGGGATTTCGCATACGCCACCCAGGCGATGCCGAAGAGGATGGCGAGAACGCGTATGAACGGTACGAAATATGACGGGCCGGCCGCGAGTACGTCGATGACGACGAGGACGAGCGAGCAGGGGAAGGCTCGCCAGGGGAACATCGCCGATAGCGAGAAGAGCCTGCCGGTGGTGTTGGCGAAGCGTGCCTGCAATGGTGCGACGTATTCGGCGAACAGCGCCACGACCACGGCGGCGATGACCAGAAGGATCAGTGGTATGTAGGAGGCGTTGGTATCCCACGCCTTCCAGAACGACAGGCCGAAGAGGATGGCGGCGGCGAGGATGGCGACGAGCACCCAGGCCGCAAGTCCCTGTTTGAACTCGCGTTTGAACCGTTTGAGATACTCGCGTACCAGATTGACGTCGTCATGCTCGTCATAGGCGAACATCGTGCTGTACAGGGCGGCGCGGGCCGGGCCGATGGTGATGATCGGAATCAGGGTGACCAGGTAGACGAGATTCAGCGCGGTGAAGCGCGCCAACGTGTTCATGAACTGCCAGAACGGGGCGTTGGTGTTGAATTTCATGATCCTCCTTGAACAGCTATTTATAAGTATATAAATAGAGATGATATTTGTCCAGCGCTCCGTGTTGCGCCAATTTCTGGAGCCACACCATCTACGATTGGGGCGACGTGGTGCCGCCCGTCAGCTACGGCGACGGCATCAGCGACGCCAAATGCGTGGTCTCCGGCCTGCAGATGGACTACCGTCGTTTCCAAAACCAGGCGCAGCTGGCCTGCTATACGAACGAGCGCGACGCGATCCGTGCTTACGACGCGGCCACGCCGATCACCACCAACCTCATGGGCACGTTCAAAGACCTCGACTATTTCGAATGGGCCAAGGAGATGGACGTAGTCAGCTGGGACAACTATCCGGGCATGGACACCCCGCCGAGCTTCACTGCCATGTGTCACGACCTGATGCGCGTCATCGGCGGCAACAAGCCGTTCATGCTGATGGAGCAGACCCCGAACCAGCAGAACTGGTTCCCGTTCTGCAAAGTCAAGCGTCCCGGCGAAGTGCGCAAGCTGAGCTGGCAGGCCGTGGCGCATGGCGCGGACACCGTGCAGTTCTTCCAGATGAAGCAGTCGATCGGCGGCTGCGAACGATTCCATGGCGCGGTCATCGCGCACGATGGCACCGAACAGTCACGTGTCTTCAAGGAGACCGCGGCGCTCGGCGGGGAACTGGACCGCATCGGCAAGCGGATCATGGGATCGGAAATCCGTGCGAAAGTCGCCATCATGTTCGACTGGCAAAGCTACTGGTCTCTCGAAGGCTGCGTCGGACCAACCGCCGGATTCTCCTATCCGAACGAAGTGCACCGCTTCTATCGCGCGTTCTGGCGACGCAACGTGCCCGTCGACATCATCGAAAGCACCACGCCTCTCGACAAGCTCAAACAATACGATCTGGTGGTCGCGCCCGCCCTCATCACCGTGCTGCCGGGCGTCGCCGAAACGCTGGAATCCTACGTATCCGAAGGCGGCAGCTTCATAACCGGCTACATGGCCGGCATCCACGACGAACACGACCTCGTGGTGCCGGGCGGCTATCCCGGCAAATTGCGCGACCTGATGGGCGTATGGGTGGAGGAAATCGACGCGCTCGCGCCGGACGAGACCATCGAAGTGCATGGCGACGCGGTTGATGCCAAAGGCCAGATCGTGGCCAGCATCATCCACCGCGAAGGCGCCAGACGGCTCGCCACCTATGGTGGCGGCGAATTCTACGCGGGCCATTCCGCCCTCACCGTCAACACGTACGGCAAGGGCAAGGCGTACTTCGTGGGCACGCCGTTGGACGAGACCGGTATGAGCGCCTTCATGGCCCCGATCATCAAGGAGCTGGGGCTGAAACCGCTCGACACCCCGGAGGATGTGAGCCTGTCCGTACGCTATGGCGATGACGGCGTCCGCTACGCATTCCTCATCAACAACAGCGAATCTGACAAGAGGCTGTGCCTGGACGAGCTCAACGGCGGTGTGGAACTGCTCACCGGCCATGTGGTCGACGGGCCGGTCGAGCTCAAACCGTACGGCGTGAACGTGATCGAACTCGGATAATCGGCATCGGCGTCGTCACGTGGCAGGATGCGTCAGACGCGACCGAATACGCCCGCGCAAGTCGCCGGACGCTATACTGGTCACAGGTTTTGAACTCTATTGAAGACAGGTTAGATAGCGATATGACTGCGAAGAGGCGCATTCTTGCGTTCGAGATCGGCACATTCTTCACGCGTTACATGGTGTTCGAGGATGGCCGGATGGGCATCCCCGGCACCATCGCCACGCCGGTCGACAGCGTGGAATCTTTCTACCAGGCGCTCGCGCACATCGTCAACGGCCAACGCGCGCCGCTTGACGGCATCGCCATGAGCGTGCCGGGATTCATCGACGTCAGCAAACAGGTTGCCGTCACCGCCGGCGCGTTGGGCATGCTGTACAAGCATGAGATCGGCAAGGAACTGCAGGAATATCTTGACAAGCCGGTGCCGACCTGGATGGAGAACGACGCGAACTGCGCGGCCATGGCGGAAAAACTCTCCGGCAACGCCGTCAAACTCGACGATTTCGCGCTGATCACCATCGACACCGGCATCGGCGGCGCGCTGTTTTTGGATGGCAGGATTCGCCGTGGCAAGGATTGGCGTGCGGGCGAGCTCGGCATGATGATTCCGAACTATGAAACCGGCGGGTTCAACACCATGCAGAACTATTTGTCCACCATCGTGCTGGCCGAGGACTACGCCAAGGAATTCGACGTGCCGACCGGTTCCATCGTGCCCGCCACCCTGTTCCGCAGGCTTGACGAGCCGCGCGTGCGCAAGATCGTTGACAAATGGATTGATTACCTGGCGATCGCCATTTTCAACACCGCCGCAGCCACCGATCCGGAATGCATACTGCTCGGCGGCGGTATCTGCCGTGAACAGCAGCTCTTGCCGATGGTGAACGCGGCGCTCGACAGGATTCCGCAGTGGGGCGATTTCCGCACATCCGTCAAACGTTGCCGCCACACGAACAACGCGGGCCTTATCGGCGCATACTACGCCTTCGAAACGGAAGTCGGCGGCCTTACTGACGTGCCGATAAGGTGAACGGCAGCAGGCAGCGGTCTGGGGCGGGGTCGTATTCGCTTGGATCGGTGAAGCCGGCCCATTCGCTTGGCGGGAAGATGATGTCGGAAATCGACATCCATTCCTCAAGCAGATTCATCGAATCGTCGCCCAGCCAACGGTATTGCAGACCGTCCATCGCGCTCATCGCCAGCGTATACAGGTCGTAGAAACGTTCCTCGTCCACGCCGGTCGGCAGGATCCAGTTCATCGAACAGATCATCTCCCAATTGCGCATATGGCGGCCGATGAAGAAATTATGCGCCGGATGCGTCGGACTGAGCGCTTCGCCGTTGAGCACCGAATACAACTGCACCAATTCCGGACGCTGCAGATTGTACAGTGCGATGTTCAGACAGTAACGGGGATAGAAATACACGCGATGACCGTCGTTGTCGGTCACGGCGGCGGTCACCGCATTGTACTCGTCGGCGTCGGGGGTGTCGTAGCATTCCGACAACACCATGTTGAGCAGGTCATCCTTCGACGAAATGTAATGGTAGAGCGCCGCCTCGGTGATGCCGATCTCGTCGGCTATGTCCTGCAGGCTCATACCCCAGAAGCCTTTGGTGGCGATGATTTTGACGGCCGCCTGGAGGATCTGCAGGTGCCTCTCCTCCTGACTCATGCGCTTTTTCTTCTCGAAGGTCTTGCCCGCCAATGCGTTGCGCGCCTGAGTGCCATAGGGGGTTGAAGTGTTGGCGCGTGACGCGGCGGGCCAGCTGTCCTGTTCCTGCAGAAAACGGTCCCATGCCGCAACGCTCATGTCAATCTCCTATGGTCTTGGTTAATGGTGGTTGTTGCACCGTTGTGCAACTGTACTTGATGGTGGCCACTTGATGGTGGCCGCCACGTGATGGATTCACTGAGCAAGCGTGCGGCGCATCCATGCGACGGCCAGCTTCGGCCAAGCTTGCACGCATTCCTCGATGCCGTTGACACCTTGCCACGCCGTCTCCGCGGTGCCCAGCGCCAGACCGTGCCCGCCGCTGGGGAACAGGTGCGCCTCGATGCTCACGCCGGCTTTCTTGCAGGCATCGATGAGCATAAGTGTGTTCTCGTAGGGCACGCAGTCGTCCGGAACGGTGTGCCATACGAACACCGGTGGGGTCTTGGCGTCGATATGCTTCTCGATGGATACGGGTTCGAGCGCTTCGGCATCAGCCTTGCGGTCGCCGAGCAGCGCGTCGAAGCTGCCGCGGTGCGCAAGCGGTCCGGATGTGATTACCGGGTAGGCGAGCATCAGTGCGTTCGGACGTACCGCGTCCGGATCATAGCCGTGTGCCGCGAGCACGTCGTCACTGGCGGAAGTCGCAAGATTGGCGGCGAGGTGGCCACCGGCGGAAAAGCCGATGACGGCGATTCGATCGCCGTCGACATGCCATTCGGCGGCGTGCGCACGCATGCGTCGCACCGCTTCTGCGGCTTCCAGCAACGCGACGGGGAATACGGACGGTTTGACGGAATACCGTAGCACGAAGGCGTTGAAACCGGCTGCAAGGAACTGCATGGCGATTGGCTCGGCCTCACGATCAGACGTCATTTCATAGCCGCCGCCGGGTATCACCAGCACGGATGGACGTCTGCGGTCCGGGTCGATCTCCTTGCTGTTGTCAAGGCAATAGCCGACGAATGTGGCCGTGCTGTCATCGATGCCGGGGATCTTGTGTTCGAAATATGAAATATTGCATGGCATCCATCCTATTCGTATGAAGTTCGTGTGGTTATGCCGTGTTACCGTACACGGTTTGCGTGTTTCCCCGCTCTTGGGGGGTATTGGAAACGGGCGGCCGCGAAAATGCTTCCACGGCCGCCCGTTTCCAATACTCGGATAGTCAATCCGTCAGAAGGTGACGGTGACTTCGACTGGTTTGGTGGTATCGGTCGGGATCGGGACGGTGTCGCCGTCGAGGGGGCGGCCGTCGACGGCGACCGAGCGTTGGCCGGTGCGGTCCATGGTGATGTGGTAGGTGGCCCCACGGTACACGCGGGTCACGGTCAGGTGGGTGAACCGGGCGGGCAGGTGGGGTTCGATCGCGAGGCCGTCGAGGGTGGGGCGCACGCCGAGCAGGTATTGGGACGCGTCCACGAAGGTCCACGCGGCGGTGCCGGTGAGCCAGGAGTTCTTGCCCTCACCCGGGGTTGGGGACTCGTCCTCTAAGAAACCGTCCAACACACCGTTGCCAATCCAATCTCCACCTCGCCGGTGGACAGGTTGCGCTGGAAGTTGGACGAGTCGTCCACGGCATTCCACAGGCACCATTCCACGGAGCCGGTCACGTCGATGATGGCCGGCTCGTCGGTGGTGTTCGTCACGTCGAGCCGATTGATTTCCGCATTGGTGTGCAGCGGCACGAAGGCGGTGAGCTTGGATTCGATGCCTCGCTTGGAAGCTTCGAACACGGTGTAGCCGATGCCTTGACGGCACTTGTAGGAATCAAGCGGGGTCTTGCACGGAAGGAAGGTCGGCGACCAGGTTTCGACCGGCTTGGCATCGGCGGAATCGGAGTCCATCAGGCTCAGGTAATAGCAGCGGGAGCCGTTGTCTGCCGGCACGTTGTTATACCGGTAGCGGGTGATGCGGCGTAGCTTGGCGTCCTTGTAGAAGCTGTAGCCGCCGCCGGTGTTGGAAATCAGCGAGAAGAAGTCCTCGTTGCCAAGGTAGTTGATCCACGGCAGGGGAGTCGCCGGGGTTTCAATCACGTATTCCTTTGCGGCATCATCGAAATGACCGTAGCGCATGGGTGTCCTTTCGTCGGTGAAATGGCTGTGACGAGGTGTACTGTATGGGTATATCGTCCATTGATTTAATTAATAGGTTGGCACGTTATTTATAAACTTATAAATAACGATTTGCTGGCGTGTTGCCGTCGGTCTTCCAATGGTCATCTGTCGACGCTGCCGCAATCGGGCAGAGGTTGGGGTATACTTCCTCCCGTTGCCCTCGTAGCTCAGTTGGTTAGAGCAGCACCCTTATAAGGTGTTTGTCCTGGGTTCAAGTCCCAGCGAGGGCACATGCGGACCTGCCGGAAGCGGCGGGTCCTTTGCATATCCGCGGATTGCAGTCCGTACGCCCTGCGTGTGACGGCGCATACCGTGTCCCGGCCATCGCCTACACTCCATAAGGTTATCCGGTTCACGCCTTGCCATCGGGGCAATGCGACCCGGGTCCCCCGAATCTCTAGGAGACAAACTATGAAGCAGGGTATCCATCCTGATTACCACGCAGTGCAGGTCACCTGCTCTTGCGGCAACACCTTCGTCACCCGTTCCACCTACAACGGCGATCACATGACCGTCGACGTGTGCTCCAACTGCCACCCGTTCTACACCGGCAAGCAGAAGATCCTCGACACCGGTGGCCGCGTGGCTCGCTTCGAGAAGCGTTACGGCAAGAAGGCCAAGTGAGTCTTATTGCTTAGGCAATGAAAACGCCAGTCCATTCGTGGGCTGGCGTTTTTCGTTACCGACGTGCCGTCGCCCACCTCCGACGACCGCACTTCCGCGCCACCTTATATGATGAACAGGTTGAGTAAGGTTCAGCGACGAGTGATTCCGCTGAAGCGCAGATACGAAGAAAAGGCGTACATTGGCAGACGAACAATTCCCCGCGGCCGTCACCGCGCTTGAGGAATACCACAATATCGAACAGCAGATGGCCGAGCCGGAGGTCGCATCCAATCCCGACAAGATGCGCAAGCTGGGTCGGCGCCACGCCGAACTGGGTGCCATCGTCTCCGCCTACACCGCATACAAGCAGGTGAAGGACGATCTGGAGGCGGCCCGCGAGATGGCGTCCGAAGATCCCGATTTCGCCGAAGAGGCCAAGCGGTTGGAAGGCGAGCTGCCCGCAGCCGAAGAGAAGCTGCGCACCGCGCTGATTCCGCGTGACCCCGATGACGCGCGTGACACGATCATGGAGATCAAGGCCGGCACCGGTGGTGAGGAAGCGGCGCTGTTCGCCGGCGACCTGCTGCGTATGTACATGCGATACGCGGAAAAGCGCGGCTGGTCGGTCACCGTGCAAAGCGAGAACACCACCGAGCTGGGTGGCGTCAAGGACGTGCAGCTGGCCATCCGCGCCAAAGGCACTCCGGCGCCGGAGGACGGCGTGTGGGCTTCCCTCAAGTACGAAGGCGGCGTGCACCGCGTGCAGCGCATCCCCGTCACCGAATCGCAGGGACGTATCCAGACTTCCGCCGCCGGCGTGATCGTCTTCCCGGAAGCCGACGAGGACGACGATGAGATCGAAATCGATCCGAAAGACCTCAAAATCGACATCTTCATGAGCTCCGGCCCCGGCGGACAGTCCGTGAACACCACGTATTCCGCGGTCCGCATGACGCACATCCCCACCGGCATCACCGTGAACATGCAGGACGAGAAGAGCCAGATCCAGAACCGCGCGGCGGCACTGCGCGTTCTGAAGAGCCGCCTGCTGGCCATGAAACACGAGCAGGAGGCCGCCGAGGCCGCCGATATGCGCCATTCCCAGGTGCGCTCGCTGGACCGTTCGGAACGTATCCGCACGTACAACTTCCCGGAAAACCGCATCGTCGACCATCGCACGAACTACAAGGCGTACAACCTCGACGCCGTGCTTGACGGCGATCTGCAGGCCGTGATCGACAGCGACATCCAGGCGGACGAAGCCGATCGTCTCGCCAACCAGAAGTAAGGCGATTGGGTGGCGACGGTATTCGAAACGGTGCGTTCCGCCGCGGACGAACTACGTGCGGCGGGCGTCGACACTCCGCAGCACGACGCCAAACTGTTGCTCGCCGAAGCGTTCCATACGGACCTGCAGCACGTGGACAAAGCCATGCTCATGGGCGATGGCGTCGAACGTCTGGCCGAAAAAGAAGACGCGGAACCGGCGATGGAACGTTTCCAGACCATGCTGGCCCGTCGTGTCAAACGCGAGCCGTTGCAGCACATCACCGGCCATGCGCCGTTTCGCTACCTTGATTTGAAAGTCGGTCCAGGCGTGTTCATTCCACGTCCGGAAACCGAACTGGTCGTGCAGGAAGGCGTCGACTGGGCCACCAGAAGCGGCATGCACCGCGCCAAAGTGGTCGATCTGTGCGCCGGCAGCGGTGCGATCGGCCTCGCCTTCGCTTCGGAAGTGCCGGGCAGCGAGGTGTGGGCTGTCGAGAAAAGCGCTACGACCGCCGAGTGGACGCGGCGCAACCTCGACGAGACCGCGAAACGGTATTCCGCAATCGCCGGCAATTATCATCTGGACATCGCCGACGCCACGCAAATGCCGACGCTAAGCCAACTTGACGGCACCATCGACATCGTGCTCACCAATCCGCCGTACGTGCCGCTTGCCGACATTCCCGAACAGCCGGAAGTGCGCGATTATGATCCCGATCTGGCGCTATACGGCGGTTCGGCGGATGGCACGCTCATTCCGGAACGCATCATCGCACGCGCGGCGAAACTGCTTCGTGCGGGTGGACTTATGGTGATGGAGCACGACATCACGCAGGGGGAGCGGCTTGCCGCCTTCGCACGAACCTGCGGCTTCGTCGACGTTACCGTGCATGACGACTACACCGGACGGCCACGTTATCTGACGGCGGAAAAACAGCCGGCACAGTAACTTATATTCTTTTGCGCCATGCTGACGGGGATATAACCAGAAGTTGAGTCTCACTATAAGAACATTTTATGCAGGCCGCCGTCCGTCAGGCTATAAAGAACAATCGGAATGCACAGAGAGAGAACGGGCGTCCGTCATGAGTGGTCGCCGTGGTTCCGCGCACGGGGGTTGAGATGAACATGATTTTTTCCAAGGTGCGCGTTGAAAGGAATGTGCAGCGTTTTCAAGAAAAGAGGAAGAACGGAATGAACTCGAAGTTCTCCGCCAAGTGCGTCGCCCTGATCGCGGCAGGCGCAATGTCGATGTCCCTCGCTGCCTGCTCCGGCGGCAGCATGGACGATTCCAGCAGCTCCAACGGTAGCGCGGCCAACAGCGATACCATCACGCTGGGCTCCGTCACCACCAACTCCGGCACCGCCGCCGCATACGGCGAGGCCGAGGTCGCCGGCTTCAAGCTGGCTGTGGATGAGATCAACGCCAAGGGCGGCATCAACGGCAAGAAGGTCAAGCTCGAGTCCATGGACGACAAGGGCGACGCCACCGAAGCCTCCAACGCCTTCAACAAGCTCGCCGGCGACAACAGCGTGCTCGGCGTGGTCGGCCCGACCATCTCCTCCACCACCGCGGCAGTGGCTCCGCTGGCCGACCAGTCCAAGCTGCCGGCCATCGCACCGGCCGCCACCTCCGACTCCATCGAGACCGGTGGCTACATGTTCCGCACCTGCTTCAAGGACTCCTACCAGGGTGAGATCGCTGCCAAGTTCGCAGCCGAGACCCTGAAGGTCAAGAAGGTCGCCGTGCTGTACGGCACCGGCGATCCGTACTCCTCCGGCGTGGGCAAGGCCTTCGCCGCTGCCGCCAAGAAGGCCGGCCTTGACGTCGTGGCCGAAGAGAACTCCTCCAGCGCCGACGACACCGAGTACTCCTCCCAGCTGCAGAAGATCCAGGCCGCTGGCGCCGAGTTCCTGTACGCTCCGTACTACTACTCCGTCGCTGGCCCGTACATCATCCCGCAGGCCCGCTCCGTCGGCTACAAGGGCTATGTGATGGGTCCTGACGGCTACGACGGCCTGAAGATGACCGACGACAAGTCGCTGTACAACAAGGTGCTCTACACCACCCACTACTCTCCGGACGACACCTCCAACGCCAAGGTGCAGGACTTCATCAAGTCCTACAAGAAGGCCAACAAGAACGCCGATCCGAACACCTTCACCGCACTGGGCTACGACTCCGTGTACATGATGAAGCAGGCCATCGAGAAGGCCGGCAAGAACGCCACCCGCGAAGGCGTGCGCAACGCCATCGCCGGCATGAGCTTCGAAGGCGTGACCGGCAACTTCACGCTCGACAAGAAGGGCTCCCCGAAGAAGTCCGTCGTCGTGCTTGAGCTCAAGGACGGCAAGCCGCAGTACAAGACCACCATTCAGCCTGCCAAGTGAGCGTCGCTTGCCTGAAGGCCTGAATCTGTGAAGAGGAGGGGGCCGGGAAACCGGTTCTCTCCCTTTCGCGTATCAAGACGAAAAATAACCATATTCAGCCGCTGGGCTTCTTCAGCGGCCAAGCCGGACGGTTATGTCAAAAGTCCGGCATCATCAACTTTTGAAAGGAGGAATGATGGGCGATCAGATCATCATGTTCATCAGTCAGATCTTCAACGGTCTGAAGATCGGCAGCGTGTACTCGCTCGTGGCACTCGGCTACACCATGGTGTACGGCATCATTCGTTTGATCAACTTCGCACACGGCGATTTCATCATGGTCGGCTCCTACGTGCTGATGCTTACCATTCCGGCGATCGTCGCATTCGGCCTGCCCGCATGGGTGGCCGTCATCCCCGCGATCCTCATGTGCGTGGCGGTGGGCGTCATCGTGGAGAGGGCCGCATACAAGCCGGTTCGTGAAAAGGGCAACAGCATGACGGCCCTCATCACCGCAATCGCAATGAGCCTTCTGCTGGAGAACGGCTCCCAGGCCATCTTCGGCGCCGACTACCAGACCGTGCCCACCATCATCCAGATTCCGACGCTGGCGATCGGCAAACTGAAGATCGACGGCGCGACCATCATCACCATCGTGCTCGGCGTGATCATCATGGTCGCGCTGCAGCTGTTCGTCACCTACACCAAGCAGGGCAAGGCCATGCGCGCGGTCTCCGAAGACAAGGAGGCCTCGATCCTGATGGGCATCAACGTGAACTCCACCATCACGCTCACGTTCGCCATCGGTTCGGGCCTCGCCGCCGTCGCATCGCTGATGTACTGCGTTTCCTATCCGCAGGTGTCCCCGATGATGGGCGCGATGCTGGGCCTGAAGGCCTTCGTCGCGGCCGTGCTCGGCGGCATCGGCTCCATCCCGGGCGCCATGGTCGGCGGTCTGGTGATCGGCGTGGTCGAAAGCCTGACCAAGGCGTACATCGGCACCATCACCAGCGGCGTGATCACGTCCGCGTTCTCCGACGCCATTGTGTTCGGCATCCTCATCATCGTGCTCCTGGTCAAGCCGTCCGGCCTGATGGGCGAACCGGAAACCGAGAAGGTGTGACCTCATGAAGAAATCAATGCTTTCCACCAAACAGTCCTATCTGATGTGCGCGGTCGGCATCGTCGTGCTGTTCGGCATTCTGATGGGCGTATGCGAATCCGGCATGGCCAGCACCTACATCAAGGGCATCATGATGACAGGCTGCATCGCCATCATCATGACCACGTCGCTGAACCTCACCATCGGCGTGCTCGGCCAGCTGACGCTGGGCTGCTGCGGCTTCGAAGCGATCGGCGCGTACAGCGCGGCCCTGCTGAGCAAGCTGCTCGTCGCCAACGGCGTTGCGATGGATCCGACGCTGCGATTCCTGCTGACGACGCTCGCCGGCGGCGTGGTCGCCTGCATCTTCGGCATCCTGGTCGGCATTCCGGCACTGCGTCTGCATGGCGATTACCTCGCCATCATCACGCTGGGCTTTGGCGAAATCATCCGCGTGATCATCCAGAACCTGAAGGTCGCCGGCGGCATGGGCCTCGACAAGGGCGCGGCCGGCCAGGCGCTGATCGGCATCGACCGACTCGCCAACCTGTACGTCGTGTTCTGGATCACCGTCGTCACCGTCGTGCTGCTGTTCATGTTCGCCCGCTCCCGTTACGGCCGTGCCGTCAAGGCCATCCGCGACGACGAGATCGCGGCAAGCGCGTCCGGCATCAACATCACCTACATGAAGGTGCTCGTGTTCGCTATCTCCGCGTTCTTCGCGGGCATCGCCGGCGGCATCTTCGCCCAGTACATCGGCTCGCTGAACCCCGCGATGGCCGGATGGCTGCAATCGATCAACTACGTGATCATGGTCGTGTTCGGCGGCATGGGCTCGCTGACAGGTTCCATCGTCTCCGCCATCGCGCTGACGATCCTGCCGGAGCTGTTGCGCGCCTTCTCCACCTACCGCATGCTCGTGTACTCGGTGGCGCTGGTGCTCATCATGATCTTCCGCCCGCAGGGCATCTTCGGCAACTGGGAATTCTCCCTGACCAAGACCATCAACAAGCTGTTCTACCCGATGAAGGTCAAGGCGCACGGCAAGTCGAAGCAGGCTGAATCCACCGCCAAGGCAGCCAAGGACACCGCCAAGACGGACGAAACCGTCGAGACGGCCGCCGACACCAAGGAGGCGCAGGCATGAGCGAGCCCATCCTGAAAGCCGAACATCTCGGCATCACCTTCGGAGGCCTCAAAGCCGTATCCGACTTCAACATGACCATCAACTCCGGCGAGCTCGTCGGCCTGATCGGCCCGAACGGCGCCGGCAAAACCACCGTGTTCAACCTGCTGACCGGCGTGTACCAGCCCACGGAAGGCGAGTTCTTCCTGGACGGCGAACGCATGAACGGCAAGAAGACGTACCAGGTGGTGCGCGCCGGCATCGCCAGAACCTTCCAGAACATCCGCCTGTTCGGCCAGATGACCGTGGAGGAGAACGTGCTGGTCGCATTCAACGAATCGTTCAGCTACCACATGGGCGGCGCGATTTTCCGCACGCCGAAATTCTGGAAGCAGGAACGCGAGATGCACGCCAAAGCCATCGACCTGCTCAAGATCTTCGGACTAGAGGGCCTGGCCGAAACCGAAGCGGCGAACCTGCCGTACGGCGCCCAGCGCAAGCTGGAAATCGCCCGCGCCCTCGCCACCGGCATGAAACTGCTGTTGCTCGACGAGCCGGCGGCAGGCATGAACCCGACGGAGACCGAGGACCTGCTCAACTGCATCAACACCATCCGCGACCGCTTCGGCATCGCCATCCTGCTGATCGAGCATGACATGAGCCTGGTGATGAACGTCTGCCAGCGCATCCAGGTGCTCGACTACGGACGCACCATCGCCGCCGGCACGCCGGACGAGATCGCCAACAACCCGCAGGTCATCTCCGCATACCTGGGTTCCGACGACGATACCGACAGCGACGATGCCAAGCACGAAAGCGAGGAAGCCTGATGCTGGAAGTCAAGAACCTTTCCGTTTCGTACGGTGCCATCGAAGCCGTCAAGGACATCAGCTTCACCGTCAACGACGGCGAGATCGTGTCCCTGATCGGCGCGAACGGCGCAGGCAAGACCACCACGCTGCACACCATCACCGGTCTGGTACCGGCGAAATCCGGTTCCGTGATGTACAACGGAGTGGATCTGCTGAAAACCCACAACAACAAGATCGTGACCCTCGGTATGGCGCACATTCCGGAAGGGCGCCACGTCTTCACACGCATGAGCGTCGAAGAGAACCTGGAGATGGGCGCGTTCAGCCTGAAGGACCAGTCGGACCTCAAGAAGGACCTCGACATGGTCTACGGCCTGTTCCCCCGTCTGAAGGAACGCCGTAACCAGAAGGCCGGCACGTTGTCCGGCGGCGAGCAGCAGATGCTGGCGATGGGCCGCGCGCTGATGAGCCATCCGAAGACGATCCTCATGGACGAGCCGTCCATGGGCCTGTCCCCGAAGCTCGTCAAGGAGATCTTCTCCATCATCCGCAAGCTGCACGAGCAGGGCATCACGATTCTGCTGGTCGAGCAGAACGCCAAGATGGCGCTGTCGATCGCCGACCGCGCATACGTGCTGGAAACCGGCCGTATCACGATGGAAGGCGACGCCAAGGAACTGCTCAACAACGAGCAGGTGCGCAAGGCGTATCTGGGCGCCTGATTCGTGCCGTATCCGCCTTGTCGGCTTGGACGCATCCAAACCGACAGGGCTTTTTCTATATCCGATGGAATATTCGCCGGTCGTGTTCCCTCCATTCGGGCGCGCCATCGAGCCATGCCTTACAATAGGTAAGTTGACTGGCTGAAAGGGAGGTGTCATGAGCGAGATTTGCACAGTAAACGACGAATCCCTTGCCCGGGCCGTTGAAATCATCCATGATGGCGGATTGGTGGTCATCCCCACTGACACGGTGTACGGCGTCGCCTGCGATCCGCGTAACATCGAGGCGATCCGCAAGGTGTTCGCAGCCAAACAACGACCGAAATACAAGTCGTTGCAGGTGTTGCTGCCGTCAATCGAAAGCATGGAGAAGCTGCATCTGACCTTGCCGGTGCCGCTCAACCGTCTGGCCGCCATGTTCATGCCGGGCGCTTTTTCGCCGATAGCGGAAGCGGAAGACGACTGTTCGCTTGCCACGTTGCGTCATGATCCGACAAGCGGCAAAGCCACACAGGGCGTGCGCATCCCCAATTCCGCGGTCGCGCTGCGTATTCTGCGAGCCACCGGGCCGTTGGCCGCCACCAGCGCCAACCGTTCCGGCGAGGAAAGCGCACAAACGGTGCAGGAAGCCGCGGACGCGCTGGGAGATGCGGTGGATCTGTATTTGGACGGGGGAGCGACTCCGGGACATGTGTCGTCCACGGTGGTTGCAGCCGACCCGCACGAGCGCGACGGCATCGCGATTCTTCGGGAGGGAGTGATTCGCGAGCTGGTCATCCGTAAGGCTTTAACACTGAATGGCGGTGCTTTGGGCGCATGAGAATCTACCTGTTCATTGCCGCGGTCGCAGGTGGCGTCACCTATCTGCTCACGCCGCTGATCCGGCACATCGCCATCGAAATCGGCGCAGTCGGCGAAGTGCGTGCACGCGACGTGCATACCGTGCCGACGCCACGCATGGGTGGACTGGGCATGCTTATCGGCTTCACCGTGGCCATGCTGTTCGCCTCTCGCATCCCTTTCATCGAAGGCCTGTTCGCCCAATCGCATCAGGCATGGGTGATTCTAGCCGGCGCCATTATGATCAGCCTGCTGGGCATGGCCGACGATTTGTGGGACCTTGACTGGATGCTCAAACTCGCCGGTCAGCTGCTCATCTCTGTGTTTGTGGCCTGGGGCGGCCTGCAGATCATCTCGTTGCCTCTCGGCTCGCTCGTCACCGCGTCGCCGAGCCTGTCGATGGCCATCACCGCGTTCCTTATCGTCGCGTCCATCAACGCGGTCAACTTCGTGGACGGTCTTGACGGCCTCGCTTCGGGCATCGTCGCGATCGGCGGCATCGCCTTCGCCATCTATTCGTACATCATCGCAAGAAGCTCGCCGTCGTACGCATCCATGGCGACGCTAATCGACATCGCCATGGTCGGCATGTGCGTCGGCTTCATCCTGCATAACTGGCATCCTGCGAAACTGTTCATGGGAGATTCCGGCTCCATGCTGCTTGGCTACCTGATCACCTGCGCGTCGATTGTCATGACGGGCCGTCTCGATCCGGCGTCCATCCATACCAGCATCTATCTGCCGGTATTCATGCCGATTCTGCTGCCGATGCTGGTGCTGTTCCTGCCGATCCTCGACATGTGTCTTGCGATTGTGCGGCGGTTGAGCAAAGGCCAGTCGCCGATGCATCCCGATCGCATGCACCTGCACCACCGCATGCTGCGCATCGGACACACCGTGCAGGGCGCGGTGCTGATTCTCTGGGGGTGGGCGTCGCTGATCGCATTCGGCTCGATCATGATTCTGTTCTTCAAAGCGCAGTATGTGCTGATTGGCTTCCTCATTGCGGCGGCGCTGCTGACGGTCGCCACGATGTCCCCGTATCTGAAACACGGCATTCCCGAACTCCGTGAGGAAAACGCAAGCTCCGGAACCGATGCGCAACACGCGTCGGTCGGACGCGCGCGCGGCGACAAAACGCGCGGTGGACGCTGATCGTCCGTCCGGCGCAATCGCAAGAAAAACTGATGAAACGCTTTGCCAAACGATATAAGCAGCTTTTATTACGATTGATAATTTCGGCTTTTCGCGCCGTGTCGCAGTAAGTCAGCCCACGTTCATATAGTGGGTCTATGGCTACAATTCCTGATATGAATGCAGATTCCACTTTCGCCCCACTTCCTCCGATTTTCGCCCAGCTTGGCCTCGCATATGACGATGTGCTGCTGCTGCCGAACGAGACGGATGTCATTCCGTCCGAAGTGGACACCACCACTCATCTCACCCGCAACATCACGATGAAGGTCCCGGCCATCTCTGCGGCCATGGACACCGTCACCGAGTCCGACATGGCCATCGCCATGGCTCGCAACGGCGGCATCGGCGTGCTGCACCGCAACCTTTCCATCGACGATCAGGCCGCCCAGGTCGACATCGTCAAGCGTTCTGAATCCGGCATGATCAACGACCCGCTCACCGTGAGCCCGGACGTGACCCTGGCCGACCTCGACAAGCTGTGCGGCCGCTTCCACATCTCCGGACTGCCGGTCGTGGACAAGGACAACAAGCTCGTCGGCATCATCACCAACCGTGACATGCGCTTCATCGCATCCGAGGATTACGACCGTTTGAAGGTCTCCGAAGTGATGACCCGCGAGAACCTCATCACCGGCCCGTCCAACATCTCCAAGGAAGATGCCCACGACCTGCTGGCCAAGCACAAGGTCGAGAAGCTGCCGCTGGTCGACGCCGAAGGCCACCTGACCGGCCTGATCACCGTCAAGGACTTCGTCAAGACCGAGCAGTATCCGGACGCCACCAAGGACGAGCAGGGCCGTCTGCGCGTCGCCGCAGGCATCGGCTTCCTCGGCGACGCTTACAACCGCGCCTCCGCCCTGATGGAGGCCGGCGTCGACGTGCTCGTGGTCGACACCGCCAACGGCGAGGCCAAGCTTGCCCTCGACATGATCCGTCGCCTCAAGTCCGACTCCGCGTTCGACGGCGTGGACATCATCGGCGGCAACGTCGCCACCCGCCAGGGCGCGCAGGCCATGATCGACGCCGGCGTCGACGCCGTCAAGGTCGGCGTCGGCCCGGGCTCCATCTGCACCACCCGCGTGGTCGCCGGTGTCGGCGTCCCGCAGCTCACCGCCGTGTACGAGGCCGCCCAGGCCTGCCGCGCCGCTGGCGTGCCGTGCATCGCCGACGGTGGCATCCACTACTCCGGCGACATCGCCAAGGCCCTCGTGGCCGGCGCATCCTCCGTGATGCTTGGCGGCACCCTTGCGGGCTGCGAGGAAGCTCCGGGCGAGAAGGTGCTCCTGCACGGTAAGCAGTACAAGCTGTACCGTGGCATGGGCTCCCTGGGCGCCATGGCTCCGCGTGGCAAGAAGTCCTACTCCAAGGACCGTTACTTCCAGGCCGACGTCACCTCCAACGACAAGGTCGTTCCGGAAGGTGTCGAAGGCGAAGTGCCGTACCGCGGACCGCTCAACGCCGTGCTGTACCAGATGATCGGCGGCCTGCACCAGTCCATGTTCTACATCGGCGCCCACAACATCGCCGAGATGCCGGAACGTGGCAAGTTCATCCGCATCACCGATGCCGGTCTGCGCGAATCCCATCCGCACGACATCGTCATGACCGCCGAGGCGCCGAACTACTCCGGCCGTCAGTGATTGGCGAATACCGCGCGAAACGCATACGACGCGACTAAACGCTAGATAATACGAAACCCGTCCGGTGGCAGGAATGCCGCTGGACGGGTTTCGTGCGTTTTCGGCAGCTATTGGTCTAGTGACGTTTAGTTAATTGAGCCATGTCGATGGCACCGTATGAACGTCAACTTACGCGTTCCGTGGTGCCACGCAGCACCAGCGACGTCGGCATGACGGTGAACGGCTCGTCAAGCGTCTCGCCATTGAGCAGCGCAAGCGTCTTACGTGCAGCGATACGGCCGATTTCCGCCGGATCCTGATGCATGGTGGTCAGATCCAATGCGGTGGCGGTGTCGTCATCATCGAATCCGACCAGCGACACGTCCTGTGGCACGCGCCATCCCATGCGCCGCAGCTCCTTCAGCAGGGGAGCGGCCACGGCGTCGACGGAGACGCAGATGGCGGTCGGCTGCTTTGGAGCGCTGAGCAGCTGCGCGACGATGCCGGAATAGATGTCCTGCTCGCTGCGAGCATCGATATGGGATAGTGACGGCATGACGATGATGTCTTCATCCGCGTAACCGCAAGCTTGTGAGGCTTCGCTGAATCCCTTCTTGCGCAGCCTGTCGGAGCAGACGAACGGCGTGGTGTTGATGGGCTGTTCGATGTAGGCGAGCGTCTTATGCCCTAACGATTTGAGGAACCGTACAATCGTCGCCATGGAAGCCTCGTCGTCGATGGCGACGCCGGCGTCGAGACCGTGCGTGCTCGGCGCGTTCATGCCGACCACCGGAATGGTCAGATCGCCAAGCACCTGCTTCTTCGCCTCGTCGAAGTCAAATGACGCCTCGATGACCGCGTCGACGTTGCGGTTGCCCGGAAGATTTTGGAAAAACGCATCCAAATCGTCCTGCGTCCACACGATGTAAGGAACGATGTCGTATCCGGCCTTCGACATCACCTCGTAAATGCCTTCGAAGGCGTGGGCGTTGAACCAGCTGCTGATTTCGTTCGGCAGCAGCACGGCGACTCGCATGGTTTTGCCGGACGCCAGGGACGACGCGCTTTTCGAAAAGGAGAAATGCAGGCGCTTCGCCTCCTGCTCGATGCGTTCCCTGGTTTCGGGACTGACCCTGTCGAGCCCGCGAAGCGCGCGGGACACGGTGGAGACGGACACTCCGGCTGCCTGGGCTACGTCTGCGATGGTGGTTCGTGGCATGGTCGGATGGCTCCTTAGGGTGGACTATGCGGGCGGTCGGTTGCCCGCGACTGCTTCACTCTATCACGACACGCTGCTTTTGTAAAAACGCTTGCATGGCTTCAGGTGTTGTTATTGCTTGCTTTTTGAAGTGCTGCCACCTTGTTCTGCCTCCTGTGGTTTGCGCTTTTTTGCACAAGCGTTATTATTGATTATGTCAAGCAATGCGATAACAGCAACGAAGCTACACAACACAACATAACCATCGTAGGAAAATCAACGAAAATCGTTCTACGTACGGAGTTGTGATACGTGCGCACGGTGCACAAGCGTTTGTATGAAAGGGGACAACATGACCGAAGTCAACGATCCGTCGCTGTGGTGGAAGCAGGCCGTGGTCTACCAGGTGTATCCACGTTCCTTCAAGGATTCCCGCGGCGAGGGCCTCGGCCAGATCGCCGGCGTCACCGAGAAAATCGGATATCTGAAGGAACTGGGCGTCGACGCCATCTGGCTGAGCCCGTTCTACCCGTCCCAGCTGGCCGACGGCGGCTATGACGTGGACGACTACCGCAACGTCGATCCGAAACTCGGCACCATGGACGATTTCGACGCGCTCGCCAAAGCCGCGCATGCCGACGGCATCAAAATCGTCGTGGACATCGTGCCGAACCACAGCTCCAACCTGCACGAATGGTTCAAGGCCGCGTTGGCCGCGAAACCCGGCTCGCCGGAACGCGACCGCTACATCTTCCGCGACGGCAAGGGACCGAACGGCGACGAGCCGCCGACCAACTGGCAGAACCACTTCGGCGGCCCTGCATGGACGCGCGTGCCCGACGGCCAATGGTATCTGCACATGTTCACCAAGGAACAGCCGGACTGGAACTGGAAAAACGAGGACGTGCGCGCCGATTTCATCAAAACCCTGCGTTTCTGGCTTGACCACGGTGCCGACGGCTTCCGCGTGGACGTGGCGCACGGCCTGGCCAAGGATCTCGACCGCGATGATCTGGACGATTATGTGGTCTGGTGCACCAACGATCAGCCCGAAGACGGCTCCCATCCGGTGATCGACCGCGACGAAGTGCACGACATCTACCACGAGTGGCGCAAGGTGTTCAACGAGTACGATCCGCCGGCGTTCGCCGTGGCTGAGGCGTGGGTCCGACCAAGCCGCCAGCATCTGTACGCCTCCCCGGACGATCTCGGCCAGATCTTCAACTTCGAGTTCGCCAAGAAGGATTGGATCCGCGACGACATGCACCTCGCCATCGAGGAAGGTCTGGAAAGCGCCGAACGGTCCGGTTCCACCGCCACTTGGGTGATGAGCAACCATGACGCGGTCCGCCATGCCACCCGCTACGCGCTGCCCCAGGTGCCTACCGGCGAATACCATCGACTGCCGCTCGACTGGCTGCTGCGCGACGGCACCACATACCGGGAGGACCGCGCGCTCGGCACCAAGCGCGCCCGCGCCGCGATCATGATGGAGATGGCGCTGCCCGGCTCCGCCTACGTGTATCAAGGCGAGGAACTCGGCCTGTTCGAAGTGGCCGACATTCCGTGGGATGAGCTGGAGGATCCGTCCGCATGGCGCACCTCCCGTTCCGCCAGCACCAAAGGCCGTGACGGCTGCCGTGTGCCGCTGCCGTGGGTTACGGCCGACGCTCCGCAGCTGGACGATCCGAACGATGAGTTCGGCCATGGCGGCTCCTTCGGATTCTCGCCGGCAGACGCGAAGGCCGAGCCGCATCTGCCGCAACCCAAGTGGTACAAGGATTTCGCGGTCGATGTCGAATCGGCCGACCCGGATTCCATGCTGAACCTGTACCGCCGCGTGCTGGCATTGCGACATGAGTTGCAGACCACCGACCTGAGTCTCGAATGGCTTCCGGAAGACCAGCCCGGCAAGGCGCATGACGGCGCCAACGGTTTCCCGGGTGGCACCATCGCGTACCGCCGTGCCAACGGCTGGGCCTCGATCACCAACTTCGGCGAAGAACCGATCACGTTGCCGCAAGGCGAAGTGCTGCTGACATCAGGACCGCTTACCGACGACGGCAAGCTGCCGCAAGATACCAGCGCTTGGCTCAAACTGGCCGATTGACCGCACGCAGGATGCCCCGATCTGAGGGTGTCCGTGCCGGATACCGCACTCGTGCGCTGAACCATCGAACCGGCAGCGCGCTCCAGCCGTCCGCGTCCCTCCATTTGGGCGCGGACGGCTTTCCTGTTTCCAACGACCGTTTTCCAACGATGACGGTCCGACGTACCTACCCTGCGGTATCTTCATATGTTCGGCCTGCGCAGAGGGCGCGACCGCGGACCAATCGAAAGAGGCAACGATGGTAGATGCACACGATGGCGAAACATACACGTCCGAAGGCTCACGTCTGATCTGGATCGACTGCGAGATGACCGGCCTGGATATCTTCGGCGGCGACGAGCTCGTCGAGGTTTCCGTGGTGCCGACCGACTTCGACCTGAACGTGCTCGACGAAGGTGTCGACTATGTGATCAAGCCCAGTCAGAAGGCTGTCGACCACATGAATGACTTCGTGCGCGCCATGCACACCCGTTCCGGCCTGATCAACGAATGGGAACACGGTCTGAGCCTCGACGAAGCGCAAGCCAAGGTCATCGAATACGTCAGGAAATTCACTCCGGCCGGCGTCAAGCCGCTGCTCGCCGGCAACACCATCGGCTCCGACAAGAAGTTCCTTGACCACTACATGCCGGAACTCATGGAGAACCTGCACTACCGCACCATCGACGTGAGCACCTTCAAGGAACTCGCCCGCCGCTGGTATCCGGCCGTCTACCTCAACCGTCCGCCGAAGAACGGCGGCCACCGCGCGCTCGCCGACATCATCGAATCGCTCGACGAACTGCGTTACTACCGCAAGGCGTTCATGGCCCCGGTGCCCGGTCCGAGCGAAGCGGAGGCGAAGGCCATCGCCTCTGAAATCCAGGAAACCAGCCTGCTCAACAAGGACTGACAGCACGACTCCAGCGAGAGGAACCGCATGACCGCAGCTGATTGGACCACCATCGGCCAACCGCAGGATATCCGCCTTGTGGTCGTCGACATGGACGGCACGTTACTTGACGAACGAAGCCGAATCCCCGACGGATTCTGGCCCATGCTCGCCCGTCTCAAACGCCGTGGCGTCGAATTCGTGCCCGCGTCCGGACGCCAATACGCCACGCTGCGCAACATGTTCGCCGGCAAAGCCGCGGAGATTCTCGACGGGGGAGAACTGTCCTATATCGCGGAAAACGGCAATGTGGTGGCGCTCGACGGCAAAGTCGTGGAAGTGCATGGCGTCGATTTGGACGTCACGCGTCACGTCATCGACCTGGTCGACGACGCCGCTGCCTCCGGCGAGCATAACGTGGGACTGGTGGTGTGTGGCCTCAAATCGGCATACGTGCAGCGTTCCGACAAGCCGTTCCTCGATGAAGTCGGCAAATACTACGCGGCGCTGAGCATCGTGGACGATCTGCACGAAGTGCTCGACTTCGCGCAGGAACCGTCCGCCTACACCCCTGACGGCGACGCCGAAATCGTTCTGAAACTCGCGATCCTCGACCTTGACGGCTCCGAACGATTCACCAACGAAAAGCTCACACATCTGCGCGCGGACTACCAGGTGGTCGTCTCCGGCAAACTGTGGGTGGACATCATGAACATCGAAACCGACAAAAAGCAGGGCGTCGAGGCGTTGCAGCGCGTGCTCGGCGTCACACCCGCGCAGACGGCGGTGTTCGGCGACTACCTCAACGATCTGCTCATGCTTGAGGCGGGCGACTGGTCGTTCGCCATGGGCAACGCACACCCCGATTTGAAGGCCGCCGCGCGCTACATCGCACCGTCGAACGTCGAGCGCGGTGTGCTCAAGGTTGTGGACAGGCTGGTTGCCTGACGATTTCGTTGCATGGGGCGCGGTGACGTAAAGAAGGTGGCGTAATGAGGCAATCCGAAGCGCTTGCGATTCTGGGTTCCGGCGCAAGCGTGTTCCTGACGGGCGCGCCCGGTGCCGGCAAAACCTACGTGCTCAACGAATTCATACGGCAGGCGCGTGCCGACGGCGCATCCGTGGCCGTCACCGCATCCACGGGCATCGCTGCCACGCATATCAACGGCACCACCATCCATTCCTGGAGCGGCATCGGCTTGGCCACGGCATTGACCGACAATCTGGTCAAAACCGTTCGCACACGCCGCAAACGCAAGCTGCAGGAAGCCGACATCCTCATCATCGACGAGGTCTCCATGCTGCACGCGTGGCTGTTCGACATGGTTGACCGGATCTGCCGCATCATCCGCCGCGACGAACGTCCGTTCGGCGGGCTGCAGGTGGTGTTGTCCGGCGATTTTTTCCAGCTGCCGCCGGTTTCGGTATCGGGACGCAACAACGACCTGATCGCGCCGTCCGCCGAATATCTGGCCAGTCGCGAACGGTACATGCGCGCCGGACTCAATCCCGAAGGTTTCGTTACCGAATCGTTGGTGTGGCGTGAATTGAACCCCGTTGTCTGCTATCTGACCGAACAGCATCGTCAGGATGACGGCCAGCTGTTGAACGTGCTGACCGACATTCGCGAAGGCGCGGTGGACGATGGCGACCGCAATGTGCTGCTGACCCGGTTGGGGGCCATTCCGGAACCCGGGCAGCAGGCGGTGAACCTGTTCCCCGTCAACAGGCAGGCCGACGCGCTTAATGACCTGCGCCTGTTCGAAATCAAGGAGGAACCGCACGAATACCTCGCCGAATCCGAGGGCGCGGCGAATCTGGTGGAACGGCTCAAAAAGAACATGCTGGCCCCCGAACGGTTGTGTCTCAAGACGGGCGCGGCCGTGATGGCGGTGCGCAACGACACCGACCACCAGTACGTCAACGGGTCGCTCGGCACCGTGCGTGGATTCACCACGCAATCGCAGGGCGGCTGGCCGATCGTCGAATTCGAAAACGGCAACATCGTCACCATGAAGCCGAATTCCTGGCAAATGCAGGACGGCGATACCGTGCTCGCCACGGTCAAACAGGTGCCGTTGCGCTGCGCGTGGGCCATCACCATCCACAAATCGCAAGGCATGACACTCGATCGTGCCGTCATGGATTTGCGACGCACATTCGCGCCGGGCATGGGATACGTGGCGCTGTCGCGAGTGGAAGGGCTCGACGGCCTGTATCTGCAAGGCGTCAACGAGCGCATGTTCCTGGTCTCACCGGACGCGGTCCGTCTTGATGGACAATTGCGATTGGAGTCGGCGCAGGCCGCCGATACGCTTGCCTCCGACGGTGTCGGAGCATTCCGCGCCCGCATGCCGCAACCGGCCGGTGAGGATGACGAATTCGCGCAGGACGTGCTGTTCTGACCCGCTGCTAAATATCAGCCCATCGCCTGCAGGGAACGCGCAAGATCCGGGTCGAGCTCAACTTCGTCCTCGACGCTTTCCGGATCGGGGTCCCAACAGCTGGCGATCACGCAGGCCAGTCCGACGAGCAACCAAAGCGGGTTGCGCTGCAGGAACTCAAGACCTGGAATCGCCCGCGTGACGATGATCCATATCACCATGCCGGCCAGCGCAATCGCATTGAACGGCTTCTTCCATGGCAGGGAAATCAACGTGACGCACAATACGGCCAGGCACAGGCCGATCCATTGGTTGCCTTCGGTCGGCACTTCCGGCGCTGCCGCCGCGAAGACGAAATAGCAGATGATGCCGATCCAGCCGAGTTTGTTCCAAATCGAAATGTGCGCGGTGACGTGACGCATGCTGCGTCCTTTCCTTATGAAGCGATATGGTGCTGATTCCAGTATCATAGAAACGGCTTTATACTTATTTATAACTCTATAAATAACGTTTTTCGCGTTTTGGTGTGCGATTCGAGGGCGTGTGGCGCATCCAAGTCGGCTTACCTGAGTAATTTGGAACGTATGACCAAAGCACTTCGTATGTCTACCATGTTCCTGCGCACCCTGCGCGAGGACCCCGCCGATGCCGACGTCGTGTCGGACAAGCTGCTGCAGCGCGCCTGCTACCTGCGCAAGGCCGCTCCGGGCATCTGGACCTGGCTGCCGCTGGGCCTCAATGTCCTGAACAAGATCGAGAACATCATCCGCGAGGAGATGGCGTCCATCGACGCCCAGGAAGTCCACTTCTCCGGACTGCTGCCGCGCGAGCCGTATGAGGCCACCCACCGCTGGGAGGAATACGGCGACAACATCTTCCGTCTGAAGGACCGCCACGAGGCCGACTACCTGCTGGCCCCGACCCATGAGGAAATGTTCACCCTGCTGGTCAAGGACCTGTACTCCTCCTACAAGGACCTGCCGGTGACCCTCTACCAGATCCAGACCAAGTACCGCGACGAGTTCCGTCCGCGCGCCGGCCTGATCCGCGGCCGCGAGTTCATCATGAAGGACGCCTACTCCTTCACCCTCGACAAGGAAGGCCTCGTCAAGGCATACATGGACGAGCGCGGCGCATACGAGCGCATCTTCAACCGTCTCGACCTGAAGTACGTGCCGGTGCACGCCATGGCCGGCCCGATGGGCGGCTTCGAATCCGAGGAGTTCCTGGCTCCGATGGAGATCGGCGAGGACACCTTCGCCCAGTCGCCGTCCGGCAAGGCCTGGAACGTCGAGGCGCTGACCACTCCGGAACCGGAAGCCATCGACTTTACCGCAACGCCGGCAGCCGAAAAGCGCCCGACCCCGGACGCGGCCACCATCGACAAGATGGTCGAATTCGCCAACGCCAATCATCCTCGTTCCGACGGCCGCGATTGGCAGGCCTCCGACATTCTGAAGAACGTCGTCATCGCCGTCATGCATCCGCAGGACGAAGACCACGACGAGCCGTGGCGCGAGCTCGTGGTCGTAGGCGTTCCGGGCGACCGTACCGTCGACATGAAGCGTCTTGAGGCGCAGTTCACCCCGGCCGAGATCGAGGAAGCCACCGACGAGGATCTGAAGAAGCATCCGGAACTCGTCAAGGGCTACATCGGACCGATGGCGCTTGGCCCGCAGGCACGCGACGGAAAGAAGGCCGAGAACGCGTCCGAGACCGGTGACGCGCTGCGCTACCTGATCGACGCGCACGTGGCACGCGGTTCCGCATGGTTCACCGGCGCCGACGAGCAGGACGTGGATTACTACGATTTGGTGTACGGCCGCGATTTCGAGGCCGACGGCACCGTCGAGGCCGTGCAGGTACGTCATGGCGACATGAGCCCGGACGGTTCCGGCCCGCTGAGCTTCGAGCGCGGCGTGGAAATCGGCCAGGTGTTCCAGCTGGGCCTCAAGTATTCCAACGCGCTCGGCCTGAAGGTGCTCGACCAGAACGGCAAGACCGTTCCGGTGTGGATGGGCTCCTACGGCATCGGCGTCTCCCGTGTGATGGCCTGCATCGCCGAAACCCATCACGACGAGAAGGGTCTGGCGTGGCCGGCAGTCATCGCGCCGGCACAGGTGCACGTCGTGGCCACCGGCAAGGATGCGGCCGCGTTCGAAGCCGCAGAACAGCTGATCGGTGAGCTTGAGGCCAAGGGCATCGAAGTCATCTTCGACGACCGCAAGAAGGTGTCTCCGGGCGTCAAGTTCAAGGACGCCGAACTCATCGGCGTGCCGATCATCGCCGTCGCCGGCCGCGACACCGTCAACAACGGCACCATCGAAGTGCGCGACCGCAACGGTGAGAACGCCGAAGCGGTGCCGGTCGCGGACGCCGCGCAGGCGATCGCGGACCGCGTCGCTGCACTGCTCAAGTGACATACGGCAATCCGTAGCGCGTCGGTTTGATCCGACGAACGACATACGGCAACGGAAGACCATCAAGCAGGTGGTCTTCCGTTTTTTGTTTTTCATGGGGAATACCGTGCGCATCTCACGCACATGAGGATTGTGGATGTCGGTGGATAAGTCGAAATTATCCACCGACAATCCACGACTCGCCCGACGATCTCAAGTTATCCACATTCTCCGGTTGGGCTTGCAGACGGATGGAACGTTCGGCGATAGTGGTCTTACCGCGGAAACGTGAAGATGCGGGAAGGGCATGCAGTTTACCCTCTCTCACCATAAATCCACCTCACTGCCTGTTGCTTCCGTGCCGTCAACGGCGCTTTC
>ERZ1023901.11-NODE-11-length-89223-cov-220.408274_pt1 | contig 89223 bp, 71 predicted proteins | sample MGYA00380401_ERZ1023901 | MGnify/ENA primary metagenome ERZ1023901 (study PRJEB33179, sample SAMN07448997) | human gut metagenome | biome: Human-gut; feature: Human associated habitat; material: Faeces | host: Homo sapiens | place: India: Bhopal | collected... | reverse complement strand
AGGATAGGAAGCCGCTGATTAAGAAAAAAGCACTAGCAAATGCTAGTGCTTTTTTGTTGTTCGTTGTTAGTGGTTCGTGGGAAATGCGCGGCTTCCTATCCGACCAGGGTTCCCTGGGGATTGTAGGGGCCGACCTGTTAAGGCGGCCCGCCTGTAATAGTGATGTACACGTAATGAATGATGAATGAAGGAGCTTTGCGACGCGCAAAACCGTGTGAGTCGCTTATGCCGAATCTCGTGACCTGATGGAGTGAAAGTATGCGGTCAGACAGAGATACCCTGGATTCGGCAGGAGAGGTGGGACGACCGCCAGTGCTTTTTTGTTGTTTGTTGTTAGTGGTTCGTGGCTCGTTTTTGCGGCCTTATGGCCGCATCGTAGGGACCGATATTTAACCTCTCAGACCGCCAAAGGCGGTCAGCTCCCCTATAAAGGGAGCCTTGGGCGGCCCGCTGTGATATTTGACCACAGCCTATTCAGAATGATGGTTCGTGGCTCGTGGGACTGCTCACTGCTAGCTGCTAGTAGGGGCGCCCACGTGGGGCGCCCGTTCGGAATAATGGCATATCCATCATACATGACAGGCGATGCAGGAAAACACGCACATATATCAGCATACGTTATGCTCACATAGTCATAGCGGGCTTGCCACGTGCAAGCCCCTACGATATCGCATACAGGTGATAGTCATTAACGGCTGACGGCTACTTCTTCCACGGGCAGAGTTTCCGTTCGGCTATATCGAGGGCCATGTAGGCGATGATGCCGATGGCGGCCAGGGTCAGGATGGCGGCGTACATTTCTTCATAGTTGCGGACTTCCATACGGTTCATGATGAAGTATCCCAGGCCTGAAAAGGCGGCGAACGTTTCGGTAATGAACAGTAGGGCCAGGGCGATGCCCAGGGATGTCCGCAGGGCTGTCAGGATGCCTGGCAGACAGGCCGGCCAGATGAGGTGGCGGAAGTTCTGCCATTTCGTCCCGCAGAGGGAGCGCATGGTCATGACTTGTTCTTCCGGGATGGCCTTGGCGGCGTCGCGGACCATGATGGCGATTTGGAAAAAGACGGTAATGGCGATGATGAAGATCTTCGGGAAATCGCCTAGTCCCAGGACGACGATGATGACCGGCAGGAAGACGACTTTCGGGATGGAATAGAAGATATAGAGGAAAGGCGATAAGAGGGCGTCCCAGCGGCGGCTGCGGCCGGCGGCTATCCCCGTCGGGACGGCCGTCACCAGGGCCAAGGCCAGGCCGCAGGCCATGCGGTACAGGCTGGATGCGATGTGCGGCCAGAGGACGCCTGTCGTCATCAGGGCATACCAGGTCTGGCAGACGCGGTACGGTGCCGGCAGCAAGGGCTTGTTCAGTACCATGCTGGCCGCCTGCCATAAGGCGCCGATGATGAAAAAGGCCAGCAGGAGATGGGCCATATCGATGGGATTACTTGTTTTTCCGGACATCTTCGATGACACCTCCTGTCCTGGCGAAGACGATGGTCTTGTCACCCAGGGCCGCTGCTTCTTCCGGACTGTGGGTGACGAGAATCGTCGCGGTCTGGCTCTTTACGATGTATTGTTGGAAGAGGTCATGGCATTGACGGCGCATGTCCGGGTCCAGGGCTGAGAAGGGTTCATCCAGGAGCAGCAACTTCGGCTGCATGGCCATGGCCCGGCCCAGGGCGGTCCGCTGTTTCTGGCCGCCTGAGAGTTCCCCCGGATAGTGATGGCGGACGGCTGTCAGGCCCAGCGTGTCCAAGAGGGAGGCCAGCTGGTCCTTATCCAGGGGAGAACCGTGGAGCCTGCCTGGAAGGAGAATATTTTCTTCGACCGTCTTCCATGGGAAGAGGCCATAGTCCTGGAAGACGATGGCCAGGTCCGGCCTGGGAGCGGTCATTTTTTGGCCTGCAAAGTAAATCCGCCCTTCTGTTGGTGCCTGCAGGCCGGCGATGAGGCGCAGCAGTGTCGATTTCCCGCAGCCCGACGGCCCGGAGACGGTCAGGTGTTCTCCCTGGCCGAGGCTGAATGAGATGTGCTGGAGTACGGACTGGGTGCCCCTGCGGCTGTGATAGGCGAGGCCCACGTCGTCTAAGCGCAGCAGCGGTCCGGCCATAGGCTGATTACTGGACATGGGCGACCATTTCGTCATAGCTGTAGGCCTTGGGCAACAGGCCTTTTTCTACCATCCAGTTCATGATACGGCTGACTTCTTCTTCTGTCGGCAGGGCGTGGGCCGTATAAGACGGCGTACGGTACGAACCGGCGACGGCGGCCGGGATGTTGGCCTTCTTCATAGCCATGTCGCGATAGGCATCGGGCTGGCTGTCCAGTTTTTCGATCGCTTCATTGTAAGCGTCGAGGAAATGGGCTGCGTCGTCATGATGCTTTTCAATCATGTCCTGAGTCAGGACGACGACGGACTGGGAATAGTTCTTTTGGAGTTTCGTATCGTCGATGACGACGTGGGCTCCCTGCTGGACGGCATAGGCTGCCAGCGGGTCCGGCAGGATGGCGGCCTGGATATCTTTACCGGCCAGGACGGCTTCCGTGCGCAGGGCCAGGTTCGGCATCTGAACGGTGTGGACTTCGGCGGCCGGAATCCCCAGTTCCTGTTCATACTGGTTCATCAAATAGTCCATCATGGTATTTTCTGAAATAGCGACGGAGGCACCGGCCAGCTGCTGTGGCGTCGTAATGCTGTTGTTCGGCGACGATACGACGAGGAACCGGCCTTCCTGGGGGACGGCACCGAGGGCCATGGCGACGACGCGGACGTCTGTACCGGCTTTTTTCAGCAAGGCCGTGACGATCATGTCGGTCATCATGCCGTCCAGTTCACCGGCTTCCATGGCTTTTTGCTGGTCCGCAGCGGAGCTGAATTCAATGACCTGGACGTCGACACCGTGTTTGGCAAAGAGTTTTTCTGTTTCTGCCGTATAGAGGGGCAGGCTGTCGTCGATGCGCAGGACGCCGATTTTGTACGTCTTCTTGTCATTCGAGCCGGACGGGCTGCCCTGGCAGGCTGTCAGCATGAGGGCCGAGCAGGCCAGCACAGCGGCTAATACAAAACGTAATACACGATTCATGGGAAAGACCTCTTTTCATAGAATAAAAATGCATAAAAGTAACACGAAATATGTTATATACTCTTTATTATAGGAGAGTCATGATATAATTTCAACCGTTTTATGCTAATATAGCAAATGGGATTAACTTTGATTGTCCAATAGGCGTTATTCCTTTTGTATTTTGAATACATGACAGATATATGCAATATGTTTATTGTCTTTCGATTTTGAATGTGGTATAAATGTATATGTACATAAGAAAGGGGAGTTGATTCATATGGTAAAAAGTGTTGCCGCACCGCAGGCAAAAGGGAAGAGTGCTGAAGATAAGATTTTTGGTGCTAACAACCGTGCCGTAGCTTTGACCGAAAAATTGGGGGCAGATAAAGTTATTAATGGGACAGTCGGTTCCATGCTCGATGAAGATGGGAATCTCATCATGCTCGACGTCGTCCAGAAAGCCTATAAAGCCCTGACGCCGAAAGAAATCGTCGCCTATGCACCGATTCAGGGCTATCCCGATTATTTGGAAGCTGCTATCGACCAGTGCTTCGGTGAATCCCGTCCGGAAGGCTACATCCGCGCCTGTGCTACGTCCGGCGGTTCCGGTGTCCTCCATCACGTCATTCACAACTATTCCGAATGGGGCGATGAAGTCCTGACCAGTGACTGGCATTGGGGGGCTTACGGCTCCATGTGCAACGATAATGGCCGCAAACTCCGTGAATTTGAACTGCTCACGCCCGATGGCCATTTCAATATGGAAAGCTTCAAAGCCAACGTCAGCGATATGGTTGCCAAACAGTACAACACGGTTATCATCATGAATTCGCCGGCCAACAACCCGACGGGTTACGGCCTCTCCGATTCGGAATGGGACGAAGTCCTGGCCTTCTTGAAAGATGTCGTCAAAGGCAAGGATAAGAACATCATCTTCGTCTCCGACGTCGCTTATCTCGACTACAGCGGCGAAAAACATGAATGCCGCAAATTCTTCAAGAAATTCGGCAACATGCCGGACAACGTCCTCATCGTCGTCGCCTACACCTGCAGTAAAGGCTTCACCATGTATGGCCAGCGTATGGGCGCCATGATCTGCGTCACGCCGAACAAGGATATTGCCGATGAATTCGTCGCCATCAACCAGTATACCAGCCGCGCTACCTGGTCGAACTCCAACAGCGCTGCCATGAAGGTCATGGCCAATATCTGCAAGGACCCGGCCAAAGTCGCTGAACTCGATGCGGAACGGGCTAAATATTTCCACCTCATCCAGGAACGGGCTGACTTGTTCATGAAAGAAGCCGATGAATGTGGCTTGAAATATTTGCGTTACATTTCGGGCTTCTTCATCACGATCCCTATGGAAGGGTCCCAGAAAGTCTGCGATGAACTGGAAAAAGAAAATATCTTCCTCGTTCCCTTGGGCAAAGGTATCCGCCTGGCTGTCTGCTCTGTTTCCAAGAAGAAGATCCACGGCCTGGCTGCCAAGATTAAAGCGACCTTGGATGCCGTCGGCGCTAAACAGTAAGTCCGTATCGGAAAGGGAGGCTTCCTATGTTCCAGACAATCGGTGTCTGCGGGACGGGCAATATGGGCCGGGCCATCGTCAAAGGCCTGGTAGCTGCCCATGCCATTGCTGCAGACCATATCTATCTTTATAATATCCACAAGGAAAAGGCCGAAGCCCTGGCCAAAGAAACGGGAGCTGTCGTCGTCGACACGCCGGAAGAACTGGCACGCCAGTCCCAGGGCCTGATCATGGCTGTCAAGCCGAACATCATGGAATCGGCACTGGAAGCCGTCCGGGAATCCCTTCCGGCCGATAGCGTCCTCATTTCCATCGCCGCCGGCATCTCTTTGGAAAAGTTGGCCTTTTATACCGGTCCGGAAACGAAAATCGTCCGGGTCATGCCCAATACGCCGGCCATGGTCGGCGAAGGCATGGCATCCGTATCGCCCAATGTCAACGTGACTGAAGCCGAAACGGCCGATGTCGTCGCCATCTTTTCCAGCTTCGGCAAAGCCGTCGTGACCGATGAAAAGCTCATCGACGCCGTCTGCGGCCTGAGCGGCAGCGGCCCGGCTTATGTCTATATGTTCATCGAAGCCCTGGCCGACGGCGCCGTCCGCGAAGGGATGCCCCGCCAGATGGCCTATACCTTTGCAGCCCAGACCGTATTGGGAGCAGCCAAGATGGTCTTGGAAACAGGCCGCCATCCCGGTGCCCTGAAAGATGACGTCTGCTCGCCAGGCGGCACGACTATCGAAGCCGTCCGGACTCTGGAAGAAAGCAGCTTCCGCGCTGCCACCATGAACGCCGTCATCGCGTCGGCAGAAAAGAATAAGAGTTTATAGTTTACACTTAAAAAAAGGCGCTGTCCCATGAAGACAGCGTCTTTTTTTGCAGTCAGCGGCTAGCTGCTAGCAGTCAGCGGATGGTTTTAAATTAAAAAGCCCTCTGCTAACCACTAACTGCTAGCCACTAACAACTTAAAAGGGCTATGCGATTTATACATAAAACGTTAAATTACATAAAATCATTTATAAAATGATAAATGATTATTTACGGCTTATAAACTCCACATTTTAGTGCAGTAATATGCAAAATAGTAAACATTGGTGTTCGCTATATCGAAAATAGGTATACGCTCATGTCCAAATGTAATTTACAAATATGACATTGAGGTATATAATAACAGCATAGAGCTTGTATCCGGATGCAATCTAAGTGAGAAATGGCGTTATTCGTGGTTCGTTCATGAATAAGCCCCCGCCTGTTAGAGGCGTGAAAAGTATTTTATTATGAAAGGGTGGTATGTAATGGTTATATTGGCCTTGCTCCCAATCCTATTCCTAATCGTAGCATTGGGGTTCTTGAAGATGGCCGGTTGGAAAGCGTGCCCAATCGCGGCTATCATCACATTTGTTGTCGCTGTATTCTGTTATAATATGTCAGTTCCCATTGCCATTTCGGCAGCCCTCGAAGGCGTAGCCCTGGCATGCTGGCCGATCTTGCTGGTCATCATCATGGCCCTGTTCGCTTACAAATTGACTGTAGCCACAGGCAGCCTGGAAGTTATCAAACAGATGCTGACCACTGTCAGTGAAGATAAACGTGTCGTATTCCTGCTCATCGCTTGGGGCTTCGGGACGTTCATGGAAGGCATGGCAGGTTTTGGTACTGCTGTTGCTATCCCGGCTGCTATGCTGGTTGCCCTCGGGTATCCGCCGATCAAGACCATCATCGCCTGCTTGATTTCCAACGCCGTAGCACCGTCCTTCGGGTCCATCGGTATCCCGACGACGACCATGGCTGCTGTCACCGGTTTGGATGCCGGCGTCCTGGCTACGAAAGTCTCGATTGTATCCTTTATTCCTGACCTCATCGCTCCGTTCCTGATTGTCATCTGCATCGGCGGCGGTATCAAAGCCATCAAAGGCGTCGGTATCGTAACCCTGCTCTCCGGCCTGGCCCTGGCTATTCCGGAACTGTTCATTTCCATGACTATCGGCGCTGAACTGCCGGTCATGGTTTCGTCCATCATCATCATGGCTGTCATCGTCCTCTATTCCCGCGCTTGCAAGACGACAAGCAATCCGGAATACAAGTTCGATATTGACACAGAAAATCAGAAAGCTGTTTCCTTCGGTGAAGGCGTCAAAGCAGCTATGATCTTCATCCTTATCTTCGTATTCCTCGTCGGTACGTCGAAACTGTTCCCGTTCATCAACGGTCCGCTGGCTTCGATTAAAACGACTGTTCCTATCTATGCCGGCCCGGGTGCCAAACCCTACACCTTCACCTGGATCGCTGTTCCTGGCGTCATGATCTTCATCGCCACTATCCTCGGCGGCCTCTATCAGGGTGCTTCCATCGGTAAGATCGCTCAGGTCTTCAAAGATAACTTCGTCGGCCTGCGCTTCACGTACCTGACCATCATCGCCGTCGTCGTCGTCGCTAAGATTATGACCTACTCCGGCATGACCAAGGAAATCGCTGATGCCCTCGTATTTGCAACAGGCAATGCATATCCTATCGTTGCTCCGTTCGTCGGCGGTCTTGGCGCATTCATTACCGGGTCCTGCACGAACGCCAACGTCCTCTTCGGGCCGTTGCAGACATCCGTTGCATCCAGCCTGGGCATGAGCCAGCCGTGGCTTGCAGGTGCCAGCTCCCTTGGCGGTTGTATCGGCAAGATGCTTTCGCCGCAGAGTATCGCCCTTGGTATCGGCGCTGTCGGTGCTGTTGCTGAAGGCAAGGAAGGCGAAGTCATGCGCGGTACAGTTGGTTATTGCCTGTTCCTGCTCATCATCGCAGGTATCATTACCATCATCGCTCCGAGCGTCGTTCCCTTCTTAGTCAACTAAGCGAATAGAAAACGCCATATAGCAGAGATGCATAAAAAGGTATGCTACATATCCATGTAGCATACCTTTTTCTATAATAAACAATGTGATATAATTGGATGTGAAATGTTCTATATGCGAAACATTTCCCTGCGGGAATAATACTGTATTACCAAGATGCATAGATGGAAAATAAGAAAAAATAAATACTATTTAAAATTTTACGTTTTGTTTTAGATTATTTAAAAATCGACAGTTCTTATGATAAGTTGTCATAGAACACGATGAATCAATCGAAAAATGATATGCGTAAAATGTGCAAATGTAATTTACATGCATGAAGAAGTAGAGTATAATAATACCCGTAAGAGATAAACGGAAGATAAAAATGATACATGAATTTATACTTTCGTTATATTCGGTCTTAGATCTGGTCGTCATGACTAGATGAAGCAATAAGTGTTAGGCTTATAATTTTAACTATTTGGAGGTATGTATTATGGCAAAAGGTAAAGTTTCCCCGGAGTTGATTGAACAGTTCAAACAGATCGTCGGCGAAAAGTATGTTTATACGGACAAAGATAAACTCGAACCGTATTCCCATGACGAAGTAACGGACCCCCATTACATGAAAGAACCGCAGGTCGTTGTTCTTCCGGCTACTACTGAAGAAGTTTCCAAAGTCGTTAAGCTCTGCTATGAAAACGATACGGTCATGGTTCCTCGTGCAGCTGGTACGGGCCTGGCAGCTGGTGCTGTTGCTACCTTCGGCGGCGTCATCATCTCCATTGAACGTATGAACAAAATCCTCGAAATCGATAAAGACAACATGGTTTGTGTTTCCGAAGCCGGCGTTACCACGTCTGTCCTCCAGGATGCAGTCCAGAAGGAAGGCCTCTTCTACGGCGGCGACCCCTGCAGTGGGGACTCCTGCTTCATCGGCGGTAACGTTGCAACCAACGCTGGCGGCAACCGCGCTGTTAAATATGGCGTAACTCGTGACCAGGTCATGGGCATGGAAGTCGTTACTCCGACTGGCGAAGTCGTAACCCTCGGCGGTAAATTCCGTAAGAACGCTACAGGCTACATGCTGATGCACCTCTTCATCGGTTCTGAAGGTACCCTCGGTATCATCACCAAAGTTTACCTCAAATTGGTTGCTCTTCCGAAATATCAGCAGGACCTCCTGGTTGTATTCGACAACCTCGATGACGCTATCGCTTTGACACCGAAAGTCATGAACGCTGGTATCACTCCGGTCTGCGTAGAATTCATGGATAACGCTTCCATCAAACAGGTCGAAGTATTCCTCGATGAAAAACTGCCGAAGTCTGAAAATGGTAACTACATCATCATCCAGATCGCTGGCGACAACGAAGACGTCCTCATGGATCAGTGCGAAAAAATCGTTGAACTCGCTGAAGACAACAACGCTATCGACTCCCTGGTTGCTGACCCGGCTGTTATTTGGAAATCCCGTAAAGCATACCTCGAAGCTGACCGCGCTCGCAGCTTAGTCTTCTCCATGGAAGATATCGTCGTTCCGATGACGGAAATCCCGGGTGCTGTACAGCAGATTTCCCGCCTCGGCGAAAAATACAATGTCGCTATGCACTGCGCTGGCCACTGCGGCGACGGCAACGTCCATATTGATATCTTGAAAGATGACCGTACTCAGGAAGAATGGGAAGAAATGCTTCCGAAGATTCAGGGCGAAATCTACGCTCTCGTCTACAAACTCGGCGGCCGTCTCTCCGGTGAACACGGCATTGGCTACAAACGTGAAGCACTTCTTGAAAAATACACCGACCCGGTTGAACTCAAGATGATGAAAGCTGTCAAGAAAGCACTGGATCCGAAGAACATCATGAATCCGGGCAAAGTTGTCAGCATCAACGACGAAGTTCCTGTCGAAGAATAATTCACAGTTACATACTAAAGGAAAAGGGCAAGGCGCAAGGCTTTGCCCTTTCTTCTTTTTTACATCCCCAAACATATTGTTTATACAACTACAGGCTATTCACAAACATATATATAGCCATGAACTAAGAAAGGATGTGCAGCTATGCATACATTTAGCTTGCCCTTTGGCAAAGAAAAAATCAAATTGGAACTGCCGGAAGAACAGGTCGCCGGCGTCCTCGTCTCCCACGCCCATGAATACAAGGCGCCGAAATCGGAAGCGGAACTCGTCGCCGATGCCCTGGCCAACCCGATTGGTAGCCCGAAATTAAGCGAATTGGCAAAGGGGAAGAAGAACTGCGTCATTATTTCCAGTGACCATACCCGCCCGGTACCGAGCCACATCATCATGCCCCAACTCCTGGCAGAACTGCGCAAGGGGAACCCGGATATCGATATTACCATCCTCATTGCTACGGGCATGCACCGGGCTACGACTAAGGAAGAATTAATTGCCAAGTATGGCAGGGAAATTGCGGAACATGAAAAATTCGTCATCCATGTCAGCCGCAACGACGAAGACATGGTCAGCGTTGGTACTTTGCCCTCTGGTGGTGACTGCCGTATCAACAAAGTAGCTGCTAATGCGGACTTGCTCATTTCTGAAGGCTTCATCGAACCGCATTTCTTCGCCGGCATGTCGGGTGGCCGTAAATCCGTTCTGCCTGGTATTGCCAGCAAGGTCACGGTCCTGGCCAACCACTGCTCGGAATTCATCAACAGCCCCAACGCCCGCACGGGTATCCTCCAGGGCAACCCCATCCATGAAGATATGCTCTATGCGGCTAAAGCGGCTAAATTAGCTTTCATCTGCAACGTCGTCATCGATGCGGACAAGAAAGTCATCGCTGCCTTTGCCGGCGACCGCGAAAAAGCTCACTATGCCGGCGCTGACTTTGAAATGAAACTGGCTGGCGTCAAACCCGTCCCGGCTGATATCGTCATCACCACCAACGGCGGCTATCCCCTGGACCAGAACATTTACCAGTCCGTCAAAGGCATGACCGCTGCTGAAGCGACCTGCAAAGAAGGCGGCGTCATCATCGACGTATCGTCCTGCTCTGACGGTCATGGCGGCGAAGATTTCTACAACAACCTGAAGAATGCCGAATCCATCCAGAAAGCCATGGACGAAATCCTGGCCCGCGGCCGCAACGAAACGGTCTTCGACCAGTGGGAAGCCCAGATCCTCATGCGTATGCTCCTGAAATTCACCATCATCATGGTCACTGAAGCCCCGCAGCAGATGATCGAAGACATGCACATGAAATACGCTGCCTCCATCGACGACGCCCTGGCTATGGCCAAAGACGTCCTGGCGAAAAAAGGCATTACCGACCCGAAAATCACCGTCATCCCCGATGGCGTATCGGTCATCGTGAAATAAGAACCATTTGTCGTTCGTAATAGGGTGTTTGTAGGGGCTCGCACGTGGCGGGCCCGCCGGGGATATGAGAGATACTTGTAAACTTGATTTGTGTGAGCGGGCGTCCCACGTGGACGCCCCTACAGAAAAAGGCGCTGTCTTCATGGGACAGCGCCTTTTTCTTGCTATCCCATCGTAATTATCATATAATGGGGGAGATGTAAATTTGTCTTAACGTATAAGGGGGACTTACCTTGGAAGGGTTAGAATCGACGCTTGTCTTTGATATCACTATGATTTTGCAGGTCGTGCTCATCGACTTGGCCTTAGGCGGCGATAATTCCATCGTCATCGGCATGGCCGCCAAGAATCTGCCTAAGCATTTGCAGAAGCGGGCTATTTTATATGGTACGGCCGGGGCCATCTGTATGCGTTTCATCATGGCCTTTATCGTGTCCTGGCTCTTCCAGATTCCCTTCTTGAAGACTGTCGGAGCCATCCTGCTGGTCCTCATCGGCATCAAGCTCATCGGCGCCGACGACCAGGAAGAAGACGTCCACGTCGAAGCCAAGGACTCGCTCTGGGCGGCTGTGCGGACCATCATCATGGCCGACGCCCTCATGAGCCTCGATAACGTCCTGGGCATCGTCGGCGTCACCAATAACCATTGGGGCCTGCTCATGTTCGGCATGCTCATTTCCGTGCCGATCATCGTCTTTGGCAGCACCATCGTCGTCAAAGTCATGAACCGCTTTCCCATCCTCATCTACATCGGCGGCGCCATTCTCGGCTGGGCTTCAGGCGGCATGATGGCGACAGACCATTACCTGGCCCAATACGTCAGCCTGGCGGCCAATAATCCGATGGAACTGAAAATCATCCTGCTGGTCGTTACCATTGCCGGCGGATTCATTTGGAAGCGGATCCATAAAAATAAAGAAGTTGTCGCCTAACACGAGAAAAAAAGCTTGACTTTTTCTTCCAGTATGGTATTATATACAAGTCAGGTAACGGGGCGTAGCGCAGTTTGGTAGCGCGCTTGGTTCGGGACTAAGAGGTCGCAGGTTCAAATCCTGTCGCCCCGACCATATTTTTACACATTGGATGTCGATCCCGAGGGCATCAAACAACTGCATAATCAAACAATGTGTAAGCCATGGAGAGCTGTCCGAGTGGCTGAAGGAGCATGATTGGAAATCATGTATAGGGCGAACGCTCTATCGTGGGTTCAAATCCCACGCTCTCCGCCATACTGTAAAAAGGACTATCTCATGAAGGCATCTGCCATCATGAGATAGTCCTTTTTTATTTTTTCAACCCCTGGATGCCATGGTAAATGAGACGCAACAGCATAGCCTGAATCTGGAACCATGATTCGTCTTTTTTCCATTTATGATGCTGGTTGATGGTAAAAGCCCCGCTGACCAGGAATAAGTAGAGATTTTCCGCTAATGTTGCATCAATCTGAAGTTGATTTTGTAAAAATGAAATCATTTGAGTTTTTTCATGTGTGAAAATATATTCTAAGATGTAAGGCCCTAAGGTCTTATCTGAAAAGAGTGCTTGGTAACAAGGGGAATCTGCGATGCGTTGACAGACGGGCAGCATAGTATAGTTATTCTTGATGAAAGAGGCCCTTTCATTTGATTGACTGGCTTGGTAAAGAAAATCGGCCAAGGATTTATCAGGATTTGTATTTTCGGATAAATGCAGCGCTTCCTCAAGGATGGCGTCTAACAAGGCATAGATATCCATATAATGCAAGTAGAACGTAGCCCGTGTAATTTCCGCCTTTTTGCAGATAGCCGTGACTGTGACTTTCGGAAAGGGATACTTTTGGAGCAGTTCCAAAAAAGATTGCTTGATAACAGAACGCGTATAGCGGGTACGACGATCTAACTTTTGCGTCATGAAGGATACCTCCTTACTTTCTAGACAATTTGGGAGATGTGTCCATTATCAGACACTTCCTCGAAGGTGACTGTTGAATGTTTTCTTGCGTTTAATATAATAGATATTGAACATAGTGTCAATAAAAATATTTATTGTAAAGAATAAAGGAGAGAAAATAATGGACATTCAGCAGATTCGCAATGCTACACTTAAAATTGTATATCAAGGGAAGACCTTTTTAATTGACCCCTGGCTTTGTGGAAAAGGAAGCCTTGGTAGTTTCGGAGATATTCCGGGGAAGCCATACATGATTCCGGACCCGGTTAAAATGGAAATTGCCATGCCGATTTATGGACTGCCTAGGACGCCGCAGGAAATTCTGAATGGTGTCGATTATTACATCGTAACGCACATCCATCCAGACCATGTTGATATAGCTGCCGATGGGACCGTAGGCCAGCCTTTGGATAAGTCCATTCCTGTCTTTGTGCAGAATGAACAGGACGCAGCCATTTTTGAAAAGTCCGGATTTCAAGATGTACAGGTTTTGTCTAAGTCTCCGTTGACTCTCGAGGGCCTTACCCTTCAACATATGCCGGCACGCCATGGTACCATCGTTCCTTGCGGTGACGCTATGGGGATCCTCTTCCAGAGCGCAGACGAACCTACCCTTTATGTCGCTGGTGATACCGTATGGTATCCTGAAGTGGAAAATACGCTGAAAACGTATCGCCCTGATGTCGTCGCATTAAATGCTTGTGCGGCTGAAACTGTAGAAAATGGCCGGCTCATCATGGGCGATGAAGATGTAGCTTGTGTAGCAAAGACTGTTCCGCAGTCTCAGCTTCTTCTTACTCATCTGGATAATGTAGCCCATGCCTCTTTGACGAGATATACTCTGCGCAGCCGGCTCATGGCCCGTGGGGTGGACCATTATATTATGCCCGATGATGGAGAATGGGTTTCTTTCTAATGTATTTTCCGATATTGCGTAGGTAATTCACCGAAACGTTTTTTGAAAGCTGCAGAAAATCGGCTCTGGCTTTCATAACCGACTTTGGCTGCGATTTCTGCCATTGAATCTTGACTATGGCAGAGAAGTTCCGCAGCTTGCAGCAGCCGGTGCTCTTTGATATGGGCTGCCAGAGAAGTACCATAGACTGCTTTAAATACGTTTTTTAAAGTCGTCTGATTTATGAGATATTGTTGGGCCAGTGTGTCAATTGTGATGCGCTGGTCCAATTTTTGTAATAAATCGTAGTGGATTTTTTGTACTAAGGCCACTTGTTCCGATGGATAAGCAGATAAATGTTGACGCTTATGAAGGGGAAAGCGGCTTAAATGGAGCAATAGTTCTAAAACTTTTAACTTTTCATAAGCGTTCGAGAGAAGGGCTGGCTGGTCCCAAAAAAAGGAAATAATCCGCTGTAATTCCGTATCATTTTGCCAGAAAGCCTCTCCAGATTCGTCAGGAAAGCATGCAGCGAGAAGCTGAAATGGATGCAAACCGGCTTCCTCGAACAGCGATGGCGGCTGTTCTTTTATTACGGGAAGATTGAAAAAAAGAGACAGGCCCTCATAAAAACCGTTTGGCAGGGAAATGATTGCTTGGGTACAGGCTGATGCGGCATGGCAGGCAAAAGCCTGGCGATGCAGATAAATTTGTTTGCCTGAATTTAACTGCCAGCCCATACTTCCTTCACGACCGTTGCTGAAAATATAAAGACCGGGCCAGCTTGAATGTTGAACCGTACAGGTCGTTCCTTGCAGCCGATATCGGGCCAGGAGGATGCCTGGGAATAGAACTTGATGTTTCAGTGTACTGTCTGGAGGAAGGGAATTTTTGATTTCATAAATGAGGGTATTGGTCGGATCGTTCATAGGGTACGTCTCCTTTTTCGCCTGTTTAGACATTCCTTTATCCCTTTTAGCAGGAACCAGGAAAGGGACATTGACGATTTTGATTAGGCATATTATACTACAAGCACAACGATTGAACAAATGAGCAATCGTTCATATTATTTTTAGAGGAGAGATTATCATGAAAAAGAAAACGTATAAGATCGATGTAGATTGTGCTAATTGTGCCAACCTGATGGAAGATGCTGCCAGAAAAACAGAAGGGGTAGCTGAGGCGACGGTAAATTTCATGTTACAAAAGATGATTATTAAATTTGAAGAAAACTACGATCCGGAACAGGTGATGCAACAAGTCGTCAAGGACTGCAAAAAAGTCGAACCGGATTGTGAAATTCACGTAAAATAAAGCAGGAAGAAGGGACAACTGATGAATGATAAACAGAAACGGATGCTCTGGCGCATTGGGATTACGGCTGTTTGGCTTATGGCACTTCAATTTATCCCGGTACAGGGGTGGCTGCATTTGGCCCTTTATCTGGTTGCTTACGGTATCATCGGCTATGATATCCTGCGGAAGGCTGGAAAGGGAATCGTGAATGGCCGCATTTTTGATGAAAACTTCTTGATGACCATTGCTACGCTGGGCGCCTTTGCTTTAGCCATTTATGAGCAGAGCGGTGATTACCTGGAAGGTATTGCTGTCATGTTGTTCTACCAAATCGGCGAATGGTTCCAAAGCTATGCTGTTGGCCGCAGCCGGAAGAATATCGGTGCCCTCATGGATATCCGTCCTGATTATGCGAATATAGAACGGGATGGTAAACTGGAAAAGGTCGACCCGGATGATGTAGCTTTAGGTACGACGATAGTCGTCCAGCCCGGTGAACGGGTGCCCTTGGATGGCGTGGTCCTTCGTGGGACATCGAGCCTCAATACGAGTGCCCTGACAGGAGAAAGCCTGCCCAGAGATGTGCAGCAAGGGGATGAAGTCATTAGTGGCTGTATCAATATGACTGGCGTCCTTTACGTGAAGACCACGAAGGAATCCGAAGAATCGACAGTTTCAAAAATCTTGGAACTAGTTGAAGATTCTAGTTCGCATAAGTCGCAATCAGAAAATTTCATCACTAAATTTGCCAAGGTCTATACACCAGCTGTTTGTCTGGGTGCCTTGGCTTTGGCCATCATCCCTCCTGTCATTCAGCTGATGTACGGCCATGCTGATCCTCAATGGGAAAATTGGATTTATCGTGCTTTAATCTTTTTAGTCATCAGTTGTCCTTGTGCTTTAGTTATCAGTATTCCTCTCAGCTTTTTTGCCGGTATTGGTGGTGCTAGCAGAGAAGGCATCCTCATCAAAGGATCCAATTATATGGAAACACTGGCGCAGACGAGATATATCGCTTTTGATAAGACCGGGACTTTGACGAAAGGTAATTTTGAAGTTAATGGAGTCCACCACAACCAGATGGAAAAAGAAGAATTGCTTGCTTATGCCGCCATGGCCGAATGTGCTTCTTCACATCCCATCAGCAAGAGCTTGCAGCAAGCGTATGGTAAACCCATTGACCGTAACCGTGTCAGGAATATTCATGAAATCAGCGGACACGGTGTCAAGGCTGCCGTAGATGGTCATATCGTGGCCGTTGGCAATGATAAATTGATGAAGCAGATGAAAATTTCTTATGTGCCTTGTCATAGCATGGGAACCATTCTTCACGTGGCGGTTGATGGAAGATATGCGGGTCATATCGTCATATCTGATGTCATCAAGCCTCACGCGCGCCAGGCCATTGCAGCGCTTAAACGAAACGGCATCAAGCAGACCGTCATGCTGACTGGGGATACTCGTCGGACAGCCGAAAATATTGCCAAGGATGTCGGTGTCGACCAGGTATACAGTGAATTATTACCTGCCGATAAAGTGAATAAAGTGGAACAGTTGTTGGCCCGTAAAGGAGAAAAAGAAAAATTAGCGTTCGTTGGCGACGGAATTAATGATGCGCCTGTTTTGACCCGGGCTGACATCGGTATTGCTATGGGAGCCATGGGCTCTGATGCAGCTATTGAAGCAGCCGACGTCGTACTTATGGATGATGATCCCTTGCAGATTGCTAATGCTATCCTTTTATCGCGGAAATGTCTGCGTATTGTTTATGAAAATATCGTTTTTGCACTGGGGATAAAATTCCTTTGCCTGGGATTAGGGGCTGTCGGCATTGCTAATATGTGGTTTGCCATTTTTGCTGACGTTGGCGTCATGATCCTGGCTATTCTCAATGCTATCCGGGCCCTTTATGCCCCATCAGTATCCATTAAAAAGGATAGCAGGAAAATGGTTTTGCAACCACAAAGTGAATAAAATAATGTATAATAGATTATATAATATGTTTTCAAGGAGGTCTTATGATGGAAAAGGTAAAAGAACTAGCGGCACAGTACCAGCAGGCCGGGAATAATTGTGCTGAAACGGTGGTCAAGGTCTGCAATGATTGTCTGGATTTGAAGCTGCCGCCGGAAACGCTGCGCATGGTGTCCGTCCTCGGCGGCGGGGTGGCCGGTTCGGGCTGTCTTTGCGGAGCTTTGAACGGGGCCTGTCTGGTCCTGGGCTGTCTCGTCGGCCGCACGACGCCGGAGGAAAAGACGAAGGCCGAAGTCAATCAGCCTGTGCGGGAATTCCAGAAAATCTGGCTCGACCGCTTCCATGCGACGTGCTGCCGCGTCCTCAAGAGTCCGGCCAACGGCGGTCCCGTATCGTGCGGCGACCTCATGGCCGATACGTCAGCCATGCTCATCGATTTCATCCGGGAAAAGAAGCTGGCCTGATGGGATGATTGAATTTTTTCCTTGACTTTTTTCGTAGATATGGTATTATGTATAAGTCAGGTCAACGGGGCGTAGCGCAGTTTGGTAGCGCGCTTGGTTCGGGACTAAGAGGTCGCAGGTTCAAATCCTGTCGCCCCGACCATACTTTACATATCGGCATTTATCCCGAAGATGTCAGGAAAGATATGTAAGACGCGGAGAGCTGTCCGAGCGGCTGAAGGAGCATGATTGGAAATCATGTATAGGGCGAACGCTCTATCGTGGGTTCAAATCCCACGCTCTCCGCCACACAGGACTTTTAGAGGGACTGTCGCATGAGGCTTAGGTCACGTGCGCAGCCCCTTTTTATTTATAGTTTGTAGTACGGAGTTTGTAGTTTGTAGAAGTGGCTTTAAATTTTTTACCATTTGTTGCAAACTAAAAACTACAAACTTAAAACTCAAAAAAAGAGGCAGTCTTAATGCGACAGCCTCTTTTTTTGTATCCATCCTATTCATGCGTGCTGTTTTGTGCTACAATTAAAAACTATATAAGCAGCACCTCTGTAGTAGGGGCTTGCACGTGGCAATCCCGCTCCAGGATATGAGCGATTTTCCCGTTTAGGGAGAATGCCGCCCAGTATCCAGCAGGTCGCCCGTGTGGCGACCCCTACGGTGCCAAAAGGGATATTTTTTGTTACAATTTAAAACTATATAAAACTATATAAGAAGAGGGAAAGAGGGGGTTACGATGAGTGCAATTAAAACGGAACTGGCAGCTTTTATCGCTGCCCATACGAGTGAGGATTTTATCATGACGCCGATTACCATGCGCGAAGCGTCGCTGCATACGGCATGGGAACAAGAGCTGCCGAAAGTGCCGATGGCATCGGTCGTCGATACGGTATTGGACGGCTGTGAGGTCTACGACGTGCCGGTCCGCATCTATATTCCCGATACGAGCCGGCCCCTGCCGGTCCTGATCTACTATCATGGCGGCGGTTTTGCCATCGACACGGTCGCCGTCTATGACCCGGTCTGCCGCCGCATTGCCCAGGCAACGCAGCATATCGTCATTTCTCCGGAATATCGCCTGGCTCCGGAAAATCCTTATCCTGCGGCCTATGAAGATGCCCTGGCCGTAGCCCGGAAGGCCCTGCCTGCGCTCGATGCCTTGCAGATCCCCTACCAGGCGGACCTGACCTTGTGCGGTGACAGCGCCGGCGGCTGCATGGCGGCTTATACGAGCCAGGCCCTGCAGCATGATGCATCCCTTCCGCTGACTCATCAGATCCTGGTCTATCCCTGCCTGGATATGACCCACTCCTTCCCGTCGGTCCAGGAGAACTGCAATACCCGGACGGGCTTTACGCCGGCCAAGATGACCTGGTATTTCAACCAGTGTTTCCGTCCCGGTGACGACCGCCGGGATGCCTCGCCCCTCTTTGGCGAATTGTCGGCAGATATGCCGGCAACGCTGGTCTTGACGACGCAGTTCTGCCCCTTCCGCGACGAAGGCCGCGATTACGTGCGCCGCCTGGCTGAAAAAGGCGTGCGGGCCGAAACGTATAATTACGGCAACATGGTCCATTCGTATCTCAACTTTGAAAAATTATGCTACGACGAAATCTGCGACACCTATCGGCGCATGGCCGATTTTTTGCAAGACTGAGGGAAATGGCTTATACTAGAAGCATGTACTTACGCTAAGTAAAGGATGTGTCTTTTATGAAGAAATGCCAACAATGCGGGGCGCCCTTGCAGGACGACGACCGCTTTTGCCAGGCCTGCGGCGCTGAACAGCTGCCGGAAGGGGAACCGAAGAAACGCATTTGTCCGGAATGTGGCAAATGGGTGAGCGTCGATGGGAAATTCTGCCCCTTCTGCGGTGCCGAACTGCCGGAAATGGATGATGACGAACCGGTCATCGACGAAGCGACGGGAACGGAAACCTTTGTCCATAAGCACCGGGAACCGGTTCGGGACGAAGAGCCGCAGCGGCCGCCGCAGCCGATGGAACGACCGGTCATGACAGGCCGGCCGACGCCGCCGCCTTTTCAGGAAAAGCCTTTTTACGTGCGCTATCAGAAGGCCATCATCGCCGGTATCATCGTCCTCGTCCTGGCTCTGGCCGCTGCCGTGGCCTTTCACTTCTATGGCAGCCGCAGCAGCGGGGACTATGTGAAGGATGCCGTTTCCCTGTCGCAGCAGCTGGCGTCGGAAAATGAATCCGCCACCAGTACGGCCAAGCGCCTGAGCCAGAAGAGCAAAGGCGACGATGTCGATTCCCTGGTCAAGGATTTGGGCAAGAGCCGCAAGAACGTCGAAAAGATGGCCAAGAATTATCAGCCCAAGACCATCCCCGACCAGTATGCCGCCGATGACAAGGCTATCCGCGAAGTCATGCGCGACCAGATGGCCATGTATGACACGGCCATGACGATTGCTGAAAATCCGTCAGACGATGCTATCAGCGAAAAATTAGATGACCTGCGCGACGAAGTCCAGAAGGCCAAGAAGACGGCGCGGACCATCAAGGTCCCAGGTGCCGATTTCACAGCTGCCGTCGATGGCGACGACCTGGTCAGCTACCTGGAAAAATACGTCAGCGTCCAGACCAAGCCCGATGAAAAGCCGCAGACTGAAGCCAAGGCCAATCCGGATAAGCAGATCCTGGCGTCCTATGCCAGCAGCAAGGACTTGTTCAACGACGATATCGGCAAATTGGCCGGCGACATCAACGCCTACTTGAATGACCACACGGACTTCAAGGGCAATCGCGAGTTCACCAGCCGGGCCAATACGCTCTACGTCCAGATTTCCAAGACCCGCAGCCAGCTGGACAACGATACGTCCATCGACAATACGGCCATGAAATATAAGCTCGATGCCCTCTTCCAGGCCGAACAGGACCGCGTCCGCGGCCTCTACGACGGCGTCAGCGCCAGCCAGCGCGGACAGGACTACCGCCCAGGCTTCCAGCGGGGCCAGGCCGCATCGAACCGCTACGATAAACTCAACGACGAGTGGAATAGTTTATAATGTTAGTGGTTAGTGGCTAGTGGTTCGTAGGGGCCGCCCTCTGGGCGGCCCCTACGGCTGAATGGTGAATCACCCATATCCCGGGGCGGGCGCCCCACGTGGTCGCCCCTACAGAAAAGCTTTAAATTTAAAACTATCTGCTAACCCCTAAAAAGGAGCTGTCGCGATGCGACAGCTCCTTTTTCACACTCATTTCTTCACTTTTTTCATGGACAGGCCGATGCGGCCGCGGGCGGCGTCGACGCTGATGATTTCGGCTTCGACGATGTCGCCGGCGTGGACGACGTCCGTCGGATGGCGGAAGGGATGCCGGCTCAGCTGGGAGCGGTGGACCAGTCCCGGCGTCTTGAGGCCGAAGTCGACGAAGGCGCCGAAGTCGACGACGTTCTGGACCGTGCCGCGGACGACGGAGCCGATCTGCAGGTCCGACAGGGACAGGACGTGGCGGCGCGTCAGCGGTTTCGGGAAGTCGCTGCGGACGTCGCGGCCGGGCTTGCGCAGTTCTTCCAAGATGTCTTTGATCGTCGGCTCACCGGCGCCGAGGGAGGCGGCCAGTTTGGGGGCGGCGTTCATCTGGATCTTATCGCGCAGGATGGCTAATTTTTCCGGGTCCTTGAGCTCGTCATGGCTCAGGCCGTAGTGGCCGGCTATCTTTTCGGCCAGGCCGTATGATTCGGGATGGACCGACGTGTTGTCCAGCGGCTCCGTCCCGTCCTTGATGCGCAGGAAACCGGCGCACTGGGTGAACGTCGCCGGGCCCAGGCGGGGGACGTTGAGCAGGTCCTGCCGGTTCTGGAAGGGGCCGTTCTCGTTGCGGTAGGCGACGATATTGCCTGCCGTCGCCGCCGTCAGGCCGGCGATGTGCTGCAAGAGTGCCGGCGATGCCGTGTTGAGGTCGACGCCGACGTAGTTGACGACAGACGTGACGACCTGGTCCAGGGCGGCCGACAGGGCTTTCTGGTTGACATCGTGCTGATACTGGCCGACGCCGATGGCCCGCGGGTCGATCTTGACCGATTCGGCCAGAGGGTCCTGGATGCGGCGGGCGATGGAAACGGCGCCGCGGATGGTGACGTCCAGGTCCGGCAGTTCCTCCCGGGCCAGGTCCGATGCGGAATAGACGGACGCGCCGGCTTCGTTGGCGATGACGTAGCGGCATTTCAGGTGATAGGCTTCGATGAGATGGGATACGAATTGTTCCGTTTCATACGAGGCCGTCCCGTTGCCGATGGAAATGAGGGTGACGCCGTGGCGGCGTATCATGTTGGCCAGGCTGACGGCGCTCTGGTGTTTCTGCTGTTCCGAGTGGGTCAGGTAGTACGTGCCGTAGTCGAGGACCTGTCCCGTCGCGCTGATGACGGCGGCCTTGCAGCCCGTCCGGAAGCCCGGGTCCAGGCCCAGGATGATCTGGCCGGCAAAGGGCGGCTGCAACAAAAGGTGGCGCAGATTTTCGGCAAAGACGTCGATGGCCTGCTTTTCGGCCTGTGCCGTCAGTTCGTTGCGGATTTCCCGTTCCATCTGCGGCGAGATGAGGCGCTTGTAACTGTCGGCGGCGGCGTCGCGCAGAATCTGGTCATACGGCGACGGCCTGGTGATGACCAGCTGGCAGAGCATGGCGATGTGGCGGTCTGCCGGCTCCTTCAAGGTGACTTTCAGTTTCTTTTCGTTTTCGCCGCGGTTGATGGCCAGGATGCGGTAGCTCGGGATGCGGGCGACGCGTTCGCTGAAGTCGGCATAGGTCAGCATGGGACCGGCTTGGTCTTCTTCGACTTGCAGGCTGCAGGTCAGGCGGGCCTGCTGCCACAGTTCGCGGCGCAGGTGGCGGCGGAAATCGGCCCGTTCCGAAAAGCGTTCGGCCAGGATGTTGGCTGCGCCCTGGATAGCGTCTTCGACGGTCGGTACGTCATCGCTGAGAAAGGCCAGGGCGGCGTCTTCCGGATCCGGGCCCTTGGGGTCCTGGCTGGCAAAACAGTCGGCCAGCGGTTCCAGACCGGCTTCGCGGGCCATGGAGGCCTTCGTCCGTTTCTTGGGTTTATAGGGCAGGTAGAGGTCTTCGACGTCCTGGAGCTGCCGGGCCGCTTCCAGGCTCCGTGCCAGGTCGTCGTTCCAGCAGCCCTGGTCCATGATGGACTGGCGGACCGTTTCTTTGCGGCTGGCCAGGGCCTGTTCGTATTCATATTGCTCCTGGATGCAGCGCAGCTGTACTTCGTCGAGGGTCCCTGTCGCTTCTTTCCGGTAGCGGGCGATGAAAGGGATGGTATTGCCCTGGGCAAAGAGGGAAAGGGCAGATTGGACTTGAGCCGGGCGGATACCCAGGGTCCTAGCGATTTCAGCGATCATCGTTTCCTCTGTCATGATTACATTCCTTCCTAACAAAATAGTTAATATTACTTATTGTATAAGAAAAAATTCGCGTAAAACATTGAAATTTTTCTTAATAACCGTTACAATATAATACAGGATACTCTTCAGTATTCTATATGATTCAAAGCTAAAATAAAGCTAGAATATCTTATTATACCACAGTTTTCCAAGAAAGGGGGATAAAAATGGAAATTGCTGAAGTTTTGCGAAAAAACGGCTATAAAGTAACACCGCAGCGCCTGGCTGTGTACAAAGCCATTAACCACAATCCGACGCATCCCAATGCCGAGGCGGTTTATAAGATATTGCAGCCCAATTATCCGTCCATGAGTCTGGCCACGGTCTATAAGACCATGGAAATCTTTGCCAAGATCGGCGTAGTCCAGGTATTGCAATGTGTCGAAGATGCCCATCGTTATGATTATAATACGACGCCTCATGCCCATATCCGTTGTGAAAAGTGCAACCGCGTCATCGATATCGACATGGACCAGGAGGGGCTGCGTAAGGCCGCTGTCGAACAGAGCGGCTTCGTCGTCAATGGCGTCAGTATTTCGTTCGTTGGTATTTGCCCGGATTGCCGGGAAAAATCGTAAGTCTTTGATTTGATTTTGAATAGAGTCTAGGGACAGGGGGCTGCTGCATGAGGCCGGATGGGCTTTGTGCGGCAGCCTTTTTTATTATCCGTCGCCAGGAGGAAGAAAAAATATGTTACATATTGGATGTCATTTATCGGTTTCACAAGGATTTTTGCACATGGGTGACGAAGCCTTATCTATAGGGGCAGATACGTTCCAGTTCTTCTCCCGCAATCCCCGCGGCAGCGGCGTCCGCAAACTGGATGTCGACGATATACAGGCCCTGAACCAGCTCATGGCAGCCCATCACTTCGCGCCCATCCTGGCCCATGCGCCGTATACCCTGAACGGCTGCTCGAAGACGGCCAAGACGCGGGATTTCGCCCGCCAGGCCATGGCCGACGACCTGCGCCGCCTGGAATACGTCGACAACTGCCGCTACAATTTCCATCCCGGCAGCCACGTCGGCCAGGGCGCTGAAACGGGCATCGCCCTCATTGCCGACATGCTCAACACCTGTATGTTCCCCGGCCAGAAGACGACGGTCCTCCTGGAAACCATGGCCGGCAAGGGGACGGAAGTGGGCCGGACCTTTGAAGAACTGGCGGCCATCATCGACAAAGTGGCCATGAACGATAAAATCGGCGTCTGCCTCGATACATGCCACGTCTTTGACGGCGGCTACGATATCGTCCACCATCTGGACGACGTATTGACGACTTTTGATAAGGTCATCGGCCTGGACCGGTTGAAAGTCGTCCACGTGAACGACAGCAAGAACGAGCTGGCCAGCCACAAGGACAGGCATGAAAAAATCGGCCAGGGCCACATCGGCCTCGAAGCCTTCCGGGCCATCGTCAATCATCCGGCCCTGCGGGACCTGCCCTTTTATCTGGAAACGCCCAACGATATGGCAGGCTATGCCAGGGAAATCGCCCTGCTGCGGTCGCTGCAGCAGTAGCTTGGTAAGGAGGTATTCTATGCGTATCTTACATACAGCCGACTGGCATTTAGGTAAATTATTCTATGGGAACTATCTGACCGAAGACCAGGCCTACGTCCTGGAGCAGCAGCTCCTGCCCATGATACGGGACGAGGGCATCGACGCCGTCGTCCTGGCTGGCGACGTCTATGACCGCAGCCTGCCGCCGGCCGAAGCGGTGGAACTCTTCGACGACGTGGCCACGCGGATCACGGCGGATTTGCACGTCCCCTTCCTGGTCATCAGCGGCAACCACGACAGCCCGGCCCGCCTGTCCTTTGCCAGCCGCCTCCTGGCGCCGCAGGGCCTCTATATGGCCGGTGAACTGGAGCGCCTCACGGGCCCGGTCGTCCTGGAAGATGACGCCGGCCCGGTCGCCTTCCTGACCGTCCCCTATGCCGAACCGGCCGTCGTCCGCCAGTGCCTCGGCCAGGATGAGGTCCGCAGCCACCAGCAGGCCATGGAGGCCCTCCTCGGCTGGCAGGGCAGCCAGGTCCCGGACGGCGTGCGCACGGTCTGCGTCGCCCATGCCTTCGTCGCCGGCGGCGTAGCCGGTGATTCGGAACGGCCCTTGTCCATCGGCGGGACGGACCAGGTGACGAGCGGCCTCTTTGCGCCGTTCAGCTATACGGCCCTGGGCCATCTCCACGGGCCGCAGAAAGTCACGAGCGATACCATCCGCTATGCCGGCAGCCTGCTCAAATACTCGTTCGGCGAAGCTCGCCAGCATAAAGGCGCCGTCATCGCCGATATCGGGCCCGACGGGAAAGTGGACCTGGCCTTCCGGGATTTCGTGCCGCGCCACGACGTGCGCATCGTCAGCGGAACCTTCGAGGCCATCATGGCGGCCGATGACGACAGGCCGGACGACTTCATCCTGGTCCGCCTCGACGACAGCCAGCCCATCCTCGACGGCATGGCCCGCCTGCGGCGCAAATACCCCAATGCCATGGCGATGGAAATGCCCAACCGCAATACCCGGGCCGCAGGACAGCGCGATTTCGACGTACAGCAGGTGACGGAACAGGAACTGTTCACCAGCTTCGCCCAGGCCATGCGGCCGGACCAGCCCCTGACCGAAGCCGAGCAGGACTGCGTCCGCACCTTGTGGGATGAATTAGAAAAGGGAGGCAGCCTGTTATGATTCCTATTTATTTAGAAATGAAGGCCTTTGGCCCCTATGCCGGCCAGGAAATCGTCGACTTCCGCGAACTGGGCGACCACAAACTCTTCCTCATCTATGGACCGACGGGTTCCGGCAAGACGACCATCCTCGATGCCATGTGCTACGCCCTCTACGGCAGCACCAGCGGCGACAGCCGCACTGGCGCCCACATGCGCAGCGAGTACGCGTCGCCCCAGGAAGCGACGGCCGTGTCCTTCCGCTTTGCCATCGGCCGGAAATACTACCGCATCGACCGCAGCCCGGAACAGGAAATCGCCAAGAAGCGCGGCACGGGCCTGAAGAAAGCCGCGGCCCACGCGGCCTTATATGAAACGGACGAAGATGGGGTCAAGGAACAGCTCGTAGCCGCCAAGAACGTAACGGCTGCCGTCGAAAGGCTGCTGGGCTTCAAGGCCGACCAGTTCCGCCAGGTCGTCCTCCTGCCGCAGGGCGACTTCCGCAAGCTCCTCCTGGCCGGTTCCAGTGAGCGCCAGCAGATCATGCAGACCCTCTTTCATACCCAGCGCTACGCGCGGCTCCAGAAATTGGCCAAAACCCGCCACGACGCCCTGGCCGGCCAGTATGAGCAGGTACGCCAGCGGCGGGAACAGTGCCTGGCCGACCTGGGCATCGCCAGCGAAGAAGAGCTGCCGGATAAAGAGAAAGCCTGGCAGGATAAAAGCGCTGCCGTCGATGCACAGTGGCACGAGGCTGAAACCAGGCGCCAGACCTGCCAGTCTGCCTTCCAGGCCGCCCAGACCTTGGAAAATCACTGGCTCCTGCGGGAACAGAAGCGCCGGGAAGCGGCGCAGCTCCAGGACCAGGCCGGCCGGTTCCAGGAAAAACGGGATACCATCGCCATCCTGCGCCAGGCTGAAATCCTGGCCGAACCGTGCCGTCACCTCGACGACCTGGAAAAAGAGGGCAAAGAGGCTCATAAGGCCGCTGAAAAGGCGCGCAGACTGGCCGAGAAGGCCGAGAAGGACCTGGCTGAAGCCCAGCGGCAGCTGGCGGCCCTTTCGGCCCGTGAGAGCGGCTATAAGGCAGCCTGCGAAGAACGGGTCCAGCTGACGGGCCTGCAGGAAAAAGCCGGCTCCTACCGGGACTGCTGCCTGGAAGAAGAACGGTGCCGCAAGGCGGCAGGCGAAGCCGAACGGCGCTGGGACCAGGTGCGGCAGAAAAAGGAAGCAGAAAAACAGGCCCTCGACAAGGCCCAGGAAGCCGTCGCCGGCCTGGCCGAACAGGCCGTAGCGGCGGAACAGGCCAAAGCCCGCTGGCAGGCCCTGAGCGACCGGCTCCAGCGCGAAGGCCAGGCCGCTTCCCTGGAAGAGCAGCTGAAAGAGGCCGGGAAACAATGGCAGCACAGTCAGAACTTCCTGGAAAAAGCCGCCGCCAAGGCACGGGACGAACACGTGGCCTATGAAAGTGTCCGGGCCCTGTTCCTCCAGGCCCAGGCCGCCGTCCTGGCGTCGGAACTGGAAGAAGGGAAACCCTGCCCGGTCTGCGGCTCGGCGGCCCATCCCATGCCGGCCGTGCGCCCGGATTCCCTGCCGGAACGGCGTGACGTCGAACAGCACCAGAAACGGGCCGACGCCAGCGAAGCCAAGCGCCAGCAGTGGGAAGTGACGGCCAAAGCTGACGAGACCCGCCATCAGGCTTTGAAAGAGCAGTACGACGCCCTGCGCCGCCAGTACCCCCAGGACGGGACCCTGGCCGACTGGCAGGACAAGGCCGAACAGGCCCGGAAAGCCATGGAAGGCCTGCAGCAGCAGTTACAGGCCGGTGAAGCCCTAAAAAAGGCCGTCGCCGCCGGCCAGGCCCGGCTGAGCCGCTGGGAAAAGGACGAAGAAGCGGCCCGGACGGCAGCCGAACAGGCGCGGACCCTTGCGGCCAAGGCGGCCGAAACGAAGGCCCGCCTGGAAGCGGACCTGCCCGAAGCCTATCGTGACCTGAAGGCCCTGCAGCAGCGCCTGGATGCCTTGGGCAAGGCCATTGCAGCCTACGAAAAGGACTTGCAGCAGTACCGCGACGCCGTCGTCGCCGGCGAACGCCAGGCTGCCAAGCAGCAGCAGGAAGCGCAGAACTGGCAGCACCAGGTCGAAGTGCTGCGGGACCGCTTCAGCCAGGGGGTCCAGGCCCTGCGGGACCGCGTCGTGGCCGCCGGTTTCGAGAGCGTCAAGGCCTGCCGGGCCATGCAGGCTGCAGTCGGCCAGATCCCGGAACTGGAAGCGGCCGTCCGCCAGTACGACACCCAGGTCCAGCAGGTACAGGGCCAGCTGGACCAGGAAGAAAAGGCCATCGGCAGCCAGCCCCGACCCGACGTGGCGGCAGCCCGCACGGCGCTGGACAAAGCCGAAAAAGCCAGCCAGGCCTTAGTCGAAGAAAAGGGCAGCCTGGCCGCACAGTACCGGCACTGGCAGCAGGGAAAAGCGGCCCTGGCCGCCCTGCAGCAGGAAGGCCGGGACCTGACTGAGGCTTATAAGACCGTCGGCGCCGTCTACGAACTCATCGCCGGCAAACAGACGGGCATCAATTTTGAACGCTACGTCCTCGGCGCCCTCCTCGATGAAGTCCTGGCCGCCGCCAACGGCCGCCTGCAGGGCATGAGCCGCCAGCGCTACAGCCTGCAGCGCTCCCGGTCGTGGGACGACAAGCGGGTCAAACAGATCGGCCTGGACATCGAAGTCTACGACAACTATACGGGCTATGCCCGGCCGGCCAACACCCTGTCCGGCGGCGAGACCTTCCTGGCCTCCCTCTCCCTGGCCCTGGGCCTGGCCGACGTCGTCCAGGCTTATTCCGGCGGCATCCACCTGGATACGATGTTCATCGACGAAGGCTTCGGCACCCTCGACGGGGAAACCCTGGATTATGCCCTGAAGACCCTGGCGTCCCTGCGCAGCGGCGGCCGCCTGGTCGGCATCATTTCCCACGTGCCGGAACTGAAGGAACGCATCGACGCCCGCCTGGCCGTCCACAAGACCGACCGGGGCAGCACGTCGTCCTTTGAGTTTGCCTGAGCGCCGTGATTAGTATATAATACAATCATCATAACATAACGAATTGAGAGGGGGAGCAACGTGTCTATTCAAAAAGTACGCGACTATTTTGCCCGGTGGGGGATGGAAGACCGGGTCATGGAACTCGACCAGTCCAGTGCGACTGTCGAAGAAGCGGCGGCCGCCCTTCATACGGAGGGCCGGCGCATTGCCAAGTCCATGTCTTTCCTCATCGGCGACCATCCGATACTGGTCCTTTTTGCCGGTGATGCCCGCGTGGACAACCATAAGTTCAAAGAACGGTTCCACAAGAAGGCGACCATGATCAAGGCCGGCGACGTGGAACGGCTCATCGGCCATCCCGTCGGCGGCGTCTGTCCTTTCGCCATCAACGAAGGCGTCGACGTCTTCCTGGACGAATCGCTCAAGCGCTTCCAGACCGTCTTTCCGGCCTGCGGCACCGCCAACAGTGCCATCGAACTGACACTGCCCGAACTGGAAACCTATTCCCATGCCAGGGAATGGGTCGACGTATCCAAGGGCTGGCAGGAAGAGAACCAATAAATAAAAAGGGGGTAGTACTATGCAATTCACCTTTAAGCACACCAATTTCAACGTTTTGAATCTCCAGCGCAGCATGGACTTCTACAAAGAAGCCCTGGGCCTGACCGAAGTCAGCCGCATCGAGAACCCGGATTTCACCATCGTCTATCTCGGCGACGGCGTGTCCGACTTCCAGCTGGAACTGACCTGTCTCAAAGACCGCAAGGAACCGTATAACCTCGGCGAAAACGAATTCCACACGGCCTTTGCCGTCAAGGATATGGATGCGGCCCTGGCTAAGCACAAAGACATGGGCTGCGTCGTCTATCAGAATCCGGCCATGGGCATTTATTTCATCGTCGACCCCGACGGCTACTGGCTGGAAATCATTCCGGAGCGCTAGGCGATGAAGAAAGAATATACCCAGCGGACAGCCCGCCTCATCGGCCAGGATAAGGTGGACGAATTAGATACGAAAAAGGTCCTCATCTTCGGCGTCGGCGGCGTCGGTTCAGCCGTCGTCGAAGCCCTGGGCCGGGCCGGTGTGGGCCATCTCATCCTGGTCGATGCCGACGTCTTCGACCCGTCCAATGTCAACCGCCAGCTCGGGGCGACGGTCCAGACCATTGGCCGGCCGAAAGTCGAAGTCATGAAGGAACGCCTCTTGTCCATCAATCCCGACATCGACGTCGAGACCCATGCGACGTTCTATCTGCCTGAAAGCCATCAGGGCTTCATCGCCAATTCCGGAGCCGATTACGTCGTCGATGCCGTCGATACGATGAGCGCCAAGATCGCCATCATCGACGAAGCCTATCACAGCGGCATCCCCGTCGTGTCCTCCATGGGGGCCGGGAATAAGCTCCATCCGGAATATTTCCAGCTCGATTACATCGAAAAGACCAGCGTCGATCCCCTGGCCAAGATCATGCGCCGGGAACTGAAGAAGCGCCGTATCCGCCGCATCAAGGTGGCCTATTCGACGGAAGTCCCCCATAAGCCTTTCACCGACAGCGACGAAGTGCGCCCCAGTCCGGGCAGCATTTCCTTTGTCCCGTCGACGGCGGGCATGATCCTGGCCGGTGCCGTCGTGTGCGACCTCCTGGGGTTGGACTGAGCTCGAAGGGGAAAGAAAATTTTTGCTAGTTATGCACAAGGGCTGCGACTGGAAAAGCGCAGCTCTTTTGCTGTCCCTTCGGGCCTTTCCGCCTTTTTTGATAAAATAGTACACCCACTTGTCCACAACATGATGGAGTATATGCACATTGACATCTTCTACTATATATAGTATCATTAGGCATGTGAAAAAACGGCCCTGTCCCATATATCTTGTGGGTGACAGGAAAAAAGATAAGTGCTATATACTATATACTGTGGAGGTAGACATATGTTGGAAGTAATCAAGCGCAATGGAGAACGAGTGCCCTTCAATCGCGACAAGATCACGATTGCTATTGAAAAGGCCATGAACAGCAGCAGCGGTATTTATGAAGAAGGGCAGGCTGCCAAGATTGCCAGTGAAATCGAAGCGTATGCTGCTTCCATCCAGAAGGACCTGACCATTTACGCCATCGAAGACCAGGTCTACTACCGTTTGTTGAAATACAACAATCCGGCCACGGCCAGGGCTTATGAAAACTACAAGACCATCCAGGCCTTCAAGCGCCAGACCAATACGACCGACGACGATGTCTTTGGCCTGCTGAACAACACCAACCTGGAAGTCCTCGACGAAAACTCCAATAAGAACGGCCACGTCGTATCGACGCAGCGCGACCTCATCGCCGGCGAAGTGTCCAAGGACATTGCCCGCCGCAAACTGATCCCGGCCGACATCGTCCAGGCCCACGACAGCGGTGCCATCCATTTCCACGACATGGACTACATCATTCAGCCCATGTTCAACTGCTGTCTCATCAACCTGGAAGACATGCTGGCCAACGGCACGGTCATCAACGGCAAGAAAATCGATACGCCGAAATCCTTCCAGGTCGCCTGCACGGTGACGACGCAGATCATCGCCCAGGTCGCCAGCGGCCAGTACGGCGGCCAGTCCATCAACGGCATCGACCGCATCCTGGCACCGTACGTCCGCAAGTCCTTCAAGAAGTACATGAAAGCCGTCGTCGAAGAACAGCGCGAAGTCTACGGCATCGAACCGGATATGGAAAAGGCTGAAGAAATCGCCTGGAAGCGGACGAAGAAGGAAATCAAGGACGGCATCCAGACCATCCAGTACCAGATCAACACACTCATGACGACCAACGGCCAGGCGCCGTTCGTCACGCTCTTCATGTATTTCCAGCCGGACTACGAATACGCCAGGGAAGCGGCCCTCATCGACGAAGAATTGCTGCGCCAGCGCATCCAGGGCATCAAGAACGAAGCCAACGTCTACGTCACGCCGGCCTTCCCGAAACTCATTTACGTCCTGGACGAACACAACGTCCGCGAAGGCAGCCCGTACTTCTATTTGACCAAGCTGGCCGCTGAATGTACGGCGAAACGCATGTATCCCGACTATATTTCGGCCAAGAAGATGCGCGAATCCTATGAAGGCAACGTCTTCAGCCCCATGGGCTGCCGCTCCTTCCTCAGCCCCTGGAAAGATGAAAAGGGCAACTACCAGTTCGACGGCCGCTTCAACATGGGCGTCGTCTCCCTCAACCTGCCGCAGATCGGCATCCTCGCCGACGGCGACGAAGAAAAATTCTTCCAGATCCTCGACAAGCGCCTGGAACTCTGCAAAAAAGCCCTGCTCCTGCGCGTCGACCTCCTCAAGCGCATCACGTCCGACGTATCGCCTATCCACTGGCAGTACGGCGCCATTGCCCGCCTGAAGCCCGGCGAAACCATTGAAAAATTCATCTACGGCGGCTATGCAACCTTGTCCCTGGGCTACATCGGCATCTACGAAGCGACGGTACTGACCAAGCACTGCTCGCACACGGCGCCGGAAGGCCGGAAATTCGCCATGCGCATCATGGACGACCTCAACGCCCACATTAAGAAGTGGCGGAAGGAAACGAACATCGGCTTCGCCCTCTACGGCACGCCGGCAGAAAACCTGACCAACCTCTTCTGCAAGATCGACAAGGCCCGCTTCGGCTCCATCCCCGACGTCACCGACAAAGGCTACTATACCAACAGCTATCACGTCGACGTCCGCGAACCGATCAACGTCTTCGACAAGTTCTCCTTTGAAGCCGACTTTGAAGACAAATCGACAGGCGGCTGCATCAGCTATGCCGAAATCCCCAACATGACCCATAATATCCCGGCTGTCCTGACCATGGTCCAGTACATCTACGACCACATCACGTACGGCGAATTCAATACCAAATTGGACTACTGCCATGAATGCGGCTTTGACGGCGAAATCATCCTCAACGACGACAACGAATGGGAATGCCCGCGCTGCCACAACAAAGACCGCAACAAATTGACCGTCATCCGCCGGACCTGCGGCTATTTGGGCGAAAATTTCTGGAACGAAGGGCGGACGCAGGAAATCAAGAACCGCGTCCTCCATATCTAAGAGGTGACTTGACTTGCATTATGCACAGATGCGGCAATATGACATTGCCAATGGACCGGGCATCCGCTCGACGATTTTCGTCACCGGCTGCTCGCGCCACTGCTTCAACTGTTTCAACCCGGAATACCAGGACCCCAGGGCCGGACAGGAATGGACGGACAAGGAAATGGAACAGCTCCTGTCCTGGCTCAGTGCCCCGACCAACAGTGGCCTGACCCTCCTGGGCGGGGAACCCATGGAAAACACCGACGGCCTGACACAGATCGTCCAAAACGTCAAACAGGCCATGCCCGATAAATCGGTCTGGGTCTACTCGGGCTTCACCTATGACGAAATCATCCAGGACCCGCAGAAAAAAGCCCTCTTGGACGTCTGTGACGTCCTCGTCGACGGCCCCTTCGTCGACGACCTGAAGGACCCGGGCCTCTACTTCCGCGGTTCCTCGAACCAGCGCGTCATCGACCTCAAAGCGACGAGAACCAGCGGCCAGATCACCCTGGTATGGCCTGACGGCCGCTGACGACAATAATTAATAAAAATTATCCATTAATATTGTTTACAGGAGAAGCCTTACCTGATATAATAACTGTAGGGGCGACCACGTGGGGCGCCCGCTATGAATCATGGTGAATAGGTTTGCCACAGGCCGCAGTTCGCAGGCCGCCGCGGTCCATTGGACCGCACTGCAAACTACAAACTCAAAAGGAGGGCTTCTCATGGTTGTTGAATCGGTGAAAAAAGTTAAGAATATCGTCTCTGAAGTCTTTAAAGGCTATGCCAGCAATTCCAGCGGCGGCTGCTGCGGCGTATCCCTTCCACCGGAAGAACAGCGCCAGCTAAAACGCTTGAAGGAAGGGGCCCAGGCCGAAAAGAAAGATTGACAGGGGCTGTAAAAACGGCTACACTAAGGATATAAGAACAAGACGCACGACGGGGACACCACCTAAGGTGTCAGACGTCGTGCGTTTTTATTTTGTTACGAGGGGTGTATACCATGCAGTTAGTATTGAACGGAAAGAAAATGAATTGTCCCTGTGACCATCTGGAAGACCTGAAAGCCACCTATGGCAGCGGTCAGGAAATCACCATCGTCAACGGCTTTGCCACGACAGAGAACCTGGCCCTGAAAGAGGGGGATGAAATCTATTTCATCCCCAAAGACCGCCTGCCGCCGAAAGAAGCCCTGGAAGGCATGATGTGTTCCCGCCATACGCCGAAAGTCCACCAGAAAGTCAGTGCCGGCCGCGTCGCCATCTGCGGCCTCGGCGGCCTGGGTTCCAACGCCGCCGTCTACCTGGCCCGGACCGGCGTCGGCCACCTGCACCTCATCGACTTCGATACCGTCGATGCCAGCAACCTCAACCGCCAGTCCTACATGGTCCGCGACCTGGGCCAGCGCAAGACCGACGCCCTGGCCCGGCAGATTGCCGACATCAATCCCTTCATCGACGTCCGCACGGACTTCATCCGCCTCACCGAAGACAACGTGCCGACCATCCTGAAAGACGACCAGGTCATCTGCGAAGCCTTCGACAATCCCGATGCCAAGACCATGCTCGTCCACACCATCCTGGAACAATGTCCCGATAAATACATCGTCTCCGCCTCGGGTATGGCTGGCTACGGCGACAGCAACGCCATCGAAACAAAAAAAATCACCAGCCACTTCTACATCTGCGGCGACCAGACAAGGAACGCCAAACCCGGCCGCGGCCTCATGGCCCCCAGAGTCGCCATCTGCGCCGGCCACGAAGCCAATTTGATCCTAAAACTCCTGGTCGACGTCTTATAAATGCCTCTCCTCATAGGAGAGGTGGCTCGAAGAGCCGGAGAGGTTTAATGATTTTTTAGAGCCCGTTACATTTATCATGTGCGGGCTCTTTCTCTTTATAGTTTGTAGTACAGAATTTGTATTTTTCAGCGAAAATCTTTAAATTTAAATCCATCCGCTAACAACTAACTGCTAGCCACTAACAACTTAAAAGGGCTTGTCGTCATGCGATAAGCCCTTTTTTGGGCTGTTTATGACTCAATACAAAATAACATAAATGGCTTAGCAATCGCATTTTCAGACATCCAATGGCGAAGGTGTAACGCGTTACCCTTATAAGACTAGAAAAGAAAAAGAAGAGAGGAGAAAAAAGTTATAGTAAAATACATAAAAACTTAATGATTTCAAATGGCTTATCTAATATTAATCGATGCTGAATAGAAAATAATAAACAAAAAAATGCAATATGACTTTTATGCCGTAAAAGATAAATTGAAAAAGCAGCCTTTTGGCAAAAAAAGATAAAAAAAGTTCGGACGATTGGCGTTTTTTTTGTCTTATATAAGTAGAGGGGTAATTCAGAAAGACAGACCCCAAGATGTAGAAAGAGGTGCTAGCAATGAAACGACTGCAATGGCTGAAAACCAGGACGGGACTTTTTTCGGATCCCCGCATTTTATACTTGATGAACCAGGCAAATGGCGATTCTTATATTGTCTTATGGTTCTTCTTGAAGGATATGGCCGGGACGATTAACGACAACGGGTATGTCTACGTATCTGGGCGGGAAGCCATGACGACGCAGCTCATTGCTAAGTGCCTGCACCGCCGTCGGCCTTTCATCGAAAAAGGACTGGCATTGTTGGAAAAAGTGGAACTTATCGAACGCGACGAAAGCGGTCTTATCCGCATTGCTATCTGGGATGATCTACAAGATTTCCAACGCGACGAGAAGCGGCGGGAACAGACGCGCGAACGGGTACAGCGCTACCGTGAGAGGCAGCGTCAATCTCAGCCGGAAGATAGCTCAGTGGATGCGGCGCCTGTCGTGACGGAAACGATGAATCCGCCGGAAGAATCAGAAGCATCCGACGGAAATCCCCCTGCGGCAGAAGAAACGCCGGTCTATGACGGTGAACCTGTGACGACGCCGAAAGCAATGCGTGACTACGCCTCGGTACAGAAATACCAGGAGCTTTTCGGACCTATGCAGGGCGAATTTGCCAAGAAGCTCATTGATTTAGAGAAAATGTGGGGCAGCGAGGCAACCTGTATCGCTATCGAGCTGGCCCATGAAAATAAAGTCAATAACATTCGATACATTCAGGCCATTTTGAAGAACAGCAATGGCCGTCCCATGAAGGGAAAGAAGAAGGAGGATGAATTCCATGGCTATGCAAACTTTGCTGACTACGTTGCGGGCGTGCTACAGGGAGAACCAGAATACAAACCCAATCTTCATCGAAGCACTGAAAGACAATCTACCCTCCGGCATGTCAGCGACCCAGGCTAAGACCTTGGCCCAGCGTATTGTTGCGACGCATAAATTCGCCCCGTCCATTGCTGAAATCCTTGAAGAATGGCGGCAGATGCGGCGCGATATGAACCGCCATGTCTATACAGCCCCTGTATTTACCGGGAAAATGAGCCCGGAAGCGGCTCAGAAAATACGGGAAGCCAAGCAGCGTATCCATGAAAATCAGTCTGCCGGTATCGGTCCGGTCAGCCCGGAACTCGTGCAGTTTGCCCGGCAGTTTTTCCCGGAAATCAGTGAAACAACGGTCCAGCGAAACAGGCTGGAAATCATGAACTGTAAAAGCGACCGGGAAAAAGAACTGGCTGAAAACAGTAAATTCAGGACCACCATGGCCATGACGGCCAAGGGAGATATAACTTTATTTATCCGAAAAATCATTTGAAAGGAGTGCGCTATGAACCGGATACTACGATTTTTGAGGAACCTCGACAAAAGGAAGCTCATTTTCATCTTACAGAGAGCAAGTGCTATTCTATTGCCCATTAGGCCATATCCTGAATGTGGACGCAACGGGCATTGTCCCTGCCCGGCCGTGAAACACAGGACTATGCAGGGCATCGCCATCGGAGGAACAACCGCCAGTGTCCATATGAGGCAATAATTGGGATTCGCAGGCCGCAGTTCGCAGGCGGCCGGCCGCCTCGGACTCAGATGCGGCGTTCCGCCGCGACAGACTCATGATTTGATTACGACCATGTGCCATTCGACATAAATTCCGACTATGCACAGAATTCACTGCGGTACGCCTTTTAGGCGTCCCCTACGGAATCGCATACAGGCGATGAATAAATGAACGCAGGTCGCCGCGGTCCTGCGGACCAAAAAAATTTCACGGCCATCGGCCTTGTGCGTAGGGGCCGCCTGGGTAAGGCGGCCCGCTGCGGACAGTTGGCCATAATCTATCTGGACCATGTGACATGGTTTTGCGGCTTGCGACCGGCGGGGCCGTTAAGCCTCAAACTCGATGAACGACGAACGACCTACGATGAACGACAAAACGGCCGTAAGGCCATATTTATCGAAAGGAGCGTTATGAAAGTCTATTTAAATGCCGGTCATGACCGGGAACTTGATCCGGGCGCCGTCAATCGCCGCTTGCATTTGCGTGAATGTGATGCGGCTTATGAATTGGCTTTGGGCGTCCAGCAATATTTAGAACGAAATGGAATCGCGGTCGTCTTTGGTCAGTCCGATGACCTATACCATATCTGCGACCAGGCGAATCAGGCCGAATGTGACCTCTTTGTATCCATTCACTTCAATGCCTACAACGGCAGGGCCAGTGGTACGGAAACGCTCATTTCCGGGTCCACAGGCAACCTCATGCTGGGGCACTGCATCCAGACCAATTTGAAAGCCGTCCTGAATCTGCCCAACCGGGGACTCAAAGAACGGCCGGGACTCTTCGTCCTGCGCAATACCATCATGCCTGCCGTCCTCGTCGAAGTCTGTTTCATCGACAACGACTTCGACTGGCGCCGTTACGACGCCCATCGCGACGAAGCGGCCCAGGCCATCGCAACGGGCATCATGCAGTACCCGCACCAGATGCAGGGCGCTCAGGCGGCATGATGAACGCAGGCCGCAGATTGCAAAAAAATACACGGCCCATGGCCTTGTGCGTAGGGGCTGTCCCAAAGGGCAGCCCGCTAGAGAGATTCAACCACAGCCTATCCAGGTATAATGGCAGGCTTTTATGAGCCATGAAGGCTCTTCACATACAAAAAAGAAAGGAGGAATGAACATGGCAGCAGAACGCAAAGCGATTTCCGGCAAGTTAAAGCTGGTCATCAGCTACAACGACGAAAATGACAATTTGTGCGAAAAATCCGTACAGATGCGCAACCTCGTTACCGGCGTCGAACCGGCCAGCGTCGTTACCGCCGTTAACGCCATCGGCACGCTGTACGAAGACCCCATCACGGGCATCCATGAAATCGTCGAAAACGAAATCACGGCGTAAGAGCGCGTAAACCTCTCAGTCAGCTTCGCTGACAGCTCCCCTATGATGGGAGCCATTGCCTCCCCTGATAGGCCCTTTTTGGCCCGTCAGGTGCTGACCACCGGGAAGCACAGGGCGGTTGCCAAAACGGAGAGCTGAGCTGGAGGTGGCCCGAAGGGCCGGAGAGGTTGCTCTTCTCACAATACCAAAGAAAGGAGGAACTACCATGGCCATCAAATCGGAAACGAAAACGCTGCAGCTTACATTTGTTGATGGACTCAGCAAAAATGTCAGCTACTCTATTTCCAATCCGAAAGCGGACTTGACTAAGGCAACTGTCGATACTGCTGCACAGACCATCGTCGACAGCAAAATCTTTGCTACGACGGAAGGCGGCAATTTGACAGGACTCAAGTCGAGCCAAATTGTAACCCGTAAGGTTGAAACACTTGAATAAGTGTAGCATACTAAAGATGCCTTGGGCAGGATTTCTGCCCAGGGTATTTTCCATTTTAGGCAACATTAAAAAAATTTAATTTATGAAGAAAAAATGAAAAGAGGTTTTAATCGAATTTTAATGTAAATGTAGTAAGGAGACGTGATGTAATGACTATTCAGATGCGACATTGTGTACGGGCTGCTCAGCGCGGCGACAAAATAGCGGCAGAAGAACTGATCAAGGCTTTTAAGCCCTATTTACACCATCAAGCCAAGAAATACCAGCGGTTTTATCAGAATTTCGATGAGGCCTTGTCGACGGCCTATCATGGGGCCATAGATTGTATCTATCAGTATGATCTGAGTCAGTTTGAAGAAACTGTTACCGAAATGATGGTCGCTTCGGTACACAATCACCTGCGTCGGGAGTCTTACAGCCGGACCTGTTACTACCAGCGAGTCGAAAAAACGATTATGGAAAACGATACATTAACTGATTTGCCGGAAGACCTTGTTTCTGAAGATGCCTGTCCGGAACTTTGCTATTTAGAAGACGAAGTACGGACGCAGCTCTACTGGGCTTTGGAACAGCTGCCCGAATTACAGCAGGAATTCATCCGCCTGCATTTCATCCATGGCTATTCGTATAAGCAGATTGCCCAAAAATACGATTTCAGGAAAAGCACCGTCGGGGATTATGTCAAAAGGGGGTTGCTGAGGATGCGGATTTTGTTGAGCAAGGATAATTCAGCCAGTGGAGATGAGATTATAAAAACAAATTAATACATAAATATAACACTGATGCATATCATAAAGACTGTTTACAATGATGATTGTTGTAAACAGTCTTTTTGTTGAATATATCTATAATTATGAAATTTAACAAAATTGCTTGAAGTAATATGATAGCAGTTTACAATTTTTTGAACAAATAAATATCGCGTAACCACACTTTGAAGTATAATGAATCTGATCAAAAACATCATTTCAAAGGAGTTACGCAATGAATTTATTATACCTCGAAAATTCGACTATTGGTAGTCTGTTTCGTTTCTTTTCTCCATATTTTTCTACGGCGACACGGCCAACGCGATTCCTACGGACCTGGTTGGTCATCGCTCAGGTAGCCTTGCAGGCCTTCCAGTCCCTTCGTTTTCTTCATTGGAATTTCTTGTCCCAGATGACGCATCGCTGCTTAAATAGTTATTACCGGGTGCTTCAGAACAAAATGGTGACGAGACGTTCTCTCCGCCTGCAAACATCGGAATTGGCTTGCATCCTGATTCCGGCGGCCTTACAGAATGAACCGGTCTTTCTCAGTGTCGATGATACGACGATATCGAAATTCGGCAAGAAGTTCGATGCTGTTTCTCTGTTGCATGACCATGCCTGCCATACAGGCAATCCTTACGTAAATGGTCATTGCTTCGTCAGTTTGACACTGAGTGTCCCTGTCCTAAACCAGCGTAAAGGAAAAGCTCCGCTTATTCGCTATCTGGCGGTTCCCGTAGGGTACCGAATGTGGACGAAAGAGCAGATCAAACTTGAATTAGCCGGTGACCTCATCGAGGAGGTGATGCCCTTACTGAAAGGCCGGCAGGTACTACTGTTCTTTAACAGTTGGTATGCCAAAAGCACGCTAATAGAGCGGGTTTTGCAATATCCCCACCTGGCCTTCATCTGCAATGTCCGCAGTGATTCGGCAATGTATGAACTACCGCCATTGCCTAACGGCAAGCTGGAACGTCCGAAAAAATGAGGAAAGTGGATTCATATGAATGGTTTTACGCTGTCCTGGAATATGGACGGTATGCAAGTGGGGCATCGGATTGTTTTGACCCATATCTGCGGGAATCGCTGTATCCACGCTTATGTAAGCTGCACTGCGTCAGGATCCCGGTGGCTTTTCTTCAGTACCCTGGACCCAAGTGCCCTGCATATGAGCTGCGCCTGGCAGGATCGAAAGATCCTACGGGACGCACCGGCAGAAGGCATGGACTATTATCCTTTGAAGCTGTACAAGTTGCGTTTGGCCATCGATACCAATTACTATGAACAGAAGACCTTCTGGTTGCTGAATGCTTAACGGATTCGCCACCAAAATGGTATTGAACATAGGGGGAACCTGGTAAACCTCGTTCACAGCAGCCTGAAAATGCTGCCGTATCTGGACAAGCATTTTGCGAAGTACTAAAACGCCAGTCCACAAGAGTTACGAAGCCATATAAGCTGGCAAATACAGCGTGAAATATTTTTTGGCACTTTGGTCTCTAAGGCCCAAACTGCCAAAAATCCAACGGACTTAGTTCAGGCCTTGTGTAAACTGGCTTCGTCAACTTCTGAGGTAGCGTAAAATTTGTAAAGTGCTGATCTAAAAGCTAAAGGTAATGACATTGTCATCATAGGAGAGGTGGCTCGCAGGGCGGAGAGGCTTTTCCGCTTTTTAGAGGACTTGTCGCACATAATCGTGCACAAGTCTTTTTTTGCCTATTTTCCTGGGAAATATTTCATCGGCTGCCTGTCGCCTGGCTGGTTTGCGTGCTCCACTCTTCTTGACGAGAGTGTCATTTGCTGGCGCGTGAAATTCGCTGCGCTTGAACAAAGCAACGCGCCGGACGCAAATAGCACGAACGGCATCCGGCACGGTCCATAATGACCGCGCCGGACCGAGGACGTTCTCGCAATGTTACCAGTCAGGTGACAGGCATATGACGTATCTATCAACTTGTTAAAAGAATTCTTTTAAAAGATGAAGGAAGTGGCCTCTTTATATCTAAAAGGATGTTATATGAAAATTTCTTATAGTTTGGGGAATATACTGACGAACACCCAATGTCTTGTGTGGGGGGGGGACAGTGGTAAAATGTATACTATAATTACACAGTTATATGAACGTTGGATTTGTAGATGATTTATGAGAAGTTTATCTTTAACGATGGGATGGTTTAATATTTATGGCGGACACTTTGAATTTAATTGCAAAAGAAACGAAAGGAAAAAGCTTTAAAACATTTAAATATTGTTTTGATGGTGTTTCCGTACCTAGATTGGATTATGATGAAGAAAATTATCAAATAACTTGGTTACATTATGGAGAAACTGAGTACAATCGTGATGGTGATACGATTGATTTGAAACCTCTTGCAGATAAATTACTTGAAAGTCCACCACTTTTTCAGTATTTTTTGGATGGCTCTAGAAAAATTTATAAAGTTGATGATATGGCGTATAGAAATCAATTATATCCCATTATTGCTGGCCAAGTAGGGGTTGGTTGCTGTACTAGGGATAAAGGAGAAATGCACCCTTTGTATGTAAAGCAAACTCCTTTTTATGAACGGCTTTTTGTTATTTCACTTCCGCAAAAGGCAAAGCAAAGTACTTGGGATAATGATGAACTTAGTTTTGGATATTTAAGAAAAGCTATTAATAATCAGCCTAGATTACAGAGTTATAACTTTGAAATTGCTAAAATAAAATCTTATTCTACTAGCGTTGAAGCTGGCGAAAAGATGGAAAATAAAGGCATAGCGACCATTCAGGATTACATGATTGAACGAGAAAAAAATATGGTTTCTAGGCTAGTGAAATCTAATTTATTGAATGCAGAACAGTATTTATTAAAAGATGGTTCTTTGGAGTATCAAATCCATGATTTGTCATCAAAGGAAGCGAAGATATTTTGCAATAACTATCGTTTTGTTGTAGGTGCGTCAAAATCATTTAATCCAGCAAATTGTATTGACAAACATAAAAATAATAATTCCAATTTAATTGCTAAGTTACCTTTATATCATAGAACGCCTGTTCAGCTTTATCAATCTGATAAAATTGGCGATAATATGAATTTTGCCATTTGGTTTGTACGGATTCGAAATCAAATGTATACCAATAATGCTTTTGATGGAATTCTCAAATTAGAAAAGATTTTAACTGATGATGAAAGCGAAAAAGGATTAGAAACCGGTGAGGTGGATGTCATTACTGCGAATATCATTAATGAACGTAATCCTGTCTGTTATGGAGTTGATAAGCGCTGGGCAAATCACTTATATCCAATTTATGTAACGGAAAAATTCATAAAAAGTATGTATTTAAGTGAAAATATGTTTTTAAGTTTTTTTTGATATATGAAAGGAAATATTATGGGAAATGTAATTGGTAAAGTATTAGCTACAGAAAAAAATCCATCAACTATGGAAGAGTTTTATTTTTGGACCAAACCAGAATTGATTTTGAATCCTTTTGATGTTGTAAAAGTAGAACATATACAGGAAAGTGTTACTTTTGGTGTAGTAGAAGAAATTTCACATATTACTGATACTGCCAACTTTTTATCAGATTATATTTCGAATGATTTTGGTGATGTTACAATCAATCCTATAACGCATAGAATTGGAATGAACTATGTCAAAGCTAAAATTATTGGAAATACAAGAGGCGTATATACACCAGTTCTCAATGGAAGAGCCGTATGCAAAGCTACAAAGGATGAAATCTCATATGCTTTAGGCTTATCAGATGTCCAACACCCCGTACCTTGTGGATATTTGGATATGTATGAGGGGGGAGATTCACAAGAGCAGATAAAATTGAGGGTAAATATTGACTCCAAGTTTTTAATTGGCCCTGAAGGCGCTCACTTGAACATTTCGGGTATTTCTGGTTTAGCAGCTAAAACATCATATGCCATGTTTTTAATGAAAGCAATACAAGATAAGTGTTTGCGTGCTCTTGACGACAATGACGATGAGTCTGATGAAGATGTGGCATTTGTTATTTTTAATGTTAAAGGGCGGGACCTATTGGCTATTGATGAACCTAATGCATTTACTAATGAACAAGAAAAAGTTGATACAATTTCTTTATACAATGAATTAGGAATGTCCACGCATCCATTTAGTCATGTCCATTATTACTATCCTTATTCTACTACAAGAGTTTGGAATACTTATTTGGATAAAGCAGCTGTAGAACATAACATAAGTGTAGGACGAGCACATATGTATAAATATGAATATAAAAAAGACAAAGATAATTTAGATTTAATGTTTTCAGGATTAGATGATCCCAATCAAACTATGGAATCTATACTTAGCTATATTATTCAAGGGCGTGGTTCTTTTGGAATATTAGACGATTGGGGTGATTTTTTAAGGGAAGTTAAATCTTGCGGGGAAGCTGGAGCTAATGGCGATAAAGAAATTACGGTTCAAAGCTGGCGTAAATTTTTACGTATTATTAATAAAGCAATCAATCATAATGACATGTTTGGCAATATAAATGATGAAGGACATGACATTAGAATTTCTGATGCCTTAAGTAATATCAAGAAAAACGAGGTTTATGTCATTGATATTGCGAAATTAAATGATGATATGCAATCATTTGTATTTGGTGATGCCATACGTGCTATTTATAATTTAAAGTTGGGACAAAACGATAATTTGAATTATAATCCGCCCAGCAAAATTGTAATATTTATTGATGAATTAAATAAATACGCTTCGAGTGATGCTCCTAAGAATTCACCTATCTTGAGACAGATTTTGGATATTGCCGAACGGGGAAGATCTTTAGGCGTTATTTTATTTGCAGCAGAACAGTTTAAAAGTGCGATTCATTCACGTGTCACTGGAAATTGTTCTACCTTTGCATATGGGAGAACTAATTCTATTGAGATTGCCAAAAGTGATTATCGATTTATCCCATCCGTATATAAAAGCATGATGACTCGGTTAAAACAGGGGGAATATATTATTCAAAATCCAGTTTTTCGATCTTTATTGAATATAAAATTTCCCAAACCTATTTATAAACAATTTAAATCAAAATAAGGGAGTAAAAGTATGGCTATCATTGGAAAGAATGTTATTGAAAATCTGACTACAGCAATGTATGAAGATTTGAAAATTATTTATCGTGAGTATATTCAAAATTCAGCAGATTCGATTGACCATGCAGTGAAAGAAAAAATTATTGAAGCTAGGGATGCTAGGATTGAAATAAATATTGAGGCCAATAAACGTTATATATGCATTAAAGATAATGGTACTGGAATTCAAGCTGATAAATTCGAAAAAATTATGAGTAGTATTGCGGATTCTCAAAAAAGTCGAGAATCTGATAAGGGATTTCGAGGTATTGGGCGATTAGGTGGCATTTCATCTTGTGGCAGATTGATATTTAAATGTTCAGCCTATGGTGAATTAATTCAGTCGTGTTTTATATGGGATGCAAAAAAAGTCAAAGAAATTTTAGCAGATAAAGATTTTAATCCTACAGCTTCAGAATTGGTTGATACAGTTACTTCTTGCTCAACAGAGCCAGCTGAATTTGAAAAACATTTTTTTTCAGTAGAATTACTTGATGTTGACAAATCAGCAGAAGAATTATTAGTTAAGGAACAGGTCGAAGATTATTTAGAAGCAGTAGCCCCTGTGCCGTACTCAACAGGATTTTATTCAAGTGGAAAAATTAAAGAATATGCTAAAACGCATAATTTTCATATTGATACATATAATATATTTGTAAATGGAAATCAACTATTTAAAAATTATACAGAAAAATTATATGAACCATATAATAATAATAAAAGCAAGAAGGCCTATGATGAATTGATTGGTTTAAAATTTGAAATTTTTAAAGATAATCATGATAACGTCTTAGCCTGGATGTGGTATGGGATAAGTAATTTTGAAAAAGCCATTCCTGTTATTAATAAAATGAGAGGAATTCGTTTACGGAAAGATAATATTCAAATTGGTGATGCACAGACCTTTACTAGTCATGGTTTTTATAAAGAATCACGCGGGGCACAATATTTTGTTGGTGAGGTGTTTGCAGTACATCCCGATTTGATTCCAAATGCAAGACGAGATTATTTTAATTTAAATGATACTTGCAGGCTTTTTGAAGAAAAACTTAGGCCTTTGTTTTACGACCGATTTTATCAGTTGTACCATAGAGCCAATGCCTTAAAAAATGCGTTCAAACGGATGCAAGAATATGATGATTTTAAGAAAAAATACCATGAAAAAGAAGAACATGGTGGCTTTATAAGTTCTAATGAAAAACAGAAAGAAGAAAAAAATTTAGAAACTAAGTTTAAACAGGCACAAGAGGCTAGTAGAAAACTTGATCAGTGGAAAGAAAAATATGAAGATGATGACGTTTTATCAAAAGTATACAATTCTCAAGAAGAAAAATATAAGAAAACTGTAGTAGCGGAACCTAATGATAATACAGGAGTGGAGTATGGCGACAATATAGAAGGGAAACCTAATAGAAAAAAAGGAAATCCTTATTTATCGCGTAATTTGACGCAATATTCAAAAAAAGAACAAAAGTTAATTGGGAAAATTTATGATATATTGCATGATATATTGCCACCTGATTTAGCAGATGATACTATTACCAAAGTACAGGAAAAATTACAAAAAAGTGCAGGAAAAACGAAATGAATAGAGAAGTGTTATTAATAGAGCCTAACTATAAAAATAAATATCCACCTATGGGAATCATGAAAATCTCAACCTATTACAAAATGATAGGGGATCATGTCACTTTTTTTAAGGGTGATTTAAATGAACTCGTATTACGAGATACTTTTGAACGATTAAAGAAACAACTATACGCAAATGATGATTCGATATTCTGGGAAAAATACCATGAACCAATTTGCCTTTATTTAAAAAAAGGCTCAACAAAATATTTATCGGAAATCCCCCAAGTCGAGTCTAATGCTTTGATTAAAGAACTATTTAAATATTATCGAAAATATTTTTTTCATAAATATTACTTTAAACCAGAATTTCGCAAATATGATATAGTGGGGATTACTACCTTATTTACTTTTTATTGGGATATTACTATAGATACTATTAATTTTGCAAAGAAACTTTGCAAGTCTCCTGATGGAGTTATGGTGGGAGGTGTTATGGCCTCTATTTTGCCTGAAAGAGTGGAAAAAGTTACGGGAATAAGGCCCCATGTTGGGACTTTACATATTCCTGGTGAATTAGATAAAAATAATAATTTGATTATTGATTCATTACCATTAGACTATTCTATATTGGAAGAAATTGATTATAAATATCCGGCTTCGGATGCTTATTTCGCGTATATGACGCGAGGTTGCATTAATAAATGCGCTTTTTGTGCTGTCCCTAAACTCGAACCTAATTATCAAGACTTTTTACCAGTATCAGAACAGGTTAAATTAGCAGAAAATAAATATGGGCAAAAAAGAAATTTATTGTTATTGGATAATAATGTATTAGCATCTCAAAGATATAATGAGATTATTGATGACATAAAAGCTGCTGGTTTTTATAAAGGTGCTACTTATGTTGCACCTAATCAATATGAAATTGCAATAAAGAATCTACATGAAGGACAAAATGACGCTGGTTATATCAAGTCTTGTGTAAAGCAATTTAAGATGTTACTGAAAAAAGAAAAATCTAAGCAGAAAGCCCAGGAATTGTATGATTTACTACGTGATTTTCATTTGTTAGATGAATACACGGCTACAAAGAAAAATATTTTTCAAACGTATGACATTTTTAAACCTTATTTTAAGAAAATGTATAAAAATAAGCCTAAAAAACGATATGTTGATTTTAACCAAGGCATTGATTCACGCTTAATTACCGATGAAAATATGGAAAAGCTAGCCGAAATACCTGTTCGACCAGTTCGTATTGCTTTTGACCATTGGGAGCTGCATGATATATATGAACAAGCTATCCGTACAGCTGTACGGCATGGACATGTGGATTTATCAAACTATATCCTATATAATTTTGAAGATAAGCCTATCGAATTGTATTGGCTCTTAAAAATGAATGTTGATTTATGTGAAGAACTTAATGCAAGTATTTATTCTTTTCCCATGAAGTATCATCCTATAGAAGACCCTAAATATTTTAGCAATCGAGATTATATTGGCAAATATTGGAATAGAAAATTCATACGGACTATTCAAGCTATCTTAAATTCGACAAAAGGTAAGGTTGGAAGAGGAAAAGAGTTTTTTTACAAAGCCTTTGGCAAAGATGAAGAAGAATTTTATAAATTATTATATATGCCAGAAGCTATGATTATTTATCGTTTGTATTTTGAAAAATTAGGGATGACCTCTAGATGGTGGGAAGATTTTAAAACTTTGACTGAATCAGAAAAACAGATTGCTAAACCTATTATTGAAAAAAACATATTTACAAATATTGAATCACTCACCGATAATAACAATGTATTACATGTTTTACAATATTATCAAATAAATCGGAAATCAGTTGAAGAAAAAATAAAACAACTTTAGGAACAGCACTTTACAACTTTCACGCCAACTCAGAAGTTGACGAAGTGAGTTTACACAAGGCTTGAATTAAGTCCGTTTAATTTTTTACGGTTTGGGCCTTAGAGACTAAAATGCCAAAATTTTCACGCTGTATTTGCCAACTTATATGGCTTCACAGCTCTTGCGGACTGGCATTTTGGTACTTTTTATAGTGTTAGTCAGTGCTTTTCTTCCTTTTCAATCTGGGACAACAAGTAAAACTATAGTATGTAGTGTACAGGATTCGCGGCGGCCTTTTTGGCCCGTCGGGTGCCGACTAGCGGAGGCGCAGGATGGGTGCCAAAACGGACAGCAGTGGCTGGACGCCCTGGGTCGGGGCGGCCCCTACGATAACCCCGATTGGGGCTTTTCTTTACGAGCTGAAGGTCACCCGAAGCGAACGGCGGACTGCGAACGGCAGGGGCGTCGGCTCCAATCTACATTAATGGTTCCTTAAATATTTTGGATTTGGTTCAAAAATGATTAGAAAACGATTAAGTTTTCTAATCATTTTTCTGTTGTATCATGGAGGTATGGATATATCTGCTCGTTCTCTTTCATATTATAATAAAGAAAAGAATGGTGAATCTGTTGAAAGAAAAATTGACTGCCAACGAAATCCGCTGTCATAGGTATGATTGTATTACGACCATGTGCCGTCCGTCATACATTCCGGCTATGCATAGGATTCACGGCGGGACGCCCGCCACTGCTGTCCGTTCTGGCAGCCGCCCTGCACCTCCCGATAGTCGGTACCTGGCGGACCAGAAAGGCTCTGGGCGTCCCCTACGATATCGCATGCAGGCGATGGGAGAGAAAGAGGTCACAGATTGCAAAAAAAAATACACGGCCAATGGCCTTGTGCGTAGGGGCCGACCTTTAACCTCTCAGACCGCCTTTGGCGGCCAGCTCCCCTATAAAGGGAGCCTTGTGCGGCCCGTTGCGAGATTTCATCACAGCCTTTTCGAGTATAATGGCAGGTTTTTACGAGCCACGAGCCACGAACAACGAGCCACGATCGTTGCCACGAGCCGAGGGTTACTCGGGGCGGCCGGTGGGGCCGTCGGATTCCCACTTGATGAACTAGAAGAAAAAAAGCTTGACAAGGCCTGTCTAAATCTGTAAAATAAATAAGTAAGCTTTTCACTTGGACTCCATTAGCCCCGGAGAAAGAGCACCAAAAGCTTGGTCAGTTAGTTAAATTCAGGGAGGAATCACACAGCATGAAAACTACATTTATGGCCAATGCAGGCAACATCGAACGCAAATGGTTTGTTGTTGATGCTGAAGGCCAGACATTAGGCCGTCTTGCTGCCGAAGTAGCTAAAGTTCTTCGGGGAAAACATAAACCTACTTTTACCCCGCATGTTGATACAGGCGATTATGTAATCGTAGTAAACGCAGCAAAGGTTAAATTAACAGGTAAAAAATTAATCCAGAAAACCTATTTCCATCATTCCGGTTATCCCGGTGGAGCTAAATTCACTCAGGCCGGCCACATGCTCGAAGCACGTCCGGAACGCGTTGTTGAAATGGCAGTTCGCGGTATGCTCCCGAAAAATAAATTGGGTGAACAGATGTATCGTAAACTGAACGTTTATGCAGGTGCTGAACATCCGCATCAGGCTCAGAAACCTGAAGTTTTGAAGTTAAACATTCGCTAATTAATACCGGGAGGAAGATTTCATGGCAGTAGCACAGTACTACGGCACTGGCCGTAGAAAGACATCCGTTGCTAGAGTTCGTCTGGTTCCGGGTCAGGGTAAAATCACAGTCAACAAAAAAGAATTGAACGAATATTTCGGTCGTAAAACACTGGAATTGGTTATTAAACAGCCGCTCGTACTCACAGGCGTAACTGAACAGTACGACGTCATCGCTGACGTTAAGGGTGGCGGCCCGTCCGGCCAGGCCGGCGCAATCCGTCACGGCATCAGCCGTGCCCTTTTGGAAGTCGACGGCGATTTCCGTCAGGCTCTCAAAAAAGCTGGTTTCCTCACACGCGACCCGCGTGAAAAAGAACGCCGTAAATACGGCCTCAAGAAAGCTCGTAAAGCTTCCCAGTTCTCGAAACGTTAATATTTTTCCAAGATATTTTCGTCAAACCTATGCAATTAGAAGGGCTTGTCGCTATGCGGCAAGCCCTTTAAAGTTGTTAGTGGCTAGTATATGGTTTTAAATTTTTAACCATCCACTACAAACTATAAACTTAAAACTCAAAAAGGGCTTGTCGCATTGAAGGGTTCTGTCATCATGCGCGGCCCTTTTCTCTGTATGGTCTGTAGTTCAGCGTTTGTAGCTTGCAGAGAAAACCTTTAAATTTAAAGCCATCCGCTAACCACTAGCCACTAACTGCTAACCACTTAAAAGGGGCTGTCTTCATATGACAGCCCCTTTTTGAACCCCTCCCGCCACTAGCCCAAGCGGCCTAAAGATGTTAAAATGGATAGGAAATAAGCTGTTTGCTGTGTGAAGGGGGAATCTGCATGTTTACGTATTATATGCCGACGAAGGTATTTTTTGGAAATGGCTGTATCGCTCAGTCCGGCGAAGTGCTGGCTGATTTGGGACGCAAGGCGCTGCTGGTCACGGGGCGTCATTCGGCCAAGGTGAATGGGTCCCAGGCTGCTGTTGTGGAAAAGCTGGATGAATTGGGGATTTCCTGGTTCCTCTTTGATGAGGTCGAAAATAATCCGTCTGTAGCGACGATCCGCAAGGCCGCTGCGTTGGCCTTGGAAAAGGGCGTCGATTTCGTCATCGGTATCGGCGGCGGTTCGCCCATGGATGCGGCCAAGACCATCGCCCTGGTCTGCACGCAGGAGCTGGATGATGAACAGTTGTTTACCGGCCCGTACCGCAAGCCCTTGCCCATCGTCGCTGTACCGACGACGGCCGGGACGGGCAGTGAAGTGACCAAGGTCAGCGTCCTGACCAATCCCAAGGCCGGGACCAAGCAGTCCATCAATACGCCGCTCATTTTCCCGGTCTATGCCTTTGCTGACCCGGCCTTTACGGAAAGCGTGCCCGAAGCCGTCACCATTGATACGGCCATCGATGCCTTGTCCCACGCCATCGAAGGCTATATGTCCACGGCGTCGACGCCCATGAGCGATGTCTGGGCCGAAGAAGCCATGCGTTTCCTCGGCGTCCATTTGACGGACCTCAAAGGCGACGTTTCGCCTGTCGTCCGGGAAGACCTGCTCTATGGCTCGACCCTGGCAGGCATCACCATTGCCCAGACGGGGACGACCATGGTCCACAGTATGGGCTATATGCTGACCTATTATAAGGGGCTCAGCCATGGCCGGGCCAATGGCCTGCTCTTGCCGGCGTACATGAAGCTCATGGAAGAAACGATGGCCGATAAGGCAGAAAAGGTCTGGGCCATCCTGGGCCTGGCCGGACTCGATGACTTTACGGCCCTCATGCAGGACCTCATGGGCGATACGGTCGACTTGAGTGATGAAGAAATCGAAAAATTCGTCACCATGACCCTGCCCACCGGCGGCGTCCAGCGGACACCCTATACAGTCACGGCAGAGTTGTTGACGGATATATACCGCCATTTGACGGTTTAATGAAAAAAGCGGGCCGCCTAGCCACAGCTGTCCGTTCCAGCAACGGTCCTGCGCCTTCCGTTGGGCGGCACCTGACGGGCTGGAAAGGCTTGGGGACGGCCCCTACGAACCACTAACCACTAGCCACTAACCACTATTATTATCACAGGAGGATTTTCATGGCAGAATTATTAGCCCCGGCAGGCTCTTTAGAAAACGTACTCACCGCCATTGACGCCGGTGCCGATGCCGTTTATTTTGGCGGGAAAGGCTTCAATGCCCGCAAATTTGCTCATAATCTCGACGATGCTGAAATCGGACAGGCTGTCCGGACGGCTCATTTATTTGGTGTAAAAGTCTATGTCACGGTCAACATCCTCATGGCAGACACGGAATTAGAGGCTTTGTCGGCCTATTTGCAGCGCCTCGACTCATTCGGTGTCGATGGCATCATCGTCCAGGACCTGGCCGTAGCCGCTTTGGCCCGGAAAGTCGCGCCGGATCTGCCGCTCCACGGCAGTACGCAGATGACCGTGGCCGACTTGGACGGCGTCCGTTTCCTCGAAGCCAATGGCTTCACCCAGGCTGTATTGTCCCGCGAGTTGTCGGCCCAGGAAATCCGTTTCATCGCTTCTCAGTCGTCCATTCCCATTGAAGTCTTCATCCACGGCGCGTCGTGCATGGCCTATTCCGGCCAGTGCCTGATGAGCAGTTTCCTCGGCGGCCGCAGCGGCAACCGCGGTGCCTGTGCCCAGCCCTGCCGTCAGCCTTATACGCTGCTCTGCGATGGTCAACCTGTCATGAAACACGAGGCCTATGTCCTCAGCCTGAAGGATTTGAAATCCCTCGATTATATCGACGACTTGCTCGATGCCGGCGTCACGTCCTTTAAAATCGAAGGCCGCATGAAGGGCGATACGTACGTCCGGACCGTCGTTTCGGCATACCGCAGGGTCATCGATGCCCATTACCAGAGCCCGCAGCAGCGCAAGGCCGCCCATCGCGAAGCAGCAGCCCTCCTGGAAGGCGCCTTTAACCGCAGTTATCAGGCCGATTTCCTGGGAGATTCCGTCAGCCGCCGCACGTTGACCGAACGCAATCCGTCGGGACGGCAGACGGCTGACGACATGGCCGGCGGCCTGACGCGGAAACTTTCCATCTATGGCCACGTCGACACGGAAGACCAGGGGAACCTGCGCCTGACCTTGTGGGATGAAAATGGCCATACCGCCTCGGCTGTAGCCGATTTCCAGCCCGAACCGGCCCGCCAGCGGCCGGCAACGGCCGATTACGTCCAGGGCCAGCTCGGCCGCCTGGGCGATACGCCCTTTGCCCTGGCCAGTGTGACCGTGTGGGATGAAACGCGCATGATCCCGGCCAGTGTCCTCAACGGCCTGCGCCGTCAGGCCGTCCAGGCTTTGACTGAGGCCATCCTGGCGGATTACCCGCGGCCGGCAGCCGGAAAGGCCCGGCAGCGGCAGGCTCCGGACAGGCAGCAGGGGGACAAGGAGGCCATGCAGCTCGTCGTCCGCTGTGACAGTGTCGACGGCGTCGTCGCCGCCGCGGACCAGGGTGCCGACGTCATCATCTTTGGCGGCGAATCGTACCATCATCATCCCTTCGGTACCAAGAACTGGCAGGCCGCCGTCCAGGCCGCTCATGAACAGGGCGCGGCTCTGTGGGCCGGTACGCCGCGTATTGTCCGTGAAGAAAACCGGCTGGTCGTCCAGAACGAACTGGAACGGGCCATCACGGCCGGCGTCGACGGCATCTATGCCGGTGCCATGGCCATTTTCGCCATGATAGCCGACTTGAATATTACCGTGCCCGTCCGGGCCGATTGGTCCCTCAATATCTTTAACAGCCAGGCGGTCCAGGCCTATGCATCCTTGGGCTGTACGGCCGTTACGGCGTCTGTCGAAGCGACGCTGCGCCAGCTGAAAGAAATGGTCCGCCAGAGCGGCTGTCCCATCGAAGCCGTCGTCCAGGGCCGGGCCGAAATGATGGTCACTGAGTCCTGCGTCATTTCGTCCTTTGCCGGCAAGGGCCAGAAGAAAGGCTGCCCGGGTGTCTGCAACCGCGGTGCCTATGCCCTTCGGGACCGCCGGGACGAAACGTTCCCTGTCGTCACCGACCAGTATTGCCGCAACCACATCCTCAACAGCCGGGATCTGGATATGGCGCCGTATTATAAAGACCTGTGCCGCGCCGGCATCGCCGCCATCCGCATCGAAGGCCGCGGCCGCACGCCGCAGTGGATCGGCCAGCAGGTCAGCCGGTACCGCCGCCTCTGTGACGGTACGGAAACGATGCTCTTAGGCAGGGAAGACCAGACCGTGACGCGCGGTCATTTCTTCCACGGAATCTTATAACAACAGGAGTAATGCCATTTATGAATAAAAGAAGTATGAGGATTTTGGGATTCTACCAGGTCCAGAACATGCTGGTCCGCCTGGCCCCGTCCCGGTTGTCTAAAGAAATCGCCCGCCGCCTGAGACCGGTGAACGATGGCGATGTCATTGAAAAGAACCTGACCGATACGGAAGAAGCCGTCCGCTGCATGCAGACGGAAACGAGCACGCCCTTCGGCGGCATCGTCGATATCCGTCCGTCCCTGGAAAAGGCCAAGCGCGAAGTGACCCTCGATTCCCATGAATGTATCGATATCTGGAATAACCTCCAGCATTATGGGGAAATCCGGTCGTTCTTCGCCGAACGGGGGGCTGAGTATCCCCAGCTGGCCGAACAGGCAGAGGTCATCGGCGATTTTTCCCAGCTTTCTCATTCTTTCGCCACTGTCTTTGACAACAACCGCCAGATCCGCGACAATGCGTCGCCGGAATTGATGCGCCTGCGCAGCCGTATCGTCGAACTGGAACGGCAGACCAAGCGTTATGTCAATAATGTCCTGCAGAACAAGGAATACCAGAAGTATTTCCAGGATGCCCTGGTCACAGTGCGCAACAACCGCTATGTCATCCCCATCAAGCAGGAATACCGCCATGCCTTTCCCGGCATTGTCCATGATACGTCGGCCAGTGGCTCGACGCTCTATGTCGAACCGTTGGCCATCGTCAATGCCAACAACGACCTGCAGGCCGCCCGCATTGGCGAAACGAAGGAAATCGAACGCATTTTCCGCCGCCTGACGGCCAAAGTGCAGCAGCAGTACAATGACTTGTATGACAGCACGAAGTGTGTCGGTCAGCTGGAATTTGCCTTTGCCAAGGCCCAGTTGGCCTTGAAGATGAAGGCCTGCCGTCCGGCTATTTCCAAGACGCGGGAAATCAGGCTCATCCAGGCCCGCCATCCCCTTATCGACGCCAAGCACGTCGTGCCCAATACCATCGTCATCGGCGGCGATTACCGCATCCTGCTCATTACGGGCTCCAACACGGGCGGCAAGACCGTTTCCATGAAGACCCTGGGCCTTTTGGTTCTCATGCATCAGGCCGGCCTGTTCATCCCGGTCGGTGAATCGTCGGAACTGCCCGTCTTCCGCGACGTCTTTTCCGACATCGGCGACGAACAGGATATTTCCCAGAACCTGAGTACCTTTTCCAGCCATATGAAGCAGCTCATCTACATCCTCAAGCACTGCGGGCCGGAAGACCTCATCCTGGCAGACGAACTCGGTTCCGGTACGGACCCGGCCGAAGGCAGTGCCATCGCCATTGCCATCCTCGATGCCTTTTACCAGAAAGGCTCGTATGTCATGGTCACGACCCATTACAACGACCTCAAGAACTATGCCTATAATACGCCGGGCATCGAAAACGGCCACGTCGAGTTCGATATGGAAACGCTGAAGCCGACGTACAAGCTGCGCATCGGCTCGGCCGGCAGTTCCCACGCCTTCAGCATCAGCGAACGCCTGGGCATGCCCAGGGATATCCTGGAAAAAGCCAAAGACCTGCGCAGCAAGGCTCAGGACATGGATATGGAAAAAGTCCTGACCCAGCTCAATGCACAGGCCAAAAAGATGGACGAAGAACAGGCGGAACTGGAATACCGCCTGCGCGAAGCCCGGAAACTGGAAGACGATTTGCGCAAAGAAAAGGACAAGGTCACGTCGAAGCGGCAGGACATCATCGACGCCAGCCGCCGCGATGCCGTCGACCTCAAGCGCAACCTCCGCGTCGAAGCCGAAAAGATTATCCGCGAATTGAAGGCTCAGTCCAAGGAGGGGACGGACCGGGAAAAGGCCAAGGCCATCGACAAGGCCCGCCGGGCTATCCAGCAGATTTCCCTGCCTGAAGCGGAAAAGCCCCAGCGCGACCCTGTCGACCTGTCGAAATTGAAAGTCGGCCAGCAGGTCTTCGTCAACAACCTGGACAGCGTCGGCACGGTCGAAGACATCGGCAGCAAACAGCTGACCGTCTCCGTCCGGGGCATGACGGTCCGCGTCAAATTCAAGGACGTCAGTGCGCCGTACCTGGACGAATTGAAGAAAGAACAGCAGGCCGAAAAGAAAGCCGCTGCCGCCTCGTCGTACCGGCCTATCCGCACGTCCAGCGTGGCCACGGAATTGAACATCATCGGCAAGACCTTCAGCGAAGCCCTGCCGGAAGTCGAACGTTTCCTCGACCAGGCCCTGGCTGCCGGCTTCAGTCCGGTCAAGATCATCCACGGCAAGGGCAGCGGCGCCCTGCGCCGTCAGATCCACGCCTTCCTCGACGACCAGCCATTCGTCAAGAAATACCAGCTCGACGACGTAGAAGGCGGCGGTGCCGGCGTCACCCTGGTCTATTTCTAAGGGAAGAGGGGGCTGTTGCACGAAGGTTTTTGCCATCATGCAAGACGCCCCTTACTTTATAGTTTGTAGTATGGAGTTTGTAGAACGGAGTTTATAGTTTGTAGGGGCCGCCCGTGGGCGGACCGCCCCTACAGAAAAAGGAGCTGTCTTCGTACGACAGCTCCTTTTTTCATGTAATATTTCCTATGCCGACTACGCCATCGCCATGGTCGACGAAATCGAAAAAGGCCATCACATCAATCAGCGCATCAGCGTCGTCGGGTCCTAAGTTTTTCTGGATCTCCTAAAAAAGAAGCGGCCCACCTTGCCGTAACCACTGTATCGCAGTGGCTGCGGCAACATGAGCCGATAGAAGTCGTCTTCAACGTTTTTACCGAGGAAGACCGGATAATATATGAACGAGAACTAGTGGAAAAAGGGGAATAGTAGATTGTACGGTAGGGGTCGCCGCGTGGGCGACCCGCTTGGCCTTTGGAGACGCTCTCCCCGAGTTGGAAAATCGCTCATATTCTGGGGCGGGCTTGCCACGTGCAAGCCCCTACGAATCGAACAGCGGACAGCGGGCCGCCTTACCAGGCGGCCGATGCCAACCTCTACCGAAGAACCTCTCAGACCGCCGTTGGCGGCCAGCTCCCCTATGAAGGGGAGCCTTTGGGCGCTCCTGTGCCTGATTTCCAGAGTCTATTGCGGCGTCCGAGCAAACAGGTCCCTACGGCGCGGCCATAAGGCCGCAAAAACGAACCACGAATCACTAGCCACGAGCCACGAACATTAAAACAGCATCTGGAAGTGGATGCGGGTCATTTCGTGGGGGTCCTGGCTGCCGGTCTTGGCCTGGCTGGCGAAGGATTGCATGACGCTGAATTTCAGGTTCTTGGCGACGATGTAGTCAGCGCCGATGCCCCAGCTGCGCTGGTTGTCCATGTCGCTGGAGAAGCGCCATGTAAAGGGATTGCCGCCCATGAAGGAGCCGTCGTCGAGGTCGAGGTATTCCAGCCAGGTATCCCAGCTGCCGGGCGTGTGGAAGTCGGCTTTGCCGTACTGGAGGGTTCCCATCCAGGCGTCGCCGTAGTCCTGGCCGTCGACGTTCTTGAAGCCGTCGTTGAAGCTGATGTGTTCGTAGTTGGCCAGGGCGCTCCATTTGCCGTAGTTGCCGCGGACGAAGTAGCCGGCTACGTATTTAGCGAAGAATTCCGGTGCCAGGTCGTTGGTCTTATGCAGGCGGTTGTAGTAGAACCCGGCTTTGGAACGGGCGGCCTTGCCGCCGCCGAAGAAGGCGTCGATTTCACCGTAACCCGTTTCCAGGCCGGACGTGCTGAAGGCGTTGGAATAGGCCTGGGATGCGTGGATAGTGTCGACGCCGGGTTTCTTGCCGTCTTTGAATTTGCCGTAGCCTGTGGTGATGGCCAGCTTGTCGTTGTGATAGCGCAGTTCGGCGCCGTCGAGGGCATCGAAGTACTGCAGGCCGTAGGCGTCGCGGCCGATGCGGTAGACGTCATTGCGGCCGACGCTGAGTTCCCAGTTCTTGCTGCCGAAGTTGTAGTCCACTTTGGCCAAATCGACATAGGGATTATTGCCTTCGTCAGAAGCGGCTTTGTTGCTGGCGAAGGGGCGGAAGCCCGTGCTGACGCCGGCCGTGACCTTGGTGCGGTCGTTGACCTGGCCCTGGGCGCGGATGCGGAAGCGCGTATCCCAGGAGCTGTCGTCCTTCTTGTTGCCGTTCTGGTAGCGGTAGCGGACGAAGGCGTCGCCGAAGACGCGCGTGTTGCCGACGCGGTTTTCCAGGTTGGTCACGCGGACGCCGAGGCTGTTCAGTTCGTCGGCGTATTCATCGGCCAGCTTGTTGATCAGGGCCCGCTGTTCGACGGAAGCCTTGTCCATATGGGCCATGGCTTTGGCGACCATTTCAGCCGCTTCGTAGCGGGTGATGCTGCGATGGCCCTGGAAATACTGACCATCGACGCCCTGGATGATGCCGGCGTCGGCCAGTTCGACGACGGACTGGTAAGCCCAGCTGTCCGACGGGACGTCGACAAAGGGATTGGCGGCGAAAGCCGACAGGGAAGTGACAGCCAAGGCGGCTGCCAGGGTACAGACTACTTGTTTCTTCACGAATAAAAGACCTTCTTTCTTCTCATTCTTTTCTCGTATGCAGAAAAGTGCATAAAATTATACATTGCCTCTAGTATACTACGATGTGTTATGACTGTGTGTCAAATGAGAAGAAAGTTTACTTTTTCTTTATAATTTTACGTGACTGAAGACTTCGCCAATCGGGTCATGGAGGACCAGGTCGGCGGCGCTGTCCATGTCGGTGCTCGACTTGTTGATGAGGACCAGTTTATGGCCGCGGTAGTAACGGACCAGGCCGGCAGCGGGGTAGACGACGAGGCTCGTGCCGCCGATGATGAGCATGTCGGCGTGGCTGATGTAGTACAGGGACTGTTCGATGACGTCGTTGTCCAGGCCTTCTTCATAGAGGACGACGTCGGGCTTGATGGTGCCGCCGCAGGCGTCGCACTTGGGGATGCCTGTGGAATTCTTCATGTATTCGGCGTCGAAGAATTTGTTGCAGTGCATGCAGAAGTTGCGGTGGACGCTGCCGTGCAGTTCCAGGACATTCTTACTGCCCGCTTTCTGGTGCAGGCCGTCGATGTTCTGGGTGACGATGGCTTTCAATTTGCCGGCTTTTTCCAGTTCGGCCAGCTTGATGTGGGCCATGTTGGGCTGGGCGTCGAGGGCCAGCATCTTGTCGCGGTAGAAACGGTAGAATTCTTCCGTGTTGTCCATGAAGAAGGAGTGGCTGAGGATCGTTTCGGGCGGGTATTTATAGTGCTGGTTGTACAGGCCGTCAGTGCTGCGGAAATCGGGGATGCCGCTTTCCGTCGATACGCCGGCGCCGCCGAAGAAGACGATGTTATCCGAATTTTTTACCATGTCGACGAATTTTTCAATATTTGTCATCGTAATTACCCCTTTCATACATTATATGTGTCTTTTAATAACTGCAGGCCCGACGGGGTGCGGAACACCTTGTCGCGGAAGGTGGCAATGGCTTCCGGTTTCAGCTGGTCTTCATAGGCGTTGACCAGGAAATCGGCTTCCAGGAGTATCTGGTAGTCCAGGCCGTCGACACCGTCGTAGGTGTGATGGTGGGCGATGAGGAAGCAGACCCGGTTGATGAGCTTTTCATCGGCACCGAGTTCTTCCAGGATGGCCCTGGCCGGAGCGGGGCCTTCGATTTCCTGGTATTTGCCCGACGAGGAACCGTATTTTTCTTCGGCTGCGTGGATGCCGATGTCGTGGAGGACGGCGGCCGTGCGCAGGATGTCCTGCTGGTTTTCGGGCAGTCCTTCCAGGCGGCCGATGGTGTCGGCGTAGGCGTAGACCTTGAGAAAATGGTGGATGCGCCGGGCATCGCCGTGGTCGAAGGCGATGGCCTTCTGTATTACTTGTTCAATAGCTGTCATGTAAATCCCTGCCTTTCTGTTTCATTATACTACAGGGCCGGGAAGATAGGAACGGCCTGATACAAACCATCCATAGCCTATTGACAGATTATCACATCATACCGTATCCTTTTTATAGGACTTCTTTTTTAATTTTTATTTATATTTTTATTTTTATGGTAAGGATGTGATTCTATGATTATGGCTGTCCTGAACTACCTCGATGATGTCCTTTATTATCCTATCTTAATGGTCATCCTCATTGCAGCCGGCCTTATTTTTTCCTGGAAGACGCGCTGTGTCCAGCTGCGCCTGTTCCCGGAAAGTATCCGCGTCGTCATGGAAAAACCGACGGAAGCCGGGAAAGTATCGTCTTTCCAGGCCCTCATGGTTTCGACGGCATCCCGTGTCGGTACGGGCAATATCATCGGCGTCTCGACGGCAATCTGCCTGGGCGGTCCCGGTGCCGTTTTCTGGATGTGGCTTCTGGCCATCATCGGTGGGGCGACGGCTTTCATCGAAAGTACGCTGGCCCAGATTTACAAGCGCCGCAATCCCCTGGGCCACAGCTACGGCGGCCCGGCCTATTACATTGAAACGGCCATGCACAAGCGCTGGCTCGGCGTCCTCTTCGCCTTTTCCCTGATTTTGACCTATGCCGGCGGCTTTAACCTGCTCTGCTCGTTCAACATGCAGTCGACGTTCCTGGTCTACAGCTTCTATGACCCGACGACGACGCCGTGGATCATCGGTGCCGTCTTTGCGGCCCTCGTCGCTTACTGTCTCGTCGGCGGCGGCCAGCGCATCATCAAGGTCACGTCTATCCTGGTCCCGGTCATGGGCGGCATCTATATCCTGGCAGCGCTCATCGTCATCGTCTTCCACATTACCAGCCTGCCTCAGGTCTTCGCCATGATCTTTGCCGATGCCTTCGACTTCCAGTCCATCCTCGGCGGCGTGTCCGGTTCCTGCATGATCTACGGCATCAAGCGCGGCCTCTATTCCAATGAAGCCGGTATCGGTTCGGCACCGAATGCGGCAGCTGTGGCTGACGTCAGCCATCCGGTCAAACAGGGCCTGGTCCAGATGCTGTCGGTCTTCATCGATACCCTCCTGGTCTGCAGTGCCACGGCTTTCATGGGCCTCTTCTCGGGCGTGCCCATTACCAAGGAAGTAGCCGGTGCGGCTTATGTCCAGAACGCAGCGACGGCCGTCTTCGGCGGCTTCGGACCCCTCCTGATTACGGTCTGCATGCTGCTCTTCGGTTTTTCCACGCTCATCGGCAACTTGTTCTATGTCGATAACTGCATCCGCTTCATCCACAAGGGCGCGCCGTCCCACGGTTTCGTCAATATTTTCCGCATTGTCGCTATTCTCGTCGTTTTCGTCGGCGCCGGCATGTCCATGGCCGCTGTCTGGGATATCGCCGATATCCTCATGGCCGTTATGTGCTTCATCAACATCCCGGCCTGCTTCATCCTGAGCAACACGGCCGTCAAAGCCATGCGGGACTATCAGCAGCAGAAGAAGGAAGGCAGGAACCCTGTCTTCAAGGCGGCTTCCATCGGTATTGATGAAAGTACGGTCCAGTATTGGAAGTGAGCCTCTTGACAAATGGGGGAGAAGCCTTTACAATACGTCTATGTACAAGTAATTGTCATAAAAAATGAAAGCGATGAACAAGACGGCCAGTGTCGTCACTGCCTTTTCAGCGAGCCGGGGATAGTGTGAGCCCGGAAAAGGCCGTATGCTGGCGGATCACTTGGGAGCTGCAGCTGCGAACCAGCTGCCGGGTCGCGTCGTTATTGCGCGTCAAAGTGGCTGCTCCGGCAGTCAATAGGGTGGTACCACGGTGATTACGTCTTCGTCCCTTCTTGGGACGGAGACGTTATTTTTTTTCACAGATTCAGAGGAGGAAACACAATGGATTACGGTAAGACTTTACATCTGCCTCAGACCGATTTCCCCATGCGCGGCAACTTGCCGAAACGGGAACCGGACTTTTTGAAATTCTGGCAGGACAACAAGATTTATGAAAAACGCTTGAAGAAACGGGACGGTGCGCCCAAGTTCATTCTTCACGACGGTCCTCCGTATGCCAATGGCAAGATCCACATCGGCCATGCATTGAATAAAGTATTAAAAGACATTATCCTCAAATATAAGACCCAGCAGGGCTGCTACACGAAATACGTTCCCGGCTGGGATACGCACGGCCTGCCTATCGAACACGCCGTCATCAAAGATACGGGCCTCAACCGCCACGAAATGGCCCCCCTCGACTTGCGTGCCAAATGCCGTGACTACGCCCTGGCCCGCGTGGAAGAACAGAAGAAAGACTTCATCCGCCTCGGCGTCCTCGGTGACTGGGACCATCCGTACCTGACGCTGCGCAAGCCCGTCGAAGTCGCTCAGATCGGCGTCTTCGGGGAAATGGCCAAGAAAGGCTACATCTACAAAGGCCTGAAGACCGTTTACTGGTGCCCGCACTGCGAAACGGCCCTGGCTGAAGCTGAAATCGAATACAAGGATGATAAATCCTTCTCCATTTACGTCAAATTCAAGTCCGTCGACCTCAACTGCCATATGCCGAAAGGCGCCGATCCGGACAAGGTCTTCGCCCTCATCTGGACGACGACGCCGTGGACCATTCCCTGCAACGTCGCCATCAGTGCCAACGAAAACTTTGAATACGTCTGGGTACGCATCGGCGACGAATACCTGCTCATGGCCAAAGACCTGGTCGAACCGACCATGAAAGCCGGCAAAGTCGACGACTACGAAGTCCTGCCCGACGTCATGACGGGCAAACAGCTCGAAGGCCTGGTCTTCAAGCATCCCTTCTATGACCGTAAAGTCCCCATCATCCTCGGCGACCACGTCACTCTCGAAACTGGTACCGGCCTCGTCCATACCGCTCCGGACCATGGCCAGGACGACTTTGATGTCTGCAAGAAATATGCTTCCTGGGGCCTCAAGCCGCTGGGCACAGTCGACGGCACGGGCCGTTACACCGACAAGGTTCCCGGCTTTGAAGGCCAGTTCGTCTTCGACACGAACGTACCGGTCATCAAGAAACTGGCTGAACTGGGCGCCCTCTTCGCCAAGAGCACGTTCCGCCATCAGTATCCGCACTGCTGGCGCTGCAAGGAACCGATCATCTACCGCGCTACGGAACAGTGGTTCGCTTCGGTCGACGGCTTCCGCCAGAAAGCCCTCGATGCCATCGACACGGTCAAATGGATTCCGTCCTGGGGCCATGACCGCATTTACAATATGATCCACGACCGCGGTGACTGGTGCATTTCCCGTCAGCGTGTCTGGGGCGTGCCGATTCCTATCTTCTACTGCGAAGACTGCGGCGAACACATCATCAACGATGAAACGATTGCTCACTTGCAGAAGATGTTCGCCAAAGAAGGCTCCGATACGTGGTGGATGCACGACGTCAAGGAACTCATGCCGGAAGGCTATAAATGCCCGCACTGCGGCGGCACGCACTTTCGCAAGGAAACGGATATCATGGACGTCTGGTTCGACAGCGGCTGCACCCATCAGGGCGTACTGAAAAATGACCCGGACCTCGATTATCCCTGCGAAATGTACCTGGAAGGCTCGGACCAGCATCGCGGCTGGTTCAACAGCTCTCTGCTCACGTCGGTTGCCGTCAACGGCTATGCTCCGTACAAATCGGTCCTGACCCACGGCTTCACGGTCGATGGCGAAGGCCGCAAGATGAGTAAATCCGTCGGCAACACCGTCGCTCCCCAGGAAGTCATCGAAAAATACGGCGCTGACGTCCTGCGCCTGTGGGTATCGTCGGCTGACTACCAGGGTGATATCCGCTTGTCGCCGAAGATCCTGAAACAGCTCTCCGACGTCTACCGCAAGATCCGCAACACCTTCCGTTACCTCCTGGGCAACCTGGCCGACTTCGATCCGGCTAAGGATACGATCGCTTACCAGGATATGACGGACCTCGATAAATGGGCTCTCCTGCGTCTGGAACAGGTCTTTGAAGAAGTCACCGATGCTTATGAAAACTACCAGTTCCACGTCATGTACCACGCTATCCACAACTTCTGCACCGTCGATTTGAGCGCCATGTACCTGGATGTTATCAAAGACCGCCTGTACACGGAAAAGGCTGATTCCCATATCCGCCGCAGCGCCCAGTCGGCTATGTACATCATTCTCGATACGCTGGTCAAGATCGTCGCACCGGTCCTGTCCTTCACGGCCGAAGAAGTATGGCAGAACATGCCCGCTGTCGAAGGCAAGGAAGAAAGTGTCCTGCTCACCGATTGGCCCAAGGCTCACAAAGAATACCTCGACGCTGACCTCGATGCCCGCTGGGCTCAGTTCCTGTCGTACCGCCGCGATTTGACGCGTGTCCTCGAAGGCGCCCGTAAGGAACACAAAATCGGCCATGCCCTGGATGCAGCCGTCACAATCTATGCCGATGGCGAAGACTACGATTTCCTCAGCCAGTGGCAGGATCAGCTGGCCACGCTGCTCATCGTCAGCGAAGCCAAACTGGTCAAAGGCGAAGCCCCGGCTGAAGCCGTTGCCGGTGAAGACCACGGCGACATGAAAGTCGTCGTCGCTCCGTCGACAGCTGAAAAATGCGAACGCTGCTGGATCCACAGCGACACTGTCGGCTCGGATCCGAACCATCCGACCCTCTGCGCCCGCTGCGCTGCCGTATTAAGTGAATAAAAGTTTGATATATGAAAAAAGGGACTGTCGCACGTGCGACAGCCCCTTTTTTTAGCAGTCAGCGGCTAGCAGATGGTTTTAAATTTAAAAGCCATCGCCTCAAACGTCAAACATCATACATCAAAGGCAAAGAAAACCTGCGTGATAACAAAAAGCTTTACATGAGATTTCCTTTTTTTATTGAAAATTTACGGCTTTTGCTTTATAATAAACAAGTGTATTCATACATTATACATTTGTAACATGGAATTAGGGTAGGAGGTTTTATTTATGCATAGTTTATGGAATGCATTGAACCGCATCAGCCTGATCAAGCAGATCATCATCGGCTTGGTCATCGGTATCGCCGTGGCTATGGCTTTTCCTGCAGCTGGGAAAGAACTGGCCTTGCTCGGCGTCATCTTCGTCGGGGCCTTGAAGGGCATCGCCCCGGTATTGGTCTTCGTCCTGGTCGCCGCTGCACTGGGCCGCAAACAGGAAGACCATGAATCGAACATCAAAGATGTCATCATCCTGTATCTCATCGGTACTTTTTTAGCGGCTTTCTTTGCCGTCATGATCAGTTTCGTCTTCCCCCTGACGCTGCAGCTCGACGTATCGGCTGCCAGCAATAAGGCACCGGAAGGCATTGCCGAAGTCTTGACGACGCTCCTCAAGAACATCGTCGACAACCCGGTCCACGCCCTGATGACGGGCAACTACATCGGTATCCTCGGCTGGGCCTGCCTGTTCGGCGTTGCCGTCCGCCGCGTCTCCGAATCGTCGAAAGCCGTCCTCGATGACTGTGCCGACGCTGTCACGACCTGCGTCCAGTGGATCATCCGCCTGGCTCCGCTCGGCATCATGGGCCTCGTCGCCGACTCCGTTTCGTCCAACGGCATCGGTGCCCTCATCGGTTATGCTAAATTGCTCTGTCTCCTCTTAGGGACGATGCTGCTCTTCGCTTTCGTCATCAACCCGATCATCGTCTATGCCAAGATCCGCCGCAATCCGTACCCGCTGGTATGGAAATGCGTCAAGACGTCTGGCGTCACGGCCTTCTTTACGCGCAGCTCGGCCGCGAATATCCCGGTCAACCTGTCCCTGGCCAAGGAACTCGGCGTCAATCCCGATACGTATACCGTCACCATTCCGCTCGGTGCGACCATCAATATGTCCGGCGCAGCCATTACCATTTCCATCATGACCCTGGCTGCCGTCCACACCCTGGGCATTTCCGTTGACTTCCCGACGGCCCTCTTGCTCAGCGTCCTTTCGGCCATCGGTGCCTGTGGTGCTTCCGGCGTTGCCGGCGGCTCGCTGCTGCTGATCCCCATGGCCTGCAGCCTCTTCGGTATCTCCAATGATATCGCCATGCAGGTCGTCGGCGTCGGCTTCATCATCGGCGTCCTCCAGGACTCGACCGAAACGGCCCTCAACTCGTCGACAGACATCCTCTTCACGGCAGCTGCCGACTTTGCTCAGCGCGGCTATCCGGAACACTTGGGTGGCGGCCACGAAGTCAGCCATCAAGGGTAGGAACGCCCCTTGGGCGTTCCGCAGGCCGCAATTCGCAATTCGCGGTCCGCGTGTAGGGCGCCACGGATTATGACGAATAACGCAGTCCGCCGTTCGCAGGTAGGGGCGCCACGTGGGGCGCCCGCCACGGATTATAATGAATAACGCAGTCCGCCGGCCGCAAAAGGGCCCTCGCATGATGGTATTCGTCATCATGTGAGGGTCTTTTTTTTGGTCAAAAGCAACCTCTCAGACCGCCTTCGGCGGCCAGCTCCCCTATGAGGGGAGCCGCTAGCCACGAGCCACTAAAAAAGCGTTGTCCGTCAGGACAACGCTTTTTTCTACCTTATTTTCCGCTAGCAGCGATGCAGTCATTGAGGTCAGCAATGAGGGCGTCGACGTCGATGCCGTGGGCACCAGCGCCCTGGCCGATGGTTTCAAAGTGAGCAGCCATGCAGCCAATGCAGCCGAGGCCGTACTGCTGGAAGATTTCAATGATCTGCGGATATTTCTGAACGGCTTCAATGATACCCGTGTCTTTTGTAATCTGTGCCATTATTTTTATTCCTCCTTGTCAATTCGTATCCGTACCGTTTTGAAGGAACTTCCGGATTGCATCTATTATATCATACTTTTTTTCATTTGTGCGAGGAAATACTTTTTTCCTCCAAGAGTTGGCCGTCGGGCAGGAAGCTGCGGAAGGTCAGGCTGTCGTCCGTCGCTTCCAGGGTCATGTAATTGTCCGTTTCCGGCTGGGGTGCGACGTATTTGTCGAGGCTGTGCTGTTTCCATAATCCCGGATACTGGACGTTGCCGGCGACGCCGGTGATGAGGTACAGCGGGCCCGATTCATCGCGCTGGAAGTTCCTGATATGGCCCCGGTCGCGGTAGGTGTGGAGATGGGCCGAGAGGACGGCATCGACGCCGTACTGGTCGAAGAGGGGCATCCACAGCCGGCCTTCGGGCGAGAAGCCTTCTTCCCGGGGCTGGGGCCGGTTGGCGAAGCCGTACTGGAGCGGGTCCTTGTGCATGAGGACGATTTTCCATTTCTTCGTCGTCTTGGCCATGTCTTCCTTGAACCAGGCCACTTCGTCTTCGTCGAGGCTGGGCTCGAAGTCAGCCAGTTCCTGGGACTGCGTGTTGAGGACGACGAAGTGGACGTCACCGTAGTCGAAGGAGTAGAACTGGTTCTGGTATTTTTCCCTGTCGATACGAGGCAGGGCGAAGAGGTGCAGGTAGGCTTCGGGCATGCGGACTTTCCAGTCCTTGTCATACGTTTCGTGGTTGCCCAGGAGGGGGACGACGGGGATGCGGGCGATCATGTCGCCGACGACGTCGAACCAGGCGTTCCACTGGTAATGGTCCTGGCCGTTATCGACGAGGTCGCCCATGTTGATGAAGAACTGGGCGTCCTGGTTGCGCTGCCAGGCAGGCTGGGCCGTGGCGGCCCAGTCGCTGTAGTCGCTGGACTGGGAATCCGGGAAGATGAGGGCCTTGAAGTCATGGCCCTGGGCCGTATGGAAGGACTGCCAGTCACTGCGCTTGTCGCCGGCGCCGACGCGGTATTCATAGGCCGTACCCGGTTTTAGATTGCTGACGGCCGCCGTGTGGATGTACGTCGTCATGCCATCGTCGCTGAAGGCGTCACTGGAAGCGGGGAGCTGCATGAGGGAATCGTCGTCGCCGGCTTGGCGGTATTCGACGACAGGATTCTCTTCGGCGTAGTCCGACTGCCACATGAAGGTCCGCGACGTCGTGCTGTCGGCTGTGATGACCTGGCGGATGTTCGAGGCATCGACGGCATCCGTCGACAGGTAGTGGGCCGCCGCGGCTTTGGTGGCCTTGACGCCCTGTCTGGCGACGGTCTTCGTACCCGGCAGCCAGGTATAGGCACTGACGGCGGCGATGACGGCAGCGGCCAGGGAAAAGGCGATGATTTTTTTATATTTGGCTTTCATAGAATTCCTCCTGTTTTTTTCGGATATAAGTCATTATAAGACATGGAGTCAACTCCAAGTCAAGCAAAAAAGAAAAACTTGACAAGGCCTTCGCTTCGATATAAGATAGATGCATCAAAAGTGATAGAGAACGTCCATGAACGGGAGCAAGTACCGTCATGATACCCTTGACAGCGAGCCGGTGGCAGTGGAAGTCCGGTGAAGAGGCCATGAGCGGGAATGGGCCCGGGAGATGCAGGCTGAAGCTGAGTAGGTCCTGCCGGAACTTTCACCGTTACCAGGAAAGAATGCATCTACGTGTGCATATGAGCCGGGCAGTTTTGCCAACCAGGGTGGTACCGCGGAAATGACTTTCCTTTCGTCCCTAATGTGAGGGATGGAAGGATTTTTTTATTGAACTAGGGAGGAATCCATCATGTCTATTATTTTTTCTGGCATTCAGCCGAGCGGCAATTTGACTTTAGGCAACTATTTAGGCGCACTGCGCAATTTCTCGAAGATCCAGGACGGCAACGAATGTTATTACTGCGTCGTCAACCAGCATGCCATCACGGTCCCTCAGGATCCGCAGCTTTTGCATGAACGTACGCGGAAACTGGCTGCCATCTACCTGGCTTCCGGTCTGGATCCGGAAAAATCGACGCTCTTCGTCCAGTCGGAAGTCCCGGAACACGCACTCCTGGGCTGGATGATGATTACCTTGTCCTATGTCGGCGAATTGGAACGCATGACCCAGTATAAGGACAAGGCTTCCAAACGGGGCGATTCCATCCCGGCCGGCCTGTTGACCTATCCGCCCCTCATGGCTGCGGACATTCTCTTGTACCAGACCAACTTCGTCCCCGTCGGCGACGACCAGAAGCAGCACATGGAAATTACCCGCAACCTGGCCCAGCGCTTCAACCGCCTCTACGGCGAAGTCTTCACCATTCCCGATATCTACCTCGGCCAGGACGGCACGCGCGTCATGAGCCTCCAGGAACCGACCAAGAAGATGAGTAAATCCGACGACAATACGACGGCGACGATTTACCTCCTGGACGAACCGAAAGCCATCGAAAAGAAAATCAAGCGGGCCCAGACGGACAGTGAAAACTCCGTCCATTACGATAAGGAAAACAAGCCGGGCATTTCCAACCTCATTGAAATCTTCTCGGCCCTGACCGACCAGACCCACGAACAGGTCGAAGCAGCCTACGCCGGCAAGGGCTACGGCGCCTTTAAGAAAGACGTGGCCGATGCCATCATTTCGACACTGGAACCAATCCAGCAGCGCTACCGCCAGCTCGTCGATGACCCCGAATTGGACGCTATCCTCGACCAAGGGGCTGCCAAGGCACACGCCAAGGCCAGCGTCACTTACGAAAAAGCCGCCAAAGCCATGGGCTTATATCGCAAGTAAAAATTAAAAATATGACAACATAGCTTAATACTTTATTTTAAAAGTGATATTGACATAACAAAAAATAAAGTATTATACTTTACACATCGAAAAAATAAATAAAGCAGAGGCAACGGTGCCATCAGACACTGTGCTTCTGCTTTTTTTTATTTTGTAAAGTCATCTGTGTTATAAAGGGGGAGTGCCATATGGCAGCGAAAAAGTCTAGTTTTGACAAAGTACTCAATGCCTGGGACGTCCTGGTCATCGCCTTCGGGGCAATGATTGGCTGGGCCTGGGTCGTATCGACAGGGGATTGGATCACCGGCGGCGTCGTCATTGTCTTCGTGGCTGCTTCGGTCCTGACCGGTTCGACGGCCAACCTGGACGGCCAGCTCTTCATGGGCGCTACGACGTCGGAAATGGCCAAGGGTACCCTGGCTATCGCCGTCATGACGCCGTTCTATTTCATCGGCTTCGACGTCATCCCGCAGGCAGCCGAAGAAATTTCCGTATCCTTGCAGAAAATCGGCCGCATCCTGATTTTGTCCATCGTCCTGGCCGTCTTGTTCTACGCCCTCATCATCTTCGGTGTCGGCTATATCCTCAACCAGAGTGAAGTAGCCCTGGCTATGAAAGGCGTCGGCAGCCTGGTCACGGCCGATGCCATGTCCGTTGCCTTTGGCAGCTCCATGATGGCCAAAGTCCTCATCATCGGCGGTATCTGCGGCGTCGTCACCAGCTGGAACTCCTTCCTCATCGGTGGCAGCCGTGCCATGTATTCCATGGCTGAATCGTACATGATTCCGCATACTTTTGCTAAATTGCACGACAAATATAAGACACCGGTCAATGCGCTCCTGCTCATCGGCGTCTTGTCCATCGTCGCCCTGTTCTTCGGCCGCAAGATGCTGGTCTGGGTCGTCGATGCCGGCAACTTCGGCTGCTGCATGGCTTACTGCATGGTTTTCGTTTCTTTCCTGATCCTGCGCAAGAAGGCGCCGAACATGGTCCGTCCTTATAAGGTACGCCACTATAAATTCGTCGGTGCCATGGCTGTCCTCATGTCGGCCTTCATGGTCGTCATGTACATCGTTCCCGGTTCTGGTGCCGCCCTGGCTCCGCAGGAATGGGGCATGGTAGCCGGCTGGTCCCTGCTGGGCGTCGTCTTCGGCGTATACTGCAAGGCCAAATACGGCAAACGCTTCGCTACCCATATCGACGTCGCCATGGATACGGAAGTCAGGGAAGCGACCCGGCCGTCGAGTGAACTGAAGACGGTCAAATTGTAAATGCCTTCTCAAAGATTGTCTTTAAAATTAGAAAGTTAAAATAATGCAGATTTATAAAAATAAAAGCAAATAACACATTGACAAAGAAAGTATAAAGTATTACACTATATTCAACAAAGAAAATAACGGAGACAAGAGGCAAGGGAGCCTGATGGAACATCAGCTTTCCTTGCCTCTGTTTTTGTTTGGGGAATTCTTTGTTAGTTATCATTTCTTTATAAAATCATCAGTTTAGGGGGAGTTACGAATGAGATTACGCGATGTAGGATTGACCAAAGAAGAAATCAAAGCCAAAGTAGACAAGTACATGATCGAAACGTACGAACGCTTCGACATGATCGCTGAACGCGGCAAGGGCATGTACGTCTACGATGAAAACGGCACGCCGTACCTCGATTTCTACGCTGGTATCGCCGTCAACAGTGCCGGCAGCTGTAACGATAAAGTCGTCCTGGCCGTCATCGACCAGTGCATGGACATCATGCAGGCCTTCAACTATCCGTACACGGTCCCGCAGGCCCTGCTGGCTGAAAAGATTTGCACGACCATCGGCATGGATAAGATTTTCTTCCAGAACTCCGGTGCAGAAGCCAACGAAGCCATGATCAAGATGGCCCGTAAATACGGCGTCGAACACTTTGGTCCCAACAAATACGAAATCATTACGGCAAAAGAATCCTTCCACGGCCGTACCTTTGGTTCCATGAGTGCTACGGGCCAGCCGGACAATGCCTGCCAGATCGGTTTCGGCGCCATGACACCGGGCTTCAAATATGCTGAATTCAACAATTTGAAAGCCTTTGAAGACGCCATCACGGAAAACACCATCGGCATCATGGTCGAACCGGTACAGGGTGAAGGCGGTGTCCATCCGGCAACGAAAGAATTCCTCACAGGCCTGCGCAAACTGTGCGATGAAAAAGGCCTGCTCCTCCTCCTGGACGAAGTACAGAGCGGCTGGTGCCGCACCGGTGCTGTCATGTCCTACATGAACTACGGCATCAAACCGGATATCGTTTCCATGGCAAAAGCCCTTGGCGGCGGCATGCCGATTGCAGCCATCTGCGCCCGCGAAGACGTTTCCAAAGCCTTCACTATGGGTTCCCACGGCAGTACCTTCGGCGGCCATCCGGTCTGCTGCGCCGCTGCTTTGGCCGAAGTTAACGAACTGTTGGACAAAGACCTGGCCGGCAATGCCAAGAAGATGGGGGCATACTTCCTGGAACAGGCCCGCGAAAAACTGCCGCATCTGAAGGAAGCCCGCGGTCAGGGCTGCTTCCTGGGGCTTGAATTCGACGACAAGATCAACAGCGTCGACTTGAAGCATAAATGCTTCGACAAACACATGCTGTCGACAGCTATCGGCGAACACGTCCTGCGCCTGGTACCGCCGCTGATCCTCCAGAAGGAACACGTCGACAAGGCCATTGCCATCATCAAGGAATCGGTCGAAGAATTGGCAAAATAAGTACACGTAACTGAGGGGTATGAGAAGGTGTCTGCCAGAATTGAGGGGTTGGCAGGCACCTTTTCTTAAAAAAGGGGGAAACGAAATGAAACATTTCGTCATCACTGTGGGATGTGAATTCGGCAGCGGCGGACCGGCAATCGGCAAGATGCTGGCCAAGTCGCTGGGAATCGAATACTACGACCGGGATCTCGTAGATAAAGTCGTGGAAAAAATCGGCGTAGAAAAACATCTCGTAGAAGAAGCAGATAATAAGAATTTCGTTCCTTACGGCATCGAAACATCACTGGGAACGCGCTATGCGAATTTGTCGAATAAAGTCATTTACACGCAGTTCGACGTCATCCGCAAGATGGCCAAATCGTCATGCGTCATCATCGGCCGATGCAGCGACTACATCCTGAAGGGGCAGGATGATGTCGTCAACGTCTTCGTCTATGCACCGACGGAAGTACGCATCAAGACCATCATGGAAAAGATGAATTTATCCGAACGCCATGCGGCAGAAGTCATCCGGGATTATGACAATGCCCTCCATCGCCGGTATAAATACATCACCGGCACTTATCGCGGCGACCGTCACAACCGCCACCTGCTGGTCGACAGCAGCGTCCTGGGCTGGGAAAAGACGGCGAAATTCATCAAATCTTTCGTCGAAATGCGTTTTGAAGATGATTGAGGGGGTATGAAATATGGCGACGAAAAAGTCTGATTTTGATAAAGTCCTGAGTGCCTGGGACGTCCTGGTCATCGCCTTCGGGGCCATGATTGGCTGGGGCTGGGTCGTATCGACTGGCGACTGGATCATGGAAGGCGGCGTCCTGGGCGCTATGCTGGGATTTGCTATCGGCGGCATCATGGTCTTCTTCGTAGGGCTGACCTATGCGGAACTGACGTCGGCTATGCCGCAGTGCGGCGGCGAACACGTCTTCAGTTATAAGGCCATGGGGCCGCTCGGTTCGTTTATTTGTACGTGGATGATCGTCCTCGGTTATGTCAGCGTTGTCTGCTTTGAAGCCTGCGCCCTGCCGACGATTGTCGCTTATATTTATCCTGATTTCCTGACGGGTTATCTCTATACCGTTGCCGGCTTCGATATTTACGCTTCCTGGCTGGCTGTGGCTATCCTGGTTTCTGTCTTCATTACAGCCATCAACATCGTCGGGACCAAGACGGCTGCCATCTTGCAGACCATCTTGACGGTCATCATCGGCGGCGTCGGTATCCTGCTCATCGCCGCTTCGGCTTTGACGGGGACGACGGCCAACCTCGAAGGCCAGTTGTTCATGGGGGCTACGACGACGGATATGGTCAAAGGGACTTTGGCCGTGGCTGTCATGACGCCGTTCTATTTCATCGGCTTCGATGTCATTCCTCAGGCAGCGGAAGAAATTTCTGTATCCTTGCAGAAAATCGGCCGTATCCTCATCTTGTCCATCGTCCTGGCTGTACTCTTCTATGCCCTCATCATCGGCGGTGTCGGCTATGTCATGAATAATTCGGAAATCGCCGTCGCCATGAAGGGCGTCGGCGGCCTGGTTACGGCCGATGCCATGGCTGTCGCCTTTGGCAGCTCCATCATGGCCAAGGTCCTCATCATCGGCGGTCTCTGCGGTATCATCACCAGTTGGAACTCCTTCCTCATCGGCGGAAGCCGCGCCATGTATTCCATGGCTGAATCGTACATGATTCCGCATGTCTTTGCGAAATTGCACGACAAATATAAGACGCCGATCAACGCGCTCCTGCTCATCGGCCTCTTGTCCATCATCGCGCCGTTCTTCGGCAAGAAGATGCTGGTCTGGGTCGTCGATGCCGGCAACTTCGGCTGCTGCGTCGCTTACTGTATGGTCGCCATTTCCTTCGTTATCCTGCGCAAAAAGGCTCCGGAAATGGCCCGTCCCTACAAGGTCAGCCATTATAAACTGGTCGGCGCCATGGCCATCCTTATGTCGGGCTTCATGGTCGTCATGTACATGATCCCCGGCTCCGGCGCTACTCTGGTTCCCCAGGAATGGGGCATGGTCCTGGGCTGGTCCGTCCTGGGCGTCCTCTTCGGGTTCTATTGCAAGGCTAAATACGGCAGCAAATTCGCTACCCATATCGACGTCGCTGTCGATAATGAAGCTGTCGAAGAAGCGGGCGACCTGGCTTTCGGTCAGGCCATGGCTGCAGCCCTGCACGACGTCGAATCCGATGCGCCTGTCACTTATGTATCGCAGCCGCTGAGCTTCTCCTTCTCTATGCCTGTGTCCGTCGTCTTCGGCGCCGGCAAGCGCCATATGGCCGGGGAACTCTTCAAGGCCTATGGGGCCAAGGCCCTGGTCGTCACCGATGCCGCTACCAATGGGCGGGACATCGTCAATGAAGTCGAAAAGAGCCTGAAAGAGGCTGGCATTTCCGTAGCCCGCTTTGCTCATATTACGGGGAAATCCCTGGATATTACGGCTGATTCGGCAGTCGACGAAATCAAGAAGAACGGCAGCGACTTCATCGTCGCCATCGGCGGCAATACCGTCATGGAAGGGGCCAAGCTGATTGCCAGTGCCGCTGCCCGCACCATGGGCAGGGCCATGATGCCCTTGAATTTCGTACCGACGACGTATCACGCCGGCGCCTGCTTCGATGCATCCCTGCCTGATGGCAGCTATGACGAAGCCCTGCTGGCCAAGGTCGTCCTCGTCGATCCGGACTGCATGACCGGCATGAGCCAGAAAGACCGGGCCGTCTCCGGCTTTGCCGCCCTGTGCGAATGTATCCGGGCCTATACGGCGCCCGATGCCCAGCCGCTGACTGATGCCATGGCCCTCTATGCCATCGACATCCTGAATGACAGGCTCGTCGGCGTCTGTGGGGAAAATGCCGACAAAGGGGCTTGGGAAAAAGTCGTCCTAGCCGGCGTCATCGGCAGCATGGTCAGTGCCGAAACGGGCTGCCAGGTCGCCAAAGACCTGAAACAGGCCGTCGCCAAGACGTCCTTTGCAGCCGATGAAGTCCTCCTGGCCGCCATCGTGCCCGTCGTCGTCGACGCCAAGGCCGGTAAGGATCCCTTCCTCTATGGCAAACTGGCCCGCACCATGGGCGGTTTCACGTCCGATGACTGCGCTGCCCGCCTCTGCTACCTGGCCAAGGCCCTGCACCTCGACCTGCGCATTGCCGACATGGGCGTCCATGAAGACGACATCGCCAACCTGGCCGAAGCCTACATGGGCGAAGAAGCGGCCGAAGCCGTCCGGGAAAAAGCCGCTGCCATGGAAGCCGCATTTGATTCGTGAAAATAGTTTGATGTTTGATGTATGATGTTTGACGAAAGGCTCTCCTCATAGGAGAGCTGGCCGCCAAAGGCGGTCTGAGAGGTTGATTTCTCAGCATTTGTAGTTTTTAGTGGATGGCTAAAAATTTAAAACCATCCGCTAACAGCTAACAGCTAGCCGCTGACTGCTAAAAAAGGCGCTGTCTTCATGGGACAGCGCCTTTTTTCACATATACAAAAGATTTTCTTTTTGCCAGCAGGAGTTTGACAATTCTGTGTAGAATATCTTAAGATAAACTAGTTATATAGAGTTGCTTGGAGGTAGTCAATATGACACTCAGTTTATTTTGGTCGCGTTATACGCTGGAACTTCGGGAACAGCATCTGCGCGATGTCGATGAACTTTATCATTATCTCATTGCCCGGGAACGATGGAACTGGTTCCTGGCCAAGATTCCGGAACAGGCCCAGATCCAGATACTCCGCGGCCACAACCATGGCGAAGATTCCTGGACGTGCCGCAAGTGGCTCGACCACATGCTGGACTGGATCAAGGAGAACAAGCCGCCTGCCGTCTATGATGCCGTCATCGACAAGATTCATATGATTGAAGACAAGCCGATTGAAGAACTAGAAAAACAGGCTGCCCGCAACATTTCGCCGGAAGAGTTGGAAAAACTCCAGCGTGCCGGTTATTTTCAATGTATCGAGGCGCCGAACAAAAGTGAATGAAAGCAGGTGAGGGAATGACCTTTCTATTACGCATGATAACAGCTGCTGTCTTATTCTTTTCTCTGGCAGCTGCCGCACCGGCTGCTGTCGTGCAGGCCGATTCCGTCCGCGTCCTGCCTATTTCCGGTGACATCGACGGCAGCCAGGCCGCCTTTATCCAGCGCGGCCTGCGCCAGGCCGCCGAAGAAGGCGATACGGCCGTCGTCATTACCATCAATACCCTGGGCGGCCGCGTCGACAGCGCCTTGAAGATCCGCGACATGCTCATGGCATCCGACGTGCCGACTATTGCCTATGTCACGTCGCGGGCCTGGTCGGCCGGGGCCCTCATCGCCCTGTCGTGCCGCCACATCATCATGGCGCCGGGCAGCAGCATCGGCGCTGCCGAACCGATTCCCAATACGGAGAAGAACATTGCCGCCCTGAAAGCCGAGTTCAGCGCGACGGCGGCCCAGAATGGCCATAATCCCGGTGTCGCCGAAGCCATGGTCGACAAGTCCCAGGGGTATCCCGACTATGCCGAACCGGGGAAGATACTGGCCTTATCCGACGGCCAGGCCCGGGAACTCAACGTGTCCGACGGCTCGGCCGATACGTTGTCCGAAGCCCTGACCCTGTACAGCCTGGGCGATGCCCGCCTGACCTATGTCGACAAGGACTGGCGCGATGACGCCGTCGGCATCTTGCAGAATCCCTATGTCCGCACGGTCTTCGTCGCCCTGATCATCGCCGCCTTGCTGGCAGAAATCAAGATGGCCGGCATCGGCGCCGGTATCGCTACGGCCTTCGTCTTCGGCGGCCTGCTGCTCCTGTCGGGCAACGAGTCCCTGGCCGACGGCCTGAAAATCGTCGCCGCCTTCCTGGTCAGTCTGCTCTGCATCGGCCTGGAACTGGCGTCGCCTGGCGTCGGCATCTTTGGCCTGGCCGGCGTCGTCCTCTTGTTCGGCAGCCTGTTCTTCATGCTGGGAGCCACGTATGAGGCCGTCTACATCCTGGCCGGCGGGACGGTCCTGGCCATCATATTGTTCTATATCGTCGGCAAGCATTTGCCCAAGAGCCGGCTTTTTGAAAAATTGACCCTCAAGAACCGTTCGACGAAAGAAAAGGGATATACGGCCCAGGCCGATTACAGCAAATATCTCTATGAACGGGGCAAGACCATTACCATTCTGCGTCCGTCCGGGACGATCCGCATCGGCAAAGAGCGCGTCGATGCCACGGCCAACGGCACGTTCATCGGCCGCGACGTCATCGTCCGCGTGGTCAAAGTCGAAGGCAGCCGCGTCGTCGTCGAACCGGAACCGGAACGCCATCCCAAACCCTGAGAAGGAGGTATCTTATGTCTATCGTATCCTTTTTGGCAGTGCCTGTCATCATCATCGTGGCCGCTGTCATCATCGTATCCCTGTTCCTGCACTTCGTGCCCATCGGTTTGTGGATTTCGGCCATGGCCGCCGGCGTATCCGTCGGCATCGTCAACCTCATCGGCATGCGCCTGCGCCGGGTCATCCCGTCGAAGATCATCCTGCCCCTGGTCAAGGCCAACAAGGCCGGCCTCGATGTCAACGTCAACCAGCTGGAAGCCCATTACCTGGCCGGCGGCGACGTCGACCGCGTCGTCGATGCCCTCATTGCCGCCCATCGGGCGACGATGTCCCTGACCTTTGAACGGGCCTGCGCCATCGACCTGGCCGGCCGCGACGTCCTGGAAGCCGTCCAGATGAGCGTCAATCCCAAGGTCATCGAAACGCCGTTCATCTCGGCTGTCGCCCAGAACGGCATCGAACTGAAAGTCCGGGCCCGGGTCACGGTCCGCGCCAACATCGACCGCCTCGTCGGCGGTGCCGGTGAAGCGACGGTCATCGCCCGCGTCGGCGAAGGCATCGTCACCAGTGTCGGCTCGGCACGGGACCATTCGCAGGTCCTGGAAAACCCTGATGAAATCAGTAAGACCGTCCTCAGCAAGGGCCTCGACGCCGGGACGGCCTTTGAAATCTTGTCCATCGATATTGCCGACGTCGACGTAGGCCGCAACATCGGCGCCCGCCTGCAGACGGACCAGGCCGAAGCGGATAAGCAGATCGCCCAGGCCAAGGCCGAAGAACGGCGGGCCATGGCTGTGGCCAAAGAGCAGGAAATGCAGGCCTATACCCAGGAAATGCAGGCCAAAGTCGTCGAAGCCCAGGCCGAAGTCCCGTTGGCCCTGGCCCAGGCCCTGCGCGAAGGCAAGTTAGGCGTCATGGACTATTATAATATGAAGAACATCATGGCCGACACGGACATGCGCGCCGCTGTTGCTCAGGCCGGCGTCCCCAAGACCCAGTCGGTCCCGACGGGGCAGGACAGTCACCACGACGACCGCGGTCCGGCAGGCCATAGTGAAAAGTAGGTGAGCCTTATGGATATGTTATGGCTTATCGTGGCCTTCGCCTTGATGGCGATCCTGCCGGACCTGCTGCGGCGGCGCCGCCGCTATCCCAGGCGGAAAGGGCCGATTCCCGTGCCGCCGCGGCGTAAACCCGCACCGGCCAAGGCGCCGGCTCCGGCTGAAACCGGGGAAGATGCGGCTGGAAACGAAATTTCCGCACAGGAAACGACAGCCCCGGCGCAGCCGCCCATCGTGCCGGCCGCCATGCCGCCCCGTCCGGCTATAGCCCCCGTATCGGTGCCGCACCGCGTCCGGCCCGCGGCCTGGAGCCAGCTGACGCCGCAGGCGCGGGAGCTCTACGCCGGCTTCGTCTGGTCGGAGATATGGCAGGAACCGCTGGCTTACCGCCGGCGATTAATTAAAAAATAGAGAGGATTTATGGAAATGATTCAAGAAAAACAAGTAGGTATCAAGGGTATCCCCGGTCTGGTCATTACGTCCGGTGAAAAAGCGAAAGGCGTCGTCCTGTTCTATCATGGCTGGTCGTCGCAGAAAGAATTCCAGGCCGTCCGCGGCCGCATCCTGGCTTCCTATGGCTACGACGTCGTCATTCCCGACGCTGTCAACCATGGCCACCGCGGCACGCTGGACTATGAATCGAAAGTCGTATACTCTGATTTCTGGCAGACCATCTTCCAGAACCTGACGGAAGTGCCGGTCATGCTGGAATATATACAGGAAAACTGGCCCGATACGCCCATCGCCGTCATGGGTCATTCCATGGGCGGCTTCACGGCCTTAGGGGCTGTGAGCCTTTTCAGGGAATTCAAGACGGCTGTCGTCATGAACGGCTCCGGCTGGTGGGATGAATCGGACCGCCGCTTCCGGGCAGCCCTGCACATCGAAAAGCCGCGGGCCTACCGTTTCATACAGATGCAGTTCGCCGCCATGGATCCCTATACGCATATGGACCGCCTCAGCGGCCGGTCCCTCTTGTCCCTCCGCGGCGGTGCCGATGATGTCGTCGACGGGGCTGCCCAGGAACTCTATCTGGAAAAACTGGCCCAGCGCGATGACGTCAAGACCCAGTCCATCGTCTACGATGACCTGGGCCACTTCGTCACGACCAACATGATGGGCGATGCCGTCAACTGGCTCCAGACAGAACTGCATTAAAGAGAAAATCGGATTTGCTTAAAAATAATAAGAGGCAAAACCTTTCTCTATGGAAAATATTAAATTAATTACGACTATATACTTTACAAATTTAAAAACATGAGTATAATATACGTATAAACAGAAACCGCAAAGGTGCGAAAAGCTAAGAATCAGTCATCTTTATGATAGAAATGATTCGTTTTCCACCTTGGCGGTTTTTATGTTTTTATAGTTATCATTTTTATCATTCATGTCTTAGGGGATGTATAACAGGGGGGATAGGTATGTCAAAGAATATTTTCCGAACGAAAAGCATCAACCAGTTCCTGTCGGAAACGAAACAGGACGGCGGCATGAACCGCGTCCTGGGGACTTTCGGCCTGACCATGCTGGGCATCGGCTGTATCGTCGGCACAGGGATCTTCGTCCTGACCGGCATTGCCGCCGCCAATTACTCCGGCCCGGCCCTGGTCATTTCCTTCATCATCGCCGCACTGGCCTGCGGCTGTGCTGCACTTTGCTATTCTGAATTCGCCGCCATGATTCCCGTAGCCGGCAGCGCCTATACGTACGGTTACGTAGCCTTAGGCGAATTTTGGGCCTGGGTTATCGGCTGGGATTTGATTTTGGAATACACCCTGGCCTTGAGCGCCGTGTCCATCGGCTGGTCCGGGTATTTCGGCAATATCCTGACCAATCTGGGATTGGCTCTGCCGAAAGAATTCATTACGGCGCCGGAAGAAGGGGGCCTCATCAATCTGCCGGCTATGGCCATCATCTGGATCATCACCTTGATCAACATGAAGGGCATCACCCAGAGCTCCCTGGTCAATGACATCATCGTCGTCATCAAGCTGGCCGTCGTCGGCCTGTTCATCGCCCTCGGCATCAGCCACGTCGAACCGGCCAACTGGACGCCGTTCATGCCTTATGGCTGGTCCGGTGTCTTCACAGGCGCTTCGGTCATCTTCTTTGCTTACATCGGCTTCGACGCCGTCTCGACGGCTGCTGAAGAAGTCAAGAACCCGCAGAAAGATTTGCCTCGGGGCATCATCTTATCGCTCATCATCTGCACCATTCTCTACATTGCCGTATCGGCCATCCTGACCGGCATGGTCCCGTACTTACAGTTCAAGACGACGGCCGCTCCCGTTGCCTATGCACTGCAGCTCGTCGGCTATCATTGGGGTGCCGCTGCCGTCTCCGTCGGCGCTATCTGCGGCCTCACGTCGGTCCTCCTGGTCATGTGTCTCGGCCAGAGCCGTATCCTCTTCGTCATGTCCCGCGACGGCCTGCTGCCGCGCTTCTTCGGTCACATCAATAAGACGACCAAGACGCCGGTCCGCAGCTCCTTGTTGGTCGCCATCGTGTCGTCCATCCTGGCCGGCCTCGTACCTATCGGTATCGTCGCTGAAATGGTCAACATCGGTACGCTGGCAGCCTTCATCATCGTATCGGCATCGGTCATCATCCTCCGCAAAAAAGCGCCGGACCGCGTCCGCCCGTTCCGCTGCCCCTGCGTACCGCTGATCCCGATTCTGTCGATTCTCTTCTGCGGTATCCTGGTCATCATGCTGCCGACAGTCACGCAGATCCGCTTCATCGTATGGCTGGCCATCGGCCTGGTCATCTACTTTGGCTATGGCTATAAGCACAGCATCATCACCAAAGCCCAGAAAGGCACGCTGAACGCAGCCCCTGCGGCCGCTGCTGATGAAACAGCCAGAGTACCTTCGGTCCACGAAGGCGCTCACTCCACTATTGAACACTGACGCATTCTATATATCGACAGAAAAAGACCCGCCCTCTCCCCTGGCCGGGTCTTTTTCTTGCCGTCAGCTGCCAGCCGCCCGCCCTTTGGGCGTCCCCTACGCACAAGGCCGCCGGCCGTGTGTTTTTTGCGGCCTGCCATCTGCGGACTGTGGCCTGCGCTCATTTCCATCGCCTGTATGCGATTTCGCAGGGGCCGTCCCAAAGGGCGGCCCGCTTCAGGATAGGTGTGGTTTCCCCAGCTAGCCCGCCAGGTACCGACCAGCGGGCGGGGCAGGGGGGCCAGAACGGACAGCCGTGGCTGGCGGACCGCAGGCCTCTCGTTAAAAAGCAACCTCTCAGTCAGCTGCGCTGACAGCTCCCCTAGCAGGGGAGCCGGGCCACGAGCCACGAGTCCCTAGCCCCTAACCCCTAACCCCTAACCACAAGGCGGGCCGCCTAGCCTCTGCTGTCCGTTCCAGCAACCATCTTGCGCCTTCCGTTGGTCGGCACCCCGATGGGCTGGAAAGGCTTCAGGACGGCCCCTACTAGCCACTAACCCCCCATTTGTGGTAAAGTAGAACCATATCATCATTGCAGAGGGGAGCTATGAGAATGGAAAAAAAGAAGATATATGTACTGGCCTGTGGCGGGACGATTGCCGGCAAGGCCGCGTCGGCCGATGACCTGACGGGTTATGCTGCCGGCCAGACGTCGATAGATGAACTGCTGGAAGCCGTGCCCCAGCTGGCTGATTATGCCGACGTGCAGGGCGAACAGTTCTGCAACATCGACAGTTCGGATATGACCGAAGCTTTATGGCTGTCCCTGGCCAATCGGGTCCAGGAAGTAGCCGACCGGGAAGACGTGGACGGCATCGTCATCACCCACGGCACGGATACGATGGAGGAAACGGCGTATTTCCTCGACCTCACGGTCCACACCATCAAGCCCGTCGTCCTTACGGGTTCCATGCGGCCGGCGACGGCCATCAGTGCCGACGGGCCGCTGAACCTCCTGGAAGCGGTCCAGGCCGCGTCCTGGCCGGACCTGGGGAAATACGGTGTCGTCATCGTCATGAACAGCACCGTCCACAGCGCCCGCTTCGTCGAAAAGACCGATACGACCCATGCCGATACCTTCAAGGGCCGCCAGATGGGCTGCCTGGGCTATATGCAGGACGGCCGGCCCCGCCTGTACCAGCAGCCCCTGCGCAAGCATACGTGGTCGTCGGACCTGGCCGCTCCTAAAGAACTGCCAGTCGTCGCCATCGTCTATGCCTATGTCGGCCTCACCGCTGACGACGTACGCCGCCTGGCCCAGGGGAAAGCGGGACTGGTCATCACGGGTCTCGGCCATGGCAAGATGCCCGAACCGGTCTGGCAGGCCTTGCAACCCTTGATGGAACAGGGCCTGGTCGTCGTCCGGGCTGCCCGCGCCCTGGGCGGCATGGTTACACCGGTTCCGGCTTATGACGGGACGGTCACGGCCGATTCCCTGACGCCGCAGAAGGCCAAGATCCTCTTGCAGCTGGCCCTGGCCCACACGACGGACCGGGAAAAAATACAGGCCATCTTCGACGCCTATTGAGGCCTGCAAATCACGGCTCTATGCCTTCCCTAATAGGGCGGGGTGTGATAAAATAAATAAGATATGAAACATAGGTATGCAATCCATGTATCCTTTACGACACTGACATAGATAGGAGCGAATGAATCATGAACAAGTACAAAAAATTGATGGTCCTTACGGCCCTGACAGCCGCCCTCGGCACGTCGGCTTTTGCCGCATCGACGGGGATTACGGATATCAGCAATTATTGGGGCAAAGACGCTATCCAGTATTTTTATAACCAGCACTACATCAGCGGTACGAACGGCCAGTTCCGTCCGAACGAAGACATTACCCGTGAAGGCGCAGCTGCCATCATCAACAACATGATCGGTGAAGATTCCAAAGTCAAGACGACCAACTTCAGCGACGTCAAAGGCCGCTGGTCCGAACGGGCCATTGCCTCGCTGGTCGACAAACAGATCATGAGCGGTTACAGCAACGGCACGTTCAAACCGGAACAGAAGATCACCCGCGAAGAATTCGCCGTCATCGCCTACAACTACATGACCTATAAGGGCATGAGCACCCTCGAAGGGGCCGCTCCCTATGCCGACGAAGCCAAGATTTCCAGCTGGGCCCGTCAGGCCGTCGACGCCCTGGCCGCTGCCGGTTACATGAAGGGCGGCAACTACAACATGTTCAACCCGAAACAGTATGTCACCCGCGGTGAAGCCGTCAACGTCCTCTACCGCATCCTGACCGGCGTCAAGGAAACGACGCAGAGCCAGGACGGTCTGGAATCCAAGGCATTCAAGGATATCAAAGACGTCTACGGCTCGGTCAAAGCCTTTGCATCTGACGGCATCATGTACTGGCAGGGCGACAAGCTCCACATCGGCGTCAAAGACCCGAAGAACAAACAGAAACTGGCCGATGCCATTGCTGCCGACAAGGATATCCCGGCCGAATCGGTCTATGTCCAGAAATCGACGTACAGCTATGACGACTATAAGAACCTCATGGCCCAGGCCGAAAAGATTTACAAGGCTACGGAAGCGACGAATGCTACCGTTTCGACGGAACCGGATTATCTCAATGAAAAAGTCGTCCTCACAGTCAGCTCCATTTCCAAAGAAACACAGAACAACCTCAATAAAGCCCTGGGCAGTGCCCTTCGCATCGTCATTCAGTAATCGCAGCAGAGGAGGATTTCCATGGTACGGAACAAAATCGCTGCCATCCTGGCAGCTGCGGCCATCTTGTCCATCAGTGCCGTTTCGGCCGATGCCCCTTATACAGACCTGGGCAGCCTGACCGACCGCGCGGCTGTCGATTACCTCTATGATACGCAGTGCCTGACTTTCATCACAGGGGATACCTTTGAGCCAGACCGGGTCCTGACCCGCGGCGACCTGGCCCAGCTGCTCTATAATTCGGCAGCCAATATCCCCCTGGCACCGGTGGAAGCGGCCGGTGCCAGCGATGTGCCGTCGGGCACGGCTGGCGATGCCATGAACAGCGTCGCCGTCCAGGGTATCCTGGCAGGCTATCAGGATGGGAATTTCCATCCTGAAGAACCGGTGAGCCGCGAAGAATTTGCCGACGTCATCTACCGCTACTTGCAGTACAATCAGCTGGCCGACCCGGATCAGGCCGTCAAGCCCTATGCCGATGCCGCGTCGATTGCGCCGGCTTACGCCAGGGCCATCGACGTCCTGCACAGCAAGAACATCATGGTGCCGGCAGATAACTATTTCCATCCCAAAGAAGGCATGACCCGGGCCGATGCCGCCCAGGTATTTTACCGCCTCATGCACTCCGACGGGGACTATACGTCTCATGTCCAGGTCGAATCGCAGCTCATCAAGGCCATCAATGCCGAATACGGCTCAGTGCCGATCTACTTCCGCAGCGGTACGATGTACTGGGATGGCGATACCCTGGTCCTGGGCATCAAAGGCGCTCCCAGCAAATACTTGCAGCAGCGCATCAACACGGACGTAGCCAAACCGCAGGCCGTCAAGATACGCCGCGTATCCCTGAGCCACAGCGATTACAGCCAGCTCATGAATAAGGCCATCCATTGCGTCGTCGACAACGAAGGCGTCCAGAACTACGTCGGCGCCCTGCCGGACTACGTCAATGAACAAGTCGTCCTCACTGTCCGCCATCCCGTCAGCAAGGCGACGCTGGCTGAACTGGCCAAACGCGTCGGCGCCGGCCGGGTCCGCCTGGAAACGGCTCCCATCGCCGGGAAAGCTCCCATCGTCCAGGTAGCCGGACAGACAGACACAGCGGAAGAAGCCCCTGTGACGACAGAAAACACGAAAAAAGAAACGAAACAACTCTATTCCAAACTCTTAGACGACGCCACATCGAGCGCCATCACCTCCGTCCAGAACGACGTGATGAAGTGATTTGTAGGGGACGCCCAAAAGGCGTCCCGCAGGTCGCAGTTCGCAGGCCGCAAAAAAAGCTGTCCTCATAGGACAGCTTTTTTTTACGCTAGCCACTAGCCACTAGCCGCTAGCCCCTAGCCCCAAGGCGGGCCGCCCTTTGGGACGGCCCCTACGAGCCACGGAACCTCATACTCCGAAGAGTTCTCCCAGTTCTTCCCGCGTGTCGATGAGGTATGTCGGCTGGAGGGATTCCAGGAAGTCACGGTCGCGGAAGCCCCAGGTGACCAGGGCTGCGTCGAGGCCGGCGTTATCGGCCGTTTCTTTGTCGACTTCCGAGTCGCCGACGTAGATGGCGTCGTCTTTGGCACAGCCCAGGCGCTTCAGGGCTTCCCAGACCATGTCTGGTGCCGGTTTCTTGCGGTACATCGGCGTTTCACCCAAGGAGAAATCGACATAGTCTTTGAAGTATTCATCGTGCAGTTCCGATACGGCACCCTGGCCTTTGTTGGAGACGATGGCCATGTGGTAGCCGGCCGCCTTGAGCCGTCCCAGAACCTGAGGGATGCCGGCGTAGGGGAAAGTCGTCGTCTGGCAGTGGGCGCTGTAATAGGCGATGAACTCTTCCGTCATCGTCCGCCGCAGGGGTTCCGGCGCGTCCGGTGCGGCCTTGTCGATGAAGCCGTCGTAGCCGAAGCCCAGGCAGGGACGGATGGCATCCTGCGTCAGGGCAGGCAGGCCGTGACGGGCGAAAACATAGTTCAGGCTTTTCGTCAATTCGTCCAGCGTATCCAGGACGGTGCCGTCCATGTCGAAGACGATGGCTTTATATTTTTCCATGAAAAAGACTCCTTTGAAGGACAAAAAATCAGTTTACTCTTTTATTATACGAAAGTGCGAATTAATCGGCAATAGGGAGTAGCTCATGCCGTCATCTTATGCTACAATGGGGAAAGAAGTTTGATAAAATAGAGGAGAGGATGACATGACAAACTTTTTGCCGTACGCTATCATAGCGGGCATAGCAATCGTCTTTTTTGTAATTTGTTATATTATGTATTCCGGCGGAGGGCACTCCGAGAGTAGTCCCCAAACGGAGAAGAAAGGGAACACGAAGACGAAGACGCGCTACGACGGCGAGCCGCAGCCGCTGCGCAGGGTCCAGCACCGCAGCCCGGCAACAGTTAAGCATGCCAGACAATTACCGAAGGAAGCGGACGACGAAGAAACAGCCCCCTTGCCGCAGGTCCCGAAAATGACGCTGGGCGAACGGCGGGAGCATCCGGAAGAAACGGCCTTTGTCACGACCAAAGGCGAAGCCGTCCGCCGCAATGGCAAAATCGTCTATAAAGAAGCGCCGAAAGCCCAGGAAGCTCCGGTCCGCAAGGGCCCCAATGCGGATGACCTCGATGCGACGCGCGTCCTGTCCCGCGATGAAATCCTGGAAGCCATGGAAAAGGTAGACAAAGAAGAAGCCGCTGCCTATAAGGCCCGCGAGGAAGAAGCCAAACTGGCCCGTCAGCGCCAGGCCGAACAGGAAAAAGAAGCCCAGGAACAGCAGCTGGCCCGCAACCGGGAACGGCGCGAACAGGCCCGCCGCGAAGCCGCTGCGGCCAAGGAAGCCAATGCCCGCCGGGAAGAACGGGCACGCTGGGCCGAAGAAGTAGCCCAGACCGAAGAAGACAAGCCGCCTCTGGCTGATATGGCCGCCATCGTCTCGGCTGACCTGGCCGCCAAAGATGGCGGCGCCGCCCCGGCCGCCAGGAAACAGGCTGCCCCGGCAGCTGAAACGGCAGCATCTGAAACAGAAGCGCCGAAAGACACGCACCGCAAGCACATTCTCCGCGACGTCATGGCCGAAACGGCCAAAGCCGCTGGCCAGGCAGCCGGCACAGCCAAAGCCGTCACCGACGCACCGTCGGCCGCCAAGAAACGGGCCGTATCCGAAGCGACACAGGTCCTGGAAGGACCTGTCGTCAGCGAAGGCATGAAAGCCGTCGCTTCCCAGCTGGAACAGACCCAGCGCATGGAACCGATCCACATCGACTCGGCCATGACGGCCAAGAAGAAAGCCGTCCCGGAAGAAACGATGGTTATGCCGCCCATCCGGGCCCACAAGTCCCAGGAAAAGGCGACACCTGTCGTCAAGCCGGCACCGGTCGTCAAACCGGCCCAGACGTCGTGGGATTCCAATACGTCCGGGACCGATACGCGCAACCCGTCGCTGGGCAATGCGCCGCACTATGCGTCCGTATGGGAATCGGAAAGCACCGTCGATTCGCCTGTCGTCCGCCAGTGCGTCTCTCACTTCCTGCGCCAGTACGGCGTCGTTTCGCCGGAACTGCAGCAGCAGACGGAATACATCACATCGGCGGCCTTTGACCAGATCGGCTGCCAGACCGATACGGAACGGCAGCAGGCCCTGGCACCGCTCATCGTCCAGGAAGCTTTGCAGAACGTCCAGAAAGCTTATGCCGCTCATCCCGATGATTACGTCGGCACCATTGCCCTGCAGGCCTTTTACGATATCGTCCACTGCTCGCCCATTTCGACGCGCCACCTGGTCGCCATCGATGCCTTGAAGGTCATGCCCTATTTGACCCAGGGCCATTACCAGATCCTGGCGATCCTCTTATTGTTCCTGTATTCGCGCAACTCCCATAACGTCGACAAGGATTCGTTCTGCCGTTACATCGACAAGTACGTCTATCCCTTCCTGGATGGCTTCCCGACGGAACGGCCTTATTACCAGCAGCTCGATTACCTGCACTGCACGGCTTTTGAAGCCAAGGAAACGCATTTTGCCGAAATCCTGTCCGATTCGTATCCGCTCTTGTTCCGCTACCGCGGTTTCACAGAAGAAGAATTGCGCAAAGCCCTCAAAGGCAAGCGTATCCCCAATGAATTCATCGTCCCGTCCTTCAATTCGCCCCTGGTCAAACTGGCCATGGTCGATGAAAGCATGGCCAAACGCTTCTTCCGCATGACCGGCATCAACGACCGCAACATGCAGGACCACATCCTGCGCCTGGCCAAGAAACGCCCGGCCAACTTCAGCGGCGAAGAAGCCCTGGACATCATGGAAGATATTTCGCCGGTCCTGGCCGAACTGGGCGATATCTGGGACAGCTCGCTGCTGCGCGTATCGACGCTGTCGCTCCTGGGCCTGTACTTGGCTCAGGGCTTCGTCAAAGAAATCATTGGCGAAGAATTCGATTTGTCCCGCTGGTTTGAATAAGGAGCATCGTTGTGAAAAAAATCCGTAAAGCCGTCATCCCGGCGGCCGGGTTCGGCACCCGTTTCCTGCCGGCGACGAAGGCGACACCGAAAGAAATGCTGCCTATCGTCGATAAACCGACGATCCAGTATATCGTCGAAGAAGCCCTGCAGAGCGGCATCGAAGAAATCCTTATCATCAGCGGCCATGCCAAACGGGCCATTGAAGACCATTTCGATACCAATCCGGGCCTGGAACTGCACCTGGAAGAAAGCCATAAGATGGGGCTTCTGAACATGGTCCGCAGTATCTCGGAAATCAATATCCACTACATCCGGCAGAAACACATGCGGGGCCTGGGCGATGCCATTCTCTGCGCCCAGTCCTTCATTGCCGATGAACCCTTTGCCATCCTCCTCGGCGACGACGTCGTCTACAACGAAACCAATCCGGCCCTGCGCCAGATGATCGACTTGTACAACGACCTCGATGCGACCATCCTGGGCTGCCAGGAAGTGACCTTAGAAAAAGTGTCGTCTTACGGCATCGTCCAGGGGACGCCTGTCGAAGGGAAGGACATCCTGAAAGTCAACCGCGTCGTCGAAAAGCCGGCCATCAAAGAAGCACCGAGCCGGACGGCCGTCCTGGGCCGCTATATCGTCACGCCGGACATCTTTGAAATCCTGGCCCATACCCAGCCGGGCAAGGGCGGGGAAATCCAGCTCACCGACGCCTTGCAGACCATGGCCAGCCGCGAAGCCGTCTATGCCTACTGCTTTGAAGGCAAACGCTACGACGTAGGAGACAAACTGGGCTTCCTCAAAGCCAACGTCGAATACGCCCTGCGCCGCCCGGACCTGGCCGCCCCGTTCCGCCAGTTCCTGAAGGAAGTTGTTCGTGGTTCGTAGGGGCCGTCCCAACGGGCGGACCGCGTGAATTTTGTGTATGACGTTATAGCTTGTAGTGGGTGGCTAAAAATTTAAAACCAACAGCTGACTGCTAAAAAAAGGGCCGTTGCACGAAGGTTTCTGCCATCATGCAAGGCTCTTTTCTCTTTAAAGCTTGTAGTACGGAGTTTGTAGGTATATGTGAGATACTTGTGAACTGGATGATTTGCGTGAGCGGGCGCCCCACGTGTGTTATGTGCAATAACATAGTTTACATAAATAGGGGTCTT